>Ga0070658_10005098_pt1 | contig 10688 bp, 8 predicted proteins | sample KBSC13metaG_FD_64664 | JGI IMG/M metagenome (GOLD analysis project Ga0070658, IMG submission 64664) | Corn rhizosphere microbial communities from Kellogg Biological Station, Michigan, USA - KBS C1-3 metaG | ecosystem: Host-associated > Plants > Roots > Rhizosphere > Soil ... | reverse complement strand
CTCTCAGGCTTTGGGGCGGAGTAGCTCAGCTGGTTAGAGCAGCGGAATCATAATCCGCGTGTCGGGGGTTCAAGTCCCTCCTCCGCTACCATCCCTATTGCGACACAGATTTTAGCGACGATCTGAGGTCGTCGATCAGGTCCTGCGAATTTTCGAGCCCGATGTGAAGCCGCACGAGGTTCGGCGCGGGCGGTTCGGTGACGGTCCGATAGGGATCGATTGGCAGGGCGAGGCTCTCGAAGCCGCCCCAGCTGTAGCCGATGCCGAACAATTCCAAGCGATCGACGAAGGCGTTGCGCTGGTCGCGGTCCGCGCCCTTCAGCTCGAACGAAAATAGCCCCGACGCACCTTTGAAATCGCGCTTCCAATATTCGTGACCAGGGCAATCGGGGAGGGCAGGGTGAAGCACGCGCCCGACCTGGGGTTGCGCCTTCAGCCATTCGGCGATCTTCAGCGCGCTTTCCTCGTGCTGCTTCAGGCGCACCGCCATCGTCCGCAGGCCGCGCGAGCCGAGCCACGCATCGTCGGGGGAAAGGCTGTAGCCAAGGTCCCAGCTGACCTGCTGCAGATGCTCGTAATGCGCTGCGTTCGCGGTGGCGCTGCCGAGCATCACGTCCGCATGGCCGCCCACATATTTCGTTCCGGCCAGGATGCTGATGTCGACGCCGACGGGAATTGCCTCGAACAGCAATGGCGTTGCCCACGTGTTGTCGAGTAGCGTCACGATCCCGCGCTCGCGAGCGACGGCGCATATGCCCGGTACGTCCTGCACTTCCATCGTCACCGAACCGGGGCTTTCGAGCAGGATCGCGCGGGTCGCGTTGCTGATCAGCTCGGCAATCCCGGTGCCGATCAGCGGATCGTAATAGCGGCTGCTGACGCCGTAGCGCTTGAGGAACGTCTCACAGAACTTCCGCGTCGGCCCGTAGACATTGTCCGGCAGCAGCAACTCGTCGCCAGGGCCGAGCACGGCCAACAGGGGAGCGGTGATTGCGGCAAGTCCTGAACAATAGAGCGCCGTTCCGGCCGCGCCCGGTTCGAGGTCGGTCAGCGCCTCGGCGAGCGCCCATTGCGTCGCGGTCCCCTGAAGGCCGTAGCGGTAGGTGCCGAGGCCGGGCCTGCTGGCCTCGAGCTCGGCGACACTGTCGAACAGGATAGTGGAGGCGCGCTCGACCGGAGGATTGACCAGTCGGCCGCGCCATTCCTTGCGCCGCCCGGCCTCGATCAGCCGGGTCCGCTTGCTCTTCTCATCTTTGGCCATCGGGTGCCGGCCGCCGCTTGCGCGGCTGAATTAGAGGCCGGAGCGGTCGTCGGTGGTGGAATAGGGCTGTTCCTGGATGCTCGTGTCGATGTCGGCCAGCTTGTAGAAGACACAGCGCGCAAGAAGGCCGCTAATCACAAGATATGCGGCCAGGACCCACATGATGATCGTCGGCACCCCGGGAAGCACGGCAAGATAGGCGAGAAGCGCCAAGCCGAGTCCAACAACGATTCGAACTACCCGATCTTCCGGTCCGACATTCCTGTCCATTGTGCCTATCCCCTTGCCAGCGCCGCCGTTTCTGCTGGTTCATGATACGCCCGAACCACCGGGACACAACGGTCGACTTGTGTGGGGTGGCTGTTCTCTTAACTCTGGCGGCGCGTCAACACGATTACGCAAAAGCAAACGCCCGGATCGACGAGCGATCCGGGCGCCTTGCGTGACGATTGCTCGTCAGCCCCCTGGGATGGTCGCGGCGGGAGTCCCCTAGTCGCAAACGGCTCGCCCCCAGTGCGAGCAACGCTTGCGGCGTCCCGGCCGCACCCGAACCCGACCCAAGGGTCAGAGTGTTCGGACGGACGGTTGACTAAGCCCGGCAAAAACGGGTGTCACGCCGGTTCATCCGCTGCAGTTGCTTTTCTGCGGCTCCTGTGTCGGTGGGGTCACATGTCGAACGACAGGGCTGCTCCGGTTGCACCGCGGTGAGTGCGACCCTACAGCGCGGCGCCATGCGCTGGTCCCAAGCCTTTCTTCCGGTCCTCAAGGAAAGCCCTTCCGACGCCCAGATCGTCAGCCACAAGCTGATGCTCCGGGCGGGTCTCGTGCGGCAGACCGCCGCTGGCATTTATGCCTGGCTTCCGCTCGGGTTCCGAGTGCTCAAGAAAATCGAGCAGATCGTGCGCGAAGAGCAGGACCGCGCCGGTGCCCAGGAAATGCTCATGCCGACTCTGCAGTCGGCCGACCTGTGGCGCGAAAGCGGCCGCTACGATGCCTACGGTCCCGAGATGCTCCGGATCCGAGACCGCCACGATCGCGAGATGCTTTACGGGCCGACCAATGAGGAGATGATCACCGGAATCTTCCGCGACGAGGTGAAGAGCTATCGCGACCTTCCGCGCACCCTCTATCACATCCAGTGGAAGTTCCGTGACGAGGTCCGGCCCCGCTTCGGGGTGATGCGCGGTCGCGAGTTCCTGATGAAGGACGCCTACAGCTTCGACCTCGACGAAGCCGGAGCCAGGCAAAGCTATTACACGCAGATGCTCGCCTATTTGCGCACGTTCCAGCGGATGGGCATCCAGGCCGTTCCGATGAAGGCGGCGTCGGGACCTATCGGCGGTGATCTCAGTCACGAGTTCATCGTCCTCGCTTCAACCGGCGAGAGCGAGGTGTTCTACGACGCAGCCTACGAAAGCTTCGACTGGCAGCAGGCGGATCTTCGCTATGGCGACGAAGCGGGCCTGCAGGGTCTCTTCGACCGGGTGAACTCAACCTATGCCGCGACCGACGAGACCCACGAGCTCGCGAAGTGGGACGTGCTACCGGAGGACAAGCGCCGCACCGGCCGCGGCATCGAAGTCGGTCACATCTTCTACTTCGGCGATAAATATTCGACGGCAATGGGGCTCAAGGTTTCCGGTCGCGATGGCACTCCCGTCACACCGATGATGGGCAGCTACGGTGTCGGCGTGTCGCGGCTTGTCGGAGCGATCATCGAGGCGAGCCACGACGAGGCGGGCATCGTCTGGCCGGAGCCCATCGCCCCTTGGCGGGTCGGGATCGTCACCATGCGCGCGGATGACGAAGCGAGCGTCGCAGCGGCGGATAACCTGTACGGGAAGCTCACCGCTGTCGGTGTCGAGACGCTCTACGACGACCGCGACGAGCGCGGCGGAGTCAAGCTCGGCTCGATGGACCTGATCGGGCTTCCATGGCAGGTCATCGTCGGGCCGCGGGGGATCGCCAACGGAACAGTCGAGTTAAAGCGCCGTTCAACGGGAGAGCGCGAGGAGCTGAGCCTCGAGTCCGCTGTCGCGAGGCTTACCGAATGATTCTCAACCGTGCCGAGCGCATGCTCACTCGCCGGTACCTACTGCCAGGCAAAGGCGAGGGCTTCATCTTCCTCGTGGCCAGCATCAGCCTGATCGCGGTCGCGCTCGGCGTCGCGGCGCTGATCATCGTCATGAGCGTGATGAACGGGTTTCGCGCCGAGCTGTTCGACAAGATCGTCGGCTTGAACGGCCACGCGGTGGTGCAGGGCTATGAAGGCCGCTTGGCCGACTGGCAGCAGATTGCCGACACGGCCAAGAAGACGCCGGGCGTCACCTCGGTCCTGCCGCTCATCGACACACCGCTGATGGCCACCGCAAACGGACGCTTCGAAGGCGTGCTCGTACGCGGCATGCGCGTCCAGGACATCCGTGCGAACAAGACGATTACCTCGAACGTGCTTGCCGGCGACATCCGTTCGATCACACCGGGTAGCGGCCGCGTCGCTTTGGGCTCGCGTCTCGCCGACACGCTGGGCGCTTATCCGGGAAGTCAGATCACCTTGTGGAACCCGGAAGGGCGCTCGACGGTCGTCGGCACCGTTCCGCGCGAGGTCACCTACACCGTAGGAGCGATTTTCGAGATTGGGGTGTACGACTACGACAAAGCCTATGTGGTCATGCCGATGCAGGATGCCCAGGAGCTTCTGCTGATGGGGGACCAGGTCGGGATGATCGAGATCCAGACTAGCAATCCCGACAAGGTCCAGGAGATCCTCGCGCCGCTTCAGAAGGTGGTGCAGGGCAAGGGCGTGATCACCGACTGGCGGCAAATGAACTCGGCGCTGTTCCAGGCGCTCGAGGTCGAGCGCGTGGCGATGTTCGTCGTCCTCTCGCTCATCGTGCTGGTCGCGGTGTTCAACATCCTTTCCTCGCTGATCATGCTGGTTCGGGCGAAGACTCGCGACATCGCGATCCTGCGCACAATGGGCGCAAGCCGGCGCGGAATGATGAAGGTCTTCATGACCGTCGGAGTGACCATCGGCTCGCTCGGTATCGTTCTCGGCGTCATCCTCGGCGCCATCTTCCTTTACTTCCGCCAGGACGTCGTCAACTTCATCCAGGTGATCACCGGTGAGAACCTGTGGGACCCGTCGGTCCGCTTTCTCACCGACCTGCCGGCGAAGCCGGATCCGTTCGAGGTCGCCGCGATCATCATCATCGCGCTCGTTCTGTCGTTCCTCTCGACGCTCTATCCCGCCTACAAGGCGGCGAGCACCGACCCGGTGCAGGTGCTTCGCTATGAGTGAGCCCGTCCTCGTCACGCGCGACTTGAAGCGCAGCTTCACGCAGGGGGATGTCACGATCGAGGTGCTTCGCGGAGTCGATCTGGCGGTTCAACCGGGCGAGATCGTCGGCCTGCTCGGCCCGTCCGGCTCGGGCAAATCGACCTTGCTTCAGGCGGTCGGACTGCTCGAAGGCGGGTTTCAGGGATCGATCCGGTTGAGCGGCGAGGAAGCAGCCGAGCTCGACGACGAAGGCCGGACCCGGCTCAGGCGGGAATTGCTCGGTTTCGTCTACCAATTCCATCACCTGCTGCCCGAATTCAACGCGGTGGAGAATGTCGTGCTTCCGCAACTGGTCCGCGGCGCCGAGGCCGATGCGGCACGGCAGAGGGCTCAGGACCTGCTCGGCGCGCTCGGACTATCGGAACGTCTCGACCACCGGCCGTCGAAGCTGTCGGGCGGCGAACAGCAACGCGTCGCAGTCGCACGGGCGCTGGCCAACAAGCCGCCCCTGGTGCTCGCGGACGAGCCGACCGGCAATCTCGACGAGCACACCGCGGACGCGGTCTTCAACGAGTTCCTCAACCTGGTCCGGGGCGAAGGGAGCGCCGCGCTCGTCGCGACGCACAACGAACGGATCGCGAGCAAGATGGACCGGGTGGTGAGGTTACACGAAGGCGTTCTGCAATGAGCGAACCTGAGCAACCAAGCGACGTCCGGCGGTCGGGGCGCAGTCCCAACTGGACGACCCTTGCGCTCATCGCCGCGCTAATCATCCTCCTTGGGCTCATCGCCTATTTCGCCAGCACGAGGAACGGCGACCAGGACAAGCTGACCGGCAACCAGATCTCGCAAAGCGAACAGCAGAAGGCGCCCGAGCCGGAGAAATTGTGCGCTGACAAGCGCACCTACGACCTCATCAAGCGCGAGCTGTTCCGCCGCGCGGCGCAGCTTCGCGGAAGCGACCAGTCCGCCTTCGACCAGCTTTCCGCTTATGCCGTCGTCCGGATGGAAAATCCCGTGATGGAGAGCGAGGACGATTCTACCGGCGCAGTGAACTGCTCGGGCTCGCTGTCGCTCGACCTGCCGCCGAGCGTCGCCGTCGTCGGCGGTCGTCACACGCTCACTTCGGACGTCGATTATACGATCCAGCCGGCGGCCGACGGCAGCGGCAACGTGGTGCTGCTGCGCAATGCCGACGCGATCGTCACGCCGCTCGCGACGCTCGCGCGCGTCGAGCAGCGGCCGGCGCAGGCCGCGCCGGCAGTACCCGAGGAATCTCCGGCCGAGCAGCCGGAGGCGAACGTCGCCGCGTCTCAGTCGGCGAACAAGGTTGCGGGGCCCAAGACAAGCTATGCCGGGCGGCCGAGCTTCGACTGTTCGAAGGCGCGCTCGAGTGGCGAGATATCCGTCTGCTCCGACGCCGGCTTGTCCGCGCTCGATCAGAACATGGCGACCCAATACCGTCAGGCGATCGCGGGTGCCTCTCCCGAGCAGAAAGCCCTCCTTCAGCGAACTCGCGACCACTTCCTCACTTACCGCGACCGCTGCCCGAACCGGTCGTGCATCGCGGATGCCTATGTCGGCCGGATGCGCGAGATCCGCGACATCATGGAAGGGCGCTGGAGTCCGCCGCGATAAGCCGTGGATAAGTGGCGCCTCCTCGCTTGCCGCGGCGGCGCTGAAAACCGCATAACCGGCGCGTGACTCAGCCCTACATTCCGCTTCGCGTTTTCTCTTCCTTCACGATGCTGGAAGGCGCGATGGAGCCGAAGACTATCGCCGATCGTGCGGCGAAGCTCGGCTTTCCGGCGATCGCCGTCACCGATCGCAACGGCCTCTACGGCGTCATGCCGTTCAGCGACGCCTGCATCGCGAAGGGCGTCCAGCCGATCGTCGGCACCATGTTGGCGGTGGCGCGCCCTCCGAAGCTTGGCGGCGAAGGCGGAATCGACTGGCTCGTCCTGCTAGCGAAGGACGAGCATGGCTACGCCAATTTGTGCAAGCTCGTTTCGTCGGCGCACCTCGACCGTCCGATCGAGGAGGACCCGCATGTGCCGTTCGCCACTCTCGATGGCCAAAGCGACGGACTGATCGCGCTCACCGCCGGGGGAGAAGGCGCGCTCGCGCGGCTGATTGCGGACGGCCAGCGGGAGCGGGCGGAGGCCTATCTCGAACGCCTCCAGGCGCTGTTCCCCGACCGCCTCTATGTCGAGATTTCGCGCCGCGGTGACGGCATCGAGGAGACTGCCGAGGCGGCGTTGATCGAGCTGGCTTTCGCGCGCGAGCTGCCGCTCGTCGCGACAAACCCGGCAGCCTACCCCGATCCGTCGTTCCACGCGGCGCATGACGCGATGCTGTGCATCGCGGGCTCGGCCTATGTCGAAAGCGCCGACCGCATCACCTCGTCCGGCGACGCCTGGCTCAAGGACGGCGCGGCAATGGCGGGGCTGTTCGAAGACCTGCCGGAGGCGCTCGCGAACACCAGCGTGATCGCCCAACGCTGCGCCGTTGCGGCGCCCAAACGCAGGCCCATCCTTCCGCGCCTCGGCGACAATGAGGACGAGCAGCTGCGCGGCGATGCCGAGGCGGGCCTGCAGCTGCGCCTTGACGGCCGCTCGGAGGATGACAAGGCCCTTTACCGCGAGCGGCTCGACTACGAACTCGAGATCATCACCGGCATGGGCTTTGCCGGCTACTTCCTGATCGTCGCCGATTTCATCAAATGGGCCAAGGCGAACGACATCCCGGTGGGTCCGGGGCGCGGCTCGGGTGCGGGATCGGTCGTCGCCTGGGCGCTGACCATCACCGATCTCGATCCCCTTGCGCTCGGCCTGCTGTTCGAGCGCTTCCTCAACCCCGAGCGCGTGTCGATGCCGGACTTCGACATCGATTTCTGCGAAACCCATCGCGACAAGGTGATCGCCTACGTCCAGCGCAAGTATGGCCGCGACAAGGTCGCTCAGATCATCACCTTCGGCCGCCTCAAGGCGCGCGCGGTGCTCAAGGACACCGGCCGCGTGCTGCAGATGCCGTACGGGCAGGTGGACCGCCTCGCCAAGCTGATCCCCAACCATCCGACCGACCCATGGACCCTGGAGCGGTCGCTGAACGGCGTTTCCGAGCTTGCCGCCGAGTACAAGGACGATGCCGACGTCAAGCGGCTGTTCGACCTTGCGATGAAGCTCGAAGGACTGCCGCGGCACGCCTCGACCCACGCCGCGGGCGTGGTGATCGGCGACCGTCCGCTCGACGAGCTGGTCCCACTTTATCGCGATCCGCGCTCCGACATGCCGGTCACGCAGTTCGACATGAAATATGTCGAGGCGGCGGGGCTGGTGAAGTTCGACTTCCTCGGCCTGAAGACGCTGTCGGTGCTGAAGGAGGGCCAGCGCCTCCTCGCCGATCAAGGCATCGAGGTCGATTTCAGCGCACTGCCGTGGGACGACCCGGAGGTCTTCGACCTCCTCCAGCGCGGCGACACGGTCGGAGTGTTCCAGGTCGAATCCGAAGGGATGCGGCGCACGCTGTCGGCCGTGAAGCCGACCGTGTTCGAGGACATCATTGCGCTCAACGCGCTCTATCGGCCCGGCCCGATGGACAACATTCCCATGTTCGGACGGCGCAAGAACGGCGAGGAGCCGATCGAATATCCGCATCCGCTGCTGGAAGGCATCCTCAAAGGGACCTACGGCATCATCGTCTACCAGGAACAGGTGATGCAGGCGGCCCAGATCCTCGCCGGCTACTCGCTCGGCAGCGCTGACCTTCTCCGCCGGGCGATGGGCAAGAAAATCCAGTCGGAAATGGATGCCCAGCGCGCGACGTTCGTGAAAGGCTGCGCCGAGCACAACGGCATTCCCGAGCGCAAAGCCAACGAACTGTTCGACTTGATCGACAAGTTCGCGGGCTACGGCTTCAACAAGAGCCACGCTGCGGCCTACGCGCTGCTGACGTATCAGACCGCCTGGCTGAAGGCGCATCACCGCGCCGAGTTCTACGCCGCCTCGATGAGCTTCGATATCGCGCTCACCGACAAGCTCGCGATGTTCGTCGAGGACATGCGCCGCGGCGGGCTCGAATGCCTGCCGCCCGACATCAACGCAAGCGGAGCCTCCTTCATCGTCGAGGACGGCGCCGTGCGCTATGCGCTCGGTGCGCTCAAGGGCGTCGGCGAGAAAGCGATGGAGGCGCTCGTCGAAGAGCGCGAGCGCTCAGGGCCCTTTGCGAGCCTCGAGCATTTTGCAGCGCGAATCGACCCGCGGCTGCTCAACCGACGACAGCTCGAGAGCCTCGCCGGAGCCGGTGCCTTCGACAGCATCAAGCCCGAGCGCGCGGCCGTGTTCGCAGGCGCAGAGACGATCCTGGCGCATGCGGCAAGCGCTCACGAGCAGCGTGAAACGGGTCAGGCCGGCTTGTTCGGCGCGAATTCCGCCGAGGCCGCGCCGATCCGACTTCCGCGCGATTCGTCGTGGACGATCGCGCAGCGAATGGCTGCCGAGCGCGAGGCGTTCGGTTTCTATTTCTCCGCGCATCCGGTCGACGCGGCGAAGCACCTGCTGGCCGCGCACAAGGTGAAGACCTTCGCCGAGCTTGCGGATATCCGAGTGCCCGAGGGCGAGCGGGTCAGTGCGACCATGGCCGGCCTAGTCGAGGAAACGCGCTGGCGGACTTCCGCGCGGGGGCGGCGCTACATGATGGCGACTCTGAGCGACAGCTCCGGCCAGTTCATCGCGACCGCCTTCGATGATGAGGTCACTGGGGCTCTCGAAGCGGCGGCGAAAGCCGGACAGTGCGGTTTGCTGTCGGTGGAGCTCGACCGCCGCGCGGGAGATGACATGCCCCGCGTGACGATCAAGCGCATCCAGCCGCTGAGCGAGCTCGCGAAGCGGACTCGGCTGCAGCTGACGATCCACGCGCCGGATGCGGGCTCAATCGAGCGCATCATCGGCGAGCTTGCCGGTGCACGCGGCGGAAACGGCAAGGTGACGCTGGTCGTGCCGATGGCTTCGGGCGGCAGCGCCGAAGTTGTTGCCGGGCGCGATTTTGCGCTCGATGCGGAGCTTGCGGCCCGCATCGAGCGCATCGCCGGGGAGGGCAGAGCCGAACTTTCGACCCAGGAGCCGAGGCTCGCCCTCGTCAGCTAAGCCATCCAGAAGCCGTCGCGGTTGACGAGGCTGGTGATGTGCGCGTTCTGCTCCTCGCTCATGTCCTTCTTGAACTTGGGGAAGACCTGCTCTTCTTCCATGTGTGCGTGCTCGGCGACCAGCTGGCGGAATTCGCGCACCCGCTCGAGCCATTTGGGCGAATCGGGGCCCATCTCATTGAGCTCGTAGATGAACGTCTTGATGTAGCCGTGCTCGCCTTCGAGGTGGTCGGCGTCGGCGAAATCATCGTCCTCGCGAAGCGCCGGATAGACAATCATTTCCTCGGCATGGGCATGCTTGTCGAGGGCATGGGAGAGCTTCATCAGCAGCATCTTGCGCTTGAAGGTCTGCGTCTGGTCGGTGGCGAGCATCTTGTCGAAGATCGCCAATGCGGCGTCGTGCTCGGCGGCAAGGATTTCGTCCCAGTCGCCCAGGCTTGCTTCCATTCCCTGCATCAGCGCCTTGCGCCCGTAATTGGCGGCAAGCCCGATCGCGGCGCCGCCGAGAGCGGCGGCGATGACGGGACCGGCACCGTCGCCCCATGAGAAGGCGCTCCGGCTGCTGCTGCTGCGATTGCGGCTGCGACTGGTGAATTCGCCTTCGCTGTTGCGGGGCTGTTTGCGGCCGTTGTTGGTCGACTGATTCGAGCGGCTTTGGGTACGCGTTGCCATAGACTCCTCCTTGGCTGGATTTGTCTGGTTCAACGGTCAGGGGCCATGCCCCGTTCCTGTCGCGAGGCCCGTTCGGACCACCGTTCGCCGCGCCTTCAAAGGCTGTTTGATGGTTCCGTCGGCTGATCCGCGGGAGGCGCGGTTTCGTTGGAGGTCGTCGGGCTCTGTTCCCGCGGCGGATTCAGCGGTTCGGTCGACGCGGGGGGAAGCTGCTGAACGACATTCTCGATCGGTGGCAGCGGCTTAGGGCTTTCATATTCCTGGCCTGGCTGCGGCCGAGGCGCCTTGGCGACCGGCGGCGGCGCCTTGTTTACCGGTGTGGGCTCGCCCCG
>Ga0070658_10005094_pt1 | contig 10691 bp, 6 predicted proteins | sample KBSC13metaG_FD_64664 | JGI IMG/M metagenome (GOLD analysis project Ga0070658, IMG submission 64664) | Corn rhizosphere microbial communities from Kellogg Biological Station, Michigan, USA - KBS C1-3 metaG | ecosystem: Host-associated > Plants > Roots > Rhizosphere > Soil ... | reverse complement strand
TGTGTCACGGTGCAACCTCGGCGCCGCGGTGACAGCGCCGCCACCATCGCGGCCGATCCGGAGCTATCGTCCGCGCTGCGCGGCGCCATCGCTGCGGTGCTTCGCAACTAATTCCCGCGTACCTGCCTAGTTGTCGGTGCCACGCCCGTTGTCCTTGGCATCACTCACGCCCGCATACGTTGCAGTGAACAGCAGGCCGTGCTTGGCGGCGGCCCACAGGGTCACGATCTGCTGACTCTGCGTGGCGTGATGCCCACTGGTCCGCAACCTTACCGGAGATTCGAGGCCGCCGTACTGCGCGTATTTCGCGGTGCGCTCGAACTTTCCCTTCCCATAATCCACGACGTCGCCACGGAACGACATCGACGGCAACCCTTCCATGTAGGTGCCCTGGCAATCACCACATCCGCGCGTGGGATCGATCAGGCCGGGATTTCCGTACAGCACCTGCGATGTCGCAGAGGCCATGCGCGCACCGCGATTGTTGACCTTGTCCCAGCCGGGGATTTCCGTCTCGAGTCCGAGCCGGCTCATCACTTCCAGCTGGTAGCGGCATCCCTCGATGTCCTTGCACGCTTCCTTCGCTACGCGCATGATTTCAGAGTGCGCCCGCTCCATTCCCACCTTCGTCTCGGACCGCAGATCGAGTCGAACCCACGCTTCTGATCCAGGCGTGTTCCGGACCGGCATTCCCTGGACCATTGCCATGTTGACGTAGAACTGTGCCCGCTCGCCGCCATCCGAGCATCGCAGACAATCACGCGTCGGATCTGTGAGTTGCTCGCGAATCCCGATGATCGCTTTCGCAAGCGCATCGATACCATGCGAGCGCCACCGTCTGTCCGACCCCGCCTGGCCCTTGATCTCACGTTCGAACGGCGTGAAGAACCAGAGCTTTGCATCATCGATCAGTGGGGTGCTTCCGGTCGTAGCACCGCCGCCACCCTGCCCGTGGAATTGCATCACCACGTCGCCCTTGGCCCAGTCGATGTGGTGCGGGTAGTTGGACCTGGCAAAGTGTCGCCCACCGCGGAAATCGGTTTCCTCGCCTGTGAACGTCACAAACCAGACATCACCCTTGGTTTGCATGTTCGAAGCGTTCATCGCTTCGAGAATCGTGATCATCTGGACGATGCCGATGAGATCGTCACCTGCGCCAGGACACCACACGCGGCCGTCCGCAACGAACGCTTCGATCGGCTGGTCTTTGGAGAAGATCGAGATCTGATCTTCATGCGCATTCAGTACAACCTTGGGCCCGCCACCTGTCCCCGGGCGCACGCCAATCACGTTGAGCGCGCCATCTATGTGTACATCTTCCAGCCCGTAGATCTGGAAGAGCTTCTTGATGTGCGTCGAGCGATAGATCTCGTCGCCGGACGGACCAGCCGCGTTGCACAATCCGATCCATGTGTCGATCAGTTCCTTGGGATCGGCTTGTTTCGTCTCGACGTACTTCATCGCCCGCTGCACCACCGGCATCGCCAGCGTTGCTTTGGCCTCCGCAACCTCTCTGGAAATGTCGGGCATGGGCGTCTTGTTCTGCGCGAGCAGTTGCGCAGGCTGCGCGACCATGCAACCGAGAGCCAGCGCCGCAGCTGATAGGAGATGGGACCTGGATGAATGCGTCATTGATGCCTCTGTCGATGTGAGCCGGTTTGAACGCGTTGTCGTCATTTCGCCTTCAGGCGAGAGAGCATGTCCGGCATTTCCAGTTGTGTCGCGAGAAAGAGTGGAATGCGCTCCATCTGGTCGCGCAACGTGGTGCGATAACGCAGGAGGGAGTGCTCCTCGTCGGGGTATTCCACGTACGTGATCAGATCGCCCTTCTTGAGCTCACGCATCTTCGCCACCCACCGGCGCGATTCGTTCGGCGGCACGGAACCGTCGCGCATGCCGTGCATCAGCAACTGCGGCACCTTGACATTTTCGACAAAGTTCAGCGGTGACCGTTCGTCGTACCGCTCCGGAATGTCCGTGTAGGCCCCTCCGAATTCCTCCCGCGCGCGCTGCGGGTCGCGATTTGCAGTCGCGAAACGGCCTGGTGATATGTATCGCTCCATGGCCAGCCACTTCCACGATGACACGGGAGCGCGAATGACCTGCGCGCGGAACGTGTCGGGAACCTGGGTTGCGAGGACCAGGCTCATGTAGCCGCCACCGCTCCCGCCCCAGGTTGCCTTGCGCGTCATGTCGACGTAGGGCAGCGTCCGCAGGAACTCGACCGAGCGCATGATGTCCTCGAACTCGGTGCCGCCGTAATCACCAACGTGAAGTTCATGGAACCCATGTCCCATTCCCACGGACCCGCGCGGGTTGGGTGCGATCAACACAAAACCCTTATCGATCACCGATTGCCACAGCAGGTTCATCGAGTGATCCCAGTGCGTCGGATGTCCGTGCAGTGCGATGATGACCGGATATTTCTTCTTTGGATCGAATCCGGGCGGCTTGAACAGCAGTGCACGCAGTGGAAGATTGTCGACTGCGTTGAACGTCACCTCTTCAGGTGTGCTCAGACGAGCTGGATCCACGCGCCCCATCGAACTGGTGACTCTTCGCGGTGTGCCGCCGGCTGCAGGCATCGTCCAGACGTCGGACGTGCGCGTCGCAGTCGACTCCACGTATCCGATGCTGCGTCCGTCGGGTGAGAACTGAGGGCTGGAGCGAACCCCCCTGCCCGTCGTCAGCAGCTTTGGCTCATCTGCTCCGGCGCTCGATGCAATCGCGAGCTGCGTGCTCAGCCCCAGTCCATCACTCACGATGAAAGCGAGAGTGCGTCCGTCTGGCGACCATGACGGCGATGTGTTCTCGCGCGGCGCGTATGTAATCGGCGTCACCGCACCGGTTGCCACATCTACAACGGCAATTTGCGAGAAGCCGCTCTGACTCGACACCACTGCCATGCGCGTTCCGTCCGGTGACCACACCGGTGACGATACGGACGGATTACCTGTCGCGACCAGTCGCCTGGCGGTTCCGCCAGACACCGGCTGAATCCAGATGTCGCCAGACCGTGTAAATGCGAGAGTCTTTCCGTCCGGCGACCAGACCGGATCCCGCTCCTGCTCCTTGTCGCCGCCAAAGTAACGCGGCCACGCTCGCGGAGACTGCAGATCAAGAAGCTGTATCTTCGTTCCGCGCGCGTTGCGACTGAAGTACGCCAGAGTCTTGCCGTCGGGCGAAGGCGCTGGAGACGTCTCGATGATCGCATCGTCGAACGTATGCTGAACGACTGCACCTCCAGATGCTGGCATCGAGAAGATGTTGTCGATCGCCTGAAAGTATCTCGAGCTCGTAAAGAACAGGCGGGATCCGTCGGCGCTCAACGCCAGATTCGCCTTTGGCTCGGCGCGATTCGCCACGGGTGTCGTCGCAAGCTCCGGGACGAACGTGCGTGTGAGCTGTACCGCCGCACCACCGGTGACGCTCGTCCGAAACACCTCCGCCGTGCCCGTTTCGATGGAGGAGTTGATGAAATAGATGGTGCGACCGTCAGGCGCCCAGAGGAAATCCTTTACGCCCGTCACAGTCATGAAATCATCCACGCTGTATCGCTGTTGCGCGCCAACGGTTTGCGTAGCGGTAATCAGCGCCGCTGCACCCAGCGCGGTGAGACAGGTGACACGCGTGTAACCACTCGCCACGCATGAGCGCATCAGGAGACGTCTCATTCTCATCGGAAGTTTGAGTTCGCTGACGTTTCGGCAAGCGGAACAGGGAAACACATTCCGTTGCCCACTGGCCCTGCGGCAGGCTTGTAAAACACTTCGCCAGGCTGTGCGACATTCGGCACCAGCGCACCATGACGCCGGAAATCACCCATGCGCCTTCCTTCGAGCCAGAAGTCGAGCGACTTCTGAGCCAGGAATTCAGTCATCAACGCGTCGCCAGTGAGCCCGTTGACCGCAGCAAGATTCCCTGCAGCGCGCCGCTCGTTCACGAAGCTCAGCATGGCGCCCTGATCGCCTCCGGCCTCGACGGCTATGTAACGCGCCTCGAGACCCGTCGCTAGCCGGTATGACGCCGCCCAGCTCGGATACTTGCGCTGCGCGTACATCGGCAGGAATCCGTCGTACGCGCGAAGGCCCGTGTTCTGATATCGAATTCGCGGATCGCCTGCGTCTGCAGCAGCGCGATACACCGGAGGCACAACCAGGGATGGACGATCCACCGTCGCCTCCCACATGCGATTCCCCAGCCGCGCGCGGTTTGCCGGATCGTCCTGCGTGTACAGCAGATACTCGAAGTTCGCAGGAACGTTGCGCACCGCAGCGGCAGCCTCGGCTGCCTTTCCAGCCTGTAGCAGCGCGCGTCCCAGCCCGACTGATGCGGCATTTACGATCAGCGTACCAGGTGCACCACCCGCCGCAAGTCCGATGTCTCGCGCACTCGTGAGTCGCTCGGCCGCGAGATTCAACATCTCGGCGGTCGTGAGCACAGGACCTCCACGCGCCGTGCCTCGACAGAACGTCTCGGCCATCAGAAGGTACGAATATCCCGCAGCGAGGTTCACCCGTGCGTGATGAATGTTCTTCGTGGCGTCACTCGCGGTGAGCAATATGTCGCGCGTGTTTTCACTTGTGGCGAGTCCACGGGAAAATCGAATCCACACGTCGGTGTTCAAACGCGGATTCGCCGGATCTATCGCGCGCCGGCCAACCTCGCTTCGATCCTCGGATGAATCTCCCGTCCATGCCTCGGTCGTAAACCACGCAGTGTACAGTGCGATGTCACCAAATCCCGCGACGAAATCCTGGAACGCAGAGTAGGCGATGAGTGCGCCGTCGACATCCGGATTGATGCCGCCGGCCTCCACGATATTCGGATTCTGCACCGTGACAAAGTCGCTGCAACCGCTCAGTGAGAGCACGGCAGCTAGACAGATCCCGCCGCGCCCCAGTCTTGATATTCTCATTGCTGTATCGCCTCCGCAGCGAGCTGGATTAGAAAGTGAGATCGAGTCGCACGCCGAGCCTGCGCGGCGGCGGTAGCGTGAAGAAATCGGCACGACCAGCGAGTGCGTCCATTTCGTTCTGCACGTCCGGGTTGAACCCGGAGTACGGGCTCCACAGAGCGACATTCCGCCCCGACAACGCCAGCGAAGCCGAATGCGCGCCCATCGCCTTCCGTGCTATCCTGTCCGGGAGTTGATAGCTGAGCGTGACCTCGTTTAGGCGAACGAAGTCCGCACGCTCGAGGTACGGGCCGAGCACTGTGCCTGTACCCATCGATGCCCCGCTCGCGGTCACGTACGGACCGAATCGGCTGAGCCGCTGCTCCGCTGTCAGCACTTCGTTCCGCCGCACCGCGTTCTCGGCGACACCGAAGTTGCGCTCGCGGTACGCAGCCGTCGCATTGTAGATGTAGAAGTTCCGCTTGGTATCGAACTGCGTGTACAGACGAAGCTTCCGGAAGAAGGTGAACGTGGAAGCAGCGTTTGCTTCGAACGTCGGAAGAAGGTTCCCTACGTACTCGAGCGAATCCGAGACGACCGCCACACCGGCATCCGCGTCGATCCGCTGAATGCGATTCGTGTAGAATGCGCCCACCTGACGGCCCTGACGTACGCTGTTCACGGTGCCGAAACGAATCGAGGAGAATGCCGGTACCCCGCCGAGGTCGAGGATCTCGTTGCGCAACGTGTTGGCACCGACATCGACCCCCCAACTGAAGTTCTCACCCGTGATTACCTTGGTGCGCGCAGTGAGCTCCAGACCTCTGTTGAGCACCTTTCCGATATTCCGATAACCGTCTTCCTGAAACCCGAGCGACGGTGGCTGTGGAACTCTGAGCAACAGGTTCTTCGTGTTCTTGTCGAAGAAAGTCAGCTCGAGACCCAGACGTTCGTTGAACAGCGACGCGTCGATGCCCGTTTCGAATTCCTGGCCGCGTTCTGCCTGCAGCTTGGGATTGCCCGGATTCAATGGGATGATCCCGGATGCGACCTGGTTCGGACCGGTGAGATACGGCGCCGCCAGGAACGTCCTCAGTGACGCTCCAGCTGTCGGCGCTCTGCCCGTAGTGCCGAAGGCGGCACGAAGACGAAGCGACTTGATCCAGTCAACCGAGAAGAACGGCTCGTCGGACAGTACGTACGACACACGCGCCGACGGACTGTAGAACCACGGAGCCGATGCACCGAACGCAGCGAAACGATCGGCTCTGAGCCCGAACTGCAGATAGACGCGCTCATCGTAATTGGGTTCCCATTGTCCGTAGAATCCCACGCGACGGTCACGTACCACCGTCTGCCCGCCCGATACCTGCGCGGCAGCGCTGACCGATCGCGCGGAATTGGTCGTCAGCTGGTTTCCAAGCGCGTAGGTGAGATCTTCGACGTCCGCCTGCACCTCGGACCCGAATGACAGGGTCGAATTCCAACCTCTGCCCATCGCGAGATCCAGCGTTCCCAGATAATTCGCCGTTCCGCGCTGGAGATCGCGACGGTCTTCGCGAATGATCCCGAGATTCTGTGACGCCGAGTACCACCCGTTGCTGTTCTTGGGGAAGAACTCATTGCTTTTCACCGACGACAGATCCGCGCCGAGTGTGAGGCGGTTTCGGAAGTGCGCACTCGGATTCCAGCTCAACTTCACATCGGGTATGAGGCGTACCGAGTTGATTTCATGACGAATCGAAGCGATTGCGTCGGGCGTCCGGTTTGCGCCGAACCAGCCATCGGTTGGAGTCCCAACCGTCAGTGGCGATCCCGCCATTCCACCAGTCGTCCAGCCTGCGCTGCTGCCGGCCGTCACCGGTAGATCACCCGTGACCCGCAGCGCTGGCAGGTTCAACTCGATGCGCGTCTTCTCGGTCGGCTGAATGTTGTAATTGAGACGCGCCGACATCCTGTCGTACGTATTGTTCGGGAACAGTCCCTTTTCCTGATCGACGCCGATGGATGAGAAGAAACCGTAACTCGTTCCGCCACCGCGCACGGAGCCATTGATGGATGTCTGGTGACCAGTATTCGGGAGTCCGTACCGGACCATCGGTTGATCGGAAACGACGTCTCCGACACTGCGTCCCTTGCACAACGTCGCCGTGGTCAAGTCCTGAGCGCGGCACGCGGCAAAGTTGGTGTACGGGGTGAACGTCGGATCCAGCTGCGCGTGAGTCACCGAGAGAGTCTTGCGGAATGGCGTCCCGGCTGCGCCACGTTTGGTGATGATCTGGATTACGCCCGCTGATGCGTCTGCGCCGTAAAGCGTCGCCGCCGCCGGCCCCTTCACGATTTCCACAGATTCGATTTCATTCGGATCCATGTCGTTCAGCGGATTGACCACGGCACCAGCCGCTACCGCCGTTTGCTTGGTATCGATGCGAATTCCATCCACGTACACCAGCGGCTCGTTCGACAGCGAGATCGAGGACGCACCGCGAATGCGTATCTGCTGGCTCGACCCGCTCACCCCCGAACCCTGCGTTACAGACACACCCGCGACGCGCCCGGAGATGATGTCCGTCACGCTCTTCACGGGGGTGAGCTCGGTCACCCGTCCAACATTCACGCTCGCGACGGTCGCACCCTGTGCACGCATTTCCTGACGTCCGGCCGTGCCCGTCACCAGTACCTGGCTCAGCGAAATTGCCTGTCTTACGAGCACGAAATTCACTTCGAGATCGCCGTCGTCCGGCGCTGCCACTGTCGTCTGTTGCGCTGCATAGCCGATCAGGCGCACATTGATCTTCTGCGAGCCTGCCGGCACTCCGACGATCCGGTACCGGCCGTCGTCGCCCGTAATCGCACCAAGACGCGTGCCCTCGATCGAGACCTGCGCCGATGTGAGCGGGCGGCCAGAGCCCTCTTCAGATACTCGGCCAGAGACTACCGCTGCGACTACACTTCGCGATCCCTTCGATATGCCAACGACAGACGCCCCGCGACGTTCTTCGTTGACCGGCTCCGATTGACCGTCGGAGTGTGCCGCCTGCGCGGCTGATCTCGAGAAGTTGGTTTCCAGCTCGGAGCCGACAGGTTCGACAGTGACCAGTTCGCCCATCTCGCTGTACGTGAACGGAAGTCCACGGAGAAGTTGAGCAAGTGCGTCACCTACGGTGGCCTTCGCACACCGGCATGTGACACGCACGGTTGCTGGCACGCGCGTCGGACTGAAAGCGACGAACACTCCGGAAGTCCGGCGCAACCGGACTAGTACGTCGCGCAACGGCTCACTCTCGGCATCGAGGTTGGCCGCGCGATCGAGCAACGATCCCGTGACTCGCGCGCCGGTCTTCGTCGCAGATGCAACCTGAGCCAGGGGAGTAAATCCCTGTGCACCGGCAGACACAGTTGGCGGCAGAGATGCCGCAAGATACACACCTGCCATCAATCCAATTCGCGGTACTCGCATTGCCTCTCCCGTGGGGGACTGGTGGTTACGTCGTCAGCGCTGTCGCACGCATCTGTGCCGACAGCCATTCCGGGGTCGTACTGCAGATTTCTTCGCGCTACCGCGAGCGCAAAGTTGCAATGCCTACATAGGGGCCGTATGCGCCGAGATACGTACGATCTCGCTGTCGGACGCAATGCTGCACTTGGCGTCGATGATCCGGCACACAACATCGAGCACGTCAGGAAGTGGCCGATTGTTGAACACGGCTGTTACCGTATGCTCGTCGAGCGATGAATCGACCTGCACGCGGACTCCGAATCGATGTGCAATCTCGTCTGCGACTCTGGGAAGCGGAGTCGCATTGAACAGCATGGTGCTGCTCATCCACCCAAGCCGCGAATACACATCCGGAACAGCAACGGCAGGCGCAACGTCGCCATGCTCCGCGCGACTGATCTCCCCGCCCACGACCTGCACTCGATGTGCGCCCGTCGAGAGCTCGACGCGCCCATCCACCACCACCAGGTCCGTGCGCGCGTGATCGGAGTTCACGTTGAATCGCGTCCCGAGAACCTTGATATCGCCCGATGATGTGTGCACACGGAACGGGCGACCCGCTTGATGGGTAACAGCAAAGAACGCCTGGCCCGTCAGGCGCACGTCGCGACCACCAGAACCATGCGTCACGTCGAGCGTGCTGCCCGGCGCCATATGTACTACCGTGCCGTCATCCAGGCGAATATCCGAAGCTTGCCCGTCCACCGCGGCGTAATGCTGCACGCTTTCGCGCTCGGTAGGCCGAGTCGAGCGGTTGATCGCAAAAACGAGTAATGCGGCCGCGAGGCCGGCTGCGACCCAGGCAGGTCGCCGCCAATCACCGATCCGCCCTATTACCGACGCACTCCGTCGCGGGGGACGCGCCATGACATCGATCGCTCGGAACTCCGGCAAGGCAAGCGAGCGCTGGCCCAGCAAGTTCCACGTGGCACGCATCTGTTCCAGCCGTACACGGTTGTCCACCGACGCAGCCTTCCAGGCTTCGAGCACCATGGATTGCTGCGCTGTAAGTACATCGCCGCTGATCAGCGCGACGAGGAGCTCATCAATATTCTCTGACTTGTCAGGAACGGAATTGTGCACTGCGTCACCCCGCAACAGAGAGATAATCGTCCCGCGAACATCGCTCGCTCCACGCGCCGCGCAGTGATGTGCTTGGGGGTAAGACACACGAGAGTCGTGGTTATACCATTCCGAATTTCGTGTTTTGCAGCAGAGTGATTTGCACCTTGACGTTCGTACGTTCGTGGAGCTATGTCGCAGAGCCGGCTTCCTGCTCGCAATCGCCCCGCACTTCGCAATTGATCACCCCGCGTTCTCGCCAATGGAGGTAGTGTTTGTCAGAATCAACGCCGCCTGCGGGAACCCGCACAGACGCGTCCGATGAAGCGGATTGGCTCCGGCGACTTGGCGACGACGACCACGATGTGCTCGACCACATCGCGCGAAAGCACTGGTCGGCTCTCGTGGGATTTGCGTACGATTTGCTTGGCTCTGTCGACAACGCGGAGGATGTTGCACAGGAAGCGTTGATCCGACTGTGGAATCACCGCCACAACATTGGACAGCCCGGAGCGCTGCGCGCATATCTCATGCAGTCGGTTCGCAGACTTTCGCTGAATGAATTCCGGGATCGGAAGCTGCACGCCCGGCCGGATGTGCTGGAACGCGTGCGGGCTACTCACGCGGAGCCGTCGATGCCGGACACCAATCTCCACGAACAGGATCTCTCCGCCGCGATCGAGACTGCCCTGCGCAAGCTCCCTGCCCGACGGCGCGAAGCACTCGTGCTGGTCCGATACCACGGACTCAGCTATCGGGAGGCCGCGGAGGTCATGGGAGTCTCGGCGCAGACTCTCGCCAACCACGTGTCCACTGCACTCAAGGAGCTGCGGATATCGCTGGCGGCGCACACGGGCCCGGACTAGACGCCAGCTTCGCTCGTAGCGGTGAGCCATCCGCCAGCGATCCGCTTGACGTCCACGTTCTGTAGTCGTAAGATCGCGAATGATCGAAATTGCGGAGGCTCAGCCCCGCCTGGAGGGCGATGATTCTGGTCGATCCGGCCCGCCACGCACGGCCGATTTTCAGATCGTGCCGCGCAAGGGACTCCCTATAGTCGGTGTGGTATTCGCCGCCCTCGTCGCAGCGATATTAGCCAATAAACTCTGGCCCCTCGTCTTTCTGCACGTCGCCTTCGGCGCCGCCTGGACCATCGTCGATCTCTTCATGGGATTCGTGATCGGCCCCACAATGGGGAAACTTCCCCCTCCAGCGCGAATCGAGGTTGCGACC
>Ga0070658_10005091_pt1 | contig 10694 bp, 7 predicted proteins | sample KBSC13metaG_FD_64664 | JGI IMG/M metagenome (GOLD analysis project Ga0070658, IMG submission 64664) | Corn rhizosphere microbial communities from Kellogg Biological Station, Michigan, USA - KBS C1-3 metaG | ecosystem: Host-associated > Plants > Roots > Rhizosphere > Soil ... | reverse complement strand
ATCCATATCGCTGCGTGACTGGCCGGCATCCTCTCTCTTCCCGCTGAATGATGGAGTTCCGCGCTGCTCCCCGTCTTCGCGCCGCCAGGCAGCGCTTGTCTGATATTACAAGGCGGACATTCTCTGAATGCCTGCGATTGCCTTGATGCATCCAGTGAAGAAAAACAATTTTTACTGGCGATAAAAAGAGAATATGATGGCAATGTCCAAAATTGGAGACGACACCTTTGAACAGACCCACCCTCTCGCTACGCTCCCTACCATGCTCTCTTGCCGCCGCAACTGTCCTGCTCACCGCGGTCGCCACAGCAAAGCAGCCATCATCCGCGCACAGCAAATGGGTCTACCCCAGCCACGATGGCAAGCTGGTCTACCAGCACTCGAAGACCGGCGACAGAATCATCGACTTCTCTTATGCCGGATACATGGGCGGCGGCGTCGCGCTTCCCTCCTTCCCGGTAAAGAAGACCGTCAGCCCCTCCGGCGGCGACGACAGCGCGGCGATTCAGGCGGCCATCGACGAGGTCTCGGCCCTCCCTGTGGTGGCGGGCGTGCGCGGCGCGGTGCTACTCGCGCCCGGCCACTTCCGCTGCAACGAAACGCTGACGATTGCCGCGAGCGGCGTCGTTCTGCGCGGCAGCGGCGCGGGAGAGGCAGGCACAGAAGTTGAGCTTACCGGCGCGCCGCACCTGGCCTTCTCCATCTCCGGCAAGAGCAGCATCGTTCCGGCAGGCTCGCCCACGCCGGTCGCCGACGCATACGTTCCTGCCGGCGCCATGTCGTTCAGCGTGCGCGACGCCTCGGGCCTCAAGGCAGGCGACACCATCCAGATCACGCGCCCCGTGACTCCGGCATGGCTGCACTTCATGGGCATGGACGAGCTGGCGCGTAATGGGAAAAAGGAGACGTGGGTCTCGGGCGAGTTGAAGACCGAGCGCACCATCGTCGCGGTATCGGGCAAAAGGCTCCAGCTCGATGTTCCTCTCACCGATTCCTACGACGCGAAGTATCTCGGCGCCGACGGCACGACTGTGGTCAAGGTAGGCCACACCGGCCAGATCGAGCAGGTGGGCGTAGAGGATATGAGCATCGTTGCGCCGCCGCAAAAGATCACGCTCGGCCAGAAGCAGTTCACCGGCCTGCGCATGAAGGACGCGGTCGATAGCTGGGTGCGCAACATTCGCATGGCCGATACCACCGAGGCCGTGGGCATCGGTGAAGACACACGGCGCATCACTGTCGATAACGTGAGCGTGACGCAGAGCGTCCCGATCCAGGGCGCAGCCAAACCCGCCGACTTCGCCGCCGGCGGCTCGCAGATTCTCTTCAATCGCGTCAGCGGGTCCGGCGACAACGTCTTCTACTTCGCCACCGGTCCGCGCCAGCAGGGGCCGAACGTTGTGCTGAACTGCACCTTCCACGGCGACGGCCACATCCAACCGCACCAGCGCTGGGCCACCGGCCTTCTCATCGACGGCTGCCAGGTGCCCGAAGGCGGCATCGATCTGATGAACCGCGGCGAGATGGGATCCGGCCACGGCTGGGCCATCGGCTGGGGCGTCGTGTGGAACAGCACCGCAAAGTCCTTCCTCATCCAGATGCCTCCCGGCGCCGCCAACTGGGCCATCGGCAATCGGGGCGAGCAGATTCTCGGCGCGATGCCCACCTATCCCCGCGTCGCCGGCGCTCCCATGCTGCCGCAGGGGATCATCGAATCGCAAGGCGCGCCTGTGTCTCCGCGGAGTCTGTATCTGAAGCAGCTCTCCGACCGTCTGGGGTCGCAGGCATTGAAGAACATCGGCTATTGAAGCGATTCAGGAAAAACAGGCAGGAAAGGCTGTAGGATTAAGGAAAGAAAGGTTGATAGCCATTCGCTGCTCTGCCTGAGTTCGACGCTTCCATTCAATGAATCCAATGCTATACGCCACAGACGACCTGCGCATCAAGTGGACCAAAGTTGTCCTTCCGCCAGTTTTCCTCGAAGAAGAGCTGCCCATCACCGAGCAGGCTTCGGCAACCGTCTTCAAGGCGCGCCAGGAGATATGCAACATCCTCGCCGATAAAGACCCTCGCCTGATCGTGGTCGTCGGCCCATGCTCGATCCACGACACAGACGCCGCGCGCGAGTACGCCAGCCGCCTCAAGGGAGTCATGGCGGAGTTTTCGCGCGACCTGTGCATCGTCATGCGCGTTTATTTTGAGAAGCCGCGGACGACGCTCGGATGGAAGGGCCTCATCAACGACCCGTATCTCGACGAGTCGTTCCGCATTAACGACGGCCTGCGTAAAGCGCGGCACCTGCTGCTCGACCTGGCAGAGATGGGCGTACCCGCTGGCACCGAGTTCCTCGACATGATCTCGCCGCAGTATGTCGCCAATCTCGTAAGCTGGGGAGCCATCGGCGCACGCACGACGGAGAGCCAGGTACACCGCGAGCTGGTCTCGGGGCTTTCCTGTCCCGTGGGATTCAAGAACGGGACCTCCGGCAATGTGCAGATTGCGATTGAAGCGATCGTCTCCGCCGGCCATAGCCACAATTTTCTCGGCCACACCAAGCACGGTCAGTCGGCCATCTTCGTCACCAGCGGCAACCCGGACTGCCACATCATCCTGCGCGGCGGCCGCCAGACGGTGAACTACGACGCCGCCTCGGTCGAGGAGACATGCAGGCAGATGGCGAAGGCCGGCATCCCGCAGCACGTCATGATCGATTGCAGCCACGCCAACAGCAACAAGGACCACGCACGGCAGAGCATCGTCTGCAAAAACGTCGCGGAACAAATCGCACAGGGCGACCGCCGGATCATCGGCGCGATGATCGAGAGCAACCTCGTCGCGGGAGCGCAGAAGCTCGTCCCCGGCAAGGAGCTCGTCTACGGGCAGAGCATCACGGACGCCTGCATCGGATGGGACGAGACGGTGGATGCGCTCCGCGAGCTGGCAGCGGCAGTCCGGTCGTCCCGCATCTGATCGTCTAAGGATGTTACTGGAGCTATTCCCTCCCCTCTTGGGTGATGGTTTCGCTCCGGGGAAGATGCTCTAATTCTGCTGAGAGCATGGGCCATGCCAAAACGTCTGGCAATCACAATCGCGGGAGCTGTATCGCTGGGGAGTTACGAGGCGGGCGTTCTCTACGAGGTGCTCGATGCCATCCATCAGCACAACATCTTTCCTGGAACCCCGGATGAAGAGCGCATCGAAGTGGATGTCCTGACAGGGGCCTCGTCCGGCGGCATGACGGCAGCGATTGTCGCACACAAGATGCTGTATGCCGCCAACGAATTTCGCGGCCCGTATGACAATCCCCTCTACAACGTGTGGGTGAAGCAGATCGATCTGAAGGGACTGCTCGACACCGTGGATGACGGCACGCCGGAGAGCGAGTCCGCGTTGCGCTCCATCTTTTCGTCGAACATGGTGGAACGAATCGCAGGCGAGACGCTGACCAGGCGATACGAGACAGGCGAGTGGCCCGCGCCCGTCACCCACATGGCGGCGGCAAAATCGATCTCGCTGGGCATGACCCTGACCAACCTGAATGGCGTTGACTATGGCTACGACATGCAGCCGAGCGGGAAGTTTATCTTCACGCGGCACGAGGACCAGATGACTCGGGTGCTCTCCGTCGGCGGCACCGATAACAAGGAAGTATGGGAAGAGATCCGCGATGCCTCCGTTGCCAGCGGGGCCTATCCGCTGGCGTTCCGCGCCAAGGAGATGGATCGCAGGCGCGCCGATTATACCCATAGCAACCTCGAACCCTGGACCGACGACCCTTCCCGCTTCACGTTTACCGATGGCGGCGTGCTGCAGAATGAGCCGCTCGGCCTGGCGAAAAAGCTGGTAAACGCGATCGACCAGCACTGGAACAATAAAAGCCGTTTCTATATGTTCGTCTCGCCTCACGGAAAAAATTCAAGTGCAGACTCAAGTTTCCGCGAGGTCAACACAGATTACTTCCACCTGATGAAGCGGCTCGCCAAGGTACTGCTGGGACAGTCAGAGTTTCAGGACTGGATCACGGCCGTGGAGATGAACGAGCAGATTGCGCTGTTGGATGCTCGCGCCGCCGAAATAGCGGAGAAGCTGCGTACCGGCGAACTCAAAAGCGCAAGCCTGAAACGAACAGCCGATGGCCTGTTGAAAGTGCTGTTCAAACAGCCGAAGCGCACCGGCTCCAGGCGCGTTGCAAAGATCGGCACGGAAACGCTCAGCGACGCCAGATTGCGCATCGAACACCAGTACCAGGAAGAGATTGAGATGCTCGGTCCCGGGACCTTCAGCGCCGAAGCGTTCCGCGACACCGTCCTCGCGTTTGAGACAGCAGCCAACCTGGGCGAGCGCGACTACATGCGGATCTATGGCGTCTCTGTGTCGGAAGAGCTGCTGGCCGGCGCGGAGCTGTCAGCCTTCCTCGGCTTCTTCGATGAGCGCTACCGCGTTCACGACTACGACCGCGGACGCATGGTGGCGCGCGGTGTGCTCACCGACCCCGCAATGAGCGAGCCGGGGGAATTGGGCCCGATACGTTATACGCCGACTCACACCAATCCCATCGACAGCACTCTGAATGGCCTGCTGCTGAGCCAGTTGTCCAGCGAAGAGCAGCAGGTCTTCCGCGATGGCATCAAAAAACGTGTGAACGAGATGGTGCGAGACCTGATCGGGTTCTGGTCGTATCCCGCTGATGTCGTCGTCATCGACCCCGTGATGAACGCAATCCTGAACCACCTGTTCCGTGAATAAGGCCTACGCGAAGGCCCGCGCGAGCAGCACACCGCACCATACAGCGGCAAGACCAAGCACGATGCTGAGCACAACATAAAGCGACGCGGTGAGGAAAGCCCCCGTTTGCAGATTCGAGAAGGTCTCCCACTCGAATGTCGAGAACGTACTGTAGGCCCCAACGAAGCCAACCGGGATGAGGAACCTCCATGCCGCGCTCAACTCAGCGCGCCTTCCCAGAAAAGTCAGCGAGAAACCGATAATCAGGCAGGCGGTGATATTGATCACGAACGTGCCATAGGGAAACTTCGATCCCATCCGGTCCGTCACCGCCACTCCCACCAGATACCGCGCCAGAGAACCAAGCGCTCCGCCGACAGCAATGAAGAAATATTTTTGCAAGTTCCATCTCCCTAATCAGTTCCGCATCTCTCGATACTCACAAAACCGTCCGTACACACACACGCGTGCGCGGAGACAAGCCAACAAATTTTCATCAGGGATTTGCCGTGGAATGAACTCCATAACAGGCTTCCCTGTCAGGAGTCATCATCTGCTTCGTCGCAAGAAGAAGCAGCGGTTAAGGGTGAACTCCTTCACCACGTCAATATCTTTAAACTACACATTCAGACGAACCGCCTGTCAAGCCGTTTGAACAAGCCCGCAGTCTCCCATACACTGAAGAGAGGTTCCGCCACCGAGAGACGGGCGGTTAGCTCAGTTGGTTAGAGCGCCTGCCTTACAAGCAGGATGTCGGGGGTTCGAGTCCCTCACTGCCCACCAAACCGTCTCTGCTGCCAGTGGTTCGAGACCCGTCCGAATCCTCATGGCTCCCCGCCTCATCATCAACGCGGACGACTTCGGCCTTACCCACGGCATCAACCGCGCCATCGCTGAACTCCACCAGGCCAATGCGCTCACCTCTGCGACCCTGATGGCCACTGGCCCTGCATTCGACAACGCGGTCGCCCATGCCCGCGCCAATCCATCGCTTGGCGTCGGCTGCCATGTCGTCCTTACCGATGGCAGCCCTGCCTCGCCGCCGGAGACCATCCCTTCGCTCCTCGGACCCGACGGCAAGATCTTTCGTCCATCGCTGCTCGACTTCATACATGCGCTCCTGCGCGGCGCCGTCAACGCGGACGAGATCGAGCGCGAAGCCCTGGCTCAGATTGCCAGGCTTGAGCGCGCCGGCATCCGCATCACGCACCTCGACACGCACAAGCACACGCACTTGTTTCCCGCTGTCACTCGCCCTCTGCTGCGCGCCGCCGAGCGGGCCGGCATCCGCGCCGTCCGCAATCCGTTCGAGCAGTCCTGGAGTATCCCGCTCGGCCACGGACACCGCCTCCGCCACTTGCAGGTCCGGCTCCTCCGGCTCCTCCAAGCCAGATTCGACCGCCAGCCGCAGATTGCGAGCGCCAGCGTCCTTACAACCAACGGGACCATCGGCATCTCGGCCACCGGCGACCTCGACTCCCGAACGCTCAGTGACATTCTGCGCGCGCTGCCCGTCGAATCCGACGCCGTCTTCGAGCTCTGCTGCCACCCCGGCTATAACGACCGCGACCTCGACCGAGTGACCACCCGCCTCCGCGCCCACCGCGACATCGAGCGCGATGCCCTGCTCGCACAGATTCCCGCGCTCTCTCTGAACCCAAACCCGCCCCGGCTCATCCATTATGGAGACCTCGGCACGGACAGCGCTCCAACCGGGCGCACCCGAAGCACCACAAATGCAGGCTGCGAAAACGTCGTATAAACGTCATACCGACGGAAAAGCGGCACAGAATGCAGGGAACCTATGAAGATTGGCATCACCTGTTACCCCACCTACGGCGGCAGCGGAGTCGTCGCCACCGAGCTCGGCATCGAGCTCGCCGCGCGCGGCCACGACATTCACTTCATCACCTACTCGCCGCCCTTCCGCCTCACCGGACGCGAGGCCAACATCCACTTCCATGAGGTGGCGGTCTCAAATTATCCGCTCTTCGAGCATCCGCCCTACGACCTCGCGCTTGCCACGCGCATGGCCGAGGTGGCCGAGTTCTACTCACTCGATCTCCTCCACGTCCACTACGCGATTCCCCACTCCGTCAGCGCCCTGCTTGCGCGCCAGATGCTCGCCTCGCGCGGCCACCGTCTTCCCTTCATCACCACGCTGCACGGCACCGACATCACCCTGGTCGGCATCGACCGCTCCTACCTGCCCATTACAAAATTCGGCATCGAGCAGTCCGACGGCGTCACCGCCATCTCCAGCTACCTGCGCGAGCGCACCCGCGAGGCATTCGACATTCAATCGGAGATCGAGGTCATCCGCAACTTCGTCAACTGCGACCTCTACGTTCGCAAACCTGAACTACTCGCGGCCATGCGGCCGCGCTTTGCCAAACCGAACGAACGTCTCCTCGTTCATCTCTCCAATTTCCGCCCCGTCAAGCGCATTCAGGATGTCATCGAAGTCTTCGCCCGCGTCAACCGCGCCGTGCCCGCGCGCCTCATGCTCATCGGCGACGGCCCCGAGCGCAGCGACGCCGAATACCTCGCCCGCGAGCACAACATCCAGGACCGCATCCACTTCGTCGGCAAGCAGGATAACGTCAACGAGCTTCTCCCGCTCGCCGACCTCATGCTGCTGCCCAGCGAGATGGAGTCCTTCGGCCTCGCCGCGCTCGAAGCGATGGCGTGCAGCGTTCCCACCATTGGTACCCGCGTCGGCGGCGTCCCGGAGCTTATCGACGACGGCCGCAACGGCCTGCTCTTTGAAGTCGGCGATGTCGAAGCCATGTCCGCCGCGGCCATCGCCCTGCTGCGCGACGCAAGCCGCCTCAATGCCATGGCCAAGGCCGCCCGCAAGACCGCGCAGGACCACTTCTGCGCCTCCCGCGTCATCTCTCTCTACGAGGATTATTACGACCGCGTCATCAGCAGAACCAAATCCCGCTGAGCCTAATCCATCCAGGTTCATCATCGGCATCAAGGCGTCACTTCGACAGCCAGGCCCGTTGTCTGAAGCCTTTTCTCCCCGTTCGCCAGTCTTGGCACAATCTGGTAAATTCCGGCTGGCAACGTATACATTGAACCCAAATACTTTACAAGGTCATAGCCTGGCCGATCGAAGTCGCCATGAATACAGGAATGCGGCGGGATCGTTATCGGGAAGTTCCTAGAACACGCACTAAGCGTGCGCGCCGGCCAAACGTTGTGTCCAGGATCATTCTCTTTCCTCACCTCTTCCTTTGCGAGCACACGGTTTCCGCTTTGGTCGAGAACATCGAAACCTCCAATAAAGAAGCCATCCAGGTCCATGCAAGTCATGACTCCCACTTCCTTATCCGTGGGATTGCTAACCCAGATTGACAATGGAGCTTTCTCACGAAAGGTGCTTCGTCGTGATGAAAGGCCGAACTGCACTGGTCCCTTGCCCGAAAACATGAAAGGAATGCCTGACTGGGGTGTGACCTCTTTGGCGCAGGCATCAGGTAACGTTGCAGGTTTTCCAATACGTTTGGCATCTCGATTGGCGACCGCGTACTTCAGGTTCAGTGGATCATTGTCGTACGGCCCATCACGCCATGCGGACACATCGATCTGTCCGCAACTTGCGAGACCATATTCAAGTTGCACTGCTCCTGAAGGAAGGGCTAAGACGAGTTTTGGAAAGAAAGCGCAAGGATTGTGATAGATCCCATAGGCAGGCTCCCCTGTAACGATGAAGTGTGCCGATTTCGACGGTTCCAGAGTGATCCAATGTTGACCGCGTGCTGTAAACAAGGTATCGGAACAATCCCGGCATGCGCCCAGGCCGACTTTGATTTGCGGAAATCCCGGCTGCGATGGGTGTTGCAGTTCGGGTGTACCGCCGATCAGGCAGGTCTCCTCCGATACATTTCTCACCGTGTAGGCTCGTCCCACGCGTGGCACCTCTGCCATCGGCGGAAGATTCCGCATGTCAGTTTGGCGGCCAAGTTTGAGCGTGCTCTCAAAGGCAAGTTGATCTGCGCGGCAGGGCTGCAAGACGGTTTCGATTACCGGAAGCATTGGATCCGTTGAATCGCGAACCTCGACGGTAGCGGCTCCGGAGGCGGTTAGCAGTCTTCCCTCATGCATGATCTCGCCGGTGGATTCATACTCCACCTTCCCGACTCGTTCCGGAAGCATTTCGTAGTCCCGAAGCTGAACCTCGAAGAATCGTTGTGATGCTTCGGGAGAGCGTTCCTTTGGAGGCGAGCAGTGATTCACCATGACCACCGTGAAGCCGTCAGCTTCCCGTCTACGCAGCGTGCGAAAGGCACACCTTCCGCCGACACCAGCAGGGCGTTCCAGCCCGAGAGTCAGCCAACCGCTATAACCGGATTCGAAGGTGCTCTGTAAATATGAGATGGCGCTGGAAGTGCGGAGCGTGGTCTGGTCCTTGGATGGCAGCAGTGGTTCAGAAACATCACTCCTGCTTAAACCGTACCGGGCCATCCATTCATGAGGCAATTCCTCACCTCGCACGAATGCCCCTGCACGCATCGATGAAAGCCATGCCTCCCCACATTGTTCCATCCAGAGATGCTGTACATCCAGAACAACTTTGTTGTAGGGGAGCAGGACGGTCAGACTATCCGAAGCGAGGCATCCATCATAGCCGTGAGATTGTGTAGGAGGCACCGATGACCACGCGAGTATTCGATGAACCTCCGAGTCCGGCAGCATGAGAGAGTGCGCAACGGCAAATGCCTTCGCGGCTGCGCTGAGGTCGGGTCAGCCGAATCGAGACTCATACCCATTCTCCGTGGGCAGGTGAACGATGAAGTCAGTCAGATGACAAGGTGCATTTCCGCGATTGTGCATAGAGATCACAAGCAAATGAGCCGAGGCAAAAGCTGCCATCGATTCCGGCGGAAGACGCACCCGGACATCCAGCATTTCTGGTGAGCAGATCGGTACATAGGCCTGCGCTCGCAGACTCAAAGACAGCGTTAGGAGCAACAGGAATAGAAGGCTTCTGAACCGCATTGCGCCGCACCCTTGATGAGTTCTTCTTTCCCTTGCAGAAAGAAGAACGAGATATACTACGCGATTTAGCAGCCAAGTATATATTGAGCAGAAATTAGCTTGAGGCGTCTTTATTATTGCCAAACTCAAGACCGCGTCATCGCCCGCACCGCATCTTCCACCAGATGACTGATGGCCTCGCCCGCCGCGCCGCCGATCGGCCCCCAGGCCTCAGCCTGCGCATCCAGAATCGGCATCAGCAGCCGAACCTTCGTGCCCCGCCCCGGTCTGCTGTTGAGTTCCACGCGCGCCTTGTCGCCGTACATCACCTCCATGCGCTCGCGGACGTTCTTCACCCCGATGCCTGTGCCCGGCGGCACAATCCCGCTCACGGGCGAAGCGTCGTTCCGCTCCGGAGCCATGCCCACGCCATCGTCCTCGACCTCAATCAGCAGCATCCCGTCGCCTGTAATTCTGCTTCGCACCGTCACTGTCCCCCCGCTGATGCGCGGCTCCAGCCCATGCTTGATGCTGTTCTCAATCAGCGGCTGCAACAACATGCCGGGCACCACCACGTCCAGCGTGTCCTCGGCAATCTCCTTCACCACATTCAGCTTCTCGCCAAACCGCACCACCTCAATATCCAGATAGTCGTCGGTAAACGCGAGTTCCTCGCGGAACGGCACAAACGCCTCGCGCTCCTTCAGCAGCACGCGCAGGATGTTCGCCAGCTTCACAATCATCTCCCGCGCCAGCTCTGGCTGCGACCGCACCAGCGACGTGATCGAGTTCAGCGTGTTGAACAGAAAGTGCGGATTGATCTGGCGCTGCAGCGCATCCAGCCGCGCTTCCAGCAGCAGCCTTCCCTGCTCTTCCAGCTTCCGCTCTACGCGGATCGCGTTCCATATCTTCAGCGGAATGCCCACCACCACCGGAGCGCAGGCGCAAATCAGAAGTTCCACCCACCACACATCCGAGTGCAG
>Ga0070658_10005090_pt1 | contig 10695 bp, 11 predicted proteins | sample KBSC13metaG_FD_64664 | JGI IMG/M metagenome (GOLD analysis project Ga0070658, IMG submission 64664) | Corn rhizosphere microbial communities from Kellogg Biological Station, Michigan, USA - KBS C1-3 metaG | ecosystem: Host-associated > Plants > Roots > Rhizosphere > Soil ... | reverse complement strand
CGGGCTTCGGTGTACTGGCGGACGTGGCCTTCGTAGGCCTTGCGATACATGGTGCGGAGAGAGTCAGAGCAGCCGAGGGCGTGAAGGTGCGGCCAATCGTTCACATTTTCGATGGCGTCGTCGGGACCGTCGTCGGCGCCCCAGCGGACGACACATTTCAAATAGCCGCGCGCGTCAAAGTAGCGCTCGAAGAAGACTTCGCAGGCAGAGGCGTGGGCGTGGATGACCTCACGTTGCAAAAGCGCCCACTCGGGTGGGTCGACAGGAGCGGTGATTTCGATGGGTTCGCCGGCAGCGAGTGCGCGCGTGGGTTGCGTGGCAATATATGCCGCGGCGGCGGCGGTTCCGGCGAGGAAGGAGCGGCGACTGGTTCGCATGGCCCCACAATTCTAGTGCTGAAGTGTCAATGCGATCTCGTGAGTGGGGATGGCGCCCTCTCGCAGGATCATCCAATGATTGCCGCCACCGGAGAGATCGACGATGGTGGTGGGCAGGTTGCGGGGCGTGGGACCGCCGTCGACGATGAGCGGAATCTGCTCTGCGAGTTGTGCCCGAACGTAGTGAGCGTCAGTGCACTCAGGCATGCCGCGCAGGTTTGCGGACGTGGCGGTGATGGGGAGCCCGAGCTTCTCGACCACAGCGCGCGCAATGGGAGAACCGGGCACGCGGAGTGCGACGTTCCCGGTGTTCGCGGTGACGCGCAGGGGCAGACGGGCGCCTGCTTTGACGACGATGGTGAGTGGGCCAGGCCAGAAGCGCTCAGCAAGGCGGTCGAACGCGGTATCGAGCTCGCGGGCAAGGTTCCACGCCTGGGCGGTCTCAGAGATGAGCAGTGATAGCGGTTTGTGGCGTGCGCGAGTCTTGATCTCGTAAATGCGGTCGACGGCGCGCAGGTTGACGGGGTCAACTGCAAGTCCGTAAAAGGTATCGGTAGGAAGCGCGGCGACGTGGCCCTGGGAGAGGCTTTGGACAACACGCTCGATGTGGTCAGCTTCGGGTTCGGTGGGGTCGATGCGGAGGATCTCGGCCGTCAAATGCTTCTCCTAGGGACTGATACATGCGGGCGCAATGCGAGACCCGCATGATAAGGATACCCTCTGGCGAGATGCGGTTGAGGATTGCCGTCGCTGGCTTTGCCGGGAAGCAGGGCTCATACTGATGGGGTGCGGGCAAAAGGCGGACAGCGCGGCGCGCGCGCGCGTTTGATAATGCTGCAATGAGCGCGAGGCGGAGGGAGTCCGGGATGCGGGTGTTTTTTCGGCGGCTGCTTGCGCTGGTGCTTCTCGTTGGGGTGGTCTGGTTTGGCTGGTTGTCGTATGAGATACATCGAGTAGCTGCCGAGGACCAGGCTAGACCGAGCGATGCCATCGCCGTGTTTGGAGCCGCCCAGTATTCAGGACGCCCGTCACCAGTGCTGCATGCCCGCCTGGACCATGCGGTCAGCCTGTTCCGCGAGCAGATGGCGCCGGTAATTGTGACGCTGGGCGGCGGCGGTAGCGGAGACCGCGGTCATACCGAGGGAGCAGTCGGACGCGACTATCTGCTGCAGCATGGGATTCCCTTCGATCGCATTGTTGCAGAGACAGAATCCGTTGATACCGAGGAGCAGGTGACGAGTCTGGCTTCTATTGCCCACGAGCGGCACCTGAACACCATCATCGTGGTCAGTGATGGGACACACCTGTTTCGGATCCGCAAGCTGTGTGAGGACGCAGGGTTGATTGTGTATACCTCCCCACGCCCGCCGCTGGGCCACATCGACGACGTGGATATGGCGATGCGCTACTTCCACGAAATGCTGAGCTATACCGCGTTGCGCATGCATCTGAACCTCGACTGGATGCGGGAGTAATGTTGTCAGGCGAACACCGCCGGATCGAGAAAGCATGCGAGCGCGGCGGCGAATAAAGTAGACGAAAAGTTGACCGCATCGTTGCCTATCCAGCCGCGCCGCTCCACTGTCGCGCCCAGCAGGGAATCGAAGAATAGGCCGCCAGTCGCCGCGACCACTACGTGGATCATCGCGGCCGTGTTCAGTCCCAGGGCGGGGCGGGCAATGAGAGCCACGACCGTTGCACCCGTAACACCGGCAAGCGTGCCGACGGCACTGATGGCACCATCCGTCCCGGGCGCAACCCGCCGGAGATTGACGAGCAGAAACGGCTTGCCTCCGACAGCCTGCCCAATTTCTGAGGAGACTGTATCGGCGGTTGCTTCCGCGAGCGCAGAGAGCATCGGAATCTGCAGAGTTACGAATGCAAGTGTGCCGATCTGAGGGTGAGGAAGAGACCGGAACACAGAGTGATACTGCAGGCTGACAACACCGGCGACTCCCAGGTTCGCGATGACTTGTGCTGCGTTGCGGCCATGCTTCCCGGCCCCTTCAAGGCCGGGCGTATCTTTCCGATCGCGGCGGAAGCGTGTAGCTGCGTGCGTGATGACGAACAGCAGAATCAGAGGAGAGAGACCGGAGTGAAATATGGATCTACCGTCGGGCCTTCCGCTTAGAACCGTAATGTCGAAGCAGATCAGCGCACCACATCCCGCTGCGGTCGCCGTCGCAGCTCGGAGGCGCCAAGCAGCGAGGCCGAAAAGGGCACTCACCGCCACCGCCATGCTCAGGTAGATTTTCCCCAAGTGTCCGCCGGCTAATGCGTATCTTCCGGCATTCCAAGCCACCCAGCAGAGCGCGGGGACAGCAACGATCACGAGGAGCCGTGATTGCAGGCGGTCGCGTGCCGGCGGTATGGCCTTGACGGGAGGGTCGGGTTGATGTCGTTCCTGCGCTCTCATTGACCTTTGGTGCCGGATGCTCACGGAGGCCGTTCAGAAGGAGTCTCTACCGGAAGCCTTTTTGGATGCACGTCCGCTCAGTGATTTACAATCAAGCCTTGAGCATAGCGAGCAACTGCGACATCGTGGGAGAAGTTTTGCGTTTAGAACGGAAGCGGTCGGCGGGTAGTGGTGAGGCGAGTGGCAGCCGCAGATGGGTGGGTCGTCTGGCGGCGGCGGCGGTGACGGCAAGCATTGCGGCACTGGCCGGATGCGGCAACAGCTATCGCCCGGTACTGGCGAGCATTGGCGTGGTGGGACCGGCGGGCCAGCCAGCCAAGTATGCGATCGCGGTTTCAAGCCCCAGTCAAACCTCTGTTTCGGGGCCGACGGTTTTTATCGGACCTTGGAATTCGACGACGGTCTATTCCGTGAATCAGTCCGTCAGCTATCAGGGATTGCAGTACGTAAGCTTGAAAAACAACAACGTCAACCAGAATCCGGCCACCTCGACAGGATATTGGATACTTCTCTCAAACGGCCTGATGACAATGGTGGACTTTTCCGGTGACACTGTGCTGGTAACTGCCACGATTGGCGTCAATCCGTACTATCTTGCGCTGGATACGACCGGAAACTATGGCTACACGCTGAACAGCGATAAGACGGTCACCTCGTTTAATATCAATCCGCAACTCATCTCCAGCCAAGTGACGCAGTCTACTCTTCCGACTGGAACCAACCCGGTAAGTCTGTTCTCGAGCAGCAGCACGACGTACATCGCCGACCAGGGCGTGCGGGCTACTGACCAGATGACCGGGAATCCGCCGGCGCTGCAGCAGCAACTGCCCGTCCCGACCGGATTCACGCCGGTGTATGTTGTGGGCGGACAGAACGCGGCGCGACTTTACTCACTGGCGCAGTCGACGAGCGGCGCTGCGGGGATTGCTCAGGCGATTGAAATTTCTGCGGGTAACGCGATCTCCAGCACCATCACGGTCGGCCGCAATCCTGTGTACGGCGTGATGACCTCGGATAACCGCCGCGCGTTCGTTATGAACCAGGGCGACAACACCGTCTCTGTGATCAACACGCAGACGAACGGACTGGATACGCACATCAACAGCATCCCGGTGGGTACGCGTCCTGTATGGGCGGACACTGCTCCTGGGCTGGATGAACTTGTGGTGCTGAACCAGGGAACCGGTACGACTCCCGGGTCACTGTCGATCGTTTCCATACCGCTTTGTTCTTCGGCTGCGCTGCCGGCGAATCCGAACTGCGATCCGACGAATCCGATTGATGCGGCGACGTTCGGACAAGTGGTCGCGACGGTTCCGGTCGGGATCAATCCAATTATGGTTTCGGTCTTGGCGGATTACACGCGTGCGTATGTAGCCAACGCAGGTGACCCCACACTGCCGTGCGCCGCGGACGGAGTCGCGGTTGCAGGGAAGTCTACGACCTGCACGATCTCGGTCGTCAACCTGACATCGAACACGGTGACGGCGACCATCCCGATCGGCGGCCATCCGGTGTGGATTGCAACCGCGGCTTCGCAGCCTTCCGGCAAGGTCTATGTAGTGTGCAACGACTCGCAGGTGATGACGGTTATCAAGACCGACTCGGACCGTGTCTGGACGACGATTGCACTGCAGGGATTCGGCGTCAGCGTTCGTATGAGCCAGCCCTGATGACTGGCGTGCCTCGGGAAGCCCGCGATTGACACGATGGCCTGTTTAGGCGCCAGCCATGATGATGGGCATGGTGGGCTTGTCTGAGCCGCCGGCGTCTTCGATCGTCACTCCAAACGCCTTCGCAGCTACACCCTTCGGCAGGATGGGCATGATGACACTTGCATTTCCGTGTTCGTCTGGATGGAAGGTACCTGCGGGAATTGCCGGCTTGCCGTTAGCTGGGAATACCCACAGCTCATATGTCTTGTAGGTCTGCAACGGGTCCAGGTTGCTCGCGAGGAAGACCAGCGTTCCCTTGCTCGGAGTGTAGGTGACGCCCGCGACGGGGCCTCGTGGTGGCGCCTTGGGCGCGAGTATAACTCGCACGGCTTGCGGATCGGTGAGCGCATCCAGCAACTGGTGTGATTCGGCGGCTCGCGCATTCAGGCGCTGCATCTCGCCCGTCTGCAGGGCCAGATTTTCCTGCACCGTGCGGTGGTCATGATAGAGGAATGCTGAAACCACCGCGAGACTTGCGGCGACTGCCCAGCCCGCCCAGCCGAAGTTCGGACGACCGCGGGAGATGACATCAGGCTCAGGAACAAGCGTGGAACCCTTGCCACGACCGAAATCCGCCAGCGGACGGGGCGCGGGCATGGATGCGGGGGGCGTCTCAGACGGAGCGACGGATTTCGACGCAGGCGCAGTAACGACTTTCCTCTCACGAGCAACCTGCGCGAGAAGCCGGTCGCGTGCAACTACGGTCGGCAGTGCGGGCTCTGCCGTGATGGCGAGGGCGGCGAGGTCGCCAAGAACGCGGCCCAGTTCTTCGCGGCAGTGGGGGCATTGCGCCGCGTGGCGATCAATCTCGCTGAATTGATCGGCAGGGAGAAGCTGCATTGCGTAGAGGACGAGGTCCTCAGGTGTGGGGTGGTCTCCTGCCATAGAGACTTGGGCCGTCGGCGAAGTTATACTCGGATCGCTCATGGCCTGAATGCCTTTCTCAGCGACAGGAGCGCCGTCCGGATGCGGGTTTTGACTGTGCCTAGCGGGTCGCCCGTCATCTCGGCGATCTCCGAGTGCGTCAGGCCATCGAAGAACGCCATTTCGAGCGTCCTGCGTTGTTCGCGCGGGAGTTGCTGGATTGTTACCCGAGCGCGTTCCATCAGCGTCGTGCGCTCGGCTTCATCAGACACGTTGCCGGGCGCGACAAGGGGAAGGCCGTCAATCAGAGTTCCGGAGCGCTTGCGACGCAGGGCATCGATGGACCGGTTGCGGGCGACGACGGCTAGCCAACTACCCAGATTACCGCGCGCGGCGATAAAGCTGTCGGGAGTGCGCCAAAGCTGCATGAAGACTTCCTGTAGCACATCCTCCGCCGTTGCCGGTTCACGCAGGACACGAAGCGCAACCGAGTAGACGAGTCGAGAGTAGCGGTCATAGAGCGACGCCATAGCCCGCTGATCTCCGGACTGGAGCTGTGCAAGAAGCGCCGCGTCGTCTGCCGGTGCAGTTTGCGGCATGGTAGCGACCCCGCTCTCCTTATCCATGAAACGCACCCAACGGACTCTCGGATTGCGGGCGCAAGGGAGATTCGGCCATGCTGACAGTCGGGGTCATGGATTGGGTGGGTTTGTATGGCCTGGTGCGCAAACAGTTTACTTTATCCTGAACGCTGCGGCCCAGACGAGGAGCCGGATTGAACTATGAAGATCCGCCTGGACAAGGCACTGGTGGAACGTGGTTTGGTGGCGTCGCGGGAGAGGGCCCAGGCGTTGATCCTGGCAGGGCGCGTTCTCGTCGCAGAGCAGCGCGTCGAAAAGCCAGGAACCGCGGTCGACGTAGAGGCCGCGTTTCGGATTGTCGGCGAGGATCTGAAGTACGTAAGCCGTGGCGGCCTGAAGCTGGAGGGAGCGCTGAAGCAGTGGGGAATTGCGCTTGAAGGACGGGCGTGTGTGGACGTCGGTGCATCGACAGGCGGATTCACGGATTGCATGTTGCAGCACGGCGCCTCGACCGTGCTTGCGGTGGATACCGGATATGGGCAGATCGCCCACAAGCTGCGCGTGGACCCCCGTGTGACCTTAATGGAACGCTGCAATGCGCGGCTGTTGAGTCTGGGGGAGCTGACCGGGAAGTCGTCTGAGGCGATTTCCTTTATGGCAATGGATGTCTCGTTCATCTCGGCAACGCTAGTGCTTCCGGCCGTGGTGGGCGCGCTCGCTCCTCCGGGCGCGAGCTGGCGCGGCGAGGCGGTCATCCTGGTGAAACCACAGTTCGAGGCGGGACGGGAGAACGTTGGAAAGGGCGGCATTGTGCGCGATGAGGCGGCCCGAGAGCTTGCAATCGAGCGAGTGCGCGAATGTGTGGCGGGGTTGCGGGGCGGCGAGATTGAAGTGATTGATTCCCCGATCACTGGTGCGGAGGGCAATCGGGAGTATCTGCTGCATGCCTGGATTGGAGGTTGAGCCGTTACACTGTTGGGACGATGCCACTGGCCGCTATACTCTCAAAACCCCAGAAGCCTGAGTTGACCGGCATCCTGCCTGAACTCCGCGCATGGCTGGACAAGCGCGGGTGGACAGCCTTGATGGACCAGGAGAGTACAGGTTATCTGCGGCAGGTGGGGATAGACGTGGAATGCGTGCCACGCGATCATATGGCCGCAAGCAAGCCGGACCTGGCGATTGTGCTGGGTGGAGACGGCACTCTGCTGGCTGCCGCCCGTGCGCTGGCCCACGCCGATGTTCCGCTGCTGAGTGTCAATCTCGGCTCGCTGGGCTTTCTAACCGAAGTCCCGTTGGCGGAGCTCTACACCACGCTGGATGCATGGTGTAGCGGGCAGGCTAGCATTGAAGTACGGAGTATGATCCACGCCGAACTGGTTTGTGCGAAGGGGAATCGCCGGACGTTTGACGCGTTGAACGATGTGGTGGTGGCGAAGGGATCTATCGCGCGCATGGCGGATTACGCCGTCTCCATCGATGGTCAGCAGGTCGCGGCGTTTCGGGCGGATGGCGTCATCCTTTCTACGCCGACGGGATCGACTGCATATAATCTGGCAGCCGGAGGTCCGATTGTGATGCCCTCGGTGAATGCGATGCTGGTGACCCCGATCTGCCCGCATCTGCTGACCATTCGGCCAATCCTGGTGCCTGGCGAATCGTCCATCAGCGTGAAGGTCACGGGAGTGCCCAACGAGACGTATCTTACGGTGGACGGGCAGGAAGCCGTGCCGATGCACGTTGGGGACGAGGTCCACTGCCGGCGCAGTGAGTATCGTGTGCGATTGCTGCGGCTCAAAGAAAACGGTGTGTTCGAAGTACTGCGATCCAAACTGAAGTGGGGAGAGCGTTAGCCGCGTGCCAGTACGTTCACCTTCACTCCACCACGCGGTCGGAGGGTGATGCCGGGAATGGGTTCCGGCGGAATCGTGGATGCTAACCGTATCTGCCACTTCTGGGCGATCGTAACCAGCACCAGCACGGCTTCTGTCATCGCAAAGGATGCTCCGATGCAGATGCGCGGGCCGCCTCCAAAGGGGAAGTACGCGAATTTCGGCAGGAAATTAGATCGCTCGTCCAACCAGCGGTTCGGTCGGAACACCTCTGGCTCGTCATAGAAACGAGGGTCACGATGCGTGACCCACTGGCTCATGATCGCCGTAGAACCGGCTGGAAGCGTGTAGTTTCCAATCGCCGTGTCGGTTAGGGCCGTACGCACTATGGCCCATGCAGGCGGGTACAGACGCATAGCTTCTTTCACCACGTGCTCTGCGAAGTTGAGGTTTGCAATGTCCCGCACCTCGGGTGGGCGTCCTTTCAGCACGGTATCAATTTCGGACCACAACTGCTGCTCGACCTGAGGATGCTGCGAGAGGAGAAGCCACACCCACGAAAGTGTGACGGCGGTGGTCTCATGACCTGCAAGTAACAGCGTCATAACCTCGTCCCGAAGCTGTTGAACTGACATCGAGCTACCGTCCTCGTAGCGCGCTTCGAGCAAGGCACTCAGAAGATCGTTGGAGCCGTCCTGAGGTGCAGCTTGCCGCTCCTGGATGATGCTGTAGACGACGCTGTCCAGTTCGTGTGTAGCTCTCTCATATTTCCGGTTGGTCCGGGTAGGAATGCGGCGGAGAATCTGCGGCAGCAGCATGCGGCCGCCAGTGCTGAGCTGCATAAGTGTGTTCAGCGCGACCGCAATCCGATCCTCATGGGATGCAATCTCAAGGTTGAACAGTGCTCTGCATACGATCTCGAGCGTGAGCCGCATCATGTCTTCGTGGATATCGCGGAGTTCGCCAGGTTGCCAGCCATCCAGCATTCGCTGCGCGTACGCGACCATTGCTTGCCCATAAGACTCGATACGTGTGCGGTGAAAGGCGGGCTGGATCAGGCGCCGCTGCTGAAGCCAGGAAGCACCCTCGCTGGAGAGAAGACCGTTGCCGAAGATGCGCCGGTTTACACGAACGGCATCACCTTTCCTGAAATTGGGCGCGCGGGTGACCAAGACATCTTTGATGAGGTCCGGATGATTGAGGAAATAAATATGTCGATTAAGGAAGCGATAGTGGAAGATGTCTCCGTAGGTCCGCGCCCATCGGGTGTATGTGCCCAGCGGATCCTTGCCTCCCATCGGGAAGTTGCCGATGATGCCACGGTCTTTTGGTCCAGGAGGCCGTAGCACAGTGGACACAGAGGCGTTCCTCCTACGGTATCGATGATACTGACGAAGAGCTATGCCTGCGGTCTCTATGGTCGACGGAGCGCGCCCCCGGGGGAGGAGGGAACTGTCGGCAGGAGAGATCCGGCAGTCCCATTCGTTCAAAACTCTATTCCGCGCTGGGCCAGAATGCCCTTCTGGTACGCGTGCTTCACCTCGCGCATTTCAGTCACGGTGTCCGCCAGCTCTACCAGCAGAGGGTGCGCGTTGCGCCCGGTGAGTATCACGTGGGTCATCTCCGGCTTCTGCTTCAGTACCTCTACGACCGTCTCCGGTGCAAGCATCTTGTAGCCGATCGCGTAATTGATTTCGTCCAGCACCACCAAATCCCAGTCGCCGGAAAGGATTGCAGCAGCCGACTCGGCCCAAGCCTCCTCTACCATGCGGATATCTTCTGGGTCGGTCTCGGCCCCCCCGACCTTCACAAAGCCGCGGCCCAGTTGCTTGACCACGAAGTGTTGCGGTGCCGGGGCGGCGGCTGTGGCGTCAGGCTCGGGCGCCAGGGTGGACCCAAGCGCCGGCGTCAACGCAGCATTCAGCGTCTGGGCGGCGTCCAGCTCACCGTAATGCCACGATCCCTTCAGGAATTGCAGGACAAGAACGCGCATACCGTTGCCAGCCGCGCGGAAGGCTGTTCCCAGGGCTGCCGTCGTCTTGCCCTTGCCCGGCCCAGTATTAATCAGGATCAGCCCGCGGCGCGATGACGACTCCGCAGTGGAGGAATTCTCAGACATACAACTGTTATATCCGTCTGAGACGGAATCTAATGTCCGCAGTGGTAGGGATGTCCCGCGAGGATTGTCAGGGCGCGGTACACCTGTTCGGCGACGACCGCTTTCGCCAGTTCATGCGGCAATGTCATTCGACCGAGGGAGAGCAACAGTCCAGCACGGTCACGTGCCGCCTTCGACCACCCATCTGCCGGCCCAATACTCAGCACCACCGTTTGGCATCCCGAGTCGCGCAATCCGCCCAAATGTGTGGCGAACTCTTCGCTCGAGAACTGCCTGCCTCTGCTGTCGAGCAAAATGAGATGCGGCACTGTCCGGCCTGCCAGCCGCTCAACCCAACTCAGTAGCGCAGCCTCTGAAGGATGCAACAGTGACTCACATGGGACGTATTTTGAGGCCATATCCACGAAGTGCTCTGTCAGCTCAGCGGTCGCTGCAGACTTCGCCCGGGACCGGGATTGGGAAATCGCGGCTACCCAAATCTTCACTGGAAAAGCCTATCAGGCCTGCAACATCCGAGATCTATGGTTTTTTGTATACAAGCAGCTGCGAAATGTAGACGGGTTGGAGGAGCCGTTGGAATCGTGTTCAATCGGGGGACGAAAATGGCTGAAATCTGTGACCAGATGCCACGAATGGTGACCACCCGCGGAATGGGCACTTAATTGCACATAGACACTTATCTGGTGGCTCATTTCGTGGACGAAATGTGTGCCGGAGTGGCTTTTGGTGCAGAGATGGGCTGCATAACCAAGGAGAAATAGATGAAGAAGTTGTTTTCGATATTCGCCATT
>Ga0070658_10005085_pt1 | contig 10702 bp, 8 predicted proteins | sample KBSC13metaG_FD_64664 | JGI IMG/M metagenome (GOLD analysis project Ga0070658, IMG submission 64664) | Corn rhizosphere microbial communities from Kellogg Biological Station, Michigan, USA - KBS C1-3 metaG | ecosystem: Host-associated > Plants > Roots > Rhizosphere > Soil ... | reverse complement strand
AGCGTCTCCCTGACGGGCAGCTGGCGCGTGATCGAGATCATCCGCGGGGACGGATTCGTCGCGACCGACGTCCGCCCGCTCGTACGACTGGGAGTGAGCATCGTCGCGGCCGATAACGGCCGCCGCGAAACCGGCTCCTTCGGGATGGGCGGCCGCTATGCCTATGAGCACCTGTTCGATCCGGCGACATGGAACCGGGCGATCGACGAGGCGCTCGCTCAGGCGCTGACCAACCTGCGCTCGGTCGCCGCTCCCGCCGGCGAAATGCCCGTCGTGCTCGGGTCCGGCTGGTGCGGAGTGCTCCTCCACGAGGCTGTCGGCCACGGCCTGGAGGGCGACTTCAACCGCAAGGGCACCTCGGCATTCAGCGGCCGCATCGGCGAGCGGGTCGCGGCGCCCGGGGTGACGGTCGTCGACGACGGCGCGATGGAGCAACGGCGTGGGTCGCTGACCATCGATGACGAAGGTACCCCGACCCGTCGCAATGTCCTCATCGAGGACGGAATCCTCAAAGGCTATCTGCAGGACCGGCTCAACGCCCGGCTGATGGGCATGGAACCGACCGGAAGCGGGCGCCGCGAAAGCTTCGCCCATGCGCCGATGCCGCGCATGACCAACACCTTCATGCTCGGCGGCAACGACAATCCGGGCGAACTGGTCGAGCGGGTGAAAGATGGCATTTTCGCGAAGAGCTTTGGCGGCGGGCAGGTCGACATCACCAACGGGAAGTTCGTTTTCTCCTGCACCGAGGCCTACCGGATCCGCGATGGCAAGGTCGCCGAGCCGGTGAAGGGCGCGACCCTGATCGGCGACGGACCGACCGTGCTCACCCGAATCAAGGGCATCGGCAACGACCTCGCTCTCGACGAAGGCGTCGGCATCTGCGGCAAGGGTGGACAGTCGGTTCCCGCCGGCGTCGGCCAGCCGTCGCTCCTGATCGATGGAATCACGGTCGGCGGGACGGCATGAACGACTGGCGCTCGAACGTTCTCACATTCTGGTTCGGTCTCGGCCCGAAATCCTGGTGGCGTGGGCCTCCCGAGCTCGACGAGCAGGTCCGCGACCGTTTCCTCGAATTGTGGGACGAAAAGCGGCAGCTTCCGCCCGAAGACTTCCTCGGCGACCCGTTGACCGCGCTTGCCGGGGTGATCCTGTTCGACCAGTTCCCGCGCAACATGTTCCGCGGTCATGCCGACCAATTTTCGACGGACCCGCTGGCGCTGGCGATCGCAACGGGTGCGGTTGACGGGGGGCTGGACGAGAAGCTGGAGCCGACGGAGCGCGCGCTCCTCTATATGCCATTCCAACACAGCGAGCAGATCGACGATCAACGCCGTTCGCTATTGCTGTTCACGAAGCTCGGCGACCCGGAACAGCTCCGATATGCGAAGCTGCACCACGACATCATCGCGCGCTTTGGCCGGTTTCCGCACCGCAATGCGATGCTCGGCCGTCAGCCGCGGCCGGATGAGATCGCCGCCGGCGACGTCGTTCCCTGGTGAGCGGGCTCGTCGAACTCGCGCGCTTTCAAACGCGAATTGCCGCCGACCTCGCCCGGCTCAAGCTCGAATCCGAAGGAATCGACGCGATCCTGTTCGATGCCGAGACTCACAGCATCGGCTGGGGTCCGATGATGCCGGTGCGCCTGATGGTTCTCGAGAGCGACCGCTGGCTGGCGGCGAAGCTGCTCGAAGACGACGCCGACTAAAGCAGATGTTCGACCGGCGAGAGGTCGTAACCGGCGCCGCCGACCGCCTGGCTGATTTCTTCGATGCTTGCGCCCTGCGCGCGCCGCGCCAGCGCCCAGGTCAGCGCGCAGCGGTTGCCCGATCGACAATAAGCAAGGACTTTGCCCGTCGCTGAGTCCAGCGCATCCTGCATTGCCTCGACGTCCGCCGGGCCGATCCCGCGAATGATCGGAACATGCCGGAACTCAAGTCCCGCTGCTTCGGCCGCGTCCTGAATTTCGGCGGCAGTGGGCTGTCCCGGATCCTCGTCGTCCGGGCGATTGCAGATGATCATCGAGACGCCCGACGCCTTCAGCCCAAGAACGTCAGCGGGCTGGATTTGCCCGCTGACCGAAGTCTTTTCGTCGAGCTTCCGGATCATCCGCGTTCCGGCTGGGCAGCCGGCTGCGGTGCCGCAGCGGGGCCGGGGGCCGGAGCGGCCGCCGGGGCCGGGGGCGGCGGAGCGCCCGCTCCCGTCAATCCGTAATACTCAAGGTACGGCTGAATTTCCGGATCGTGGCCGGTGAACGAGCGGTACATTTCCGCCAGATCCTCGGTGTTGCCGCGCGACAGCACCATGTCGCGGAAGCGCTGGCCGTTCTCGCGGGTCAGGCCGCCATGGCTTTCGAACCATTGCGCCGCATCCTCGGCGAGCATCCGGGTCCACGGGTACGCGTAATAGCCGGCCGCATAGCCCCCGCCCCAGATGTGCGCGAAATAGCTGGTCCGATACCGCGGCGGAACGTCCTTGGTATCGAAGCCGCTGTTCGCGAGCGCCTGCGACTCGAAGGTGTCGACGTCCTGGCGCGGAGCATCGGCGGCCAACGAGTGCCAGTCGAGGTCGAGCTTCGCCGCTTCCAGCACCTCGCCGTTGTCGTAGCCCTGGTTGAAGGTGCGCGACCGCTTGATCTTGTCGACCAGGCTCTGCGGGATGGTCTCGCCCGTCTTGTAATTGACGGCGTAGTGGGGGAGCACCTTGGGATCGAGCGCCCAATGCTCGTTGAACTGCGATGGGAACTCGACGAAGTCGCGCGCGACATTGGTGCCCGAAAGCGTCGGATAGGTTTCCGCGGCGAACAGGCCGTGGAGCGCATGGCCGAACTCGTGGAACATCGTCGTCACGTCGTCGAAGCTGATCAGCGCCGGCTGGCCCGGAGCTGGTTTGGTGAAGTTGGCGACATTGTAGATCACCGGCTTCGTGCCGCGCAGGTACGACTGGTTGACGAGGTTGCTCATCCACGCGCCGCCGCCCTTGTTGTCGCGCTTCCAGTAATCGAAATACATCAGGCCGAGCGGCGACCCGTCCGCGTTGAAGACCTCATAGGTCATCATGTCCGGGTTCCAGGTCGGCAGGTCGTGCCGCTCCTTGAAGGTGATTCCGTACAGCTGGTTGGCGGCGTAGAACACGCCGTCGGTCAGCACCTTGTGGATCTCGAAATAGGGCTTCAGTTCGTCCTGATTGAGGTCGTAGCGCTGTTTGCGGATCTGTTCCGCATAGAAGTTCCAGTCGGCAGCGGTCGGCGTGAAGTTCGCACCCTGCGACTTCGCGAGGGCGACGATATCGGCCCACTCCTGCTGTTGCTTGGCCGAGGTCGCGGGAGCGAGACGGTTCAAGAAGCCCATGGCCGTGGCGCGGTTCTTCGCCATCTGGTCGGACAAGGTGTAGTCCGCATAGTTGTCGAAACCGAGGAGCGCGGCCTTTTCCGCACGAAGCTTTGCCAGCTCGCCGATGATGTTCCGGGTGTCATTGGCATCGCTATGCTCTGCCCGGTTAACGCTGGCGTTGAACAGTTCCTGCCGGGTGTCGTGGCTGGTGAGCGTGGTCGCCGCCGGCTGCCGGGTCGTATTCTGTAGCGGAAGCACATAGCCGTCGAGCTTGCGGTCCTTGGCGGCCTGAGCGGCAGCGGCGATCTCGGCGTCCGACATTCCGGCAAGCGCCGCCTTGTCCGTGACGTGGACCGCACCGGCCTTGGTCGCCGCCAGTAGTTTTTGGCCGAACTCGGTCGAAAGCGTGCTCATCCGCTCGTTCATCTGCTTGAGCTGCGTCTGCTTCTCGGGCGACAGCTGGGCGCCGGCCTTGATGAACTGCTTGTAGTAGACGTCGAGAAGCTTCGCCTGCTCGGGGTTGAGGTTCAGGCTCGCCGACTGCTCGTGAAGAGTCTTGACGCGATGGAAGAGCTTGGCGTTGAGGAAAATGAAATCCTGGTGCGCGGCGAGCAGCGGCGAAGTCTTGCTGTCGACCGCCTGCAGCGCATCGTTGGTGTTGGCGCCGTTGACTGCGGAAAAGGCAAGGATCGCTCGTTCCAGCAGCTGGCCGGACCGCTCCAGCGGGACCATCGTGTTGTTGAAGGTCGGCGGCGCCGGGTTATTGGCGATCTGCGCGACCTCGCGCTTTTGCTGCGCCATTCCCGCCATGATCGCGGGCAGATAATCGCTGTCCTTGATCTTCGAGAAATCGGGGGTCTCGAACGGAAGCGCGCTCGGCTTCGCGAAGGGATTGGAGGCCGGGAGGGCAGCCGATGCGGACATCGAGGACTTCTTGGGAGCAGCGAAAGCGGGTGTTGCCGCGAATGCGACTGCAGCGGTGGTCAGCAGGATCGTGCGGAGCATCTCTTATCCTTCGTTAAGGCGTTCGTGTCCTGTTAGGACTCGCCCGTTTGCGCAAGGATGAATGGGCGGATTTGCGGGAAAAATCTACAAACGGCTTTTTAGCGCTAACCGGGCGCTCCCGTGTCTTCGAACGACCGAACCGCTTCGATCATCGCCTCTCCATAAGATCGGAGCTTGGCTTCGCCGACGCCGCTGATCTCCGAAAGATCCGCCAGCGAGCGCGGGCGAGCCGCCGCGATCTCGCGCAGTGTCGAATCGTGGAAAACCACATAGGCAGGAACGCCGGCCTCGGCAGCGATCGCGCGCCGCGCCGCTCGAAGTGCGTCGAACAGCGGATCGGCGGGGCCATCGGCCGCGCCCCTTCGCGACCGGCGCCTGCGCGGCGGCGGCATCGCGATGGTCAGCGATTCCTCGCCTTTCAGGATCGGCCGGGCGGCGGGGCCGAACGACAGGCCACCGTACGCGTCCGCACGCAGCGCATCGCGAGCGATGAGGGCGCGCGCGACCGGCTGTACGAGTGCAAGCTCGTCGCCCGAGGCAATGCCGAAGACCGACAGGCGGTCATGGCCGAAGCTCCGCACCTTCTCGTTGTCCTTCCCGGCAAGGATGTCGCTCAAATGGCCGACGCCGAAGCGCATTTCGGTCCGGAAGGCGGCCGAAAGCAGCTTTCGGGCAACCTGTGTGGCGTCGATCGTCGCCGGAGGTTCGAGGCAATTGTCGCAGTTTCCGCAGCGCTCGGGCGGGTTTTCGCCGAAGTGGCGTAGAAGCACCGCCCGCCGGCAATGCGGCGTCTCCACGAATGCCGCCAGCGCATTGAGCCGTTCTCGCTCCCCTTGCCTGCGCTCCGACTCGACCTCGTGCTCGATCCGCTGCCGCGCTCGAGCGAAGTCCTGGGCAGCCCAGAACAGCCAGGCTTCTGCAGGCTCGCCATCGCGGCCGGCGCGGCCGGTTTCCTGGTAATAAGCTTCGATGCTCTTGGGGGTGGCCGCATGGGCGACGAGGCGCACGTCGGGCTTGTCGATGCCCATTCCGAAGGCAATCGTCGCGGCGATCACCGTCTCCTCCGAATTGACGAACGCGGCCTGGTTGCGCTTGCGGACCTGCGGCTCAAGGCCGGCATGGTAGGGCAGCGCCGGGCGTCCTGTGCGAGCGATCTGCTCGGCGATCTTCTCGGCCTTGTCGCGGCTCGGCGCGTAGACGATTGCGGACCCTGGCTGCGCGGCAAGAAGCGTTGCCAGCTGCTTGCCGGTCTGTTCGCGATGGCGAACGTGATACCGGATGTTCGGCCGGTCGAACCCGGCGACGATCAGGCCATCGGACGGAATTCCGAGCTGGCCGAGGATATCCCGGCGCGTGCGCTCGTCGGCTGTCGCTGTCAGCGCCAGCCGGGGTACGTCGCGATGGTCGTCGAGCAGTGACCCCAGCTTGCGGTAATCGGGGCGAAAATCGTGGCCCCATTCGCTGACGCAATGCGCTTCGTCGATGGCGATCAGTGCGAGGTCGACGCGATCGGCCAGCCTTCGAAAACCGTTGAGCGTCGCCCGCTCGGGAGCGACGTAGAGGAGGTCGAGCTCGCCATTCTTAAAACGCTCGATCGTCCGGTCGCGGTCGGAATCGGCCGATGTCAGCGACGCCGCGCGGATGCCGACCGCTTCGGCGGAGCGGATCTGGTCGTGCATCAGTGCGATCAGCGGGGAAACGACGAGCGCGGTCCCCTCGCGGGCGAGCGCCGGAAGCTGGTAGCAGAGCGACTTGCCAGCGCCCGTCGGCATCACGGCAAGCGTGTGCTGGCCCGCCAGCACGCGCCCGACGACCGCTTCTTGCGCCCCGCGAAAGGCGTGGAAGCCGAAAACATTTGCAAGAATCGAATGAGGGTCGCCGGTCACGCCGCCGCCTTTGGTGCCTGATGGACCGAGCACGGGCAACCTTGCCGGCGCCGCGGCGCGCGGTAAACCCCGTGGGATGCGATTGCTCGCGCCCATTCAACGCCGCGCCCTGCTTGTCGGACTTGGGGCGGTTGCGATCCTCCCGGCCGCCGCGAAGCCACCCGGGTCACCTGTGGACTGGCATGCCCTTGGCGAAGATGTTCGCGATGAGATGCGCTGGGCGTGGCGGAACTATCGCGACCATGCCTGGGGCAAGGATCAGATCAAGCCGATCAGCGGCGGTTCGGAGAGCTTTCCGCTCAAGGATCATCATCTCGGCCTCACGATCGTCGAGGCGCTCGACACTTTGTGGGCGATGGGGCTGGACGATGAATATGCGGAAGGCGTCGAATGGATCAGGCGCGATCTGGATTTCGACGTCGACGGCGAGCTCTCGGTGTTCGAAACGTCCATCCGGCTGGTCGGCGGCCTGCTTTCCGGGTGGCATGCGAGTCGCGATCCGATGCTGCTCGCGAAGGCGCGCGACCTCGCCGACCGACTGCTCCCGAGCTTCGCGGCCTCGCCGATCGGAATCCCGCACAGGTTCGTCAACCTGAAGACCGGCGCTCTTCGCGGCAGTGAGACCAACCCCGCCGAGACCGGAACCTTCATCCCGGAGTTTGGGATACTCAGCCGAGCGACCGGCGACGACCGTTACCGCGCTGCAGCCAAGAAGGCGCTGGTGTCGATGTTCGACCGGCGCTCGAAGATCGGCCTGCTTGCCGACAGCATCGATTGCATGACCGGCAAATGGCTGAGCCGCCGCGCGACGATCGGTCCGCCCTCGGACAGTTATTACGAATATCTGTGGGATGGCTGGGATCTGCTCGGCGACGGCGATTGTCTTCGCATGTACCGGACACTGACCGCGGCGATCCTCAAATACCAGCCCGCGCAAGCGGACGGGCATCTCTGGTTCCCCGACGTCGATTTCGAAACGGGCAAAAGAATTAACTGGGAGCAGGACGAGCTCGGCTCCTTCTACGGTGGATTGTTGGCGCAAGGCGGAGCCGCTGCAACGGGCGCGGCACACACGCGGAGCTGGGCTGCGCTCCAACAGACATACGGCGTCCTCCCCGAAGAGATCGATGTCGCAAGCGGCAAGGTCCTGTCCGTGACCAACTCGCTGCGGCCGGAGCTTGCCGATGCAGCCTTCAACCACTGGCTTCTGGACGGCCGCGAGGAATGGCGGCTCATCCTCCGCGACCATTATCTTGCGATGAAGAAGTGGAACCGCGCCCGCTACGGCTATTCCAGCCTCGCCGACGTCACTGCCAGTCCGAAAGTGCAGAGCGACCACTGCCCGGCTTACTGGTGGTCGGAGCAGATGAAATATTACTATCTCGCTTTCGCCGACACTGCGCGCGTCGACTATCGCCGGCTCTATCTTACGACGGAGGGCAATGTGCTGCGCGGCTTCCGACGGGCCTGATCACTCGGCGGCTTCCGCAGTTTCCTCGAGCCGCTCCGCAGCCTGCCGGTACCACATGTCGGCATAGAGGCCACCGCGATCGAGCAGCTCCTCGTGCGTGCCGCTTTCGGCAACGCGGCCCTCGTCGAGCACCAGGATCACGTCGGAGTTCACGACCGTCGACAGGCGATGGGCAATCGTGATCGTCGTGCGGTCACGGGCGAGGCGGTCGAGCGTTGAAAGGATCGCCTCCTCGGTCTTGCTGTCGAGCGCGCTGGTCGCCTCGTCGAGGATCAGGATCGGCGGATTCTTGAGCAACGTGCGCGCAATCGCGACGCGCTGCTTCTCGCCGCCCGAAAGTTTCAGGCCGCGCTCCCCTACGAGAGAGTCGTACTTGTCGGGGAGCATCGCAACGAACCGGTCGATCGCCGCGCCTTTCGCGGCTCCCTCGATTTGCTGCTGCGTCGCCGCTTCGATTCCGTAGCCGATGTTGTAGCCGATCGTGTCGTTGAACAGCACCGTGTCCTGCGGGACAATTCCGATCGCGTCGCGAAGGCTGGCCTGCGTGACACAGGCGATGTCCTGCCCGTCCACGCAAACCCGGCCGGCGGTCGGGTCGTAGAAACGATACAGCAGGCGCGCGACCGTCGACTTGCCTGCGCCCGACGGCCCGACAATGGCCAGGCGCGTTCCCGGCGGCGCGTCGAAGCTCAGCCCCTTCAGGATCTCGCGTTCCGGCTCATAGCCGAAACGCACGTCCTCGAAGCGGACATGTCCGCCGCGGACCTGCAGCGGCTTTGCGGCCGGATCGTCGATCACCTCGGCCGGCGTGTCGAGAAGGTCGAACATCGCTTCCATGTCGATGAGGCCCTGGCGGATCGTCCGGTAGACCCAGCCGAGCATGTCGAGCGGCCGGAAGAGCTGGAGAAGCATGGTGTTGATGAACACGACGTCGCCCGGCGTGAAGCGCCCATGCGTCCAGCCCCAGACGGTGAAGATCATCGCTCCGGCCATCATCAGGTTGGTGATGAAGGACTGACCGATATTGAGCCATGCGAGCGAGACTTCGTTGCGGACGGTGGCGCGGGCGAACTGCCCGACCGCTTCGTCGTAGCGGCGCGCCTCGCGTTCCTCGGCGCCGAAATATTTGACCGTCTCGTAGTTGAGCAGAGAATCGACAGCGCGTCCGATGGCGCGATTGTCGACGTCGTTCATCTCGCGCTGCAGGTTGGCGCGCCATTCCGTCACGCGCCGCGTGAAGGTAATGTAGACCGCGACCATCGCCAGCGTGGCCGCCACCAGTCCCGCGCCGAACTTGATGAAGAAGATGACGCAAGTCGCGGTCAGCTCGATCAACGTGGGGCCGATGTTGAACAGCAGGAAGTAGAGCATCATGTCGATGCTCTTCGTCCCACGCTCGACGATCTTGGTCAGCGATCCGGTGCGCCGCTCCAGGTGGAAACGCAGCGACAGCGAGTGGATGTGCCGGAACACCTGTCCCGCGAGCCGCCGGGCCGCGTCCTGTCCGACCTTCTCGAACACTGCGTTGCGCAAATTGTCCGACAGTACGCCCGCGAAACGCGCGCCCGCATAAGCGAGCACCAGCGCCGAGACGATACCCAAAGCCGCCGCCGTTCCAGTCCCCGACATGCGGTCGATGACCGCCTTGTAGGCGAACGGCATGGCAAGCACGGCGGCCTTGCCGGCGAGCACCAGCACAACGGCGGCAACGACGCGGGCCTTGAGCTCGCGCTGCCCTCTTGGCCAGAGCATCGGAAGGAACCGGACCAAAGGTGCGAAGCTGCCCTTCTCCGCTTTCGCCTGATCCGCCTCTCCTGCCATTTCGCTAAGGTAGGAGCGCCTGTGGCCGGCGACAAACGCGTTCCGAGAAACACTTGGAACCGCGCGATTTTTCGACGGTTCTGAAACCATCGACTCATCAAGGCGGGGCAACATGGAAGCCGGCTATTTCATCATCGCGATCCTGGGCTGCGCGGACGGCTCGACCGCCTGCACGCCGGTGATGACGGTGCCGACCCACTATGCGACTGAGGCGGCATGCGTTGCCGCCACGCAAGAGACCTTGCTGAAGAACAGCGATTTCGATTTCCCCAGCCTGTTCGCCGAATGCCGCCCTGGCGCGTCGCGCTCGTCCGCGGATCGCGAGCCCGAGAGCAAGAGCGGCAAGGGAACGCGGAGAGGCTGAAATGGCCGACGACACCGAAGTCCTGGTTCCACAAATCCATGAGGACCGGCTACCCGGAAGCGAGGCGAAGCTCGAACCGAAGCCCGACTGGCATCCGCGCTGTCCGGGTTCCGGGCGCCTCAAAGACAAGGTCGCGCTTGTCACCGGTGCCGACAGCGGCATCGGCCGGGCAGTCGCTGCCCTGTTCGCCCGCGAAGGCGCGGACATCGCCATCATCTACCTGTGCGAGCACGAGGATGCCGCCAAATCGAAGCAGATCGTCGAGCAGGAGGGGCGCCGCGCAATCACAATCCCAGGCGACATCGGCAGCAAGGATTTCTGCGACAAGGCAGTCCAGCGGACGATCGACGCCTTCGGCAGGCTTGACCTCCTCGTCAACAATGCCGGGGAGCAGCATCCGGACCAGGACATCCGGACGATCACGGAGGACCAGCTTCGCCGGACATTCCAGACGAACATCTTCGGAATGTTCTTCATGACGCAGGCCGCGCGGCCGCACCTGAGGGCCGGCGCGGCGATCATCAACTGCACGTCGGTGACAATGTACAAGGGCTCGCCCGACCTGCTCGACTACAGCTCGACGAAGGGCGCGATCACCGCCTTCACGCGTTCGCTCGCCAAGAACCTGGTGAAGGACGGCATCCGCGTGAACGCCGTCGCCCCGGGTCCGATCTGGACTCCCCTCAATCCCTATGGCGGTCAACGGCCGGAAGACGTCGAGGATTTCGGCAAGGACTCGCCGATGGGCCGGCCGGGGCAGCCGAACGAAGTTGCGCCGTCCTTCCTGTTCCTCGCCTGTGAGGACGCGAGCTACATGACGGGG
>Ga0070658_10005084_pt1 | contig 10703 bp, 8 predicted proteins | sample KBSC13metaG_FD_64664 | JGI IMG/M metagenome (GOLD analysis project Ga0070658, IMG submission 64664) | Corn rhizosphere microbial communities from Kellogg Biological Station, Michigan, USA - KBS C1-3 metaG | ecosystem: Host-associated > Plants > Roots > Rhizosphere > Soil ... | reverse complement strand
GGAGCGATCGTGTGTTCAAAGAACTGGGTGAGCAGATAACCGACGATCACGAGGAGCATCGGCTTATAAAGCTCATTGATACTCTGAGCGTCCGTGACCCACAGCTTGATCGTCTCAGGGAATATCTCGAGCAGCGTTACCGACAGCATGAATCCCGCTCCCAAGGCCAGTACGTACCGGAGAGCATCCCGGTACTTGCTATGCAGCTTTGACGGGAAGAGTATTAGCCCGCCCAGCACGTTGGCCGATGCGGCGAGAACCCCGAATAGCAGTAACTGAATAGAGAGAGGCATGTGCGAGAAAGATTCTGCCATGTATGGACCAAAGACTGAACATTCACTCCCGGCTTTTATACGGGCAGAATCCCCGGAGCGGACCCGTTCGTCTAAGTAACTGCTTAAGATTCACAGATTCAAAATATTTGCTTGACACGACGCGCAATGCCCGTGTATTCTCGCTTTTGTAGCCATCGGGACAGTTTCATTAGTTCCGGAACAGCAGGCAAAATCCTAAAAGATACGTTTAATGTTTAAGCGCCAAGGGAATCGGGCGAGTAGCTCTTTTTGTGCCCCTAAGGCGGCCGCTGAAGGCGGCTCTGCTCTTTGAACATGTCGGGACCTGACGCCGCATCGCTCCATCTGCCGGTCATGCCGGACGAAGTCCTTGGGGCGCTGGACGTAAGCCGCGGCGGCGTGTACGTCGACTGCACACTGGGGCTTGGAGGTCATTCGGAAGCCATTCTCTCGGCCTCTGATCAGACGCGGGTCATCGGGATCGACCAGGACGACGAAGCATTGCGGCTGGCTCACGGGCGCCTAGATAAGTTTGGTGATCGCATTCGGCTCGTGAAGGCAAACTTTTCTGAAGTTGGTGAGGTCGTGGACGGAGAGCCGGACGGCATTCTTGCGGACCTTGGGGTCTCGTCACTGCAGCTTGATAGTGAGACACGCGGATTTAGCTTTCGTTTCGACGCACCGCTCGACATGAGAATGGATCCGGCGAGCGGCGGGCAAACGGCGGCGGAGCTGCTGGAGGAGCTGGATGAGACCGAGATCGCAAACATCATCTATCAATACGGCGAGGAGCGGCACTCGCGGCGGATCGCACGGCGAATAGTTGAAAAGAGAAGGGCCGGAGAACCGGTTAAAACGACGGCCGAGCTTGCGGAGCTTGTAAAAAGGTCGATCAGGTTTAACCCAAAGGACAAGATCCATCCGGCGACCAGGACGTTTCAGGCTCTGCGGATAGCGGTTAACCACGAGCTCGAGATCCTTGAGAAGTTCATCTTCGACGCCGCAGACAAATTGAAAACCGACGGAGTGCTGGCAATCATCACCTTCCACTCACTGGAAGACCGGATCGTGAAACAGGCGTTCCAACGCCTTGCCGGCCGATGCATCTGCCCGCCGAGGCAGCCGCAATGCACTTGCGGAGCTCGCAAAACGGTTGAGATCGTCACCAGGAAGCCGATCATTCCGACCGAGGACGAGCAGCGGCAGAATCCACGTTCGCGGAGTGCCAAACTCCGAGCGTGCCGCAAACTTTAACTGACCTTTTTTTCTTTCGGAGGGACCCTATGAAGAAGCGAAACCAGAGCAGAGGCAGCCGAGTCAAAGTGTGGCTCGCCATGCTGGCCTGTATGACGGTACTCGTGTGCGGATTCTTTTTTGCAGCTAAGCAGCACTTTTCGTCCATGGATTTTGGGATGAAGAACAGCCGGCTGCGAAAGCAGATCGACGATCTGGAATCCGAAAAGCGCCGCCTGCTCCTCGCTCGTGAGGTTTCGCTCTCCGCGACTGAATTGAAGAAGGCTGCGACCCGCGTCAAGCTTACGGTAGGGGATGCGGTCACTCCTGAACTCGCATCACTCGCAACCACCGTAAAGAACAAGGTCCTCGCGGCGACACCCGCTGCAGCTACGGACCAGAGGTCCGCGACTTCAAACCCGATGATCCAAAAGACCGTGGCCAGCTCGGCGGTTAACGCCAAGCCTATCGCCGCCTCGCTGGAGAGATCGGCGGTCGAGCGGCCGCGCACCGTGGATAAGAAGATCGTCGCCCGCGTCACAACAGCTGCCGAATAACGGAGGACTCCCCGCGATGCGTAAGGTAAAAAAGGCAAAGCGTAAGGACATGCGTCAGGTCGCGTTCACACGGTTCATGCTCGTCGTGGCCGTGTTCGTGCTTTGGATCGGCGGGATCAGCGTCAGGCTGGTCCATCTGCAGGTGACACAGCATGACGATCTCCGTGCAAAGGCTGAGGGCCTTCGCACGAACGTCAAGCAGACGCGTACACTGCGCGGAACCATCTACGACCGTAACGAGCGTGCTCTCGCGATGAGCGTTCCGGTAAAGACGCTGTACGCCGACACGGCTGAGATCGTCGATCCCGAGGCCACGGCGAAAGCTATCGCCAAGGTCATTAAGGTCGACGTCCCGACGCTGAAAATGCAGCTGACGCAGGCTAAGGAAGCTAACAAGAGATTCTTCCCGATCGCCAAAAAGCTGGACGGCGATCTCGTCGAAAAGCTCGACAAGTCACTCGACGACCCGGCGGTACACAAGGCCGATCTGCCAAACTTCTCTGGACTGCACTGGAAGGACGAGCAGAGGCGCAGTTATCCGAACGGGAGCCTCGCGGCGCAGGTCGTAGGATTCTCAAATAACGAGGACGACGGTAAAGCGGGAGTCGAGATGTCGCAGGACGAGGCTCTGCACGGAGCGGTCATCAAACGCGTACAAGAACGTGATCGTCTCGGCCGTGTATACGATGAGGAGACGGTCGAGCGCGACGCCCCGAGCGACATCGTCCTCACGATCGATACCGCCATACAGAATATCGTTGAGGAGGCACTCGCGACAGGGGTCAAAAATTCACAGGCAAAATCAGGTATCGCTATAGCCCTCGACCCCAAAACGGGTGAGGTGCTCGCTCTCGCCAATTATCCGACCTTTGACCCAAACAACATCACCGATCAGGCCGCGTCGAATATATCCGACCACGCGATACAGTACGTTTACTCCCCGGGTTCGACGTTCAAGATCGTCACGTATGGCTCGGCACTCGAGCGGGGCCTGTTCAGGCCGACGGACATGATCGACGCCGGAAATGGATCGATCACCGTCGCCGGGCATGAATTCAGCGACCATCACACCGGAATGATGACGTATGCGGAGGCTCTGGCACACTCCAGCAACGTTTGCGCGATCAAGACGGGTTTGCGGGTAGGCAAAGACGATTTCTGGTCAATGGTCAAGAAAATGGGCTTCGGATCACGTACCGGCATCGAGCTGCCGGCCGAGACGGCGGGCATCGTTCGCTCCCCTGAGAAGTGGAATGGCGACTCTCTCGCGTCGATGTCTATCGGCTACGAAATAGGCGTCACAGCATTGCAAATGACTACCGCTTTTGCGACGATAGCAAACGACGGAATCAGGACCCAGCCGCATATAATCAAAGAGATACGGCACTCCGACGAGCAGCCTAAGACGGTGACGCAATTGGAGCAAACACAGGTAGTTACGGCTGAATCGGCACGTAACCTCCGCACGATGATGCGTGCGGTGGTCCTCGACGGTACAGGCAAAAGGGCGGCCCTGAATGGCTACTCCGTGGCGGGTAAAACCGGTACGGCATGGAAGTTCAACTCAGCGTCGAAATCCGTCGATTCCTCAAAGTATGTTTCGTCATTCATTGGCATGGCGCCGGCGGACGATCCGAAGATCGTCGTGGCGGTGATCATGGACGAGCCTGGAGTCGGTGCACGTGACGGCGGAATGGTATCGGCTCCGGTTTTTAGCGAGATCGCCCAGAAGGTACTGACCTCCTGGAACGTGCCAAACGACCAGCCGATCAAAAGCGAGTCTCTTGTCGCCAAGAACGACCCGCCGGCGCCGTCAAAGGAGGCGGTCCCGGGGGCGAAGACAACGGTTCCGTCCGTTTCGCAGCCGGAGGCCAAGGCCAAATCGGGCTTGCAAAAGGATGCACCGGCGAATCACAAGACGAAGGATGTAAAAAAGACGACCGAGAAGGCTCTGCCGGGCCGTGACCGCACGACCGCGTACCTCTTAAGGCCGAGGACCAGATTTGAAACTTAGCACCGCCATCCAGTACATGTCCGCCGAGCCCTCGGCGCAAATGGATCCCGCTTCGCTTAAAAGTGAGGTGGGGTCTTTTGCGATTGATTCCAGGGAGGTGGAGCCGGGAGCTCTGTTCTTTGCTTTGTCGCAGCCCGAGTACTCGGAGAACGGCTTTAACGGTGAGTTTGAGGATTCTACCCGCTACGTGCCCTCAGCCATCGAGAAGGGAGCGGTGGCAGCCGTCGTTCGCCGCGACCGTTTTGATGAGCATCGTGATGAGCTGGCGTCGTCTCGCGACAAGCTCATCTTTGTCGACGATGTGATCGCGGCATTCCAGCGCCTCGCGCACGGGGTCTATCTCGAGTGGGGAAAGCCCGTTGTAGCTATCACAGGCAGCGCCGGCAAGACGACGGCAAAAGAGCTAACTGCTCATGTGCTCGACAGCTCCGGCAAGACGGTCCTTAGAAACATAAAGAATTACAACAATGGCCTCGGCCATCCGCTGACGGTCCTCAATCTGGCAAATGATCGGAGCTACGACATCGCCGTCCTCGAGATGGGAATGTCCACGCCGCTCCACGAGATACAGCGACTTTGCCGCGTAACTCCGCCGGACGTCGCGGTGGTCCTCAATGTTCTCCCGGTACATATCGAGCATCTTGGTTCGATCGAGAACATAGCAAAGGCAAAGGCGGAGATCGTAGAAGGGATGAAGGCCGGCGGTTTCGCTGTCCTGAACGCGGACGACACGCGAGTCGCCGCAATGGAACCGCTCTCAAAAGGCCGGACGGTGACGTACGGGATCGACTCCCCGGCGGACGTTACGGCGCGTGATATTCGCTTCCCGCGTTTCGGCGAGACCAGGTTTACGCTTGCTCACAAGGGCGACACTGCCGAGGTCACGTTCCCGCTCAACGGCCGGCACAGCATCATGAACGCGCTTGCCGCCTCGGCAGTAGGCCTGATCTATGGAATGAGCGTCCGAGAAATAGCGGGGGCGTTATCGACGGTCGCTGCCCCGCCGCAGCGAGGCGAGGTGCTTAGATTTGCGGACGGCTTCACTGTTATTAACGATTCATACAACTCCAATCCTGCTGCCTTGCTATCCATGGTCGATACGCTTGTCGAGGGGGGAGCGGGTGCGGCTCGAAAGATAGTTGTAGCAGGCGAAATGCTCGAGCTCGGCGACGATGAGTTAAACATTCATCGTGAGACCGGCGAGGAGCTCGGACGTAAAGGTGTCGACATCCTGATCGGTGTGCGTGGACTCGCGAGCGAGTTGGTGGAGGGAGCTATGTCGGCAGGGATCAGTGACGCGCGTTTCGCCAGGGATTCAGCCGAAGCGGGCGATCTCGTGTGCGATCTCGTGCGGTCGGGTGATGTGATCCTTGTAAAGGGGTCCCGCGGAGTCCGGACCGAAAAGGTGATCGAAAAACTCCTTGAGAGGTACAAGCTTGAAGGGGAGGTGGGGCGGGCCGCCTGAGCCGGGCGATACTTGCATAGCGGATGCTGTACTACTTCCTCTACCAATTCATATTTCGCCAATACGGCACGGAACCTAACGCTCCCGCGCTGTACAAGCTCTTCAATGTCGTCCAATACGTGACGTTTCGGACCGCGATGGCGGCCGTGACGTCGCTGCTGATCTCATTGCTGCTCGGCGGCAAGGTCATCAAGAAGCTCTCAGATCTGAAGTTCGGACAGGAGATCCGCGAGGAAGGCCCTGAATCGCATCAAGCCAAGCGCGGCACGCCCACAATGGGCGGCGTGCTGATCATCGGCTCCGTCTTTATCTCGTCGATACTGTGGGCGAGGTTCGACAGCTTGTATCTGTGGCTGGCCTTGGGAACAACGACGTGTTTTGCGGCCGTTGGTTTTGCGGACGACTACATCAAGATCGTCAAAAAACGCAGCCTCGGACTGACTGGAAAGCAAAAGCTTGCGGGTCAGCTGCTGACCGCCGTCGCCTTTTGGCTGATACTTTGGCAGTTTGGCGAGTATCCATGGAATCTCTCGATTCCTTTCTTCAAGGCGACAGCCCAGACAAATATCAGCGTCGTCGGACCGTTTATTTACGCGGCGTTCATAGCATTCGTGCTGCTCGGATCATCCAATGCGGTCAACCTCACAGACGGCCTGGACGGGCTCGCGATCAGCGTTACGTTTATTGCAATGTCCGCCCTTACGGCTTTGACGTATCTCGCGAGTGATGCCCGGTGGGCTGAGCGTCTTGATATCACGCACAACCCGCAGGGAGCTGAATTGACCATCTTCTGCGGTGCCATGGCGGGAGCGAGCCTGGGCTTCTTGTGGTTCAATTCGCCGCCCGCGAGCGTCTTCATGGGTGACGTGGGCAGCCTGGCGATCGGCGGGGCCCTGGGCACGGTCGCAATCCTCACAAAGCAGGAATTCCTGCTGCCGTTCATCGGCGGCGTGTTCATACTTGAGGCCGTGTCGGTGATGCTGCAGGTGTCCGTGTTCAAGCTCACGAAGCGCGGCGGGCAGCCGGGCAGACGTGTTTTCAAGATGACGCCGCTGCACCATCATTTTGAGATCTCGGGGTGGAAGGAGCCAAAGATCGTTTTCAGGTTTGTGATCGTGGCGGTGTTGTTCGCGTTGTTAAGTTTGACGACGCTGAAGTTGCGTTAAATGCACCTCGAAGGGAGAAAAGCATTAGTCCTCGGAGCGGGGAAGTCGGGCGTCGAAGCTGCCCGCTTTTTGGCGGCGCGAGGAGCTGTGGTCGCTTTGCATGATCGCAAGCCGGTTGAGGAGTGGGAAGATGCGGCTAAGGCTGTAAAAAACGAGCTGAATGTTGGGCTTATCTCAGGAGACATTCCTTCATGGCTGCTGGACCAGATCGATCTGGTTGTGATCTCGCCGGGAGTGCCGACCAACACGATCCCGGCTCGGTATGTCGACCGTAAAGATGGCGAGGTGATCGGTGAAGTGGAGCTGGCGTATCGATTCATGAAGGGCCGTATAGTCGGCATCACCGGATCGAACGGGAAGACCACGACCACGGCACTGATCGGCGAGCTTCTCAAGAACGCGGGGATCCCGACCCAGGTAGGCGGCAACATCGGCACGCCTCTTCTCAGTCTCACACGAACTTCGCGGGATGATGGCTGGACGGTCGCGGAGCTCTCGAGCTTTCAACTGGAGACGATCAGGGACTTTCGTGCGAGCGTCGCCCTTTGCCTGAACGTGACTCCGAATCACCTTGACCGGTACGAGGGCTTTCAGCAATACGCCGAAGCTAAGCACCGGATCTTCATGAACCAGACCGCCGAAGATGTGGCTGTCCTCAACGCGGATAACGATGTCACGGCGAGCTGGGCGTCGGGACTCAAGGCAAATGTCGTGATGTTCAGCGTCAAGCGGGAGCTCGAGGAAGGGCTGTTTCTGAGAGGCCGTGAGCTTGTGTGCCGCGCGAACGGCAAGGAGAAGGTGCTGACCACGCGTGACGGGGTATTCCTCCGCGGGCTGCACAACGTTGAGAATGTGCTCGCGGCCTTTGCGGCCGGTCTTGCATGCGGTGCGGATCCGGAGTCGATGCGAAGCACTGTTGCCGAATTCAAAGGCGTGGAGCACCGCATTGAGTTCTCCGGCGAGATCGCCGGCATCAAGTTTTACAACGACTCTAAGGCGACTTCAGTCGATGCGACGCTGAAAGCTCTGGAGGCACTAAGCGAGAGCGACGGGCAGATCGTTTTGATCCTCGGCGGCCGCGGCAAGAACGCACCATACGCGCCGCTGATCCCGTTGATAGAGTCGCATGTCAGGACGCTCGTTCTAATAGGCGAGGATGCCGACAACATCGAGTCGCAACTGAAGGGGTCGGCGACTATCGAACGGGCGGACTCAATGGATGCTGCGGTGCAGCTCGCATTAGAGAGTGCGACGCCCGGAGACAGCGTTCTTCTCGCTCCGGCGTGCGCAAGCTTCGATATGTTCAGGAGCTTTGAGGAGCGGGGTGAGGTGTTTAAGTCCGCCGTGGGTACCCTTGCCGGATCACCTGCGGTCGTGGGTCGATCGAACTAAGGCGGATAAAAGCTGCAGGAGAATACGGCGTGCTGCGACCGTGATTCTGACACTAATGGCTCAGGAGAAACGCATAGACTGGTTCATGTTCGGCATCGCCACGGTGCTGGCTCTCTTTGGCGCCATGATGGTCTACAGTGCGTCCGCTATGTTCTCTCTCAAGGAGACCGATAGCACCAGCCAGTACACTTACTTCTTCAAGCAGATCGGCTTTACCGTCATCGGACTCGTGGCCATGTATGTGGTGAGCAGGGTCGATTACCACACGTATCAGAACAAGTGGTTTGTCATCGGCCTGGTTAGTTTGACTACCCTGATGCTGATCACGGTCTTCTTCTTTCCCGCCATAAACGGGGCAAAAAGATGGATCCGTGTGCCCGGCTTCTCGATGCAGCCGTCGGAGATCGCAAAGATAGCGCTGCCCGTTTTCCTGGCCTATTTCTTGACTAAGAAAGAAGACGTAGTTGGGGAATTCAAGCAGACGTTGCTGCCGTGTCTCGGTGTATTTGGGCTGCTGGCGGTGCTGATCTTTCGTGAACCGGATCTGGGCACCGTTATCGTGTTGTCCAGTATCTTCGCCGCCATCTACTTTGCCGCCGGTGCAAAGCTGACGTATATTCTCGGCGTCGTCGGCTCGCTCGGATCGTTGGGAGCTGCGGCAGTGATCCTGGCCCCCTGGAGATTTGCACGTCTGATGGCATTCTTTGATCCGTGCAGCTCAGAGAACGGCTCGGCCACCGGATATCAGGTCTGCCAATCGCTTTTAGGACTCGGTTCCGGCGGCGTGCTTGGGGAGGGATTCGCCCAGGGCAAGCAGAAACTCTTTTATCTCCCGTACCCGTACTCTGACTTTATCTTCTCGGTCGTCGGCGAGGAACTTGGCCTTGTCGGGACGCTCGCTGTAGTTGTGGCATTCGGACTGCTGCTTTGGCGCGGTTCGCGGGCGGCGGTAATGGCTCCGGATAGATTCGGCAATCTGCTCGGCATCGGGATCATCACAGGAATTATCGTACAGGCACTATTTAATATCAGCGTCGTCACATCGCTGCTGCCGGCAAAGGGGATCCCGCTGCCTTTCATTTCGTACGGCGGCTCGTCCGTGATGATCACGCTCGTGGGCGTGGGGATATTACTCAACATTTCAAAGTTCGCGACAGAGAGCTCACGCTCCGGTGAACGCTCCGACTCCGGCTACAACCGGCGCCGCCGTACCGCATAAGATGAAGGTTTTAATAGCGGCCGGCGGGACCGGCGGACATATCTACCCCGGCGTAGCCGTTGCAAAGGAGATCATGCGCCGTGACGACGCTAACGAGGTGCTCTTCGTCGGTACCGCCCGTGGGCTGGAGACGCGGATCGTTCCTGAGAGCGGATTTCAGCTCTCGCTCATTCATAGTGCCGGGCTGAAGAATGTGGGAGCCGTGGCAAAGATCAAGAGCCTCGGGCTGCTGCCGCGAAGCTTCCTTGAGGCCAGGAAGGTGATCCGTCAGTTTCGCCCGCATGTGGTCGTCGGAGCGGGCGGATACGTCTCCGGGCCCGTGTTGCTAATGGCCAAGATCATGGGTGTACCTACGCTGGTGATGGACTCGAACGCGCTGCCCGGCTTCACTAACCGTCGCCTGGCGAAGTTCGTTGACAAGGCGGCGCTGACGTTCGATGCCGCACTGCCTTTCTTCGGTAAGAAAGGTGTCGTAACAGGTAATCCGGTACGGCCCGAATTTTTTGAGATACAGCCGCATGCACCCGGAGAGAGGCTGGAGCTGTTGATCTTCGGCGGGTCACAGGGAGCTAGAGCGATCAACCAGGCGATGATAGACGCTCTGCCGCGGATGAGTGACCTCAAGGATCGGCTTTCCATAACCCATCAGACCGGCGAAGTGATGTTCGACGAGGTGCGTGGAGCGTACGAGGCGGATGGTTGGGAGGCGGATGTCCGGCCATATATATCGAACATGGTCGAGTCATTCGACAAGGCCGATCTGATCGTTTCGAGAGCAGGAGCAACGACCTGCTCGGAGCTCTCAGCCGCAGGCAAAGCAGCCATCCTGATCCCGCTGCCGACCGCGGCTGACGATCACCAGCGGAAGAACGCCGAGGCTCTGGTGGCGGCCGGTGCGGCGAGGCTGATCCTCCAGAGCGACCTCTCGGCTGAGTCGATCTCAAGCGAGCTGCGGATGGCGATCGATAACCCTCAGGAGATCGCCGTGATGTCTGCCAGATCGCGCAGCCTCGCTCGTCCGGATGCCGCAGAGGCAGTGTACGAGCTGATCGATGAGCTCCGGAGGACGGCCTAAAAAGGGGGACGAATGTTTAGACACGTAAAGCGAATTCACTTTATCGGCATCGGCGGGATCGGCATGAGCGGCATCGCCGAGGTGCTGTGCAATCTCGGCTTCAGCGTGTCAGGATCCGACGCCAAGAGGTCTAAGAATACTGACCGGCTTGAAACGCTTTTTGACGTAAAGATCACTGAGGGCCATGCGGCGGAGAACGTCGGCGACGCGCAGGTGGTGGTCTACTCTTCGGCGGTCAAGGAAGACAATCCGGAGATCGTGACGGCGCGTGACCGGGGAATACCCGTCA
>Ga0070658_10005082_pt1 | contig 10705 bp, 6 predicted proteins | sample KBSC13metaG_FD_64664 | JGI IMG/M metagenome (GOLD analysis project Ga0070658, IMG submission 64664) | Corn rhizosphere microbial communities from Kellogg Biological Station, Michigan, USA - KBS C1-3 metaG | ecosystem: Host-associated > Plants > Roots > Rhizosphere > Soil ... | reverse complement strand
CGCGTGTCATTGACCGTGCTCTCGTTTGAGAGCTGTCCGCTGTTCATCTGATTTGCCAAGAAGTCGGCGACGCCGTATCCAGTAAAGCTTGCGTTCAGGTTGCTTGTATACAGGCCGCTGTAGACGTAAATACCACGCGAGGCTGGCGGCTGCAAAAAGGCCATCCGGACGCTCTGCAGGTTGATACCGAATTTGAGGGAGTGACGGCCTGCGATCTTGGTCAGGTTATCCAGAATTTGGTAGACATTCTGGTGCTCAACCGAAGGAACCGACGCACCTGTCCCGAACGTAGTGATGCCGCTGATCTGGCCTGCCGGCAATCCACCGTTGTAAGGAAAGTCAGGACCCGTGGGAAGGCCCCCGATACCAAGCTGCGTAGCTACATCGCGATCAAAGTTTTGCTGGAGGTTGAAGAACGCTCCCCAGTTATATCCAAATCGCGCTTCGTTGGTGAGCGTAGGATTGAACGAGTGCGTGTAGCTTCCCATCGTATTTTCGGCAAGAACAGTGACATGGGATGTTCCATTCCCGATGATGGGACCAAGTGAAGGCGGGTTATTGTTCTGAACGTGATCGTAGCTAAATCGAGCGTATGCCTGATCTTTGGAGCTGAGATTCCAGTCCAGCCGCTGATCCCACTGAATCGTGTTACTTTGATTTTTGGTTATGGTCACATAATTGTTTGAGGTCTTCCCGCCGTTTGCATTTGGTAACGGATAGAGGCTGAGCATCTTCAGCGAGACCGAGTTGAGCTGTGAGGCGCAAAAGACGTTCTGCTGTCCATTGCAGGCTAGTAGGGTTTTGCCGGAGGAGTTAGGCTGGTAAAGCGTAATTGGCTTTGCCGAACCGGTCAGAACGGTATTGAGCAGCTCGGAAAAGTTACCTTGGCGCATCAGCGCTGTAGGGACAGTCAGGGCGGCAGGGGCCACGCCAACTACGATCCGGTTTGCTTCAATATCGCCAAAGTAGAAGAGCTTGTTATGCAGAATCGGAAATCCAAGCGTAGCTCCGAACTGATTCTCGTTATATTTCGGAACCGACGGAGCCTGCCAATCTTTGGCATCGAACACTGTATTTCGCACATACTCCCATGCAGATCCATGAACGCTGTTCGTACCGGACTTGATACTTGCGTTCAAAACGGCGCCGGCGGAGTGGCCGAATTCCGCGCTGTAGTTTGAGGTTTCTACTTTGAATTCGGAAAGCGCATCGGGCGGCGGGCGCACGGAGTAGCTCGTGCCGTTCATAAAATCGATGTCGTTGATGTTGTTATCGACACCATCCAATACGAAGTCGTTCTGAGTAGCGCGCTGGCCGTTCGCGAAGAAATCGCCGCTGCCGCCACCACGGCTCTGACCGCTTACGGACGGCGTCGCTCCCGCAGTAAGTTGAGCAATATAGACCCAGTTGCGGCCATTCAGCGGCGTGTTATTTATTGTTTGAGTAGATAAGGTCTGGCCGACAGAAGCCTGTTCGCTCTGAAGCAAGGGAGGAGCGGTCGAGACAATAACCTCTTGCTCAGCAGCGCCAGGCTTCATTGCGATAGGCAGGCTTACTCGCGATTGCGCATCGACTTGTACGTTCTCCTGCGTAAATCCCGAAAAACCTGTAGATGCGACACTCACTTTGTAACGGCCAATCTTCAGCGGCGCGAAGACAAAGTTGCCGGTGCTATCACTCGTTCCCTGGAGGATTAGGTTGGTGTCAACGTTAGTGACTGTGATCTGCGCGTTCGGGATCACAGCTCCGGTGATATCGCGCACAACTCCGACGATCGATCCCTGATCCACCTGGGCCAACGCCGGAGATGTAATCAGAATCAGCGCCAGCGTGGCCATCCAAGAGATAATTCGGAATAGCTCCGTCATCTGGATTCTCCAAAAATGCGACTTCCGATTGGCGGATCCCAGTCATGTCCGGGATCCGGTATGTTGAAGTTCACTGCAAATTGCTCTTCATCCACTCCGTTGCATCCATCAGGGTGGCAGTGGGCAGACGGTTGTAGTCCCATGGTTCCCGGAGCTCCAGCTTCCCTTCCGCTCCGTACAAGGCATAGATTTTGCGAGCATTTGTGACAGCGTCATTGACGTCTGCGGGTGTCGCGTCGCGATCCAGTTTGGGTTCGATTACGAGCACCGGGCGCGGAGCAATCATTGCCAGCAGTGCGTCGTAGTCGACAGGGATCTGCGTTTCATGCCCTACGAAGAATCCGAGCCGCGGGATCAGGTTCCGCTCGAATGCGTAGCGTTCGACTCCGCCGGTACCCTTCTCCCTGGTGTCGGTCCGCATCGGAGTAAACCCAACAACTGACACGAGACCTTTGACACGGGAATCCAGCGCTGCCGTGTAGATCGCGACGTTCCCTCCCAGTGAGTAGCCGAAGAGGTAAACCTTTTGCGAATCGACGAGGTCGTCAGTCTGCAGGTAGTCGATGGCAGCTCGAGCGTCTTCCACCAGCCGCCCCATGTGAGACCACTGCGGATAACGGTTGTAAAAAGGTCCTGTTTCGCTCAATCTGCTGCCGAAACCGCTCTGATCGTACGCCAGTACAGCATAGCCGGCCTGCACCAGCCCGAGGATCGGGTGGAGGTCAGGGTGATAGACCCACATATAACCCAGCGGATAACTGTATCCATGAAGCCAGATGACCACCGGCAGTTTCTTGCCCGGCGGAGCGTCCTTCGGATAGTAGAGATCGCCTGTCAGGTTGCCGCCGAAACGGACCCGTTTCGACGCGGTCAAATTCTTCTGGGGCTCCAGCCAGCCGAAGTCCACGCCGCCTCTCGCGATGACCCAGGCCGGCAGATCCGGAGTGACTTGCCCTGCGCTAGCAATACCAGGAATGGGCGCGCGTCTCGGGATGCGACGGCCGCTGTTGAGGTCCGCAGCCTCCATCTTTGGAGGCTCAGTTCCAAGCAGCCAGTTCACAGAGGTTTTCAGTTCATCTGATTTCTTCTGCCACTCCGCGGTGCTCTGGATCGCGGAACCGGACGCCGTGCGAAGGAAGTCACCGGTGGAATGGGCCGGAAACTGTGACAGTTGGATCGATTGGTGGGTATCGGTGCGCCACTTGGTCCAATCCCATTGGAAGATCAGATTGCTGATCCAAGGCTGCGCGGTACGCCCGAACTGCATGTCGAGCCAATCCAGGCAAGCCTCCTCGTCATTCGCTCCATGAAACCCGGGCACCCGGAATGTGCCGATTTTGTTGGCAGCTCCGAGGAGTTGGTACACCTTCAGAGCGGAATAGTAGGTCTGCTCATTGCCCCAAGTGTTGGAAACTTCATCGTTGTTTCCCCATTCCATCAAAAGCGGACGGGGAGCAATCATTGCGGCCAAGAGGTTCGCATCCACCGGCAGTCTGTCTTCGCGTCCGGCGAAGAATCTGAGTTGCGGGGCGAACCACGTTGGAAAAGAGCGAGTTGTGCTCTCGATACCCTCACCGAAGCCGCGTTCTCCGGCTGCCCGCCAGGGAAGGACTCCGCCGACCCCCGTGGAGCCCGCGACAACAGCCGTGATCCGAGTATCGAGGGCCGCGGCGATCGCAACCATCTTGCCGTTTCGGGAGTAGCCAAAAATTGCGATCCGTTGTTTGTCAACCTGCGGCAGCGTGTACAGGTAGTCCACCACCAGACCAGCGCACCATGCGCGACGCGGCAGCAGGGCGAAGTCATAGTCAGGGTAGAGCTTATCCAGTGGCGCGGCATCATCCATAGCATCGTTGCCGGCGTATCCGGCGGAGATGTACCCGCGCCTGATGAGTTCGGGCGCCCACCCCTGGAGGTCGGAGTTAATGAGGACGGGCATGGGCCCGGGGCCGTCGGGAAGAATGACGCGCGCTCGCAGGGAGCCTTGGCCTTTTGGCCCAAATATGATCTTCACATTCCGGACGATGTAGCCACCGGAGTGTTTCTCATCAATAACTTCGGTTCGTGTGATCGTCGGGTGAGGCGGAACTTTGCCCCATTCGTATTTTTGCGAGAGATCCGAGATTTCCTTTCGGCGGTCCTCCCACCGAGCGGCTGTGGTCACGGGCCGGCCATCAAGGAAAGTCAGCGGATCCGGCAGCATGTTTTGTTTCGGCAGAGAGTTGAAGTCTGGCGGAAGAGCTCCAGTCCGCTTTTGCCATTCCGTCCAGCTGGGTACGGCGGGTAGGATGCCGGCCAGCTTCTGCAGGTACTGCTCTCTTTGAACGGTGTTGGTTGAATCCGATTGGCACAGTGCATTCCCGGAGGCAAGCAAAACCACTACCGCAGAAAGATGAAGAACGGAAGATCGCATTTTGGAGCTCACGTCAAAAGGATTCGGCAGACGCTCAGTCCCGACATACACCCACTCAGTTTGCGAAGGGATAACGAGTGCTACTCGTTTTATGAGTACGTAGTTCCTGTTCAGTTAGTCCTTGGAAAATAGAAAGAAAAAACTGAAAAAAATATTAAATGGCTGCACTTCAATAACTTGACGGGACAAATGGAACATTTGCTACCGGCCTTGGAAAGTGGCTAGCCCTTGGCAGTTACACGCGGCGCTCGTCGGGAAAGGTACTGTTCTAGCGATATTGATGAACGCCAGAACCAGGCTCGTTCGTCCCGACCACGGCTTCCAACACCCGGTTATCAGCCCCGTTCTGGGTCAAGTCCATCTGTTTCAGGACAGCCAGAAATGCTGGATCAGATCGCAATGGATCCAATATAGGATCGATCATTGCAAAAATCATATAAGTGGATCGATCTTGTGATGCCTTGGCTAAGCAATCGATCGCGCGGGTGTGATCTCCGAGCCCCAGATACAGCAATGCGAGGCTGAAGGCCGGCACATACTCGTGATTGGTCTTGGCAAGCAGTTCGTTCAGGGCCTTCCGCGCGAGCTTCGGATTTCCTCGAAGCGCCTCAGCATATCCAATCAGGCTATCGAGGTATGCGTCGCGCCCAGAGAGTTGCCCGGCAATCTCAAACTCCTTGATGGCTCCGGCATAATCCTTCTGAACCGTCAACACCATGCCTAGCCGCGAGTGAACTCGAGCGAAGTAAGGATCTAAGGCGATAACGTGCCGGTAGGTTGCGGCCGCTGCATCATATCGGCGGCTCCAATACAGAACGCTACCAAGATCCAGATTGGCAGAGAGAGAAACCGGATCAAGCCGATGCGCCATCCTCGCCTGATCGAGCGCCATCGGCATCTTACCCATGGCGGCGAGATAGAGGGCATTCCACGCATGCGCCGCCGAGGAGTACGGATTCAGCTTGATTGCCTCACCCAATTCGCGCTGGGCCTTCGGCCAATCCCATTCGTAGTACAGCGCAAGCAAACCCACCGAGGTGTGACCATCGGCCAGGGCTGCGTCCAAAGCGACGGCTTTGGACGCAGCAGCTTTGGCGTTCGGGTAGGCTTCCGCAGGGGATTCGATTCCATAGGACGCCAGCAGCGTATATGAATCTGCGAGGCCTGCGTATGCCTCAGCGTACTGCGGATCTCGAACAATCGCCTCCTGGAAACACTCTATGCTGTGACGGAAGGCGACCTCCGTTCGTTTGCTCCAGTAGTACCTTCCTTCTGTGTACAGCCTTGCTGCTTCCGGATCTACAGTTCTACTCTGAAGCACATGCGCCGCGGCCGGGGTCGCCAGGTGACTTCCCGAGCCAAAACCCGAGCCTCCGGCCGGCTCGGTCGTTGCACTCGCCCTATACTTCCACGCAGAAGCCAGCGAAATAAAGAGCACAAGCACGGCGGCTGCCGAGAGAATTCCAACAAGATGCACAAACTTATGAGAGATCAGGCGCTTTGGATTCTCTGCCGGGATCATGACCGGCTCGGCAGAGAGGTCAATAGTGGCTAATTCGGGGACGGATCGCCGGACGAGTTCAACCGCAGGCAGCAACCGATATCCCTGTTTGGACACCGTCTGAATCAGCTTGTTGTTCCCACGATCATCCCCGAGGGCCTTTCGAAGCATTGAGATAGTAACTGTGAGATTGCCTTCTTCAACCACAGTATCGCCCCAGACGTCTGCGATTAGCCGTGTCTTCTCCACGAGACGACCGCTATTCCGAACCAGGACCAGCAGGACGTCGTAAGCCCGTTGCGTAATTGGAATTGGGAGTCCCTCGCGCAGCAACAGGTGCTCTTTCGGATCGAGCCGAAACCGGTCAAACTCGTAAATGAATTGATCTGCCATGGTGTCGAGATCATTTGCCGTTGCTGACACTACGGAACCCCGAGATCGCTTGCTTTTCACAATGAACTATTTAATTTCAGAAACCTCGATATACACGAGGGGAAGTTGCATGGTCAAGGGAGAGCTAGACGACGGACAGCATTCTGGTGGAATCTTAGTACGCGGTGCAGACACACGAGGGCGTGACGAGCCATTGAAGCACACTGCCAGGTAGCAACGAACAAACCGCGCCGCCGAATACAAACCCATCGAACCCACACGGATGCCCAGATCCTCAAAATTGAGGAGAGTATCCGTCTTTCCGGTCCACCAACTCAGTCCTGCTCGATCGTCAGAACACGATCATCGCGGGTCGTCGCCGGGATCCGAGCAGCCGAGCTGCTTTGTACCGAACGCGTACCAAAGGTTCGTTTGGGCAACCTCAGCCTCTCTCACCATGAGTGGCACTGGCTAATTTGAGTCCTAGCTCAGCATTGTTTCCAAGCGTCAATGGAGTGGTGCTGCTCAGGCAGAGCACCAGAATCCCAACCTAGGCCGTCTCACGCCTACATACGATCTCTTCCGCTACGGAGGTAGCGCGCGAGTGGGACATTGACTTCGGGTGATGCGCGACAGCTTTAACGCTTTAGGCTGACCAACTATGCAGCGATCTTGAAACGGCCAGAGTTCGTAACCAATGATGAAACCCGACAACAATGATCGATACCTGGGAGCCTTCGAGGATGCGGTATCTAACACATATCGATACCCATAGCTATGGAAGCTTTAGTCCCGTTATTGCGAGGCGAGCTCCCCGTCTCGTCACGTGCTGCTTGTCGCCGTACAGCAGAACATTAGCGTCAACAAATTTGCACTGCTCACGGACGCATAGATTCTTTGTCGGGTCGAATACGGGAACGAGCTCCGCCTTGGCCACTCGTTGCAAGATCTCGGCCGAAGTCCGCTCCGGCCCTAGGTAAGTTTCCTGTTTCGCAGCCACGCCCCTATTCGCTCGCGGCCGAAACAGGTGCCGCGCGACATAGCTTCGCACAGGTATGTAGTCGGAGATCGTCCGACGCACAGGATCGAACGTGAATACTGGGACGTCCTCAAGGATCACTACCTTCTTCTTCGCCCCACGCAATTCGGTGATCGTATCTTTCAGGCCTCGCGCTAGGTTCATCCAGCTGACGGTCTGCGATGGCAGCGTCCCCAGTTGGTTGGGAGTAACGTAACCGCTATGGTCGATTTGTGGTCCCGCCCAATATGCGGTCATGATCACGACGCGAATACTAGGGTCCGACACGAGAATCTTCACCGCCTTAGCATTGTATTCAAGGCAGTCTCGTGAAGCGGCGGCTGTTTCGCGCACGCCGGCAACATCGACTAGGGGTGGACAGGAGTACTTGAACATCCGGTAAATTTTGAATCCTTGCTGCGCTGCGACCTGCGCCACAGCTGGCGCAATCGCCGCCGCGTGACTGTCGCCGATTAACGCGACAGCCGGGCGGGGATCGGTGCGATTGATACACATGACCGATTGAACGGGTTCTTTCTGCCCCACGCAATCACGAGCAATGTCCTCGCGCGCATCCTCCAACTGTCTGAGGGGAACAAAACGAGAGGGAAGTCCACGCGTCGAGTGGAACACAACCGCCGGTATGGCAAAGACTATGGAAAGTGTCGCGTATTCCAATAGGAGCGGAATGCTCGCCGTCCTGGAGCGCCGGAACGGTTGCTCGATCCATCGATATGAGCAGTACGCGCATACAAGCGAAATCGCGGCGATAGCAGATCCCATGTATGCCGAAACGGGTTCGTCGGAAATAATGTGAGCGAAGCTCAGCAGCGGCCAATGCCACAGATATAGCGAGTAGGAGACTCGCCCCAGGAACGCGAGTGGGGTAGATCCCAACACAACCCGATTCATGAAACTTGCAGGAGAAGCGATCAGCATTGCACTTCCGACGACGGGCAACGCTGCCGCTACCCCAGGAAATGCCGTGTGATCGTCGAACCGGAATATAGCTACCCCAATCAGCGCAACACCAATGACTGAAGAGAAGTTCGCAAACTTCTGCTGGCCATACAATTCCCTCGGGTCGCGGCCATCCTCGTAAATGGCAAGGAACACTCCCAAGGCCAATTCCCAAGCTCGCGTGGGCAGGAGATAAAACGCGGCGGAAGGGTTTCGCAGTGTGATGTACCAGCAAGCCGCGAGCGATCCGATCGTAATCACCGCAAATGCAATCAGAATCAACCGTCGGCGGATCCGGCCAAAACCCAGCATCAGAAGGGGAAAAAGAATGTAGAACTGCTCTTCAACTCCGAGTGACCAAGCCATCAACAGCGGATTCTGGTCCGCTCCTGAAGCGAAGTAGCCCGACTTAGCCCATGCCAGGATATTGGCCGATGATGTCAAGGTCGCGATACAGTAGCGCGACAGCATCATCAACTCCTCTGGAGACAGCACTAGCAGGCCCGCGAGTTCACAGAAACCAACCACTATCAGCAGGGCAGGCAAAATGCGCTTCGCCCGTTTCCGATAGAAGTCTCTGATCTGGAATCGATGCCGCCGAATGTCGGCGTATACATGCGCTCCGATCAGATACCCGGAAATAACAAAAAAAACGTCGACCCCGACGAATCCGCCACGGAGCGCGGGGATACCAGCGTGAAAGAACACTACCGCACCGATTGCGAGCGCTCTTAACCCATCGACATCGCGCCGATAGGCTCGGCGCTCCGATGCTTTTACTACGCCTGTAGTTTCAAGCAGTGTCTGCTGCAACGAAATTCCCAAGCTCCGCGGTGGAGAATCTGGCCGACCTGCTGACAGTATAAAGATTCAAGGTAGTCCAGAAACATCTCAAGATCGGCTGCTAAACGGCTACATCACAGTTTTTTGCAGCCTTCCTGGCGAGCCGAGCTGTGAAGTCAGATCAGGGAATGAATTCGTGCTTAGCAGGGAATCTAAATTCCATTTGCAGGGAAAACCTACATGCATAACCGCCGGCCTCCTCCGACGATGGTGTGCCGGGTGAGAATAAAGAGCTGTTCCTAAAGAGACTGCGTGCATGCGACTCCGAGTTCTGCTCTTGCTTGTGCTTACACGCGCACACACTATGGGACCGGGTATTACATCTTTGACAGGTTCGTACCCGATCTTGCACTCACTCACCCCTTGCGGAGCTGGAATGAGGCGAGCGTTCCAGACCAACGTGTCCTTGAGCTCATCAATAGAGCCGGCAGCGATATTGCGCCGCGGAGTGGCGTTGAAAGGATTACCAAAGCTTTCGATTTGTCCGCCGGCGGCTCAACTGCAGTCGCAGCGTTGAAAGGCAACGGAACAATTCGCGCGGTTGAGTTCTCGATTCCTCGAGATCAGGCGCCGGAGTTCAAATATGTTCGTCTTCGCATGACCTGGGATAACAGAAAACAGCCGTCGGTGGACACACCTATCGCTCTTTTTTACGGTGCGGGCACACTTTACAATCGCGACAATCGCACGTTTCTTGTAAAGGCATTCCCGGTCAACATTCGATTTACAGAAGATAGGGTTTACCTCGCATGCTACTTTTCCATGCCATTCTCTCGCGCGGCACGAATTGAGCTAGTTGGCGGGAGAAGTCGGACTGTTGGGGATTGAATCGAGTGTCCGGTATACGCCACAGCACGTGTCTTTGGGACAGACCTCTTATTTCCGTGCTACATACAGAGACTTTCCTCATCCGGTCCTTGGGCAGGTTCTTCTGGATACCCGAGTCGTCGAGAGCAGTGGCGATTGGTCTGGTCACCTTGTAGGCACTTCGTTCATCTTTTCACATGAAGCAAATCTTGCCGCGCTTGAAGGAGATCCCCGATTTTTCTTCGATGACAGTCTCATTCCTCAAGCCCAGGGAACCGGAACAGAAGAATGGGGCGGGGGTGGTGACTACTGGGGAGGATTGAACATGAGCTTGCCCTTTGCGGGTCATCCGGTTGGGCGAGGAGCGCCGCGACTGCCGTCACTAGTGAAGACAAAATTGAGTCCGCATATCGTTTTCTGCTATCTGATTTGATAGCCCTTCGGGAAGAATGCGGTCATTCGTCTGGAGCACGGCGGCGCAAATGAATCAGACCAGCACTACGAGACCGTGACTTATTGGCATGGAGTTCCGTCACCATCGCTTATACAAACAGATGAGCTTCAGATCGGCGATACACGGTCGGAACGAGCCCATCACTATCTGTCCCCAGAATCTTCAGATTCGTACACGATCACCTCTCGTTATGAGTGGGGAGTCGATACGCTCGATGGTAAAGAACTTTATCCAGCTGAGACTGATCATGGACGGATAACCAAAGGTATCTCAGAATTCACAATGCATCTTCGTCGCGATAACGTTGGCGTTTTGCTGCGTCGGAAGCTTGACTATAAATTTCCAAATCAGAGTGCCGAAGTCTACGTGGCCAACCGGCGTGGAGCGAAGTGGAACTTTGCGGGTATCTGGTACTTGGCTGGCTCGAATTCATCAATATATTCAAATCCGAGCGAAGAACTGGGTGCAA
>Ga0070658_10005081_pt1 | contig 10707 bp, 9 predicted proteins | sample KBSC13metaG_FD_64664 | JGI IMG/M metagenome (GOLD analysis project Ga0070658, IMG submission 64664) | Corn rhizosphere microbial communities from Kellogg Biological Station, Michigan, USA - KBS C1-3 metaG | ecosystem: Host-associated > Plants > Roots > Rhizosphere > Soil ... | reverse complement strand
ACTAGTGCGGCACCATCGGAAAGTCCTCTCGTCCGGCCGCCGCCCTGCGCTGGCCGCTTCGTTGCTCCTCCCTGGCCTCGGCGTCGACGCGCTGGCGACGGTGGTGCGCTAGTGTCGTCCGACCTGTCGAGCCTGCAGGCCCAGCTGATGGGCACGTTCTTCGAGGAGAGCTTCGAGGGGCTGGAGCGTCTGGAGACCGGACTGCTGCGGCTGGAGGAGGGCGCAGAGCCGGGCGTCATCGACGACATCTTCCGCGCCGCGCATTCGATCAAAGGCGCGGCCGGCACGTTCGGCTTCGGGGGTGTGACCGAGTTCGCGCACGACCTGGAGACGTTGCTGGATCAGATCCGCGGCGGCGCGCGCGTCGCCACGGGCGAGCTGACCGCCTTGATGCTGGAGGCGGTCGACATCTTGCGCCGCGTGCTGCAGCGCCACCGCGACGGCGGGGATCCGGCGCTGCCCGAGGTGGCCGTCGTGCGCGTGCGGCTGCAGGCCAGCGTCAAGGCGACGGTTGCCGGCGAGGGAACGGCAGCACCGCCATTGCCCGTGGCGCCCGGCCCCAGCGCCGCCCCCGCGACGCCGGCCGGGTGGGTGATCAGGTTCGCGCCCCACCTCGACCTGCTGGAGTCGGGCAACGAGCCCTGGCGGTTGATGCGCGAGCTGGAACAGCTGGGGAAGTTCCAGGTCGAAGCCGATCTGACCCGGCTGCCTGCGCTGGAGCTCCTGGAGCCCACGAAGTGCTACCTGTCGTGGCAGATCCGCGTGGAGGGGGCCACCACCCGCGCCCAGGTCGAGGACGTCTTCTCGTGGGTAGCGGACGACTGCGACCTTTCGATCGCAGCCCTCGGGGACGACGCACCCCTCGGGGACGGCACGGCCCTCAGGGACGGCGCAGCCCTCGGGGACGGCGCAGCCCTCGGGGACGGCGTGGCCCCGCCACGGGAGCAGGCCGCCGCGGCTTCGGCCGCGCTGGTGACGGCGCCGGCGCGCGTGGCGCCGGCCGCCGAACAGGCGGCCCGGCAGCGGCGCGACGAGGGGGACGGCGCCCTGGCCTCGCTGCGCGTGGGCGTCGACAAGATCGACTTCCTGATGAACATGGTGGGCGAGCTGGTCATCACCCAGTCGATGCTGGGCGAGCTGGACGACGACGGCCCCATCGACGAACGCCGCCTGGGAAGGCTGCGCGCCGGCCTGTCGCAGCTGGCGCGCAACTCGCGGGCGCTGCAGGAGAGCGTGATGCGCCTGCGCAGCATGCCGGTGGGCGTGGTGTTCAACCGCTTCCCGCGCCTGGTGCACGATCTGTCGCGCCAGCTGGGCAAGCGCGTCGAGCTGCAGGTCACCGGGCAGGCCACCGAGCTGGACAAGACGATCCTGGAGAAGCTGGGCGATCCCATCGTCCACCTGGTGCGCAACAGCCTGGACCACGGCCTGGAGACGGCGGAGGAGCGCCGGGCCGCCGGCAAGCCCGAGGTGGGGACGCTGTCGCTGACGGCGGCGCACCGCGGGGGCGACATCGTCATCGAGGTGCGCGACGACGGGCGGGGCCTGGATCTCGAGCGAATCCTGAAGAAGGCGCGCCAGCGCTGCCTGGTCGGCGCGGAGCAGGTGCTGTCCGAGGCGGAGACGACGAACCTGATCTTCGCGCCGGGCTTCTCCACCGCCGAGGCGGTGACCGATCTGTCGGGGCGGGGCGTGGGCATGGACGTGGTGGGCCGCAACGTCAAGGCGCTGGGCGGCAAGATCGTGGTGCAGTCGGTCCGCGGCCAGGGGACGACCGTGTCGCTGCGCTTGCCGCTGACCCTGGCCATCATCGACGGGCAGCTGGTGCAGGTCGGTGACCGCCCCTACGTGGTGCCGCTGCTGTCGATCGTCGAGTCGGTGCAGATCGACCCGGTCCGGGTGCGGCGCCTGGTCGGCCAGTGGGACGTGTACCGCCTGCGCGACCAGCTGGTCCCCATCGTCGACCTGGGGCGCTTGCTGGGCGTCACCACGGCGCGCGCGGCGACCGCGGCCGGGCTGCTGATGATCGTCGAGAGCGACGGGCAGCACCTGGGCCTGCTGGTCGACGAGCTGGAGGGCCAGCAGCAGGTGGTGGTGAAGAGTCTGGAGGCGAACTTCGGTCGCGTGCCCGGTCTGGCCGGCGCGACGATCCTGGGGGACGGAAACGTCTCCTTCATCCTGGACATTCCGGGACTGGCGAAGCTGGCCAAGCAGCAGGGTGGTGCGGAGCGGATGGTGGGCCCAGCGGCCGCCGCCCCGCCCGTCACTCCCCTCGAAGCAACGGTGTGAAAGGAACGGACCATGAGTGAACAGACCCCCGGAGCGACCGACAGCAAGTCCACCAGCAACGAGCAGTTGCTGACGTTCATCGTGAACGGCGAGGAGTACGGCGTGGACATCCTGCGCGTGCAGGAGATCCGCGGATGGAGCAACCCCATGCCCATCCCCAACACCCCTTCGTACGTGAAGGGCGTCATCAACATCCGGGGCGACATCGTGCCCATCGCGGATCTGCGCGAGCGCCTGGGGCTCGCCCACCGCGACTACGGCGCCACCACCGCGGTGGTGGTGTTGCGGGTGATGCAGGGCGCGCGGCAGCGGATCATGGGCGTGGTCGTCGACGCCATGTCGGACGTTACGAACGTGCCCGTGGCCGACATCAAGCCGCCACCGGACTTCGGCGAGGCCGCCGGCGCCGCGCTGGCCAAGGGCATCGCCACCCTGGCCGAGAAGATGGTGACCATCCTGGACGTCGACCGGATCTTCCTGTTGCCGAGCGCCGCTGTCGACGCCGCGGCGTGAACCCAAAAGTTTCCCCATTCCCAAAGGACCAAGAACATGAGCAAGACAAGCAAAGCCAAGCCCGCCCCCTCCACCGCCAAGTCCGCCCCGGCCCGCAAGGCCGGCGCCGGCCCGTCCTCCTCCACCAGCGAGGCAGCTCGCCTCGACATGGCGGGGCGGTTGGCCGCCCTCGACCGCGTGCAGGCCACCATCGAGTTCAACCTGGACGGCACCGTCATCTCCGCCAACCAGAACTTCCTGTCGGTGCTCGGCTACGGGCTGGACGAGATCCAGGGCAAGCACCACCGCATGTTCTGCGATCCCGCCTACGTGGCCAGCCCCGACTACGAGGCCTTCTGGGCCAAGCTGCGCCGGGGTGAGTTCGACGCCGGCACCTACCGTCGCATCGGCAAGGGGGGCAAGGAGGTCTGGATCCAGGCGTCCTACAACCCGATCCTCGACGCCGCCGGGAAGCCCTACAAGGTGGTGAAGTTCGCCACCGACGTGACCGACCAGCGCAACCGCGCCTCGGAGTTCGAGGGGAAGATGGCCGCCATCGACAAGGTGCAGGCCACCATCGAGTTCGGCCTGGACGGAACGGTGTTGACCGCGAACGCCAACTTCCTGCAGACGATCGGCTACCGGCTGGAAGAGATCCGGGGCCGGCATCACCGCATGTTCTGCGAGCCCAGCTACGTGGCCAGCCCCGACTACGAGGCGTTCTGGGCCAAGCTGCGCGCCGGCGAGGCGGACGCCGGCGTCTACCGCCGCCTGGGCAAGGGGGCCAAGGACGTCTGGATCCAGGCGTCGTACAACCCGATCTTCGACGCGGCCGGGAAGCCTTACAAGGTGGTGAAGTTCGCCACCGACATCACCGAGCAGCGGCGGGCCCAGGATCGCCTGGCCCTGCTGATGGGCGAGGTGCAGAAGGTCATGGGCGGCGTCGCCGGCGGTGATCTCACCAACCTGGTCAACGGCCAGTACAGCGAGGATCTGGAGAAGACGAAGGGCAGCATCAACGCCGCGGTGGCGAAGCTGCGCGAGCTGGTCACCCAGATCAACGCGTCGGCGAGCACCATCACCTCGGGCGCGTCCGACATCGCCGAGGGCAACGCCAGCCTGAACAAGCGCACCCAGGATCAGTCGTCGGCGCTGGAGGAGACGGCGTCCAGCCTGGAGGAGATGACGGCGACCGTGAAGCAGAACGCGAACAACGCCACCCAGGCCAACCAGCTGGCGTCGGGCGCGCGCGAGTCGGCCGAGAAGGGCGGGCAGGTGGTCGGTGACGCGGTCAAGGCCATGGCGGCCATCACGGAGTCCTCGAAGAAGGTGGCCGACATCATCGGCGTCATCGAGCAGATCGCGTTCCAGACCAACATGCTGGCGCTGAACGCGGCGGTCGAGGCGGCCCGGGCCGGCGATCAGGGGCGGGGGTTCGCGGTGGTGGCGGCCGAGGTGAGGAGCCTGGCCCAGCGCAGCGCCGCCGCAGCGAAGGAGATCAAGGGGCTGATCCAGGACAGCGCCGAGAAGGTGGACCAGGGCGCGAAGCTGGTGAACCGCTCCGGCGACACCCTGCAAGAGATCGTGGGCGCGGTGAAGAAGGTGTCGGACATCATCGCCGAGATCAACGCCGCCAGCGAGGAGCAGGCCTCGGGCATCGACCAGATCAACTCGGCCGTCGCCCAGATGGACAAGAACACGCAGCAGAACGCGGCCATGGTCGAGGAGGCGGCCTCCGCCGCCGAGTCGATGACCGACCAGGCCCGCGCCATGGGTCAGCTGGTGGCGTTCTTCCGGCTGGCCGAGGGTGGCGAGCCGGTGGTCACCCGCACCGCGACCGCCCCGCGGTCGCTGCCCCGCGGCGAGACGAAGGACGAGGGCCGGCCCGCCAAGGCGTCCAAGGCCCATGCGGTGGAGCAGGTCCCGGCACCCGCCGCCAGCAAGCTGAACGGCAAGAATCACGACGCCGGCGAGTGGAAAGAGTTCTAGGAGACCGTCATGAGCTACCAGCCCGTACGCGAGTTCGACTTCTCCGACCGGGACTTCCGGCGGGTGCGAGAGCTCGTCAAGGATCGAGCCGGCATCGATCTGGGGACCGGCAAGCAGTCGCTGGTGTACGGGCGGCTGGCACGGCGCATCCGCGCGCTGGGGCTGACCAGCTTCGCTGAGTATCTGGAGCTGGTCGAGGAGCCGTCGAGCGAGGAGGCGGGGCGGTTCGTCAACGCCATCACCACCAACGTGACGGAGTTCTTCCGCGAGAACCATCACTTCGAGTACCTGGCCCGCACGGCGCTGCCGGCGCTGTGGCGGCGCCTGGAGAAGGCTGGCAAGCGGGCCCGCTTCTGGTCGGCGGGCTGCTCCACCGGCGAGGAGCCGTACTCACTGGCGATGGTGCTGCGCGAGAACATGCCTGCCTCGCCGGGCTGGGACATCAAGATCCTGGCCACCGACCTGGACACGGATGTGCTGGCCCACGCCAAGGCCGGCCTGTACACGGCCGAGCGGGTCGACAAGGTCGCGCCCGCTCGGCTGGCTCGCTTCTTCGAACCGGTGAACGGCGGCGACGCTTACAGCGTCGACGACAGCCTGCGCTCGCTGATCACCTTCAAGCAGCTGAACCTGATGGAGGCGTGGCCCATGCAGGGGCCGTTCGACGTCATCTTCTGCCGCAACGTGGTCATCTACTTCGACGACGCAACGAAGGCCAAGCTGATCGCCCGCTACCGAGATCTGCTGGCGACGGGCGGTCATCTGTTCCTGGGCCACTCGGAGTCGCTGGCGGGCGCCTCGCTGGGGCTCGAGCCGTGCGGGCGGACGATTCACCGGAAGCTGCCCCAGGGCGCGGCGGTGACGACGTGAAGACCGCCGCGCGCGTGCCCGTGATGGGCTCGCGCGCGACGCCGCCGCGCGAGGCGCCGCTGCCCGGGTTCGAGCACGTGGGCGGCTTCTACGAGGCCATGGTGGGCCGCTGGGTCATCCAGTTGCTGCCGGGCGAGTTCTACGTGACCCGGGCCGACGAGATCATCACCACGGTGCTGGGGTCGTGTGTCGCCACCTGCATCCGGGACAGCGAGACGGGCGTGAGCGGGATGAACCACTTCATGTTGCCCGACGATCCGCTGGGCGGGGAGGGCGCGTCTGCGCGCTACGGCATGTTCGCCATGGAGCAGCTGGTGAACGGCATCCTGCGCTGGGGGGGGCGCCGCGCCTCGCTGGAGATCAAGGTGTTCGGCGGGGGGCGGGTCATTCCCGGCATGGGCGACGTGGGGCGGTCGAACGCCGACTTCGTCCGCGCCTACCTGCTGGCAGAGCGGATGCCGGTGATGGTCGAGGATCTGGGCCAGGCGGTGGCGCGCCGGGTTCGGTTCGACGCGCACACCGGCAAGGTGCGGGTGCTGCACCTGCCCGTCACCGAGAACAACCACGTGGCCGAGCGCGAGCTGGCGCTGGCATCGAAGATCAAGAGCGGGGCCACCCGCGGCGGCGACATCGAGCTGTTCTGATGACACCAAAGATCAAGGTCCTGATAGTCGACGATTCGGCGCTGATGCGGAAGCTGCTGACGCAGGTGCTGGAGCGCGACCCCGGCATCGACGTGGTGGGCGCGGCGCTGGATCCCTTCGACGCGCGCGAGAAGATCAAGGCGTTGCACCCCGACGTGCTGACCCTGGACATCGAGATGCCGCGCATGGACGGGCTGACCTTCCTGCGCAACCTGATGCGCCTGCGTCCCATGCCCGTGGTCATGATCTCGTCCCTGACCGACCGCAGCGCCGACGCCACGCTGGCGGCGCTGGAGGCGGGGGCGGTGGATTACGTCCCCAAGCCGAAGCTGGATCTGCAGCACGGTCTGGAGGAGATGGCGCGGACCATCGTCGAGAAGGTGAAGGCGGCGGCGCTGGCACGCGTGGCCGCCCCCCCGGATCGGTCCGTTGCCCCCGATCGCATCGCGCCCAGCCGTTCCATCACGGCGCTGGGCACGACCGATCGCATGATCGCCATCGGCGCGTCGACGGGCGGCACCGAGGCGGTGGCGCACCTGCTGGCACAGTTTCCCCCGGACGCCCCCGGCGTCGTCATCGCCCAGCACATCCCCGAGGTGTTCAGCAAGCGCTGGGCGGCCCGCATGGATCGGGAGTCGGCCATCGCGGTGGCGGAGGCCAAGGACGGCGACCAGATCCTGATCGGCCACGCCTACGTGGCGCCGGGGGGCCGCCACCTGCGGGTGGAGCGGAGCGGTGCCAAGTACTTCTGCCGCCTGGGCGACGACGCGCCCGTGAACCGGCATCGCCCGTCGGTGGACGTGCTGTTCCATTCGGTGGCGGACCAGGCGGGCCGCAACGCGGTGGGCGTCATCCTGACGGGCATGGGCGGCGACGGCGCCGAGGGGCTGCTGCGGATGGCGGGCGTGGGTTGCCCGACCCTGGCCCAGGATCGCGAGTCGAGCGTGGTGTGGGGGATGCCGGGCGAGGCGGTGAAGCGTGGCGCCGCGCGCGAGGTCCTTCCCCTGGACGCGATGGCGCGCCGGGTGCTGGACCTGGCGCGGGCGCTCTGACGGGCCGGCGGCCGAGCCTCATGGCGCCGCTTCAGGCGGACGCGAAGTCGTGCTGCTGGATTCCCAGGTGCTTCATCTTGATGTGCAGGGTCTTGAAGTCGGTCTGCAGCGCCCGCGCCGCCTGGCTCTTGTTGCCACGCGCCTCACGCAGCGCCTCGCAGATGGCGCGGCGTTCGGCCTCGCGGGCGGCCTCCTCGGCGGCGATCTTCAGGGAACGGCCGGCCGTGCTGACCACCTTCACCGTCGGGACGGGGCCGGTGCCGCGCCCCAGGAACCGCCGCACCGACGCCTGGTGCAGGACGACGTCCTTCGCCTCCAGCACGGACTGGCGGATGATGTTGCGCAACTCGCGCACGTTCCCCGACCAGTCGTGCGCCATCAACAGCTGCATGGCCTCGGCCGAGATCTCGCGGACGGGGCGCTTCAGCTCGATGCTGACCTCTTCCAGGAAGCGCTGGGCCAGGTGGGGGATGTCCTCGACCCGCTCCCGCAGGGGCGGCAGCGAGATCGTGTACTGCGCCAACCGGAAGTACAGGTCGGCGCGGAACTGTCCTTGCTTGACGCGCGTTTGCAGCTCGTCGTTCGTGGCCGCCAGGAAGCGCACGTCCATCGGCGTCGAATCGGTGGCCCCCACCGCCATGACCTGCCGCGACTCCAGCGCCCGCAGCAGCTTGGCCTGCAGGCCGAGCGGCAGGTTTCCGATCTCGTCTAGGAAGACGGTGCCGCCCTCGGCCAGCTGAAAGTGTCCCTTCTTGCGGCGATCGGCGCCGGTGAACGACCCCTTCTCGTGACCGAACAGCTCGGACTCGAGCAGCGCCTCGGGAATGGCGCCGCAGTCGATGGCGACGAACGGCTTGTTGCGGCGCTCGCTCTGCCGATGAATCGCCTGGGAGACCAGATCCTTGCCGGTTCCCGTCTCGCCCAGGATCAGCACCGAGAAGTTCGACGCGGCCACCGTCTGCACCTGCTCGATGACCTCGCGCACAGGCAGGCTGTTGCCCATCTGGGCGGCCAGGCCGCTGCCTTCACCCAGCTGCCGGCGCAGGTCGGCGACCTCGGCCTTCAGCACCCGGGTCTCGACGGCGCGTCGTACCACCCGCACCACCTCGCCCTGATCGATGGGCTTCGTCAGGTAGTCGAACGCCCCCAGTTGCGTGGCCCGCACCGCCGAGCGGATCAGCGTGTCGCCGGTCAACATGATGACAGGGATGTCGCTCGCCTCGGCGCGCAGCTGTTCCAGCACGCCCAGTCCGTCGAGCTGCGGCATGTTCAGGTCGAGGAGGACCACGTCGGGCTTGTCCGCGGCCACGCGCGCCAGGCCGGCCAGGCCGTCGGACGCGGCGATCACCTCGAAGCCCGCCGGGAGGAGGATCTTCCGCAGCAGGCGGTGATTGCTCTCCTCGTCGTCGATCACGAGCACTCTCATGAGACCGTCACGCTGACTCCCTGTTTGATGGACGACATACGACCGCCCCGCGGCCACTGCTCCGTCTTCGGCTGATCTAGCGACGACCTTTATGACTTCGGCCCCTTTGCTCGGGGCGCCGCCCCGCCCCGGGCAGGCGCGCCCGACGGCCTAGGGCATCGACCCTAGGGCGCGGCCACCTCAGCTCTGGCGGCGCCGCCATGGGCGCGCGACCCACGGGCATTGCGAAGCCGGCGCCGAGGGGCCTGAAGGGCGCGGGGATCGAGCGCCGGCGCCCCCGGCACCGATCTCGCAGAAGCGGTGGTCCGGAACATCGAAGGCGCCTCCCCGCAGGCACACCGGACCAAGGAAGGGATCGAACGACGCCATGAAAGACAGCCTCATCAAAGGGCGCGCAGCCGCCGCGACGCTGGCCTTCGGCGCCGTCGCGCTGGCCGGCGCCAGCGCCGGCGCGCAGGAGCTCTCGGTCGGCGTGTACGGAAACGTCGACTACCAGGTGGAGCGCTCCACCGCCGCCGCGGGGGGCACGACCAACCAGAACCACTTCTCGATCCCGACGCTGGACCTCTTCCTGCGCGGAACGATGGACAAGTGGTCGTTTCTCTCCGAGGTCCTGTTCGACATCGACGAGGGCAACACCATCGGCGTCGACCTGGACCGCATGCAGGTCAGCTACGAGTACGCGGAGTGGCTGAAGGTGACGGGCGGGCGGTTCCACAGCTCCATCGGCTACTACAACACCGCCTACCCGCAGGGGGGCGCGATCTATCTGCTGCCGCTGCACCGGCCGGCGCTGGTCGACCAGCACGACAACGCCTCGCTGATCCCGACCTCGACCGTGGGCCTGAACATCCATGGGCGGCTGCCGTCCGGCGTGCACGCCTTCTCGTACGACCTGGACGTCAGCAACGGCCGCGGCCGCGCGGCTGACGACCTGACGAACGGCCAGGACTGGAACCAGTCCAAGGCGTTCAACCTGCGCCTGCGCTACGAGTTCCACGATCTGATCGTCGGCGCGAACGCCTACGTGGACTGGCTTCCGCCGCGCACCGAGGACCCGGCCCAGCCCGAGACCCTACGCGAGCAGATCTTCGGCGCCCACATCGCCTACGTCGAGCATCCCTGGCACCTGATCGCCGAGGGCGTGTCGATCCAGCACGTCGGCGCGGCCACTTACCGCACGCTGGCCGGGTTGACCGAGGCGGGCTACACGGTTCGCCAGGTGACGCCGTATGTCCGCTTCACGGCGGCCAAGTTTCCTTCCGTCGCCGATCCGTTCTGGGCGGCCACGCACCAGCAAGAGCGTGGCAATTTTCAGACCGCCGACGCCGGAATCAAGTGGATGCCGAACGACAGCATCGCCGTGAAGTTCGAGCTCGAGTACAGCCACGCTCAGCTTGACACCCGCGAGCAAGCATCCACCCAGGTCGCCTTCGGCTTCTAAGCGGGCCCGAAATCAGGAGGACATCGTGAGTCATCTGCGATTGATAGCCACTTGCATCGGGGCGCTGCTGGTCGCCGAGCGCGCCGGGACGGCCGGCGGAGGGTTCGTGTTCGTGAGGAACGCAAAGAACGACACCGCCCAGATCGGCAAGGAAGAGCTGAAGGACTGCTACACCGGCAAGAAGAAGTCGTGGAAGAACGGCACGCCGGTCGAGATCGCCCTCAACGCGGGCGGCAGCGCCGAGCTGAAGTGGGTCGCCGGCGCGCTGATCGGCGCCAGCGACGACATCCTGCTGGCCAAGATCAAGCAAGAGGTCTTCAAGGGCGAGATGAAGAAGCCCACCACGGTCGCGTCCTCGCAGGACTGCCTGGCCGAGGTGAAGAAGGCGGCGGGCGCCGTGTGCGCCGTGGATGCCGACACGGCGAAGAGTCTGCCCGACGGCGTCGCCATCCTGGACGTGAAGTAAGCGCGGCCAGCGAACGAGGAGGATGCCGTGAAGAT
>Ga0070658_10005080_pt1 | contig 10708 bp, 7 predicted proteins | sample KBSC13metaG_FD_64664 | JGI IMG/M metagenome (GOLD analysis project Ga0070658, IMG submission 64664) | Corn rhizosphere microbial communities from Kellogg Biological Station, Michigan, USA - KBS C1-3 metaG | ecosystem: Host-associated > Plants > Roots > Rhizosphere > Soil ... | reverse complement strand
TGTTCTCGTTGGCCTTGATGACGTCGATCGGTCCCTGGGCGATGACCTGTCCGCCGTGCTCTCCCGCGCCGGGGCCAATGTCGACGATCCAGTCCGCGGCGGCCATCGTCTCCTCGTCGTGTTCGACTACGATGATGGTGTTGCCGAGTTCGCGCAGGTGGATCAGGGTCTCGATCAGGCGTGAGTTGTCACGCTGGTGCAGGCCGATACTGGGCTCGTCGAGGATGTAGAGGACGCCGGTCAGGCCCGATCCGATCTGCGAAGCCAGCCTGATACGCTGGGCCTCGCCGCCGGCCAGGGTCGCCGCGCCGCGGTCGAGAGTCAGGTAGCCAAGGCCGACGTTCAGCAGGAATCCGAGGCGAGTCCGTACTTCCTTGACGATTTGGCGGGCGATCAGCTCCTGACGCGGGCTGAGCTTGACCGCCTCGAACCACGCGTGCGCCTTCTCGACACTCATCGCGCAGACGTCGCTGATCGTCTCTTTGCCCATCAGCACGGCGAGGGCTTCCGGCTTGAGGCGCTTACCCTTGCAACTGGGGCACGGCTTATCGGATTGATACTGCCCGAGCCATTCGCGAATGCCCTCGGACTCGGTCTCGCTCCATCGCTTCTGCAGCATGCCGACGACGCCTGCGAAGTCGGAGGTGAAGTTGCGTGTCTTGTTCCAGCGATTCTTGAACGTAACCGTGACGTTCCCTGAAACGCCGTGAAGAAGCGCGTTCACTTGTTCGTCGGTCAGGTTCTTGATGGGCGTCGACGGGTCGAAGCCAAAACGGGACGCGACGCCGCGGAAGAGGCCAACCGCCCACTCGTTCTGACCGCCCGTGACATTGACATACGGCGCGATCGCGCCATCCTCGATGCTTTTGTCGCGGTCGGGAATGATGAGGTCCGGGTCGAATTCGGTCTTTATTCCAAGTCCATGGCACTCCGCACACGCCCCGTACGGTGAGTTAAAGGAGAACAGGCGCGGCTCGATGTCTTCGAAGTTGAACGTCGAATCGGTTGCCGCGAAGCTCTCCGTGAACTCCAGCGGCTCGCCCCCGACAACGTCGACGACGACCTGGCCCTTGCCCCACTTGACGGCCGTCTCCAGCGAGTCGGCCACGCGCTTCTCGGCGGTGCCCTTCTTAATGACGAGGCGATCAATGACGATCTCGATGGTGTGCTGCTTATACCGCTCCAGTGCGGGGACCTCTTCGGTCGACAGGTCGTAGATGGTGCCGTCGACCCGTACGCGCCCGAAACCTTCCTTGCGAATGTCCTCGATCTCCTTGCGGTACTCACCTTTCCGCCCGCGAACGATTGGCGCAAGGATCTGCACCCGCGTGCCATCTTCGAGTTCCATCGTACGGTCGATCATTTGCTCAACGGACTGCTTGGTGAGCGGTTTGCCGGTGACGGGGTCATGCGGGATGCCCACGCGCGCGAAGAGGAGGCGCAGGTAGTCGTAGATCTCGGTGACGGTACCGACCGTCGAGCGCGGGTTGCGCGACGTCGACTTCTGGTCGATGGACACCGCCGGCGACAGGCCCTCGATGTGGTCGACATCGGGCTTGTCCATCTGCCCAAGAAACTGGCGGGCGTACGCGGACAGCGACTCGACATAGCGACGCTGGCCCTCGGCGTAGATGGTGTCGAACGCGAGTGACGACTTTCCCGATCCGGAGAGTCCGGTGATGACCACGAGCTTGTCACGTGGGATGTCGAGCGAAATATCTTTGAGGTTGTTCTGCCGCGCGCCTTGGATGCGAATAAACTCAGCCATTCAACTACCTTCCCGATCACCGAAAGTCTCTTCGGCGAGGACGCCGTAAACATTTGTTCGCCTAGTGTACCCCACGCAAAATTGCCGGGTCAAGCGACGAAACACATCGAATCAGTGTACCTGCCTCCGACGTACATCCAGGGGCTGAAGATCGGCTCGTGCGCAACAAAACGCAATCGGTGCTGCCGTTGACTTTGGTTCGGCGTCTGTGATACAATATCTGGCAGTCTTTTTGAGACTTCAAGTTTCGAAGGTCTGAGTCGAAAAACGAGAGGAAGGATCTATGGCTTACGGTTCGTCCGGAGCTGGGCGTGGCCCAGCCCGACCGGCCGCTGGGGCTGGTGGTGCTAAGAACCGCCGCTTCAAGCGCCGCAAGGTCAGTTTTCTGACCATTAACAAGATCGCATATGTGGACTACAAGGACGTTACGCTCCTTCGCCAGTTCACAGACGAACGCGGTAAGATTGTTCCCCGACGTCGTTCGGGAGCTACGGCAAAAGAGCAGCGCATGGTCGCGATCGCTATCAAGCGAGCACGCGAAATCGCTCTGCTGCCGTTCGTTAAGGAATAACGAGCCAATGGACGCCCGTTGACGGGCGACCTGTAACGGCAGTTTTCGATGACTTAGGAACATGATTCTGACCAGGGCGGTCCTTCAATGAAGGGCCGCCCTGTTCTATTTATTTGACTGGTCGCTAAGGGCCATTTGCCTGTATAATCAACTAAGGCTGACCAACACCGGCGACGATCGACCTCGCGCCGTGCGGGCGCACCAAAATCATACAGAAACGTGAGAACCACTCCGACAATGGAGTGTATGCCGACAGAGATGAATACTGAGCTTAGTCCCTCCAACCGTAGAAACTTCGACCGGGAACGTGTCGCTTTCACCGCCGTCGTTTGGGCAGCGCCCGAAGACGCAATTCGCTCCGCCACCGCGTCGCACGCGGGCTTCCGCGTCTGCTATATCGACAACCTCAGCATGAGCGGGCTGTCGTTCCAATCGCCGCAGCCCTTTCCGATCGAAACCACGCTGTGGATACGGATTCGGATGGGCGCGAAGACGTGTCAGTTCAAGGGAATTGTGCGACGCGCCGGCACACACGTGCTCGCGGGGCGTCGATCTTACGTTTCGGGGATTCAGTTCGTGCGCAGCCATCAGACGACCCACGCCCAGGCGATCGTCGCCGGCTACTTCGAAACATGCCGTCGACGGATGCTCGACCGCACCGCGAAGGCATAAAACGGGCGAAAAGCGCAAGATCGATCGGAACCACGCTTATGAAACGTGGCTGACAGGCGATGCGAGTCACCTCGTTCGCATCGTATTTAGAAAAGACGACCCTTGCCGGTCGTCTTTTCGTTTTGCATGATACCCTGGCTAAGTGTCCTCAAAGGTCGACTAATTCATGAAACATTCTCCGTTGATCATGCTCATATAAGGCAATGCTCGCCGTCGTTTAACAAAGGAACGGTGGGAATTGAAGCAAGCGGGCAGGTGTAATTTACACACAAGTGGTTTCCGAACATCGCACGGAACCTGGTACATTTGCCATATAATAGAATCGCCTGGTGTTGAAGCATCGGGCGCCCCATGACATCGATCTCGTTCTTCCCAATTGCCTGCGCTCCACGTTAGGGCTATTGGGGTTTCGATAGGAGGTATTCCAACTTGACAGAGAAATCACATCGTCGTGCGTCAACCCGAGGACGGAGCCGGGCCGCGGCCATCGGCGTGCTGGCTTTTGCGTCAGCGTCGTTTATCACCATGACGGCCGGCGCAGGATTTGGCCAGACGGACACGACAACGAGTCCCCTCGTTACCGACGTGCCCGCACCGGCGCCAACGTCCGACACGACCACGCCCGCGGTGACGCCCGCGCCGGAGCGGATCCCGATCGAGGATCAGGCCACGTGGCCGGCCGGGAACGCGAAGTACATCATCTACCGACAGACACCTCGGCCGCTTGGCGACCACGACGGCGTCGTACTGTGGGTTCGAGGCGACGGAACCGCGATGAACTTGCGCGTGCGGTTGATGACCATGGATCCCACGACGACATCGCCAGACACCGCGATGCTACGGCCGATGTGGATATCGAGCCCGATCCTGGTCAAGTCGACGACCTGGAAGCAGGTGCGGCTGCCTCGGTCGAAGTTCACTTTGCATCGACTAGACGGCGCGCCGGACGGCATCGACCCGAGCCTTCCCGCCGACGCTCAGGGAGCCAACGTGCCCGCCGCCGATCCTCCCAAGTTTGCGGATGTCAACACAATCGCCCTGGAGTCGAGCGTCCCGTGGAACTCGACAATCGCCGTCGACGATCTCGCGTTCGCGAACTTCGACGCTTCCGGTCAGGTGACCGACACCGCGCCGATCGACAATTTCGAAACAGGTAACGTCGCCGCGTGGACGGCGGTGGGCGATCCCGACAGCCTCAAGTTGCTCGCCTATGGCATTATCACCAAGCCGACGTGGGCTCACCAGGGACGTATTGGATTCAAGATCAACGTGATCTCGCCGGCCGCGAACCGAAAGTCTCTCGCCATGCCGGGAGCGGTGCGAGCCATGGCGATCACGCATAAGACTTATCTGGTCTTCACGCCACCGTCTACATTCGCGAGGATCTTGCCGTCGAGCCTGCCACCTCCGGGAGGCACCAGCTCCCTCGTCGACGTGCAGCTCTGCCCGGAACAGGCGCAGGCGGCGAGCTTCTGCGTCTACACGAAGAAGGCGATGCCCAATGTGGCCGTCACTCTGATCGACGATCTTCATGGCGTTGGGCATATCCTGAGCAGGAAGAACGTGGATATCGAGGTGGTGAAGGTCTGGAATCAGCTCGGCAACGGCATACTGCGCGATCCCGACAGCGCCGGTCCCGTGCCGGAGCTGCTCGTCAAGGACGACCGCATTCCGCTCTCGGGCGAAGCGCCGTCAGTCCGATTGACAGGCGATCCGGTGACGGACATTCCCGCAGACACCACCAAACAGTTCTGGATCACCGTGACCGCGCCACGTGGGACCGTTCCGGACACGTATTCCGGACGGATTATGGTTAGCGCGGTTGGTACACCACCGTTCACGGTCCCCATCACCGTCAAAGTGTTAGCGCTGAGGCTCATGAGTCCGGCCAAGCAGTATGCCGTCGACCTGAGGTCGAGGATCGACACGCCTCCTTCCACCCTGCCCGCCCGTGACGGCAGCGCATTCGTCACGGACTACGTGAGCCCGGAGATGCTGTCGAAGCAACTCGCCGACATCGCGGCGCACGGCGTCCGCTACGTCAGTATCCACGACTCGGCCGCCACTCTCTGGGACGCCTACAACGCGCGCAAGACGGCGGGCTTCATCGCCCCGTTCGTCTACAAGGGCGCGGACGATCCCACTCAGGTCGAGGCGGAGCGACAGACACGTCACGCCGACGGGTTCATCTACTATTCGGATCCCAGCGGCGGAGCGAAGCTGGCCGATATGACCAAGAAGGGACTGCCCACCGCGACCTATATCGCGCATCCGGCCGACTTCGACAGCCTGCAGAACAGCCTCGACACGGTCATCTACGATGTGGATGAGGACTATCCCCAGCAACTCATTCGGACCCACGGCAAGCGGATGTCGATGAAGCACGACTGGTGGTATTGGGATGCGAGCAGCGAAGACCCGCGCACAAATCGTTACAGTAGCGGCTACCTGCTCCAGCGCTCTATGCTCTACGGGGCATTTCTGCCGCAATACCAACTCGCCTTCGGCACTGATCCGTACGATGAGACGTCGGCGGACGCACCGGATATTGACCAGCAGTATCGACCGGAAATGCTGACCTATCCCGCGGCCGATGGTGTGATCGACACGATCCAGTGGGAAGCGGTCCGCGAGGGCATTAACGACGAGCGTTATCTGACGACCATGTTCGCGGCGCTCCGCGAATGCAAGGATGCACACATCTCCAAGCCCCTGGTGGACGAGGCGATCGGCTATGTCAACGGTTTCCTCGACAAGCCCCTGGCGCTGCTCTCCGACAGCGACTACGACACCGCCCGCGCCAAGATCTCCGACTACGCGTTTAGGCTCCGGACGGCGGTCGACGCGTACAACAAGGCGCACGGGCTGTAGGGTACTGGGGGGCCACGGCGGATTCCGCGGGTATGAAACCCGCGGCAAAATGACGCTTCGCGCCGTTCTGGTAGTCCATTGCTAAGCATGCTTCGCGCGAAGCGTGTATTTGTTGATGTACGAAAGAGGCTGCGGTCACCAAGACCGCAGCCTCTTTCGCTTATCGGTTCAGGCGGGAATCGATGTACGCCCTCGCCTCGACGCTGGCCATCTCGAGATTTCTCGGTACGGCACCGGCATTCATCAAGCTTTCGATGACGGCAATCGTCCGCTCGGTCGTTGTGTCGGGATTGTTGGTCGACGCGTGGATCGCCCACTGCAGCGGCGTCGACCCCAGGTCCGAGCCCTCGACTTCGACATCCGCGCCCCGGTCGATCAGGAGTTGGACGGTATCGGGTCGACCGCGCCAGGCGGCCCAATGGAGAGGTGTGGCTTTGTGCTCACCGCGAGCGTCGATGGGGAAGCCGTTGTCGAGGAGCAGAGCAACGGCCGTCGTGTTTCCCTCCTGCGCGAACCGGGCAATTGCGCCAAGCTCGTGTGGCGTCATTGACGTCACCGTGTCCGGGTAGTCCGAGAGCACCGATCGGATCGTCCCGGCGTTGCCCTGGGCGGCTGCGTTGATCAACTCATCCGCAGGCGACAGGATCGGCTCCGCTCCCCTCGCGCGCAGGAGCGCTTCGACTTCGCCGCCGCCGAGTCGCCAGGCCATTCGGTACGGCGTCAACCCATCTGGGAGGGCCGCGTTGACGTCGACTCCGTGGTCGATCAACAGGGCGATAGTGGCCGCTGATCGACGTCGGTCGATTGCCCAGTGAAGCGCGTTCATCCCTTCGTTATTGAGTTCATTCGGATCAGCGCCGTAGTCGAGGAGGAGCTTGAGACCGTCGATGTCCTCCACGTCGAGCTGATGCTTGAGCGCGTTGGTGCCGTTGATGCGAGCGCCGCGTTCCAGAAGAAGGCGGGTGCAGGCATGGTCGCGGAATTCGGTCGAATGGTACAGGGATTCGTTATCGTCGACGTTTGCGCCGGCGTCGATAAGGATCGCCGCGAGACCGGCGTGGCCCAGTTGACCGCAAGCGCCGTAGAGGGTGGGCAGTTCCCACTCGCCGGCCATATAGAGGATGTTAGGGTCCGCGCCATGGTTGAGGAGCAGCCGGGCCGTCTCTAGAATTTCCGCTTCGCGCTCCTGTATGAAACGCGACCATGTGAGGTAAGCGATCGGCGGACGCCGCACGGGGCCGCCGACTGCGTTGACGAGTGCCGGCGACGTGTCGATGATGCGTCGCACAGTGTCTATGTCACCGTAGGCGACCGCTGTGTAGAGGTTAGTTTGCGCGAGATTCGGGATTTCGGACAGGAGCCGCTTGGCGTCGGCGAGGCGGTTGTCGATAGCGGCGTTGACGAAGGCGTCGGCCCGGGCGTCGAGGTCAGCGGTCGAGAGTTCGATGTGGCGCTTGAATTTCGGCCAGCTATCGAATCCGTGTTCACGCGCGACCACGAACTGGGCGTCGGCCAGACAGGCGACTCTTGCGTCGATGTGCGGCGCAGTCGACTTCAGACGTTCCAGGCCACTGGATTGCTGCGAGCGGATGGACTGCAGTAGCTCTCGAGCCTGCTTCTTGTACTGCTCGAGATTGGGGCGGGCGGCCAACGATTGGCCCGTTGAATCGGACATATGACGAACTCCTTTCGTAATCGCCTGTTTGTCCGCACAATCAGGCTTGAAAGAGGTTCGTTGTAAACGAAGACTTACATGAGGTGGGCACTGCCCTTTCCGCGGACTGGTTGCGTCCTCAACGCTTGTCTATTATATCCGCGTTGGCGCCAACAGGTCAAGGTCGAGGGCTTCTTTTCCCTTTTCATTGGAGACATACGAGAGCTGCTTCACGGCCCGGACCTGTGTACCGTTGTTGTCGGCACGGTGGAACTCGAGGTGGTCGGACAGCTTGCGGCAAAGGTCCAAACCGAAGCCGCCGACACGCTGGCTTCCGTCGGTATCCGTGCGCAGTTCTCCAGGCGGCAGGACATCTTTGAACGAAAAGCCGATTCCCGTGTCAATCACGTTGATGGCGATGCGGTCCGCATAGTATTCCATCTCGACTCGGAATCGGCCATTCGACGACTGAGCGTGCCGGACAACGTTGCTGCTGAGCTCGCCCAGGACGAACTCGACATCGTCGATGTCCTTCTCGACTACTCCGAAATCTTCCATTACTGTTCTACAGACCTTCCGGGCCACTCTCAGGTGTGAGAACTCGCCGGGAAGATCGAGGGTTAGCATTAATATCATTATTACGATCCTTCGTTGACCTTGGCATCCTGCCTATACTCTCTCTTCATTCCCGAAGATGCAGCAGAACATGCATTGTCGTCTGGAGTTGGTCTTAGGCACTCGATGAGGCGATGGTATAGTTCAGCTCAAACTGTCACTTAGATTGATGAGGTAGGATCGAGATCTGGCGCGAACGATGCTGCTGGAGTGAGACGGGTGAGATTAGGGCAGAGCATCGAATGTTTGATCGCGGGCACGAAGCGATTCGGCGACCTGACACGACGCGCGTCAACGTCGATACCCTCGACACGGCGCGCATCGAAGCTCTCATCGAACGGCTCTTCGAAGTGGAGAGCTGGGAAGAGTTGTTGAAGGGGTAGGCACTGACCTACCCCTCGTCGCTCTAACTAATTAGTGGCAGCACGATCGTCGGCGGTTCGATGATGTGGTCCGCACTGATCTCCTCGACGGCGGTGCCGATGGCGAAGAATTCGATGACGTGGGCGCCCCAGGCATGGGTGCGCTCGTGAATGTTCGCACCGACGATGCCCTTTGCCCCAAGATCCTCCGCCTCCTTCTGCATTCTTTCCATCGCTAATTCGCGGCTGTCGTAGAGGGCCTGGGTGTACTGGGTCAATTCGGTGTTCTGGCTGAAGTTGCGCATGAATGAGCCGAAGCTCTGGATGGCGACGTGGTAGACGCAGTTGCCCATGACCATGCCGAGGGGCCGATAACCGGAGCGCAGCAGGATGTAGAAGTCCTGGCCCGACAGATCAGACGTGAATGGTCGGCCGTGCTTGTTCTTGTATCGATGTGGGTCGCCCCGGTGGACGACGGCGGTGCCGATGGCGACGAACTCGGCGATGTTGTGACCCCACTCCTTGTGGTTGACCTCCAGGCGCACGCCCACGATGCCGTCCGCGCCGAGGTCTGCCGCTTCCTGCTCCATTCGATCCATGGCCAGTTCGCGCGCGTGGTACATCGCCTGGGTCAGGACCGTCATCTCCTGGTTCTGCGACCACGCCGACTGTTGATAACCGACGTGGTAGATCGAGCTGCCGACGACGAGGCCGACGGGGTCGAAGCCGGCTTCCTTTACCAGGAGGAGCTCACTTGTCGAGAGGTCGCTGGTGAACAGCCGGTTGGCTTCGTCCCGGCCGCGCATCTCGACGAGGCGCTCCGTCGCGTGAGCCGGAATTGCGGCAAATTGCTCGTCGGCATTGTCCTGGTTCTGAGCCATATCATCTCCTCGTCACTTTAATGTCCCGGCGATTGAAATCGCCGGGCGCGAATCGTATGCGGTTTATTCCACTTTCAAATCTTGCACGCCGACGCCCACAGGAGTGAGGCGACCGTCGCGCAGGGAGAGAACGTTTAACGTCGGCTTGACGGCGTGCGGAGCATCGGGGCGGAGTCGAATGGCGGTGCCGACGATACTCAGTACCAGATTGTGGTGTTCACGCTCGTACGCAGGGTCCTCGTCGTTGCCGCTGAGGCGAACCTCGTCGATGCGGCGCTCAATGCGGACGCCGCAGACGCCGGTCGCCCCCATCGACTTGGCGTCGCGCAGTACGTGCCCCAGTGCTTTGTGCCGCGCGTTGCTGAGGCCGTCGCTCCAGTGTGTTATCTCGACGTTAGAGAACGACTGCTCGTTCCATTCGTCGTACTGGGTCGTCAGCAGAAACCACGTGCAGTGTCCCCACACGAGGCCAACCGGCTCATAGCCGGCGCGGTAGAGCGAGTACCACTCCTGCCCCTTGAGATCGCACATCCAGATGCCCTTCTGCGTGCGTTTCGGCGCGTCCACAGCGGTGCCAATAACCTGGACCTCGATGGTCTTGTCGGCCCATTCGTGACGCACCAGCGACAACCGCACGCCGACTACTCCGTGCGCGCCGATGAGCTCCAGCTCCTGACGCATCCTCGACACGGCGAGGCGGGTGGCCTCGTTGTAGGCGTCGGAGAGGACGCTCACCTCGCAGTCGCCCTGTGTCGACGCGTACGCCTGGCCGACATGATAGATCGCGCTGCCCGTGACGATGCCGCGAACGTCGAAGCCTTCGCGGCGCAGGAGCGCGGCCTCATCCGGGTCGAGGTTGCTGGTGAATAGGACTTCGTCGGCTTCGTCCTGCCCAATCTCCTTGAGCCGTTCGACCGCTTGAATAGGGATGCCGCCCTTCGCAAGCTCGCGCAAGTCCCTCGCCTGGCGTCGCTGCTCGGCCTCGTGCACCTGCACCGCTAGCTGCTGTAGTTCTTCGCGTTTCCGCTGGGCATCGGCGCGTGCGGCGATATCTTCGGGCGAGTGCCACGGGAGATGCATTCGACTCAACAGGCCGCCGATGCCGCCCTGCCCCGCCGACTGGATGCCGGGCGCGGGCTGCGCTTTTGGCATGGGGATGTTGAGCAGGAATTGGTGGGTGTGGCCTCCGCGGTCGGCGAATTGATAGGAGATCGGCATCGAGGCCGGATGGACGGGTGAGTATTCGAAGTTCAGGATCGACCGCCGCGGCAGGAACCCGACTTCGCCGAGCCCCTGATGCCACGTTCGACGGGT
>Ga0070658_10005079_pt1 | contig 10708 bp, 10 predicted proteins | sample KBSC13metaG_FD_64664 | JGI IMG/M metagenome (GOLD analysis project Ga0070658, IMG submission 64664) | Corn rhizosphere microbial communities from Kellogg Biological Station, Michigan, USA - KBS C1-3 metaG | ecosystem: Host-associated > Plants > Roots > Rhizosphere > Soil ... | reverse complement strand
AACCGTATCTAAATCAGTTACCGGCCGTTCTCATGGTATCATCCGTCGAGCTGAGAGCCCACGCCGGAGCTACTACGGTCGTCAATAACGGCCAGGCAGCCGGCGTCAAATGCGCCCGTTGCTGGGTGAGCGTCGACGATGGCGGCGATGATCCCGCATCTGTGTGCGCGGGCGGTTGCGTACGTGATTGGCGAGTGACAGACAACTGCGCGCGCCGAAGGCTATAGTCCGACTGCGTAAAAACGTGCAAGCGTCAGTGCAAAATCCACTCATCGTATGTAGAAAAGAGGTACATTCGATGACTGAGCAGCAGATCAACGACTTTAAGCAGCGCCTGATTACAGAGCGCGGCCGCATTCTCGATGAGCGCAACGCCTACGCCGGGCAAAGCCGGACGGCGACGATCGCCGACGATTTCGGCGAAAGCGCTGACTATGACCTGAACGATCCTGCCGACGAAGGCAGCGATCTTTATGACCGCGACCGGTCCCTGGCCGCGGAAGAAAACATGGACCGACTACTCGCCAAGATCGACAGAGCTCTGGCGAAGATCGATGAAGGAACCTACGGATTGTCCGATGTGGACGGTACGCCCATCCCAGTTGAAAGATTGGACGCGCTGCCCTACGCCTTGACCACCGTGGAACAAGAACAATCCTTGTGAATCGTTTCGCGATATATATTCTGGCCGGGCTGGTACTGCTCGCCGACCAGTTCTCTAAACAACAAATAGTCCGAACGCTTACGCCGGATCGCGTCGTCGACGTCGTCCCCGGCTACTTCGACCTGACTCTGGTGCACAACACCGGCGGGGCGTTCGGAATTCTGCCGAATTCCACCCTCTGGCTCGTGGCTGCGGCTGTCGGCGCCGTCATCGCCATCATCACATTCACGATTCGTGCCGCGCAACCAATGCCGCTCATGCTGTCGATCGCGCTCGCGCTGCCGCTCGGCGGCGCCATCGGCAACCTGATTGACCGCGTCCGGCTCAAGTACGTCGTCGACTTCCTCCACGCCCACGTCGGCGATCATGACTGGCCGGTGTTCAACGTCGCCGACTCGTGCATCTGCGTCGGCGTCGGCCTGCTCGCCATTTACTTCTGGGGGAAACCGACCGGAAAACCATCCACCGTCCCATCAGAGACGCCGGAGAAGGAGACCGTCTAGTGCATCCGATCCTGTTCCACATCGGCTCATACTCGGTCCACTCATTCGGCGTATTGCTGATGCTGGCATTCGCCGCCGCCGTCTACCGAGCGAACAAGGCCGCCGACCAGATGAAGGCCAGGGACGACAGCCCCGGCACCCCCGACTCCGTCGACCTCCTCGACGTCAGCGTGTGGCTCATCCTTGCCGGCGTCATCGGCGCGCGCGCACTGTTCGTAGCGCTTGACTGGGCCGACTACAAAAGTCATCCGGGATCTTGGTTTGCGATCTGGGAGGGCGGCATCTCCTTCCACGGAGCCTTGATCGGCGGGGTTATCGCGCTCGTTGCGTTCACGGTCAAGCGCAAGCTGTCGTTCCTGAAGCTCGTCGATATCTGCGTTCCCTCGGTCATGCTCGGCTATGCAATCGGACGTATCGGCTGCTTCCTCAACGGCTGCTGCTACGGTACGCCAACCACGCTCCCCTGGGGCGTTCGGTTCTTTGAGGACGGCAAGTGGACTCAGCCCAGCCACCCGACACAGATCTACGCATCGGCGATGGGCTTCCTGTTCTTCGGGCTGCTGGTTTGGCTTGAACGACGGAAATCATTCGACGGACAGATACTCGGCTGGTACCTGATCTTTGCCGCCGTCGAGCGGTTCGTCATGGAGATCTGGCGCGGAGGGGTGACGTCGACGGTGGTCGCCTACCATCTGACGGATGTGCAGTACCTCTGTCTGGCTATCCTTGTGGTCGGCATTATTACGCTATTAGTCCTGCGACGCCGCAAGTCGCTTGGCGCGCCGGCCGAACAGGCCTTGGGGGCGGTTACGCATTGAATCGAAGTTTGATTGTCGGTGACGACGAAGGCGATGAGCGCGTCGACGTATTTCTGTCGCAGCGTCTGCCACAGCTTTCTCGCGCCCGTATTCAGAAATTGATGGCTTCGCACAACGTCACCATCAACGACAAGCCGGTGAAGGCCAATCATAAAACGCGGGTAGGAGACGAGATCTTCGTCGACATCCCGCCGGCGCGCCCGCTCGACAAGGCCGGCCCGGAGGCGATCCCGCTTGACATCGTCTACGAAGACTCGGACCTCATCGTCATCAACAAGCAAAAGGGCCTCGTCGTCCACCCCGCGCCGGGATCGGAGACAGGCACTCTTGTCAACGCACTGCTCGACTACTGCAAGGATCTGAGCGGCATTGGCGGTGTCGAGCGCCCCGGCATCGTCCACCGCCTCGACAAGGATACGAGTGGCCTGATCGTCGTCGCGAAGAACGACCTCGCCCACGAAAGCCTGTCCAAGCAGATTCAGGCGCGCACGGCCGTCCGGAAATACAATGCCCTGCTCTGGGGTCGACTGCCGCTCAAGCACGCCGTCATCGACGCCCCCATTGCGCGCCACCCCGTCGACCGCAAACGCATGACCGTCTACGAAGAGTCGGGCATGATGGGCCATCAGTACATTCCCGGAATGAAGAAGACCGCCCGCGACGCCGTCACAGAGGTTCGCCTGCTCGAGCACCTCGCCGAGTTCTCCTGGGTCGAGTGCATTCTGCAGACCGGCCGCACGCATCAGATCCGCGTCCACACCGCGTCACTCGGCTACCCGGTGGTCGGGGATGACACCTATGGCGGCAAGCGGAAAGTCAGCGCGGACATCCTTCGCGGCGCGCCGCTGCAGGCACTCAACCAACACCTGGCGGCCCTCCACGGCCAAGCGCTGCATGCGCACTTCCTCAGCTTCGACCAGCCGCGCACCAAGAAGCGGCTTCAGTTCCATGCACCACTGCCCGACGAGATCGCCGAACTGCTCGACCTGCTGCGACGGATTTCGGAAGCGTTCGACTTCTGATCGGCCTCAATTGACAAAACGCCCGCTCCAATCGGAGCGGGCGTTTCCTTCGATAGTAACCCGGCGACGAAGTCTCCTACCGGGTCGGCGGGGCGGGGTAAAGACTCTGGAGTTTGTCGAACTCCACTCGCTGAGCCGCCGTAAGCACGGCCGTCACCTTTTCACGCTCTGTCTTACTCAACGCCATCACCTTGGTCATCTTATCGGATTGTGACATCTTCGCATCCGACTGAATCGTTTCAAAGGTCTTGGCGTCGGCCTGTCTGATCGACGCGATCTTCTTCTGCTGGTCCGGCGTGAGGGACTTGGAAAGTTCGGTCTGGAGATCCATGATCTGCTTCATGCGAGCGTCAGCGGCGGTCTGACGTCGCAAAAACTCAGCACGTTGCGCCGGCGTTAATATCGCCAGCATATCGGTCTGGAACTGTTGCTGAAGTTTGACGAACTTGGCTTCCTTCTGCTGATTCGTAAGCTTCTTGTCATTCTTGAGAGCGTTGACGTCGTCCGCCATCTTCTTCTTACGGGCGACTGCCTTTGCCTGCTGGGCCGCGGATAGGTTTGGTCCTTGCATGCCATCCGGTTGCGTAGCCACCGGAGGTGGCGTCTGGCCCGCCGCTTTCGCTATCTGAGGATCACCGCTGAGCGCCATCGCCGATAGCGCAAGGATCGCAACAATTCTAAGTTTCACAAGAAGTATCCCTTCAATGATGCTGTCGTAAAGTGTACCTTAGTATACGGAAGATCTCGTGCGGAAAGTTCGAGTGTAGGGAGCTAAGTTGTGACACCACATCGCGGGCGGCCAGTCTACTGAGCCGCCCGCTCACGAATACGGCGATACTTTCGCCCGGCAGGTACTATTGCGGCGTCATGCCGCCACCGCCGGTGGCTCGGTAGATCGTCGTCTTGACAATCGCCATCTTGGCTATTTCGGGAATCAGACGCAGAAAGCGCTCCGCGGCGAGTTGTTCCTCGGCGAGGATGAGGTCTGCCAGTTGGGCGGTCTCATGGTCACCCACTTCATTGGCGAATGCCCGCAAAGAAGTATACATCCCCACCTCGAAGTGCTCTAGCGAGTAGGCCTTGATCAAGTCCTGCGTCAACTTGTCCTCTCGATCGTGAAATGCGTTCGCCAGTTCACTCAGCTTTCCTATCATCGTGTTGACTATCGACTTCGCCTTCGACACGTCACCGCCGAGTGCCGTGATTCGACCAGCCAGCCGAGTGAGTTGCGTCCGGCTCACGGTGACATGTTCGTCGATAATCGCCTTCATCTCGTCGATATCCGACTCCTCCGAAATCCCTTTGAGCGACTTCAGGCCGCCCTCCTCCACCGCATACGCGTCCGCCAGATAGCGCAGCATGCGCATTTTTGCATCTTCCATAATAAAGCTCCTCCATTTTTGCCCAGTCACTTTGCTCTGTTGTTACCCTGCATGAGCTTGAAAATATGCCAGGCAAGGCCGAGCAACAAATTGCGTAATTGGCGTTGACAACCCTTTACACCCCTGTTATAATTGCCCTGCCGAAACCTTAACGTTAAAGCCCAGATAAATAAGAGCAGTCCTGCAAGTCGACGACACGCACAGAAAGGCCGAATTACCTTAGAGCAAATGTCAAGGAGTCATATAGCAACTATCGCTATATAGATTGAAGGCGACTAATAGAATGGAGGAATGAATGTTACACGCGATTTTACAAGCGGCGCGGCGCCGCACGCAATGGACTAAGGTGGTAAGCGGCGCAATCGCCATGCTGACCTTGGGGTCGATGGCGTCGACGCCGGCGTCGGCACAGTTCGCGGGGACGCCGCCGCTGCACACCAGCGGAGGCAATATCGTCGACTCTACCGGCAAGACGATCCGGTTGACCGGCATCAACTGGTTCGGCCTCGACACCGCCGACCTTTCGCTGCACGGCCTGTGGGCGCACGGGATGAACTGGTACCTGGACAACGTGGTCGTCAAGTATGGCTTCAACTGCATCCGCGTACCCTTCTCCAGCGCCATGCTCGACAACCCCAGCGCACATATCAACTACCAGGTCATCGACGTCCTCCCCAAGGACATCGCCGCCAATCCGTCGCTGGCGGAGAACACCAATGGCGCCGGCGACGACGGCATCGCCATCCCGTCCGACACCGCCTCTCAGGCCAACATCCTGATCACTCCGATTCAGGAGCTGGACCTTCTGATGCAGAAGTGCCAGGCGCGCGGCATCTACGTCATGCTCGACCAGCACACAGGCGACAACGCCGGCCAGCAGGACGCCGACCCTTACGTCAATCCCGGGCAGGCGAACTGGGAAAACGGCTGGGTCACACTGGTTAATCGCTACAAAAGCTACTCATGCTTCGTTGCCTGCGACCTGCACAACGAGCCACACGGCATTGACTGGTCGACCTGGCAGCCGGAGGCCCAGGCCTGCGCGAACAAGATCCTCGCCGTCGATCCAAAGAAGCTGATCGTCGTCGAGGGCACCGACCACGATTCCACCTTCACCTACGTCTGGTGGGGCGGCGACCTCTTCGACGCCAACACCAACCTCGTCAAGCCGACCGTCGCCAACCAGGTCGTCTACTCGCCGCATGAGTACACCACCGATGTCGCCGGCGGCCAGTCTTACGATCAGCCCGGCACCGCCGGCTACCCAGGTGAGCTCGATGGCCACTTCACCCGCAATTGGGGCTACCTCGCCATCAACGGCATCGCGCCCATCCTCATCGGTGAGTTCGGCACGAAGATGGACGACACCACGCGCACGCAGTGGATGAACGAGATGTGTTCGTACATCAAAACCAACGGCCTCAGCTACACGTACTGGTCGCTGAACCCGAACTCGGGCGACACCGGCGGCCTCCTCGGCGACAACAACGGCGTCACCGACGGTACAGACTGGAACGACGTCTGGCCGAACAAGGCGGCCGCCCTGCAGTCCTGCGAATTCTCGACCGGCGGAACGACAGGCGGCACGACCGGAACAACCACCGGCGGCGCCGCCCCGGCCCCGCCGTCCAGCCTCACGGCAACCGCGGCCACCGGCAAGGTCTCCCTCGGATGGCTGGCCTCGACCGGAGCCACCAGCTACAGCGTCTACCGCGGGACAACCGCCGGAGGCGAGAGCACCACCGCAATTACCAGTGGCCTCGCCGGTACGTCCTACATCGACAGCGCGGTGGTCAACGGCACGAAGTATTACTATAACGTGAAAGCGATCAACGCGGCTGGTTCGTCGAACCCGTCGAACGAGGCAAGCGCAACACCAACCGCACCGGCCGAAGGACCTTTCGGCGGCACGCCCGCACCAATTCCGGGCACGGTTCAAGCGGAAAACTTTGACACCGGCGGCGAGGGTGTCGCCTACCACGACACCGACACCGCCAACAATGGCGGCGCCTATCGCACAACTGACGGCGTCGACATCGAGGCCACGACGGACACCGGCGGCGGCTACAACGTCGGCTGGACCGCCGCGGGCGAGTACATGAAGTACACCGTCAACGTGGCCAGTGCCGGGCAGTACACGGTCACCTTCCGGGTGGCCTCGCTCTCCGGTGGCGGCACGATCCATCTGACCAATCAGGCTGGAACAAACCTGACTGGTACGGTCACGGTCCCGTCCACCGGAGCGTGGCAGACCTGGACGAACGTCACGTCGACCGTCACCCTTGCCGCGGGTCAGCAGATCCTCACCCTGGTGGAGGACACCGCCGGCTTCAACATCAACTCGATGGCGTTCTCGTCGAACACCGTCACGCCGCCAGCGACGCCAACTGGCGTGGCCGCCACTGCCGGCAACGCTCAGGTCACACTCACCTGGTCGGCGTCGACAGGCGCCACCAACTACAACGTCTACCGGTCGACAACCGCCGGGGGCGAAGGCACGACCGCATACAAAACCGGCATCACCGGCACAAGCCTGGTCGACACCGGCCTCACCAACGGCACGACCTACTTCTACAAGGTCGCCGCCGTCAACAGCGCGGGCACGTCGGGCCAATCGACGGAGGCTTCCGCCAAACCGGTAGGTAGCACCGGCGGCGGTCCCGCGACCTTCACGGCAGGACCGACCAGCGGCAGCGGCCCGTACTACAGCGAAGAGGATGTCACCATCAACTCGCCGTCGTCAGTCACGGCGCTGACGCTGACAGTCACCATCCAGAAGACGGCAGGGGTGACATACAGCGGTCAGTACAACAGCTTCGGTGCGGGGGTCTCGATGACACATGTCGACAACGGGTCGACCATCGTCTTCACCTACACGCTCACCGCCGGTCAGTCGTTAAGCGCGGCCACAACCTACACCTTCGGCTCGCAAATCGGCGGCAACGGCACCGCGCATCCCTACACCGGTGATACCTACTCGGCTACCTACACCACTGGAGGAGTATCGTACACCAAAACGGGCGTCATATAAGCCACTGAGCATTAGGCCCTTGCTCCTAATCGAATTCGGCTGGAGCAAGGGCGAAAGACGGGCGTCATGTAGAGGACGCACGTTGCCGTCGACCGCGGTTTGCGGTCGACGGCTTTTTTGTCTTACCGGAACAGTTCCTCGTTCGACATCCCCTTGATCCGAGACCGGCCGTGCAGGTAGTTGACCACGGTCAGCACCACCATCGCAAACACATTCCCGATCAACATCGCCACCCCATGCGACGGGGCCGCGAACGCCCACGTCGACAGGAACACCACGCTCGACGCCACGATGGACACGAGAGCGTAACGTAGCTCCAGATCGTAACGAACATCGTGCCGGTCATCCCGGTCCATCAAATTGCGTTGTACTGTCGACAGCAGCACCACAAAGAGGATGGTCACGCTCGTCATCGGACCACTCTGAACACCTGATCCCATCAGCAGCCAATGCATTGCCGCGAAGTACGGGATGGTCCACAGGACGCTAAACGCCGTAAACAACTTGAGATTCTTAGTCATTTCCCTTGCCTCCAATGAGGGACTTTATCTCCGGTCGATAGAATACGTCGACGATATTGCGACGCACGAAGCGATCGAGCACATCGCAGCCGATCGGGCTGAGTTGATAGATCTTTCGATCCGGCCCGTTTCCGGGGGCCGTAACAAAACTGGTGAGCTCCGTGTCGTAATATCGACGGAGCGCGCGATAGAGACTGTTATCGTCGACAGCCAGCGTGCCGTTTGTCGACGTGTTGATGAAGTCTTTGATCTCCGCCATGTGCTTGGGACCATCTTTAAGGGCAAGAAGCACCCACAATGTGAGCTGTCCTTTTTTGTGGACCTCCTCCCATCCGGTCAACAGGCGGTCGATATATGCTTTATCATCGGTCTTTGTCATTCTGTGATCCTATAGTACACTACTGATTGTAGTATACCATAGGAATAATAATAAACTACAAATCAAAATTTTCGCCCTCGTATCCACACTGGACACGAGGGCGAATTGTTGGGTGGCCTGCCCATAGCTTTGGATGGGCATGACGTCTCAGACCGGTTGCGCTAGAGTGCAAACGCTACGGCGTCAATTCACGGCCCACGTCTGACTCAAACCGCCGACACCGTTGCAGGTATAGGTCTGAACCACCGTGCCGTTCGCACTGCCGGAACCGCGGACATCGAGACAGAGACCGGAGTTTTGAACGCTGAAGTAGTAGCCTCCGCTGACGGCGTGTGCAGTCCACGTCTGATTAGCGTTGCCGCTCGAGCAAGCCCAGATGGTAGCTGCCGTGCCGGAGGTGGTCGCGCCGGCGCTGTCGAGGCAGTAGCTGCCGCCGGTGGTCATGGTGTACCGGCCGCTGCCCAGGCCGTTGAAGTTCCAGTTTTGCTGGGAGGCGCCATTCGCCGCCCAGATCTGCAGGGTCTGGCCGTTGGCAAAGTGCGCACTGGGGACATCGAGGCGGGACCCCGTGGCGCAGGCCGGAGCCATGGTGTGCGTGCCGTTCGCGATCGTGCCGCCGGTAGTCGATCCTGTGGTCGATCCGGTCGTCCCACCGGTCGTGCTTCCCGTGGTGCCGCCAGTCGACCCGTTAATCGTCGAGCCCCAGCTGCTCACGTCACCCATAATCGCATTGCCGCGCATCTGGTAGTCACCGTCGTCGATATAGCACCATGGCGCCGCGTTCTGATAGTGGGCGTTGAGGGAATTCTGAGCAAAGTTGTTCAGCAGGGCAGTGTTGAAGCTGAGCGACTGATGGTTCCACCCGTTACTGGGTGAAGCGGACCCGAACTCATTCAGCTCGACGGGTTTGCCGTCGCCCAGATTGGTGATAGGGCACCACCCCTGGTCGTTGTACATGTGGTATTCGTAGAAGTCGAGGCCCACTCCGCCGTAGTTCGCGGCAGTCAAGGCCGTGTAGAAGCCGACGCTGCACGTAACCCACCGGTTGACTCCATTACTCGAAAGAGAGCTCTTACAAGCGCTCATCCAGTTGCGCAGGTACCCCCATCCGACTGTGCCGACCGCATAGTCGCTCTCGTTGCAAAGGTCGATCTGGGCAGTGTACCCCTGGATGGCTTTCCCAAGCGGAACGAGCGCCTTGTTGATGAGAGCCGATTCGTTGCTGGAGTTCTCGAGCAGGTTCGGATGACTATTGATGTCTCCGCTGGTGAGGAAGACGAACTCGACCGTAATCCCATTGTTGTTCGCCTGCTGGGCAAAGTTCTGCACATTGCTGATCACCTGCCCCGAAATGCCGGTACAGTTCCCGCTTCCGTCGAACGTCAGGCCATTCAGGAATGTACAGACCCACACCCTTGTCCACGTCAGGTGGTTGGCTTTCATCTCACTCAAGTAGGTGCCCATCGCACCGGCGTTGTAATGACTATCAAAAGTAGCAATTGTCCCACCGTTGTTGAAGAACGGCAGATCGAGCCCCCAACTCATGGCATGGACCGGCGCCCCAGTTCCAAGCGCGAGTGCGACAGCGCACGTTGCGACTGCCGTCTTGGCGAATCGCCGACCTACGTTCTTTAGCGTGTTACTCAAGATAACCCTCCATTTCATTTCTGCGTTGACTTGCAATGATTTCATTGAGAATCATTTGCGGCTTTCCATTAGCTTTCGAGAAAGTGGTCTCGACCATATTAACACATTAACTTAATCACGTCAACAACTTTCTGCTTTATTTGCTGCAACGTATTTCAATTGAAATTAAACTGAATATTGAAGTTTCAGATAAACTAGTGTACTGGTTAGATTTTATGATCTACTGAAATAGTTGCAGCAATATTGACAGCTGAACTGCTGAGTGATAAACTTGTCGTACAACACTATGAAATCGCAATTGATGATAGTTTTTTTTTCAATATCTGTCTTGGCCATCAGCTTCCCTGCAATGGCGGGATCGGCGGCTTGCCCGTCATCATCGGATGGACAACAGCTGACCGCTATCATGCACCAGGCCGACGTCGACTTGCGCACCGATGTCATGCCGTTCTGGACCAGGTCGACCTGGGACGACCACGGGGGCGGCTTTCTTACCGAGGTCGATCGAAATGGAAAGCCGCAGGTCGGCAAGGATAAGTACATGGCCGCCGAATGCGGCATGGTTTGGACCCTGAGCGCCGCGCAAGCTTACGGATTGACCGGGCACGGCTACCTTCCACTTGCCGGCCGAGGCGTCGATTTTATCGTCAACCACATGTGGGACAGCCAATATTCCGGCTGGTACACATCGCTCAAGCCCAGCGGCGAACCTGACGATACGTCAAAGTCGACCTATGTCCA
>Ga0070658_10005078_pt1 | contig 10708 bp, 13 predicted proteins | sample KBSC13metaG_FD_64664 | JGI IMG/M metagenome (GOLD analysis project Ga0070658, IMG submission 64664) | Corn rhizosphere microbial communities from Kellogg Biological Station, Michigan, USA - KBS C1-3 metaG | ecosystem: Host-associated > Plants > Roots > Rhizosphere > Soil ... | reverse complement strand
CATTCAGGGCGCGCGCAATTCATAGTCGGGACGTGGCTCAGCCTGGTAGAGCGCACCCTTGGGGTGGGTGAGGTCGCTAGTTCGAATCTAGTCGTCCCGACCATTTACTTACAATCAGATAGGACGTGGAAATGGGTCCATCGAACCCTTGCGTGGGTCCGCAAGGGTCCAAATAGGACCGATCCCTAATTTTTAGCCCCAGATGCATCGACCGGCTGGAGAGTGAACAGTGCGGCAATTGTGTCCTGTGCGATTCTCTTGTCCATGGTGACGGCCTTTGCATAGGTTCCCAAAGTCATAACGGGACTCGCATGACGAAGCAGTTCCTGTGTGGTCTTTACGGACGCCCCAGAGGATTGGAGCAGCGTAGCGAGCGTCCGGCGAAAGCTATGCCAGCCGATCTTCTTTGCTATGCCGGCACGTTCCGCCGCTGGCAGTACGTGCCGCTTGAGAACGGCGTCCGGCCAGTATGGCTTTTTGCCCAGCGCTTGAGGACTGGCGAATACCCAGTCATTGGGCAGGGCAAAGTCTGTTTGCTCTCGCCAACTCTGAAGAGAAGATGACAAGCTGGCTGACATCGGTAGCGGACGGCGAGAAGCCAAGGTTTTTGGTGGCCCTTCGACCTGATCAACGAGCGACCGCACAATGCTTATTTCCGCTTCGTGGAAGTCGATGTCCTCCCATTTCAGCCCAAAGAGCTCCCCTCTGCGCATTCCAGTCACTGCTGCAAGGAAGATGAGTGTACGAATTGGTTCACGAAGTTCTGCCAGTAGCGCAGCAACCTCTACGGGTGTGAGAACAATCTCCTCTTTCACGGGGATGGCACTTTGCCGGACAAGTCTAATTGGGTTCGTGGAAGCCCACTCGTAACGCATTGCATGTTGGAATAGAACGCTCATCACCCCCTTGGTCTTGCATCTTGAGCCAGGTGCAACGGGCAGATCCTTTAGCCATTTCTCCACTGCGATTGGCTTCACCTCAGATAGCCGATAATCTCCCCATTTAGGGGAAATCAGGTTCATCAATTGATGCAAGTAAACCTGTCGAGTTCTGGCAGTTTTATTACTACTTTCCCCGAGCTCCGTAAACCGGAAGTGTTGGATAAGAGCATCAACATTAGCTGGTGCCCCCGTGACGGAGTCTGCCCCAGTATTGATATCCAGTCGAAGTCCCTCCACGGCTCGCATCGCTGCGGCTTTGGAGGGATACTCTGACTTTGTCCCGACAATTCTCTTACGTCGAATAGATTTTCCGTTATGAGCTAGTTCCCGCCATCGATAAACCCAGATCGCAGATCCATTTGCTCGTTTCTCAATGCTGAGAGAGCCTTGTTGGAAACGCTCCCTCTTATGCAGCATGAGTGGTCACCATGCTGTAGTTCGAAACGAGCCACAATTCCAAAACCGATGTCCTGAAAGTCACACGGCGGCCTAGACGCACATGCGGTATACGTCCTTCCCGTGCCCAGCGCAATAGCGTCACTGGGTGGATGGTGAGTAGGGAAGCAGCTTCCACTGCCGTGATCAAGGGTTCGAAGAAGCGATCTCTTATCGAGCCGGAATCGCTGGATACTTTTATTTGTGTCGGTGTCGCTGACGAAACAACTCTTAACTTCTTATCAACTGTATTCATCGTAATCTCTCTTTGTGGAGTTATATCTGTCTTAGAGTGCGTTGTGGGTAATGTCCTCGTGACTTGGTCAAGAACTCCGCGGTTTAAGTGCGGAAACAGATCAAAAGACATGCGTGTTGCAGAATGGCATCGCTGTCGTGGTGTGCCAAAGCGATTGCCTCAAACAGGGGAGCAGAGACGGACGTATTCCATTACCGAGAAGTATTCGCGCGCCACTCTCTCCGACTTGATATGGAAATAACGCTGGCTGGTGGTAAGGCTTGCGTGTCCCATCAGTTCCTGTAAAACAACTGCGCTCATCCCGGCATTCACATTTCTGGTAGCGAAGCTATGCCTGAGTTGGTGTATATGCAGGTGGTTAACATTGAGTCGACGGCACCATTTATCTAGGATCTGCTGGATCGCGCGGCAGCTAAGCCGCTGCTTCCTCGAAGACAAGAAAAGAGCCGGCTTATCGTCTGCCGACCGGAATTGGCTGACATAGGCAACTACCGCTTCTATCGCCTTTGGACCCACGATGAACGATCTCCGCTTCTCTTCGCCAGTTCCGAAATACTGCGAAGAACCATCCGGCTGCTGCTGTGGGCGGAGGGTAAGCGAAGTTTTATCAAGCTGCCGAAGCTCTGAGAGCCGGAGGCCTGAGTAAACGAAGAGAAGTACAAGGGCCTTGTCCCGAAGATCGGTTATGCCATCGACCAGAGTGGCGATATCGCTATCTTCAGCGGCACGATGTTTCTCATTTCGTACCCTGGGACGTTTTACCCGAGTGACAGGATTGCGAACAGTTCCGTCTGAATCGTCGACAAGCCAATCGAAGTATGCCGAGAGTACGCTCAGACGTCGTGCAACCGTGGATGGAGCTAGGGTGTCCGATATAGTCCGACCTTTGTTCGCTGCAAGATGATTTACAAATTCTGTAATAGTGGTGGGCTTGACCTGGTTGACAGCGAGGTCTTTCTCTTGGAGAAAGGCCTCGAATCGCTCAAGGTCCTGACGATAGGCACGCAGGGTCTCCTTGCTTCTCGTTCGCGTGCCTAGCGATTGAAGGAATCGTTCAATTTGCACTGCAAGTCCTTTCATTTGTGTACATGGCGGGTAAGACCCATTACCCGCCATGTTTATTCAGACCGCTTCAGAGCGCCGATCGACTTCCGGAACGTTGCCCAGAAGGGCAACGTCCATCAGTGAGAAGGTCTGTTCTGAACCTTCGTCCACCTGCGTCGTCTGAAGCTTCCGGTAGGTCTCTTCGTACTGCCGCCGGACGGTGGTCTCGAGCACGCGGATGTAACGCTGCATACTGTTCCAGCTCTCCCATCCGCCCAGTTCCTTGAGGACGGCGAGTTCCATTCCGTTGTTCATCAGCCTGGTTGCCCACGAATGGCGCAGACGATGAAAGCTGAATCCGCGTGCGGGGCGAGGCTTGTCCAAGAACAGCTTGCGAAACCGCGTGTTCAGAGTCCCCTCGCAGTAGGTAGCCAGCCACATGCTGTGGAGCAGGTGGTCATGGGGACATGAAGGGTTTCGCAACTGTGACCAGGCGTCCAAGTACTTCTTCACCTTGTCGTGATAGGGAACAGTGCGGGTCCTCATGTTCTTCGTCGGAAGCCGGACGAAAATCGTCTGCTTATCCTGATCAACGTCCTCCAACCGGATGTTGCACACTTCGCCGATTCTGAGACCCGATTCTTCGCCGATCGACATTGCAAGCAGCAGATCGACGCCGCCCGACTCTTCAAGCAGGTTCCAGATAAAGGCCAGGTCCTTATCCGCGTAGGGACGAGCGACCGCGGGTTTAGACTTCTGGCTATGGATCCGCGGGACGACTGGGTTCCGGGTTGAAATACGACCCTCTGCGGCTAGGAAGTTGAAGAACGTGGAAGCGTGACCGATGAAGCTGCCGCTTGTCATACCCCGGGTCCGCTCTTGAGCAATGAACCGAGTCATCACGGACGGGGTAATTTCCTCGAGCGTGGTCAGATGCTCCTGTGTGTGTGCGTACCCCAAGAGGTGCGACAAGCTGGTCTTAACCTGGGGCAGGGTGCCCTTCCGATAGTTGCTGGCAACCGCCAGATACTCCTCAATCATGGCGCCGAACGGTCCGCAAGGCCCAAGCACCTTCTCCCGCATGTGAAGTGCCTCATGCTCCTCGCCGCAATACTTCGTCTTGCCTGCCTTACTTGGCGGCCCGTAAACCGGACCGTCGCAGAAGAGGCAATTGCCGACGACATGCAGCCTCTTGGTGTAGCGACCTCTGCAAAGAGGTGAGCAAAAGTAGTGCTTCATGACGCCGGAAACATGACCGCCCGGAACCACGTTCTGGCAACCAGGTCCCTCACATGGGCCGTCTGGCCGATCATAGTCGCGCTGTTTCGGCTTCGAGTGATAGATGGAGTGAAGGCAATATTCGGAACAGATGTACTTTTGCTTTTTCCGATAAACGAAACCGCCCGGAACGATATTGGTGCAGTCACGACCTTCACATGGGCCGTCGGGTCGGAGGTAATGTGGCACCCTGACTATGTGGCGCTTCTGCTTGGTGGTTGCTGCCTGCTCTTCGAATAAGAGAGGGGCAGTCGCGACGATACTACTGAATACTTCCTTCATGGGACTTCCTTTTTGCGATCTGCTTGTAGATCTCGATAAGTGCATCGAGTTCGTGTGAATCAAACCGAACCTCACCGCAGATGCGGATTGGTCGGAGCTGCCCGGTAGTAACGAGCCGGTCAATCTGTTCCTTGCTCAGTTGCAGCAAGCCTGGTAGTTCATCGCCGTTGTATAGTCGGCGTTCGGATGTGTGTGCCATGATTCCTCCTGGTTGCTCGTTGGGTCAGGAGGAGAAGCTTGAGCGTCGTCCGCATAAATTGCGCGACTGGTCGTCAAAGCTCTTCCGTCCTGTTCCAACGGTGCATGAGGGGAAGGGTTCTACCAAATAGTTCTCCGCGATCTGGGTGCGCGGCGAACTTCTTAGGTGTTCCATATCCTGTTCAGGAGGTGTTGCCAGGAGGGGTTGGTGACAAAACGTGCCCACAATTAAGGTGCGCGGCGATCATTTCTGGTGCCTTCCCGTTCCTGATCAAAATTTGCATCACGAGTCCGGGTGTACCAAAGCGTAGGGCTATTTGCTGGCGATTTTTCGGTATCGATTGCCGATCAGTCTCGGGAGCGGATAGGAGATTCCATGTTTTGGACCTCCTCCGCGATCGGCACGGCATGATAGCGAGCCGGCAGCGGCTGGAAGGTGAGCCTCAAAAAAGTCTGAAACGTGAGATGGACGTCTTCTCGGCAGGAGTCTTCGATTGAGTCCAGGTTTCCCTCTGTCCACCATTCCGCTACCATGTGGGCCTTTCTAGTCTTGCCGGCGAGTCCGAACACATTGGCCAAGTCATCAGGGCTTAGCTTCACGGTAGTTCCACGGGTTGGCCCGAGATCCATAACATCGATGACGTCGTGGCTGTAAAAGCGCCGCAAGTCTATGTCTCTTTTGGGCTTGACGCCGTTGACGAAGGATCGCTGCCGGACGAACGAAAGATCGAATTCCGGGATGCTACGGCCAATGAAAACGTCGTTCGGATGAATTTGATCCCAGAAATCAGCCAGGATTCGAGCTTCGCAACTACCGGTTAAACAAGCGTCGGTGATGTGGTTGCCGTCATCAATAATTAAGCAAATGCAAGCGATGCGGCTGCTGGTCGCCGAGAGGGGACCCTTGGGATTTTTAGGATTTGTGGTGACGGTTTCGATGCCGAACATGATGTGGCGGTGAGACGGGGTTGGTTTTGTATTCAAATTTCCTCCAATAAAAAAGTGGCCTGATGGCCACCCGGTCGGGATACACATTATTGATTGGTGCCAAGAATCCTTTACAAGACATAAATGGCGTCGGATGGTTCAGTACTTGGTATAAGACCTCCTTGTTGCAGGTAGCGGCCCCCGAAGGTGGACCGTTCAACGTGAAATTAGCCGCTCTCGGCTTTAAGATACATTCCAGTTAGACAGTACCTATCGGTGCTGAATTCTGAGATGTTGTCTGATTGGAATGTGTTTTTGGCAATAGTGCCCCCTTTCGATTAAGTGATGTCCGAGAGGAATACACTTAAGGCAAAAATGAGAGGCGGACGAAGTTGAGGGGAATCAATTTGCTGTCAGCGATGACCTGCCGTTGGAGGTCGGTGATTCCAGTCGGACTCGTTGACCAGAATCTTGTGGTTCTCATCAAGCTATTCGAGCTTGGTCAGCGCACCGAAGGCATCTCTAAAAAGGAACTGGCCAGCGAACTTGGTCTGCAACAGTCACACCTCTGCAAGCTGACGGCGAAACTAGAGGCGTTGGGGCTGGTCACTGTCACCACGCCGACGGCGGATCATCGGTTCCGTCTAGTCAGGATAACTGCGGCGGCACAGTCACTCCTATACAATCTGGAGGCTGAAATCCTCCCGTTGTTGCCTGCGGATGGAGTGGACCCATTCATAGCAGCCTACAATTCAGAATTGCCAAACATCCTCTGAGCTTGGGTGTACTCGGACCTCGGGTACACGCAATTGGACGATACGCGGGCCGCGTGGGCGCGGTTCTGTTCACCGTGTTGCCGTGGGAGAATTTATTGGCGACAGGCTCCAGCGAACGCCGGACCCAATCTCGAAAGGGCCGCTGCTGGCGCGCCTGGTGATGGGGGGCTTGGTGGGTTCGATTGCGGCCACATCAATGGTCGGGTTGGGTGTCGAAGGCATGCTCTTGGGCGTAATCGGCGCGTTGATTGGAGTATTCGGCGGCTACATGATTCGACGTGAGATGTTGCAGGAGCTGACCCGGCTGGCAGGTTGCGGTCATCGAGGACGTGGGGACTATCATGGCCGCCATCCGTACGCCATAATTTAGGGAATCCCACAAATGCTTATCTTTCTAATTGCGGGTTACCCGAAATCGAAGATAATATGAAACATGTGGCATTATTTCAATCATAATTTCGAATTACGCAGAAAATCTGGGAGTAGCTCCTAATGCTAAAAGTTGAAAGAGGGAAACCCGTAAAAGTTACCCGTCCTGAGGAAAGAGTGCGTCAACGAGTTGTTGCCGACCTTCGGAAGCTGGGCTGGTCTGAGGACCAGCTCCGCTGGAAGCCCGAGTGGCCTATTCCAGATACCCCACATGACCTGACCAAACGCGAGCGAGGTCAGAAATACGCGGTGTGTGGATCCACAGACTTGGTCGCTTTCGCAGACGAGAGCGGTCAGTGGCATGCACTCCAGGTCATCTTCGAGTTCAAGGCCCCGGACATTGACAAGGGCCGGGCTCAGTTGCTGCGTTATCTCAGCAACGAACCAATGGCAAAGATGGGGTACTGGACCAACGGATCGCAGAGTCTTGCGGTCTACAAGCGCCATCAGGCGGACTGGGTCTTTGTTGAAGGGGCCGCATTGCCTCACCCCGGGGACGACCTGACCCAACCTCCAGATAAACCGCCAACCTGGAACACTCTTGTAACTCCTAGCGAGGTTCAACTAGCTGGCGCGCTTCGTCGGTTGGTAGCAACGACAGTTGTGGGCGATGCGAATGTTAACCGCAGGGACGATCAAATGCGGGAGTTGATCCATATCCTGCTGGTGAAGCTCGAGAGCGATGCTGTTGCAAACCGATCGGCGAACCGCGATAAACCGGTTACTTTCAGAATCTACGGGGACAATTTCACCAAGATCGCCGTTACCGCGAAATCAATTCGTGAACAGTTCCAGGACTACTTTCAGAAGCAGCGCACTCGCATATTCCTTCCGAACGACCGAGACATCATCCTTTTGAGCGACGAGACTGTGTACGCGGCAGTCGTCGAGCTAGCACCTTTCAGAATCCTTGGCGACAACGTGGATCTGCTTGCAAAAGCCTTTCAGATCTTTCGCACTTCAGCCCTGAAGAGTGGTGAAGGGCAGTATCTGACGCCGCTTCGAATCATCAGGCCGGCGGTGATGGCGCTCGACATCACTTCCCAGGACAAGGTGATTGATCCCGCTTGCGGTACGGGCGGATTCCTCGTTGAGGCACTCAGACAAGTTGCCACAAACGAGTTTCCTTCTGAGACTGAATCTTGGAACCTCATCAAATGGGCGAATGACAATCTGTACGGAGTTGACAAGGACGATATCGGCGTCAAATTGACCCGAGCCACGATGGTCGCAATGAGAGATGGTTCGACTCATGCCCTGTTGGGGGATTCGATACGCGTGAACCAGTGGACTCAGAAATTCCCGAAGTTGAGCCAGGAACTGGGCAAATCTGAATCGCCCTATGTCCACGAACAGTTTACGGTGGTGGTTACAAATCCTCCATTTGGCGAGAGCCTGAAAGTCAAGGGCGCAGACTGTCGGGCGGCGGGCTACTCCATTTCCAATTTTGCAGCGATGAGCGGTCCACAGGATTTTTCCGACCTAGAGATCGGGCTTGTTTACTTGGAACTGGCGCATAGGCTTCTTCGGGTGGGAGGACGCGTTGGCATCGTTCTTCCAGAGACCTATTTCTTTAGCCATTCCTATCGCTGGCTGCCGTCGTGGATGGAGGGGAGGTTGAAATTGCGCGGGATGCTAAACATTCCGATGGAGGCTTTTGAGGAGTTCTGCCGGGCCAAGACTAACTTCTACATATTCGAAAAGACGGGTGAGGGAGCCGCGCCTGCGGCATCGGAAACGAAAGAGGAGAAACACTAATGCCAATTCACAAACCTCATTGGTTCACGGATGACAGGATGATGGTGACTACTGCTCCCACGTGTGGTCTCACCAAAGGTGGTCGTCTACTGCCGAGGATAGATCCAGCGTCCGGGAAGCGAATACAGGTCATAGACCCCGAGACAAATGAACTGGTCGACGCCATAGATGACCAGCTTCTTATCGATATGGAGAGCCTACGAGACGGGAAGGAGACTGAGACACTCAGATTCATTCCGGCGAAGGACGTCAGCATGCGCAACGCGGTGCCCGTCTATTACGATCATCGCTTCCAAGAGAAATTCAGGTCAGAGTTGGCGACTGACAAGTTTGAAGGCTTTGACTCTTCGACTATCGGCGACTTGGTTAGTGCCGGGCTTATAGAGGTTCGTGGCGGACACGGATCGCCTTCCCATGACGAGCGGGTGGGAGAAGTCCCATATATCAAGGTGTCCGATCTACGTGCGGGGCTGATCAACATCAATCCGACGAATCGCGTGCCCTTCTCTGTGGCTCGACACTATTGGAAGGGGGAGTTGTCAGGCTTGCGGGCTTTCGATCTGGCCTGTCCGGAGCGCACGTCCAAAAATATCGGCGACTTTTGTGTCCTGATGCCTGGGCAGGAGCAGGTCGTGATGACAAGAGAGATCATCATACTCAGGGCGGGGCCCGAAGCTCAGTTTGACCAGTTCTACTTGCTCTGGGCGATGACATTAAACATCGTCCGCGACCAATGGAAACGCGTGGTATTTATGCAGACAAATCGGGAAGATGTCGGTGGCCGCTTCTTGGAGATCGAAATCCCGGTTCCGCCGTCACGAACTAAAGCGGACTTGGTCTCTGCACCATTCCGTAACTACTATCTACTGATCGCTAAAGCTCGCACAGAACTCGCTGGATACCTAAGTGAGTCATCCGATCACCATTTCTTCGTCTCCGGAACCGAAGAGATTAAGCCAGTGATTGCTGTCGATGATGAGCAACTGGTCAACGCGTCAGCCGTGGTCACGGGTTAACAAACCCTACGGCACACAACAACGGCCTCTTATCTTATCGATAAGAGGCCGTCTGACTACGTGTGATCTTGGTTTATCACGGTACACGCGACGGTACGGAGATCTGTTTTGTGGTGCTCTAGGATGCTTATGGGTGCCACGGATGCTCCTAGAATCAATAACTTACAGCCATTTGTCTAACTGTCACGGCAGTAGGTCGAGTTCCATTGTCCCCGCCACATTTCGCGGGAATACAACTTGAGTGACTTGAACGTGAGCATATCCAGCAGGACTCAGAGTATCCCTGATCCATCCGTGTGAATGGTTTACTTTTCCACGAAGTTGGAGAAGGTGTCGCCGATTGCAACGAGAACACGGTTGGCAAAATTTGGATCGGAACCATCGAGTTGTGAAAGTTCACGCTCTCCATGTTCCTCGATGAGAAACAAACGATAGCTCTCCCTATCTTTATGCAAATTAAAGGTGTAATCATCTACTTTCATTTGTCCGGTCGCACCCTTTTCACTCCAGATCACATTGAATTTCAAGGGAAGCATGCGGCGATAACCGAATGTCCGATACGCAAACCGATCGAATTCTTCGATCTCAGCCGTGCGGCGCTCTTCATCACTCTCTTCAGGGGTCAGGGGAGTACCCGACGCTCGGCGCAGTTCGCGCCTTGCTTCCCCAACCAATTTTTGCAATTCTTCGTTCATAGATGTTCCTTTCCCGTAGACGGCTACCGAATTAAAACGATATTGCTCAAAACGCCGATTCCACTCGATGATTTACCAGATGAAGCTGACAGCCCTGATTTCTTAGCAGTGATTCTGTTCACTTTCTGGATCTTGATAGAGCTGCTTTCTCTGCCAGGCGCGGGATTCTTGGTACTCATTTTGTTTATTATGTGCGTCCGGCGATCTTCCAGTTGAGCGATGGCCTTGTCAATTTCTTCGAGTTCAACATTCAGCGATTGTTGCATGTAATATTCCTCCGTTCAAAACCGGGATGCCAAGTATACCGAGATAAAGTTGGCTCTTATGAGGTTGTAGGTTATGGTTCGATTGACTGCATGTTCCCATGCTGTTGCCGTCCGTGCCGCGTACAGCAGAGTGGGTCCAACTGCGGGTCCATTGCGGGTCCAATAAGCGTTGGGCTTCCTCCCGCTCTTTAGCGCATTGGTGGATATAGCTAAGTTATTCAGACTGCGTATTTTATAGGATTGGGGTGGGTGAGGTCGCTAGTTCGAATCTAGTCGTCCCGACCATTTACTCCCAACAATTTAGCAAGCGTGAGCAAGCGAAATAGGTGCAAACGCGGGTGCAGATGGGTTCAGTTAGGCTGAAACGCCTGCTTCTGCTCCCTGCATCGACGGGATTGTTTGCCCGG
>Ga0070658_10005075_pt1 | contig 10713 bp, 5 predicted proteins | sample KBSC13metaG_FD_64664 | JGI IMG/M metagenome (GOLD analysis project Ga0070658, IMG submission 64664) | Corn rhizosphere microbial communities from Kellogg Biological Station, Michigan, USA - KBS C1-3 metaG | ecosystem: Host-associated > Plants > Roots > Rhizosphere > Soil ... | reverse complement strand
GCATCGCCCGGCACATCGACGCCCTCCCAGAACGACGCCGTCCCGAGCAGGATCGCCTTCCCCGAGCTCCGAAAGCGTGACAGCAGCGCGTCGCGGCCTTCCTCGCCGTGCACGAGGAGCGGCCAGCGCCGCTCCGTGCCACGGGCACGGAGCTCGACGGCCATCTGTCGCACCTCGCGATGGCTCGTGAACAGCACGAAGAGCCCTCCATCCGCGGCATCCGCGAGGTCGAGGACCATTCGGGTCACGGCCCGTCGGTGGCCGTCGGCGTCCACGTTGGGCGCGGGCGTGTCGGTCGGGATCACGAGCAGCGACTGCCTTTCGTAGTGAAAGGGCGATGGGAATACGGCGGTCGTCGGCGTGAGCTCGGGATCATCCAGGCCGAGGCGGCGCGCGAGAAAGTCGAATCGCCGTGCGTCGGAGGCGACGTCGCCGCGCGAGGCAGTGAGCGTCGCGCTCGTGATGATCGCACTGTCGAGCCGCTTGAACAGGTCCTCGCGCAGGATGGGCGCGAGATCGAGCGGTACGGACGATACAGCCACTGAGCGCTCCCGTCCCCGCACCTCGATCCAGCGGACGCTGTCGTCCTCCGGCGGCGGCGCCAGTGCGCGACGCAGGCCGTCGCCCGCCGTCTCCAGCCGTCTCGCCACCGAGCGCATCTCGTTCAGCATGGGCGCGAGCGCTTCGTCGAGCTTCGAGCTCCCCTCGATGCGCTCGCGCACGAGGCGCAATCCGTCCCGCAGCATCTCGATCTCGGCGAGGGTATCCTCGAGCGCGCGAGCGAGGCCTCCCGCCCAGACGGGATGCGACGCGAAGTGTGGAGTCAGTCGCACGACGGACTCGCCCGTCTCCAGGATCAGCGTGTCGAGCAGGTCGAACAGGAGCGAGCTCTTTTCGCGCAGCCCGCGAACTGCCGGCTCCAGCCGCGATTCCAGCAGGTCGTACGACGCCGTGCTCAGGAGGTCGTTGCTCGCCGACAGTCGCGTCGCGAGCGCGGGGAGCAATCCCTTGCCTCGGCGGTCGAGCCGATTCACCAGGCGCTGCATGCCGCGGCGCGTGACCGTGCAGCCCAGGTGCGCGGCCGCGGCGTCCTCGAGGTGGTGCCCTTCATCGACGATCAGCCGCCCATAGGCGGGCAGAACCGCCGCCTCACTCCAGTTCTGCGCGGCGCGGCGCACCGCCACGTCGGACAGCAGCAGGTGATGATTGACGACGATGACGTCCGCATCGGCAGCCGCACGTCGCGCCTTGAACACGAAGCAGTCCTCGAAGTGCGAGCACTTCATGCGCGTGCAGATGTCGCCCTCGGCGGAGACTTCGTCCCACACCTCCGGTCGCGGGGGCGTGGGCAGGTCAGCCAGCGACCCGTCGCCGGTGCGCTCCGCCCAGGCGGCGATGGCTTTCAGCTCCGCGGCGGTGCCGTCCTCGAACAGCTGCGCAGCGCCTTCCGTCGCCTGCGCGAGTCGCGCCTTGCAGAGATAGTTGCGCCACCCCTTGAGCAGTGCGAAGCGCACCTTCTGGTCGCCGAGCGCCCTGGCGAGAAACGGCAGATCCTTGCCGACGAGCTGCTCCTGCAGGTTGATCGTGTTCGTCGAGACGATGGTGCGGTCACCGTTTGCCGCCGCCCACCGCAACGCGGGCACGAGGTAGCCGAGTGACTTGCCGACACCCGTGCCTGCCTCGAGGAGGCCCACGCCGCCGTCGTTGTAGACCTGGGCGATCGTCGCCGCCATCGCGCGCTGGCTCTCGCGATCCTCATAGCGCCCATGCTCGCGCGCCACCGGTCCCCCGGGGCCGAGGTCGGCGGCAACCCGCGTCGGCTCGAGGCGCGTCAGCTCATCCGCGCGCGGAACCTCCACCACGACGTAGACTGATGTCGCGTCGTTGTCGATGATCCCGAAGCCGATGCCATCGTCGTAAAGCCGGGCCGCGACGTCGTAGTCGGCACCGGACGGCTCGAGCACGCCCGACGGATGGTTGTGCAGCAACATCTCCCCACGCCGCGCAAAGCCGGGGAGTGCGAGCACACTCTCGACATTTCCCCTCGCGACGACGCGCGCCGTCTTGACCACTCCGTCCTCGTCGAGCGCGCAGACGAAGCAGATCTCCCTCCCGCCCGCGAGCCTGACGGCCGCCCGCATCGCCGCCGCGGCCTGAGGCGCGAGACGGGATTTCGAGGGCGGCTTGGGAGCGGGGCGGACGGGCATGGGATACTGAAGATACACCGAAAGGGGCGGTAGGTGAGTGAGTGGGCAGGTGGGTAGGTGGGTAGGTGGGTTGGAAATCAGAATGAGGTGATCGGCGGAGCCGGTCACCCCTTCGTGATTCGTCCTCACCAAACTCGCCTATCCACCTACCCACCTACGTCTTCAGCGGCTTCTTCCTCGCGGCCGGAAACAGCACGTTGTTGAGGATCAGCCGATAACCCGGGCTGTTCCGGTGCAGCGACAGCTCCGTCGGCGGGTTGCCGATCGCGTGCTGTGGGTCTTCGGGGTCGTGGCCGCCGAGATAGGTCCAGGTGCCCTTGCCGTAATCGCCGTGGATGTACTTCACCCATGACGCGCCCTCTTCCGTGGCGAGCACGACATCACCGGGCTTGAGCGTCGCCTTCGTGAACGAGGTCGTCACGCCGTAGAAATCGCTGATCACCGAACGATGATCCTGCACGAGCATGCTCGGCACGGGATCGAACTTCGCCGAGAAGTTGAAGAGGGTGAAGGTGCCGAGCGGCTGGCGACGACCGGGCACGTTCACCTGGTGCCCATCGATGTCGCTCATCGAATTCACGTACGGTGAATGCTCGAGGTGCGCGTTGTGGAAGGCGAGCGCGCGCGACCAGTCCATCTTCGCGTCGCCGTCGGGGTCCATCGGTGTTCCGTCGGCGAAATCGCCGGCGATGTCCACGCTGTGACCGGCGATCGCCAGCTCGAGCGTCTCCGTCGCGCCGCACATGGCAAACAGGAATCCGCCACGATCCACGAACTGCCTGATGTGCTCCGCGACGTCCTTCTTCAGCGCCGGCACGTTGGCGAATCCGAGCCGGCGCGCGGCGTCGGCGCTCGTCGCCACCAGGGCGCGAAACCAAGGCGCATCGCGGTATCCGAGGTTGAACTTGTTGAACTGCCCGGTGAAGTCCTCGTGGTGCAGGTGCAGCCAGTCGAACTTCGAGAGGTCGCCTCGCTCGACCTCATCGTCGTACACCGGGGTGAAATCGATCCCGGCGTAGTTGAGCGCGAGCGTGACGGCGTCATCCCATGGCTGCGCGTCGCGCGGCGTGTAGACGGCGATACGGGGCGCCTTCTCCAGCGGCACCGCCTCCATGTTGCCCCCCGCCATCTCCCGCCGGATCTCGGCGAGCTGCGCGTCGTTGACGGGCTCGATGGCGATTCCGTCGAGCGCGGCGCGCTTCCGAAGCTCCGGCGTGTCGGGGAGCAGGAAGGCGCCGCCGCGATAGTTGAGCAGCCACTCGGCCGGCATCCCCGTCTTGATGGTGTTGTAGGTCAGCCCATACGCCTTCAGGTGATCGGTCTGGGCATCGTCCATCGGGACGAGCAGGCGTTGCGCGCGCACCGGCATGGCGAGGGCGAGCAACGCGGCCACGACCCCGAGGCGACGCAGCGTACGGAGAATGCGATCCGTCATGGGGAAGGCACCGTGCCTTTCGCGAGCTCGAGCTCACGACGGGCCTGCGGAAGGAGGGCGCTGTCAGGCGCGTTCAGGATGAGATGCTCGAGATGCGCAATGGCGCCAGCGCGATCGCCGCGCCGCCGCAGCAGCCGCGCCCATTCGAGCTCGCTCTCCGCGGCCTCCGGTGAGTCGCCATAGGCGCCGACGATGCGCTGCCAGAGCGCGAGAGCGTCGGGCTCCGCGCCTCGCGCGGCGTCGATGCGCGCAGCGACGAGCAGGATGGCCGGCGCCGCCTCGGCATGCTCGGTCGCCGCTTCAGTGAAGCGTGTCGCAGCGCCGGCACTGTCGCCGCGCGCCAGCGTGAGAAAGGCATTTCCCAGCACCGGGGCGCTGTCCCCGCGCGTGCGCGCCACGATGCCGAGCGCGACTGCGAGCTCGGGGCCCGGCTCGCGCACGCCACGCATCAGGACTCTGGCGTCGCCGAGACGTCCCTCGTAGAGTGCGAGCCATCCCGCGGCGTCGGACGAGTCGGCGTCAGAGCCTGCTGAGCTGAGCGCTTCGCGCGCGCGATTCAGGTCTCCCGAACGCACCCACGCGGACGCGAGCAGCTTCGCCACGGCGGTGCGTGTGCCTGGCGCGAACCAGCGATCGAACCGCTTGACGAGTGTTTCCGCCTCCGCGCCTCGGCCGAGCGCGGCGAGTGCCGCCACGTGCAGCGGTACGAAACGCACCGCCGCGTGAGTGGAGTCGCTCGCCATGCTCAACGGCGCGAGGCTGAAGACGGCAGTCGGTGAACCGGCCTTGAGCGCGGCCGTCGCCGCCTCGAGCGCGAGATCGGGCGACGAGCGGACGCGCAGCGCGCTGGCCAGCGCATCACGCGCGACCGCGTATCGCTCCTCCGCCAGTGCGCGCTCCCCGAATTCCGTCCACGCTGTCGCGGCGGCACTGTCGGGCGCCAGTACACGCAACGCTTCCCACGCGCCGGTCGCGTCTCCCCAGTTCAGCGCCAGCTCGGCAGCGGCTCGACGGGAGCCCGCATCGACCGGTGGGGAGCACAGGATCTGTCGAATGCGATCGCGAGATGCCGCCGGGGTCGGCGCGAGCGCGTACGCCGCCGCGGCGGCCAGCTGCGGGGCGGTGACGAGTGCGCGCCGCCACGATTCTGCGCTCGCCTCCCACTGACCTTCGGCGGCGCGAAGCTGTGCCGTTTCGTACTCCATCTGGCCGGAGCCGCCGAGTGCCGCGCTCGCGCGTCGCACGATGCTATCGGCGGCGGACGGCTGCCCGAGCTGGATCAGCACCCTCGCATACTCGCGATAGGGGCTCGCGTCTCGCGGCGTGGCGGCAACCCATTCCTCGAATGCACCTCGCAACGCTGCCTGTCGTCCCAACAGCTGCAGGGTACGCAGCTTCACGCTGCGATACAGTCCTTCACGCGGGTCGCGTGCGATCAACGAGTCGAGCGTCGGCAACAGTGAATCGCTGATTCTCAGCTCGGCGTACACGCGTTCGAGCCCCAGCAGCGCGCCCGGCGTGGGCTTCGCGTCCAGCGCGTGCTTGAACAGCAAAGCCGCCTCACGGAACCTGCTCGCGCTCTCGAGGTCGAGCGCGCGCATCACTTCCGGCGGTTCCTCCTGTGCGTGGACCACACGCGGCATCGCCACACCGACTCCGACTGCGAGGAGAAGGGTGGAGAGCCGCGCGAAGCTACGGCGTCGGCGCACTGTTCAATCGCGTGAAATAATCCAGGATGGCGCGCCGCTCGTCAGCCGGCAGGCCGCGCAGCTCCTCCCACCTTGGCGGTGGGAAACGCACAGCCGCCTTGCTCTGCACGGTGCCTGTCGGCGTGAAGGTCTCATCCCCCTTCGCCGATGTCGCCTCCCGCTTGCCCGTATCCTCGCGATCTTCCTTCTCGAGCGAACGACCGGCGTCGAGCAACCGGCGGAAGAGTTGCTGCTGCCGGGCGATCGTGCCGGCGTCGAGTCGTCCCCCGTCCAGCGCCTCAGCCAGTCGCCTCGCCTCCTGCGCGAGCTGCGCCGCCTTGTCTCCGCCGGCGCCGTCACCTGCCTCCTCCAGCCGATCAGCGACGCTACGCTGCTGGTGTGCGAGGGCCCTGGCCAGCGACTGCGCCGAGGGCGATCCCCCGGGCATGGCGAACAGCGACTGCGCCTGTGAGTTGATCTGCCCCTGCTGCTGCGCCGCCTGCTGCAGCTGCTGCAACATTTCACCGAAGCCCGAGGCACTGTTCGCGGCGTTCGTCCGTTCGCGATCGCGCGCCAGCGCCGCGGCTGCACGGGTCAATGCATCCGCCGCATCCCCGAGCGCGCCCGCCTGCTGGGTGCCGCTCGCCTGCGGCTGCGCCACGCTCCGGGTTGCGTCCGAGACCTTCTGCTTCGCGTCCTGCACTGCGCGCTGCGAGCGCGGCGAGAGGAGCGCGCTCTTTCGGCCCGCATCGTCGAGCTTCCGACTCGCGCGATCGACGCCCTGCTCCACGGCGCTCTGTGCGCCCCGACGATCGTCGCTCTTCGCGCCACTCCGCGCCTGTTGCTCGAGCGCGCGCTCCTGTCGGGCAAGCTGGAGCATCTCCTGCACTCCCTGATCGAGCGCGGAGGTCAGCTCCTGCTTCCATTCCTTCACCTGTGCGGCCCTCGCGTCCTGCATCGCCTGCGCGGCCTGCTCCATTTCCTTGGCTGCGTCGCGTGCCTGCTGGCTTCCGCTCCCGTCCGCCTTCATCGATTGCGCGGCACGGCGCATCGACGAGTCGGAGTTCGCGGCATGTTCTGCCGCCTTCGCCGCGCGCGTTGCTCCGGACTCGGCGCGGCTCTTTTCCAGCCGCGTCTGCAAGTCCGACATGGCATCGCGCAGCTGCTCAGACTGCGCCGCCAGCTTGCCGGCCTGATCCGACCGATCCCTGGCGCTCGCGTCGTTCCGTGCCGCAGAATCGGCAAACGAGCGCTCCCTGGCGGCGAGATCGCGTGCCTGATCGCCGAGCGTCTGCATGGCTCCTTCGGCGGCGGCACGCTCCAGCATTTCGGCGCTGCGCTCGAGCTGCTCCCGAAGCTGCTGCTGCATCCGCGCCAGGTCACGCAAGGCATCGCGGGCCTGTTGGCCGTCCTGCTGCTGCGACGCGTTCTCGAGCTTCTGCATCTGGGCCATCATCTCCGGCGTCAGCGCCTGCCTGAGCAGCGACTGGGCTTCGGCGAGTTGCCGCTGGAGCGCACTGTCCAACGCGCCGGCCGCACGCAGCTGCTGCTCGAGCTGCTTCGTGGCCTCGCGCAGCTTCTCCACCCGCTCGGTTATCGCGCGCTGCTCCTGCGCGAGCGCGCGCGCTTTCTCGGCCGCCTCGTAGCTCATGTTGCCCTGCTGCTGGGCGCTGCGTGCCGATGCGCCGCTCTCCTGGCCCGTGGCCGAGCTGCTGGAGCGAGCCTGCGCGCGAGATGCTTCGTCGGTGCGCTGCGCGAGGGCCTGTTGAGCGCTCACGGCGGCACGTGCCGCCTGGACGGCGGAGTCGCCGAGGGCGCGCGCACTGGCGCGGATCTCGTCGCGCGTGGCGCGCCGCACGACGATTTCGCGACTCGTCCCGACCTGCGCCCACGGCGAGGCATCAATGGCTTCGGCGCGCACGCGGACCGCGTCGCCGCCGGCGAGCCCGATCGCGCCGAGCTTCAACGGTGCGGCTCCGGCCCAGGCAATGCCCACGGCACCGGCCACCGCTTGCGTATAGGTCTGCTCGCCCCGCGTGATGCGCATTCGAACGACGGCGATACCGTGATCGTCCGACGCGCCGATGCCGAGGGCTGCGCTGTCTCCCGCGACGAGCAGCGTGTCAGTCGTCGGCGAAGTGATCTCCACGCGCGGAGCAGAATCGGCCAGCACCTCGAGCTCGAGCGCCGGCGGCAGGTCAGGCACCTTTCCGTCCACACCGCGTGCCACCCACTCCAGGCGCAGCGACCGCGCGGCAACGAGACGACCCTGGAAGCGGTGACCGTTCGCCGCGAGGTCGTGCGTCTCGCCGCTGCCGGTGAGTTGAACGGCGGAGAGCGGCACTGACGCGCGGCCGCTGATCGAGAGCAGCGTCCCGCGCGGAAGGCGCAGCGGCTCGCCGACTGGGAGCGTCTCCGCGGGACGACCGAGGTACGACGGATAGCTCGCGCGCAGCACGACGGCTCCGACGAACGGCCGATCGGCCGCGCGCACGACGACGCTGTCGCTCGTTGCCCTTCCATCGGTCGCGACCAATCGTACGTCGCCGCGCAGCGCATCCATCGTCCAGCGCGCATCACCAGTTGCCGCATCCACGGCCAGCGTGTCGTCGCGCCACGCCTCGCCGGTCTGGCGCACGGCGAGAATCACCCGGCGTCGTCCCGGCGCATGCACGCGCACGCGAAGCGGCGAGCCACGCAGCAGCTCAGCCGGCGCGTCGTCGATGCGCGGCCGCTCGAGCAACGCACCACGCCACGCATCCATCGGACGCATGACCGCCCGCAGACCATCGCCGAACAGTGGCGTCGCGCTGGCGAGCGCCAACGCCCCGGCCCCTGCCACGCCCGCAGCAATGGCCGCGCGGCGCGAGCTCGCGCGCCGCATCGCCGGCGCCAGCGGCCCGGATGGTGGCAACTCACCGAGCGTCATTCCGGCCGCGCGCGACGCGAGAGCGCCGCGCCCCTCCAGCTCGACGACGCCGACGAGCTGCCCGCGCCGCAGCCCCTGCTCATTCTCGATGGCACGCGCGACGCGCAACTGCGTCGCTTCACGAGCCAGGCGCGTCCGCGTTCGCACCGCCAGCCAGCCCAGCAGCGCGACCAGGACAAGCCAGATGACGAATGGCACCCCCCGTGGCAGGGCGAGCCATCGCGCGCCGCCGAGCAGCACTGCTCCGAGCCCGACGCCGAGCGCCACGACCCCGAGCGCGAGCAATCCGGCGGCGAGCAGTTCGGCGCGACGCAGGCGCTGGCGCTCGCGCTCCACGAGGTGACCGATCGTCATGGCACCGGCCGGCTCGTGACGGCGTAGACGAACAGGTTCACGCCCATTCGCAGCGCGGCCTCGTGAAGTGCCGGCGGATCGTGGTACGTGTTCGTGTCCTCCCACCCATTGCCGAGATCACTGGAGTAGGAGTAGTAGACGGCGAGTCGATCCCCGAGGAAGATGCCGAACCCGCGAGCCGGCTTGCCGTCGTGCTCGTGGATCTTCGGGATACCCTTGGGGAAGTCGTAGACCAGGTGGTAGATCGGGTGTGACAGCGGCACGTCCACCAGCTCGCGATCCGGGAACACGCGCTTGATCTCGCGACGGAAGCTTTCGTCGAGCCCGTAATTGTCATCGGCGTGGAGGAAGCCGCCGCGCTCGAGATACTCGCGAAGGCGCTTCACCTCGTCGTCGCTGAACTTCACGTTGCCGTGGCCGGTCATGTGGAGGAAGGGATAGTCCCACAGCCGGTCATCCATCAGCGTGACTCGCGCTTCGGTCGCCTCGACGGGCAACGCCGTACGCTCACGAATGGCCGCGAGCAGGTTCGGCAGGCTCGACGGATTGGCGTACCAGTCGCCGCCGCCATCGTACTGCAGTCGAGCGATGGTGAGGCGCGGTGCCTGACGTGCGGCGCCTACCGGCACCATCAGCGCGCCGGCAATGACAACGCCGCGGAACCAGCGAAATACCTGCCCCTTCACCGTCACTCCGTGGCGATGCGGTAGGCGAGATTGCGTGATGCTCCCAGCTCGGCGACGAGCGCCGACGCGACGTCGCGCGCACTGCGTCCCTGGGCGCGCAACGCGGAAGCACGCTCGCGCAGCTCTGCTTCGCTGGCCGCCTGGGGCTCGGCAGCACCGGCAATGACGATCACGACTTCTCCGCGAGGAGGGGCATCGTCATAATACGCCGCCAGTTCGACAAGCGTTCCCCGCTTTACCTCCTCGAACTGCTTGGTCAGCTCGCGCGCCACCGCCCCCTGCCGCGCGCCGGCTCCCGCGTCAGCGAGCTCGGCCAGGGTACCAGCCACTCGTGCAGGCGCTTCGTAGATCACCGCTGTGTGCCGGACGGCCACGATCTCGTCGATCGCGGTGGACCGCTCCCGACCGCGACGAGCGAGAAACCCGAAGAAGGTGAATCGCTCCGCATCCAGTCCCGCCGCCACCAGCGCCGACAGCAGCGCTGACGCCCCCGGTACCGGCGATACGCGAACGCCGGCATCGACCGCCGCGCGCACGAGGCGCGCGCCGGGGTCGGAGAGCAGGGGCGTCCCGGCATCCGACACGAGCGCCAGGTTTTCGCCGGCAAGCAGTCGCGCCACGAGGCCCGGCGTCGTCTTCGCCTCGTTGTGCTCGTGGTAGGCCACGAGCGGCGTCGTCACGCCGTAGCGCTGCAGCAGGTGCACGGTGTGGCGGGTGTCCTCGGCGAGGACGGCGCTCACGCCGCCCAGCGTCTCCACCGCACGGAAAGAAAAATCCCCCATGTTTCCGATGGGGGTGCTGACGATGAACAGGGTGCCCGGCCCGACCGATGAGTCACTCACGACGCCGCCCACGCGATCCGCTCATACAGGCCCGCACTCTGGAAGAGATGTCGTCGCTCGTGCATCAACTCCTTGAGCATCGTCGCACTCTGCTCGCCATGCTGGTCACCGGCCGTCCAGAGCAGCTCGTTGATCAGCGCGGCGACGCCGAGCGTGAGCGCGTCGGCATCGGCGACGACGGGCCGATGCGGCCGGCCACTGAAGCTGATTCCCTCGAGAGACGGATGCGCGGCGAGCAGTGCCTGGCGCGCGTGCTCGGCGATTGCCGGCGCACTCTCCCGCCCCTCGCTGGCCAGGCGCAGCACGAGCGACGTGGTGAGGTCGCGATACGCCTGCACCAGCGCAGCAGGGGCCTGAATGGGAAGAGGAGCCGGCGGTCCCCAGCGGCGCACCGAGATGCGCAGCGCCCGGCGCTCCGGCGCGAACAGTCGCTCCACTCGCTCGATCAGCGTGCCCGACTGCATTCCCGCGAGGTAGGCGCGCTCCACCACGCCATTCTGGAACAGGAGGTAGTTCACCACGCCGTCCGGCGCGATCTCCACCAGTCCGTCGAAGGTGGACGCCATGAGGTA
>Ga0070658_10005074_pt1 | contig 10714 bp, 9 predicted proteins | sample KBSC13metaG_FD_64664 | JGI IMG/M metagenome (GOLD analysis project Ga0070658, IMG submission 64664) | Corn rhizosphere microbial communities from Kellogg Biological Station, Michigan, USA - KBS C1-3 metaG | ecosystem: Host-associated > Plants > Roots > Rhizosphere > Soil ... | reverse complement strand
CGCCGAAGTCTCGAGCTCGAGGTCGGTGCAGAGGCGCGCCGCCTTGCGCACGCTCATCACGCACTCCGCCGTGAACACCCATTCGCCGGGCTGCGCGCCCGTGGGCGTGAGCGCCCCGTATTCCACCAGCTCCTGCACCACGCTTTCGGTGATGCCGCAGTTCTCGGCGACCTCGCTCAACGTGAGGCGCGTGCGCGTGTCCATCCAGAAGGCCGCTTCCGTGCCGGTATTCATGCCGGTCCTTTCGCGAGGTGGCCGCGCGGATCGAAGCGTGAAGCCTGCGCGAGCTCGCGATACAGCTCGCGCTCACGCTCGGTGAGCACGGTGGGATTGACGATCTGCGGGACGGCGTAGAGATCGCCGGGAGAGCCTTCGGGACGCGGCAGGCCTCGCCCCGAGAGCCGCAGCCTTGCGCCCGCCGCGGTGCCCGGCGGGACCTTCAGGTTCACCGCGCCGGCCAGCGTGGGGATCTCCACGCTGGCGCCCAGGGCCGCTTCCCAGGGCGCCAGCGCCAGGTCGAGATAGAGGTCATGGCCGCTCGCGCGGAAGATGGCATGCGGCGCGAGCGAGATGTCGAGGTAGAGGTCGCCGGCGGCCCCGCCGTTGAAGCCCTTGCCGCCCTGCCCGCGCAGGCGCAGTCGTTGCCCGTCGGTTGCACCCTTCGGGATGCGCGCCTTGATCGTCTTCTCCACCGCGTGCAGGGCACCGGACTCGTCGTATTCGGGAAGCCCGAGGCGCAGGTCGAGCTGCGTGCCGTTGAAGGCCTGCTCGAGGGTGAGGCGCACCGCGACCTCGAAGTCCTCGCCCCGGATGGGACGGTTCGCGCGCTGGCGTCCGCGCTGCCCGCGCGAGAGCGATTCGAAGAGGTCCGACAGGTCGACGTCGTCGAACGAGGCGTACTGCCCCTCGTTGCGCGCCTCGCCATGGCGCTGCTGCCAGCCCGGGGGAGGACGAAACTCCTCGCCGCTCGCGTGCGCCGTGCCGAGCTCGTCGTACGCCTTGCGCTTCTCGGCGTCCTTGAGCGTCTGGTAGGCCTCGGCGACTTCCTTGAATTTCTCCTCGCCCTGCGGATCCTTCGAGACGTCGGGGTGGTACTTCTGCGCGAGCTTGCGATAGGCCTTGCGGATGTCGTCCGCGCTCGCATCGCGCGCCACGCCGAGGATGGCGTAGTAGTCCTTGTACTTCATCGGGCGCGACGCGCGAGGCCGCGCGGATGCGATCGCGCGCTCAGACCTCGCAGGAGGCCGGCTCGCGCGCGATTCGCTTCAGCTCCGCCTCGACGCTCTCGCGCCACGGCCCCTTCGCGATCATGGCGTCGAGGATGCGCGCGCGCGTGAGCCGCGGGAAGCGCCGCCGGTATGCGTCGATTTCCGATTCCGAGATGCGCACGCGGATGGCGCCGAGCTCGGGCTTGCGGGGATAGGCATATCCGTACATCGAAATCTCCTCCAGTGCCGGCTATCAGTATTCCTTTCCGCGACAGGGTCATGTTTTCCGAATTTGCGGAGCTCGCCCGCGCCTAGTCGTCCTGGCGCGGGTCGGGCCGCGCCGAATCGAGGTAATCGACGATGAGGCGCGTGTCCTCGCGCGTCACGGTCTCGGAGATGTCGGCGGGCATGACGCCCATGCCGACGCGGGCCTGGATGTGCATGAGCCACGGAGCGCCCGCGCGGGCGACGTTGGTGCGCGCGGCGCCGGAGTGGCAGCTCGTGCAGTACCGCCCGTAGAGCTCGGCGCCGCGTTGGGGTGCGGCGGTGGCAACGTACGTGGCTTCCTGCGCGACGGGCGCGCCGGGCGGCGTGGCACAACCCGTGGCGACGAAGGGAAACAGCAATGAAGCGAGCAGAAAGGACGCATGGCGCATGTTGTAACTCCGGTTATTGGGGCGCTTGCGAGGCCATCATCGGTGCCGCGCGCCCCGGCGTCTGTCGGCGGGGGCTGACACCGTACGGGCGATTCCCGCGTACTTGACAAGGGGCTTGCGCACGGTAATGCGAACCATTATCATTTCCTCAACTCCAACGGGAAACCCCTCGCCCAAAATGACCATGAAACGCCTCTGCGCCCTCCTCGCTACCAGCCTTCCCCTTGCCCTGTGGGCGGCGGGCGAGCCCGAATTCTCCATCTCCATCGAGAACCATCGCTTCACTCCCGACCGCCTCGAGATCCCCGCCGGCAAGAAGGTGAAGGTCACCGTCGAGAACAAGGACGCGACGCCGGAGGAATTCGAGAGCAACCCGCTCAAGATCGAGAAGGTGATCCCGGGCAAGTCGAAGGGCATCGTCTACATCGGGCCGCTCAAGCCGGGCGAGTATCCCTTCGTCGGCGAGTACAACGAGAAGACCGCCAAGGGCGTGGTCGTCGCAAAGTGACATGATCGCCACCGCCCTCATCGTCTTCCGCGAGGTCCTCGAAGCCGCGCTGATCGTGGGCATCGTGAGCGCCGCCACGCGCGGCATTCCGGGACGCGCGCGCTGGATCGCGGCGGGCCTCGCAGCCGGCATCGTGGGCTCCATCGCGGTGGCGGGCGGCGCCGGGCTCATCTCCCAGCTTGCCGAGGGCATGGGCCAGGAGATCTTCAACGCATCGATCCTGCTGCTCGCGGTCCTCATGCTGGCGTGGCACAACATCTGGATGACGAGCCACGGGCGCGAGCTCGCCGCGAACGCGCGCCGCATCGGCGCCGACGTGCGCACGGGCGCCCAGGAAATGTCCGTGGTGCTCGTCGTGATCGGAGTCGCCGTGTTGCGCGAAGGCTCCGAGACGGTCCTTTTCCTCTACGGCGTCGCCGCTTCGGGCGACACCGGTCGCGCCTCGATGATGGCCGGCGGCGCGCTCGGCCTCGCGGCCGGCGTGCTGGTGGGCGTGCTCCTCTTCCGGGGGCTGCTGCGCATCCCGCTCAAGTGGTTCTTCAGCGTCACCTCGGCGCTCGTGCTGCTGCTCGCCGCCGGCATGGCGGCACAGGCGGCGCGCTTCCTGATCCAGGCCAACGTGCTGCCCAGCCTCACCAACCCGGTGTGGGACACCTCGGGCATCGTTTCCAACTCGTCGCTGCTCGGCAAGGCCCTCGCCGGCCTCGTGGGCTACGACGCGCAACCCGCGGGCATGCAGATCGCCGCGTTCGTCGTCGTGCTCGCGGCCATCGCGGCGGGCATGGCCATCGTGCGGCGTCGCGACCTGGCGCCGCCGCATCCCGCTTCCGCTCCCTCCACTTCCTAGAAAGAACTCCATGCGTCACCTCGCCCCGCTCACGCTGGCGGTCGCCCTCGGCTTGCCCTTCACCGCGCACGCCGACCCGCAGGACTACGTGCACGTGCCCACCGTCGAGTACGGCGAGCGCGAGATCGATTTCAAGGCCGGCACCTGGAAGCTGAAGGGCGAGGAAGCGGGACGCGAGTCGGGTGCCAGCCTCGGCTTCGGGTGGGGTGCCAGGCCGTGGTGGTTCACCGAGGCGTACGTCATGTATCACAAGGAGATCGAGGGCGGCACGAAGTACGACGCTTTCGAGTGGGAGAACATCTTCCAGCTCACCGAGCACAACCAGTACTGGCTCGACCTCGGCCTCCTCACCGAGATCGAGATCCCGAAGGAGCACGCATCGGAAGGCTACGAGTTCAAGATCGGCCCGCTGCTGCAGAAGGACTTCGGCGACTGGCGCGTCAACGCGAACCTCCTCCTCGAGCACCGCTATCGCGGCCGCGAGCAGGAAAGCAATTCCACCGAGATGAGCTACGAGCTCCAGGCCAAGACCGCGGTCGCGCGCAACATCGAGGCCGGTGTGCAGGCCTTCGGCGAGATGGGCCGTTGGAACCATTGGGAAGCGAAGGACGAGCAAGTGCATCGGATCGGGCCCGCGATCTTCGGCAAGGTGAAGCTCGGCGAAGGACGCCAGGCGATCCGCTGGAACGCGGCGTTCCTGTGGGGTGCGACCGACAGCTCCCCGAAGGAGAGCTTCCGCCTGCAGGCCGAATACGAGTTCTAGCGGACCATGGGCGGGATTTCCCGCCCCGCCGGGGAGTCCCTCTAGCAAGGAGGTTCCCCATGATCGTTCGCATCGCGCAGGGGGCGGCCGCCGGCGCGGCCCTGATCGCCGGGCTCGCGGCGGCGCAGTCCACGAGTGCGCCCACGGCGCTCCCGCCCCAGAACTACGGCAACCAGCCGGGCTTCTTCCGCAGCGCGCCCGAGATGGCCGCGATGACGAGTGCGAACCCCGGTGTCATGCCCACGCCGGCGATGCAACCCGTGTCGCAGCCCGCGCAGGTCAATCCGCTCGCGGCGGCCGTCGTCGCGCCGCAGGCTTCGACCGTGGTCGTCGCACCTCCCGAGCGCGTGGCGGATCCGACGCAGAACCTGCAGTGGGCCGAGCGCCAGATGGATCGCGTGGAGACCAAGGCCGTCCAGCAGACGCAGCAGGCCGCGACCACGCTGCCACCGGTCGCGCCCGGCGCCTGGAACGGCTCCACGAACCCTGCCGACCGCTGACGCGGACCCGGCCGCTCACCGGCCGTCAGCGCGTTCCCGGAGTCGCGAGCGGCGGCACGCTCGATGCCGCGGATGGCTGGAATTGCGCATCGCCCAATTGCCAGAAGAGGAACGCATAGACGTCCGCGCGCAGCTCATCGCGTTGCGCGCGGGGCAATCGCCGTCCCTCGCCTGACGTGGAGTCCATCCGCAGAAGCACCGGCTTCCCGCTCGAGCTCGCGCCCTGCAGGCGTGCCGCCATCTTCGCCGCATGCCACGGCGCGACCAGATCGTCGGGCCCCGCGGAGAGCATCACGGCCGGATACGCCGTGCGTTCCTTCACGTGCTCGTAGGGAGACGCCGCTCGCCGCGCCTCGAAGCCCTGGCGCGTCGCGACGGATCCCAGCTCGGGCACGTCGGCGGCGCCGCCGGCTCCGGCTTCGGCACGCACGAGGTCCATCATCGGCGCGCGCGCGACGGCCGCGGCGAAGAGCTCCGGGCGCAGCAACAACGCACCGCCGACCGCGATCGCGCCCGCGCCATCGCCGGCGATCGCGAGATGCTCCGGGTCGGTGAAGCCGTAGCGCTGGATGAATTCGGCGACGGCCACGAGATCGCGTGCGCTGTTCGCCTTCGCGGCGCCGCGCCCGGCGTCGTGCCACGCGCGTCCGTACTCGCCCCCGCCCCGCACGTGCGCGACCGCATAGACGCCGCCGCGCTCGAGCCACGCGAGGCGCATCGGGTCGAACTGCGGCTCGAAGGTGCGTCCGTAGCTGCCGAATGCGACCAGCAGCGTGGGATTGCGGCGCGTGAGCTGCGTGCCCTTCCTGTACACGAGCGTCACCGGAATCTTCATGCCGCCCTCGCCCGGCGCGTAGAGGCGCACTTCATCCATGGTGGAGAAGTCGGCGCCGGACGGCGCCACGAGCTTCGTGTCCAGCGTGTTCCCGCGCGCGTCGATCTCGATCACGGCCGGAGCGTCGATATGGCCCTCGAGGTGCAGCAGCACGCCGGCGCGGCGCGGGTCCGCGACCATGTCGTCGATCGCGACGTCGAAGGGCGTGCGCACGTATTCCACGTTCTTCGTGCCGAGCAGTCCCAGCGGCACGCGCTCGAGGCGATCGACGCCGCCCAGCGCCGTACGCAGGTAGAGCGCGTCCTTCGCGAGCGCGATATCCCCCACCACCAGCTCGCGCGCGGGCACCACGACCCGGGCGCCCGCGAGGCTCGCCGCCGTCGCCTTCACCTGCAGCACGCGGAAGTTCGGCGCGTCGCGATGGGTGAGCAGGTACATCTCGTCCTTGAACGCGGCGACCTCGACGACACCTTCCTCGGCGCCGAAGAGCCGGCGCCAGCGCGGATGGCCCGCGGCGAGGTCGCGCGCCTCGGTCACGTGCAACGCGATCTCACGCGAGTTGCCCTCGCGGACGACCGCGTAGGCGTAGCGCGATTGCAGCGGAAGCTCGAGCCACGGAATGCCGTAGGGCGCCACGTCGCGGGCACCGCCGACGCCCGCGGCAAAGACGACCTCGTCGCGCGCGCTCTCGCGCCCCAGCACGTGGCGATAGACGCGCAGCGAGCCGCGCTGGCCCGGACCGCCCTCGCCCTCGCTCTCGCGGGCATAGAAGAACGACTGGCCGTCGGGGTGCCAAGCGAGGTGCCGGTTGAACCGCGCGCGGTCGATCTCGAAGGGGAGCATGCGGCCGTTGTCCGCGCTGACCACGCGCAGCACCGTGCTCTCGCCATGGCGTGACGCGCCGAACGCCACGTGGCGGCCATCGGGCGAGGGGCGATACCACTCGATGCGGCGCACCGGGTCGGCCTTCGACGGGTCGACCACGACATGCTCGGCGCCCTTCGTCCCTTCGCGCATCACGAGCACCGGCAGCGCATCGGCGGCGCCGCGCCGCAGGTAGAAGACGCGAGTGCCGCCGAGTTGCACCGCATCGATGGACGTCGTCGACGCATCCAGCGCATGCAGGCGCTCGAGCAGGGCCGCGCGCCCCGGAAGGCGGTCGAGGATTTCCCGCGTGCGCGACGCCTGCTGGGAGAGCCACGATCGGGTCGCCGGATCTTGCGCGTTCTCGAGCACCCGGTACGGATCCTGCACCTCGGTGCCGTGGAGCGTCTCGGTCACCGGCGCGCCCTGCGGCGGCTGCGCGGGTGGCACGGCCGGAACCGGTGCGAGTGCAGGCGCGGGTGCGGCGGGCGCCGGTGCCGCGGCGGGCGTGCCTGCGGGCGGCGTGGGCGCGGCTTCCTTCGCCGCCTCCTCCTTCGGCGTGAACTGCGCCGCCTCTCCTTCGGCGGGTGCGGGCGCTGGGGGCGCTTGAGCGAGAACCGGGGCGGCGGCGAGGAAAAGCAGGCGAGCTAGCAGGCGCGGAGTGATAGTCATGTCGATGTGGTGAACTGCAATGCGGCGAGCCGCGCGTAGAGGCCTTGTGCGGCCACGAGCGAGGCGTGGGTTCCGGTGGCGACGATGCGGCCGTGGTCCATCACCACGATGCGGTCAGCGCCCTTGACGGTGGCGAGGCGGTGCGCGATGACGAGCGTCGTGCGCCCGTGCATGAGGCGCTCGAGCGCGCGCTGGACCGCCTTCTCGCTCTCGGCATCGAGGGCGCTCGTGGCTTCATCCAGCAGCAGCACCGCGCGGTCGGCGAGGACCGCGCGCGCGATGGCGATGCGTTGGCGCTGGCCGCCGGAGAGCTTCACGCCGCGCTCGCCGAGCGGCGTATCGAGCCCGCGCGGCAGGCGCTGGCAGAAGTCGAGCGCAAAGGCCTGCTCGAGCGCGGACTCGACCTGGGCATCGGTGGCATCGAGCCGCCCGTAGCGCACGTTCTCCGCGACGGATGCGGCAAAGATCACCGGCTCCTGCGAGACGACGGCGATGCGCCGGCGCGCTTCCTGCGGATCGGCGAGCTTGAGGTCGACGCCATCGAGGCGCACGACGCCCGCGGAGGGATCGTAGAAGCGCAGGAGCAACTGGAAGACGGTCGTCTTTCCGGCGCCGGAAGGCCCGACCAGCGCCACGACCTCGCCGGGCCGCACCGCGAGGGAGAATGCGTCGAGCGCCGGCGTCGCGGTGCGCGAGGGGTACGCGAAGGTGACGGACTCGAGCGCCACCTCGCCCCGAGCGGGTCGCGGCAGCGCGACGGGGTTCGCGGGGGCGCGAATATCGGGCTCCGTCGCGAGCAGCTCCAGCAGGCGCTCGGACGCCCCGCCCGCGCGCTGGATCTCGCCGTAAACCTCCGCGAGCACGAAGGTCGCGTTGGCGAGCAGCACGGCGTAGAAGATGAAGGCCGTGAGGGCTCCCGCGGAGAGGCGGCCCTCGAACACGTCGTGCGCCCCCACCCAGAGCAGCACGCCGACCGCGCCGAACGCGAGCACGATCACGGCCGAGATGAGGCGTGCGAGGTAGCCCGAGCGCTCGACCGCCGCACCGAACACCGCCTCCACGCGCGCGCCGAAAGTGGCGCGCTCGCGTTCCTCGTGCGCATAGGCCTGCACGGTGCGGATCTCGTGCAGCGTCTCGTCGACGTGGCTCGAGACGTCGGCCACTCGATCCTGGACTGCGCGCGAGAGGCGCCGCACATGCCGGCCGAGGAGCCCGATGGGCAGCAGCACGAGGGGCATGCCGGCCATGGCGATGACCGTGAGCTTCACGCTCGTGAAGAGCAGCATCGCGGCGCAGCCGACGAGGGTCAGCGCCATGCGCAGGGCATAGAGCAGCGTGCCGCCCATCAGCGCCTCGATCAGCGTCACGTCGTTGGTCACGCGCGAGGACACTTCGCCCGTCCGTGTCTCCTCGTAGAAGCCGGGCGAGAGCGTGAGGAGGTGCCCGTAGACGCGCGCCCGCAGGTCGGCCGTGAAACGCGCGCCGAGCCAGTACACGTGATAGACGCGCAGCCACGTGATCGTGCCGAGGATCGCGATGAGGAGCGCCAGCGAGGCGAGCGTCTGGTCGAGCATCGCTTCCTGGCCGCGCGCGAAGCCCTCGTCGATCACTCGCCTCAGGCCCTGCCCGATGATGAGCACCATGCCGGCGGAGAGCGCGATCGCGACGAACGCGAGCGCCACCCGCGAGCGGTACGGCAGCAGCAGCCGCAGCAGCGGAAGGAGATGGCTCAGGGCCGAGCCATGGCGATGCCGCGGCGGCTCAGCCGCCGCCGCGACGGATGATCGGCCGCGAGATGGTGCCGGAGACGTTGAATGCACCGCGATCCTGCGCCACCTGGGAGCGGATCTCGAGCTGCACATGGCCCGAGATGTTGCTGTTGGAGCCGACGTCGAACGCGCCGTTGCCGCGCAGCACGCCGCCCTGCAGGCTCACCTGGCGGAAGGCGGAGCGCTGGTCCGCCGCGCCGTATTCGCCCGAGAGCTCCGCGAACTTGGTGACGCCCGCACGCTGGCCCGCGGAATCGGACTGCATCACGGCCACCAGGTCCACGTTGCTGATCGAGCCCTCGCTCAGGCGGAACTTGCCCTGCACGCGCGGGGAGGCGAGGAGCCGCTCGACGGTGGCGCCCTCCGCCACCACGTTGAAGTTGCCGTCCAGGCGCCCCGTGACCGCGATGTCCTTGGTGAAGGAGCCGATCAGGTTCGACGCGTTCACCTTGGCGAGCGCGAGGTCCGAATCGAGCCGCACCGGACCGCCGCCCTGCGCCCAGTTCACCCGCAGGGTCCCGTTCACCTTGCCTTCGAGCGCGGACGCTTCGAACTCCGGCACCACGATCTCGTTGCCGGCGAGCGTGCCCTTCATCGATACGTCGCTCACCGCGATCGGGGCGCCCATCGGCAGCGTCCAGTTGCTCGCATTGAAGGCGAGCGTGGCGCCCTCCGCGGTGGGCTTGAGGTCCAGCTTCCAGCGCAATCCCGCGCCCTGCAGCCGCGCCTCGGTGAGCTTGCCGTCCCGCGCGAAGGCGAGGTCGGCGTCGAAGGCATCCACCGGCGGGCGCACGTCCACCTTCACGCCGCGCAGGCGGATCAGGCCGATGCCGCCCGCCCCGGCCTTGCCGTCGGCCCGGCCCCAGGTCGGGATGCGCTTCACCGCTTCGGAGGAGATGCTCACGCCGTCCAGGTCGATCTCGCTGATCGCCGGGCGGTCGCCGAAGAGGGTGGCGATGTCCATGTAGATGCGGCCCGTGTTCGCCTTTGCGTCGAGCAGCTTGCCGACGGCGAGGTTCTCGACCCGCAGGTGCGGCGAGGGCAGCAGGCGGAAGGTGAGCGAGGCGATCGAGACGTCGTCGTGCAGCCAGGCCGACATCGCACGCTCGATCTTCGCCGCGTAGGGGCGCAGGGGCACGACGTGCAGCGCGATGACGCCGAGGATCAGGAGGCCCGCGACGCTCATGAAGAGGGTCTTGGCCAACGCTGCCTTGCGCACCGGGCGGCGCGACTTCTTCTTCTTTTTCGAGGCGACCGGCTCGTCGGGCTCCACGCGCGTGCGCAGGACGTCGGCGATTTCCTTCGCGCGCCGCGCCTGCTCCTCGCGCATGCGGTCGTCCTCGTCGCGCTCCGCCTTGGCCTTGGCCTCCATGTACGCGCGAGCCTGGGCCTTGCCCTCGATCTCGGCGCGCTTGGTCATGTCGCCTTCGATCTCGGCCTGAACCTTGGCGCGGGTGTCCTCGGCGATGGTCTCGCGGGCGCGCGCCTCGATGCGGGCGCGCATCTCGGCTTCCTGCTTGGCCTTGCGCTCCTCCTCGAGCGTGGCCTGCAGCTCGCGCTCGCGGCGGGCGCGCTCCTCGGCCTCCGCCTTGGCCCGGACCTCGACCTCGATCTTGGCGCGGCGCTCGGCCTCCAGGCGCTGGGTGATCTCCTGCTGCTCGCGGGCACGCGCTTCGGCTTCCTCGGCGGAGCGTTGGGCACGGACGCGCAGCTCGCGCGCCTCGGCTTCCGCCTTCATGCGCGCCTCGGCCTCCGAGCGGGCGCGCGCTTCGGCTTCCGCGCGCAGCTTGGCTTCCTGCTCGGCGCGGGCACGCGCTTCGGTCTCGGCCTTCTTGCGCGCTTCCATCTCGGCACGCGCGAGGCCCTCGCGCTCCTCGCGCAGGCGCTCTTCCAGCTCCGCCTTCGCGGCGAGCTTCGCCTCCTCGAGGATCTGCGCGCCCAGCTCGGCACGCGTCTTCTCCTCGAGCTCGTTCCTCAGCAGCTGCTCCATCTCGCCGCGAATGCGGGCCTCGATCTCCTCCTTGAGGCGCGCGCGCATCTCCTGCTCGGCGGTGGTCGCCACGGCGGCCTGCTTCTTCGCGGCCGCCTCGGC
>Ga0070658_10005073_pt1 | contig 10714 bp, 7 predicted proteins | sample KBSC13metaG_FD_64664 | JGI IMG/M metagenome (GOLD analysis project Ga0070658, IMG submission 64664) | Corn rhizosphere microbial communities from Kellogg Biological Station, Michigan, USA - KBS C1-3 metaG | ecosystem: Host-associated > Plants > Roots > Rhizosphere > Soil ... | reverse complement strand
CCGATCGCACCCGACACCATAACGGTGCGCGACCTTGTTGCGCGCGGCCGATTCCCGCATACAACCCTGCTGCGCCAGTGGAGCACAGCCGACGAGCGAGCACTGCAGTCTGCTATGGAGGAGACCGAGACGACTCAGCTGGCCGACCGGCCCGTTTCCGAGCTGTCCGGCGGTCAGCGGCAGCGTGTCTGGCTGGCACTGGTGCTTGCCCAGCAGACGCAGATCGTGCTGCTGGATGAGCCCACCACATTTCTGGATATCGGCTATCAGTACGAGGTGCTCGAACTGTGCTCTGCTCTGCAAAACTCGGGCCGCACGTTCGTTGCTGTGCTGCACGACCTGAATCAGGCTGCACGGTTCGCCACGAATCTGATCGTGATGGCAGATGGCGCGGTCGTCGCAGCTGGGCATCCGAATGATGTGATGACCGAGGCCACAGTGTCGTCGGTATTCGGCCTGAACTGCCAGGTGATCGACGACCCGGAATCGGGCAGCCCGCTGGTCGTGCCGCGCGTGCGCATCCCTGAAAGCTAATCAGGGGTACGTGCTCGAAAACCAGGCAATAATCGGGGGATACCCCGATACCGCTTCACTTGCTGGGCGACTTGACTGGATGCGACGCGCAAACCTCGCGTCCGCATAAGGAGTAGAAATCATGACGACCTTCCAGCCAGGCGCAGCGCAAGCGGCTGGCGCAGCCGTTCATTCGCAGGCCGAGAGCAAGACGCTGAGCGTCGCAAGCCTCGTGCTCGGGCTCGTGTCCATCGTGGCAGGGTGGACATTCTTCGCGCCGATCGCCGGCCTCGTCTGTGGCATCATGGCGCTCGGTCGCGAACCGGCAAGTCGCACGATGGCGACCTGGGGCATCGTGCTGAACATCGTCATGCTCGCAGGCACGTTGATCATCGGCATCATCATCGCAACGCTCGGGTTCGCCTTCCTGCCGTTTGCCCTGCTCTGACGCTGGCGACCGGCACTCGCAGTGGCCTGCGGCTAGAGGTTCACGTCGCCACAGAGGTGCACGATCACGCCCAATTCGTGGAACATCGCCGCCTTCGCAACGAGTGCCTTGTCTGCGGTGGCGGCATCCGGTGCGTAGACGACCTGCGCGTGGTTGGCCTTGTGCCGTGCCATCAGCTGATCGCGGCTCACACCGTGCAGCACCGCGTGCATGATCGGCCACTGCGGGTCGGTGGCGTCCAAGCGTCGCTGGGTCTCTTCTGCAGGCAGATCGGCCACGTGACCGCGCCCGATGTCGACGTGCAGTGCGCCGTTCATGATGAACACGCGTGACCAGACGATCTCGCCCGGCTTCGAGCATCCGCTGAGCGTACCGCCACCGAGCGGGAAGAACATCGGTGGCTGACGCATGCTGTAACTCTTGTCGTAGCCCCCGTTGTGGCTGGCAGGCACCGACCCGGAGATCTCGAACACCCACACGAATTCGCCGTCGTACTCCTCGCCCCAGCGGATGTCGTGCAGAGTCGTCGCCGGGTCGATACCCATCGCGTTCCACACCCTGTTGGTCACAAGCGCGTCGACCGCGACACCCTCGTCGACCTCGTTGAAGTGCGGGAGGGCCGCCCCCGCGTAGAGTTCCCGGGCGCCGTCCCGACTCAGCACGGGCGGGCGCTGCACGTTGTTGAGCAGTCCCTCGGCCAGGTCGCTGGCCGGCACAGTGTCCTTGAGTCCCTGCTGGTACTGGATGCCGACGGCGTCGAGTCCGAAATCGTCCGAAATGCGCAGCGCAGCAATGTACATCGTGAACTGACTGAGCACCTGCGCTTCGGTGAGTGCCGTCGCTTCATCGGCACCGAAGTGGAAGGTGAATCCAGCGTCGTCGAGCCACGCTTTGACCCCGGCGGCCTCCGCATCCGTCACCTTCTTCATCTCGGCGACGAGCGCGCTCTGCGAGAGCCGCTCCTTGTATATTCCGAGCGGGTTCAATAGTTCATCGTCGATGATCGCGTTGTACATGCCCATGCAGCCCTCATCGAACACGCCGATGATGGCTTTTTCGCGCTTGAGCTGCTGCGCGAGTGCGACGCCGAGTTCGACCTCGTTGCTGCTGTAATCCAGTGCAGGCAGATCGCGCACGTGCGACGTGTCGTGCGTAATCGTGCCGACCTCGAGCCATTCGCGCAGCTTGTCGATTGCCCACTTGTCGGTGAAATCCTTGCTCCACAGAGCTGAGTATTCGACGTTCGCCTTGGTCAAGCTTGCGGTGAGATTCAGCAGCCCGACCAGGCCCGGGTAGTCTCCTGCCCAGTTTGCGACGACCAGGATGGGCCCGCGATGCGTTCTCAGGCCGGCAAGCACGTGATGGCTGTATTGCCACACGGCATCGACCACCACAAGTGGCGCGGTCGGCGGGATGTTCTTGAAGACCTCCATGCCCATGCGCTGGCTGTCGATGAATCCGTGGCCTTTCGCGTCGTCGATCGGATGACCGCGCACTGCGCTCCAGCCGAGGGAGTCGATGGCGCGGGCGAAATCGTCCTCCAGCTGCAACTGCGTCGGCCAGCATTTGATGTTCGCCGCCGGTCGCAGGTCGCCGCTGGCTACCGTGTAGACGGTCAGTGGCTGAGCGGTTACCGGCTCGGCTGCCTGCGGAAGGACATATGCGGTCATCTGTTTACTCCTCGTGCTCTTCGGTGAAGGGGGCCGCAGCGAGCGTGATGCTCTGCCCGGCGTGAATGGTCGTGGGGCCGGATGCCGTCAGCCGGCCGAGTTGTGGATGTTCGGCCGTCAACTCGCTCAGGCTCAGGTCGCCGGCCAGAAGAGTGAGCCTGGCACCCGATGCGTCGAAATGGGCGCTGCCCCATGCGCTGCCTGTGCTGACGAAAAAGTCAGCCTCGCCTGCTGCGTCGAACACGGCTGTCGACGGTCGCAGATGCAGCGTGCCGTTCGGCGCGGACCAGCGGACTCCGGTCAGCGCCAGTAGTACGCCCCAGCTGGCCATCGAGCGTGCGTAATGGTTGCCGCACTCGACCTCGTTCCATGGATTGCGTTTGACGCCGTCGTAGCGTTCGCGCGTCGCACGAACGATTTCGAGACCTTCGTGCGCGAGGCCCTCATAGATCAGGTGCGTTGCCACCTGGTACTCGATGCCGCTCCACACCTCGTCGCTGTACACGAAAGGAATTCGCGGGCGCCCTCCGTTCGGCCAGCTGCAGAGCACCAAACCGGACTCGTCGTTCAACGCGTATGTGCGCTGCACGCTGTTATGCCGGGTGAGATCCCGGCGAAAGTTGTGCGTGAATACCGCGAGAATCGCGCTCTTCACGTGCGGCTCGGGCAACACGTGGCCAAGCCCTGCGACGTGGGCGAGCGTTTGTCCGAACAGCTGATCTGACAGGCATCCTCGCCCGTACTGATAGCGCTTCGCATCGACGTCGTCGAGCTTCTGCTCGTAGTATTCGCCGTTGAAGAGCAACTCGTCCATGCGTGCAGAGCCTGCATCGGCCGCCGAACGGTATCGCAGCGCCGTTTCCGCATCGCCGAGGTGCTCGGCGATCGCGGCGCCCGCAGCCAACGCGGCGAAGAACATCGAGTTGGCAAGGGAGTTCTCGCCATAGAACTCGATGTCGTACGTGTTGTGCTGTTGGCTGTCGAGCACGAAGTCGCCGTTTGAGTCCCACTGGCTGAACGCGTAGTCGAGTGCCCGGCGTGCGTGCGGCCACAGTTCGTTGATGAACGCTTGGTCACCGCTGTATTGCCACTCGCGATAGAGCCGCACGATCGCGCCGAGTTGGCCGTCGACGGCCGGATGGAAGTCCCACGGCTCGTTGCCGAACACACTGTTTGCGCGAAAGTTCATCCGTCCGTCTTCACGGGTCTCGCACAGGAACTCGGTGCGCCGAGCGCTGCGCTCCAGTTCAGGGAACAACTGCGCGAGCGTTTGCGCGTAGTTCCAGACGTGCGTGCACGTTCCTTCGCAACTGCCTGCGTGGTCGAAACTGCCCTCCCACGCCGCGAATGTGCCGTCTTCAAGGCGAAAGCACGTGGTACTGCGTGCCACGACGAGTGTCGATGAAACCGCGTCGACGACTTCTGCTGGCAGCGTGCTGTTGAAGAGCGCGTCGTGAAATGCACGTGTGGCGCCTTCGAGAACGTCAAGATTGTCTGCAACGTAGCGCACGGCAGCCCAGGCATCGGTGAAGCGCGAGGCGTAATGGTTGCGCACGACCTCGTCGGCGTGTGTGTTGTCAAGGTTGATGTTGCCCTGCCACGCGCGCGGCCGGTTCGGAAAATGCCAGCCGAGCAGAAACTCGAAGTCGCGGGTCTCGCCGGCCGCGAGCGTGTGCTCGACGGCTAGCGATCCGACCCGCAGGCGGGTGAACCAATCAGGGTACGGCGGCTCGTCGATTGAGAAGCGTTCCTCGGCTTGGAGCCTGCCGTCGTCGCAGAGGTCGTCCCAGACCACTTGAACGCCGTCCTGCCAGAAACCGGAGAGCCATTGTGGCTTCATCGACACGTTCGTGTCCGGGGTGGCCAGCGTCGCCGTTCCTGACGCGAGGTGATCGGCAGGAAGATCACTCGAGAAGCGGATGCCGCGCAGCGCACCGTCGTCATACCCCGCGTTGGCTGGCATCCCGTCGTATTCGGGAAAGTGGAAGACGTTGTATCCGCTGATGCCGACCGGGTTCGCCAGCGAACCCGCAACGGTGACGTGAACCCTGGTGCTCAGCGGATTGTGCACCCGATAGCGCATGATCGCGGCCGGGATGCCGGACTCGGCGGCATCGAGCGGAACGAACGGAGTGAACGCTGTGAGTGCGACGTTGACAGGCAGGTCGTCGTCTTCGAACGCGATCTCCAGCAATGGGTATTCGCCCGTCATCCGCGAACGGGCCAGTCGGGGGAGCCCGGCGACACGTCCGGCGTCGTAGCCCTGGTCGGCCTCGTGCGGCCCGGTCATGCGTGACTCGAGAACGCGCGTCACGGGCTCTGCTTCATCGGGTTGCGCGCGCACGGTGAAGAAACTGAATGGCAGAGTCGCACCCTTGTTGGGCCGGTTGCACAATTCCCAATCGCGAAACTCGCCACGAGAACCGATCGAGACGTTCCCCGTTCCGACGCCACCGAGCGGGAACGCGGCTGCCGTGGCGCCGGCATCGAGCCATCGCCGCCCCGTTCCTGCGTTCATCACTGATGTGGTCCTCACTGAGCTCGCTGCGTGTAATCGGTTTCAAGTATCGCCTGGGGCGAAAGAGAGCGCAAGTAGCTGGCTCTCAACGTTCGCTCGCGCCCGAACTTTGAAATCGATGCCTTGGGGATCGAATCGCCAGGAGTCAGCGCATCCGCTCGGTCGCCGTCCCAGGGGCGGAGACTTCGTTCCGGAGCACGATCGTGCGTGACGGTTGGGTGTCTCCGTTGATGCGCTCGAGGAGCAGCTTGGCGGCAGTCACCCCGAGATGCCTGGCCGGCAGGTGAACAACGGTGATGCCATCCGGTGCGAGTGCCGCAAATGGCAGATCGCCGAAAACGGCGATGCCCACCTTCGGAGGGTTCAGACCTCGCTCCACAAGCACTTGAAGCGCACCGACGCCCATGAGGTTGTTCGCCACGAACACGGCGTCTGGCGGGTTGTCCATGTCGAGCAGGGTTCGCATGGCGTCGCGCCCTCCGTCGACGCGGTAGTTCGCGTGCAGAAGATAGGCATCCTGGCCGGCATCCGATGCCTCGACGGCGTCTCGCCATCCGTCTGCCCGCTGTTTGGCGGTCTCGACGTCTGCTGGGCCGGTGATGCACGCGATCCGCTCGAAGCCCTGACGTGCCAGCGCCTGTGTGGCCGAACGGCCACCAGCTCGGTTGTCGACCATGACGGCGTCCACGTCGAACCCGTGCGGCCCCCGGTCGACAGCAACGACCGGACGGTTTCGTGCCACGAGCGAGCTCAGATCGCTATGGTCGCCTGCCGCCGCAAGGATCACGCCCGCCATGTTCTCGCTTATCGCGATATCGAGGTAGCGCGCTTCTTTGTCGTGGTCTTCGTCGGTGTTGCAGAGCACGACGGAATATCCGGCGGCTTGTGCCACATCCTCGACGCCGCGGGCCATCGATGTGAAGAACGGGTTCTCGATGTCGGGGATCACCAGTGCGATCACCTCTGAGTTCTGTCTGCGCAGGCTTCGTGCGGTCCTGTTCGGAGTGAACGAAAGCGCTTCGGCCGCCTCGCGGACGAGTTTCGACTTCTCTGCAGACACATTCATGCCGTTGAAAACGCGCGACACCGTCGCGGGCGAAACTCCTGCGCGTGCCGCGACTTCGTAGATTGTCGTCATTGCCCGCGCACCTCGAACCCTCCACACTCGTCGCTGCGCGACCAGCCGTGCTGGCACAGTTGACACACGCAGTTTGCTCAGCCTACAGTGATGAAATCGATTACACCAGTCGGAGTGCTGGTGCAGACAACGACGTACGAGGAGTACCACGTGGCAGCCACCGGCCTCAGCGAAATCGCGCAATTGCGCGCCGTTCAGACGCGTTCGATCAGCCCAGAGAATTTCGATGGTTCTGTCGGAGGAGGCGGGCGCGCCATAGAGGGTACAGGCGCGGCAAGCGCGCGTGATCTCGGTCGCGGGTGGAAGATCTCGCCGAGCGTCGACGTGAAAGCGGGGGAGACGTTCGACCTGGCGAACATCCCAGGTGCTGGCAAGATCACGCACATCTGGATCACGACACACACGGACAATTGGCGAACGCTGCTGTTGCGCGCGTATTGGGACGGGGCACCCGAGCCGGCCATCGAAGTGCCGTACGGCGACTTCTTCTGCAACGGGTGGGGCGTGTTCGCGCAGGTCAATTCGCAGACGATCGCCGCCAATCCACACGGCGGATTCAACTCGTATTGGCCGATGCCGTTCAAGGACGGCGCCCGGTTGACGATCGAGAACACGTCGACGGTGGACGCCCGCGTCTACTACCAGATCACCTACGAGCTGGGCGGAGATTACTCGGGCGAAGGGTATCTGCACGCCCAGTGGCGGCGCAGCAATCCGCTCGAGGACAAGACTCCGCACACGATCATCGAGGGCGTCGAGGGCCGGGGGCAGTACGTGGGAACATACATCGCCTGGGGCGTGAACAGCAACGGCTGGTGGGGTGAGGGCGAAATCAAGTTCTACCTGGACAGCGACATCAACGGCACAGCTGACGAGTATCCGACGATCTGCGGCACGGGAACCGAGGACTACTTCGGCGGGGCATGGAACTTCGATGTTCCAGGACGGGGATACACCGAGTTCTCCACGCCGTATCTCGGCATGCCGCAGGTGATCAAGCCTGACGGGCTCTATGTCAGCCAGCAACGCTTCGGCATGTACCGATGGCACCTGGCAGACCCGATCCACTTTGCAGAGCGGATGCGTGTGGACATCCAGGCCCTCGGGTGGCGCAGCGGCTGGCGTTACCTCCCGTTGCGCGACGACATCGCATCCACGGCGCTGTTCTACCTTGACCGGCCGACGGCGCGGCGCCCGAAGACCCCAACCGCCGACGAGTTGGAGGTGCACCTGGGAGCCGGGGCTGTTCCTGACGTCGGTGCGACTCCCGCGCGGCCGCCGCGCTAATCCCTTCTTCGCCGACTACTCCCTTACGGTCACATTGGCGCGGGCGAAAGTGACCATAAGGGAGCAGTCGGCGAAACGCGAGGGGCGCTACTTGATTCCCGAGATCCGCACACCGTTCACGATGAAGCGCTGGAAGATCAGCACGAGAACGATCGTCGGGATGGCGGCGAGCATCGAGCCTGCCATCAGCAGGCCCCAGTCGTTGCCGCGATCCGAGCGGAAGTTTCCGAGGAACTGCATGATCTGGGTGAGGCTCGGGTCGGTGATGGTGAGGATCGGCCACACGTATGCGTTCCAGTACGCCATGTACGCGGTCAGGCCCATGACGACGAATGGCGCCACCGACTGTGGAAGGAAGATGCGTGTGAAGATCTGCCAACGGCTGGCCCCATCGATCAGTGCCGCCTCCTCAATCGCGACGGGAAAGTTCAGGTAGAACTGCCGCAGGAAGAACATTTGGGCAGCGGATGCCAGCCCGGGGATGATCAAGACCGCCATCGTGTTGAGCATGCCCAGCTGAGATACCACCATGAACGACGTCAGCAAGATCGCCATCATCGGGATGAACATCGGAGTGATGCACACCGCGAACCAGAATCGTTTGCCTGCGAAGTCCAGTCGGGCGAACGCGTATGCTGCAGCAGAGTTGATCGCCAGGCTGAACGCGGTAAAGATCACGGCGCCGACGAACGTGATGATCATGGCGCGAGAGAACTCCGGATCTGCTGCAATCTGGATGTAGTTGTCGAAATTCCACATGTCGGGAAAGAACTGGAACGGCGTTCGCAAGACCTCGGTCTTGCCCTTGAAGCCGGAGATCGCCATCCATGCGAGGGGGAACAGCACGCTGACGCTGATCAGCACCATGAGCACGGCGGAGACGATACGGGTTGGGATGCTTTTCTTCATTTTCGGAGCTTCTTTTCCCCGACGCGCTAGGCGTCGACAGCCTTATCTGAATTGACGAGCCGGAAGATTCCGAGCGAGATGAGACCGAGCACCACGAACAGCAGCAGCGCGGCGGTGAGCGAGAAGCTCGTCGCATACGGCGTCATGTCCGTGAACGTCTGGAACATGTACAGGTTCGGAGTTGTGGTCGCATCGACCGGTCCGCCCTTCGTCATCACGAGCGGGAGGTCGATCATCTGGAACGACAGGGAGAAACCGGTGACGATCAGATAGAGGAACACGTTCTTCAGCAACGGAATCGTGATGTACCAGGTCTGCTTGAAGTATCCGGCTCCGTCGAGGTCAGCCGATTCGTAGTAACTGTCGGGGATATCGAGCAACCCGGCGAGCATGATCAGCGTTGTGATGCCGAATCCGAGCCATAGCCCAGGCACGGCGATGGCAGGCAGTGCTGTCTCTGGGTCGTTGAGCCACGCGATCGGACCCGAGTTCAGAAGCGACAGGAACCAGTTGACGACGCCCTGATCCTGATACATGAACGTGAAAAGCACGGAGGCGACGACCGTGGACACGACAGCAGGTACGTAGACCGTCGTCTTCATGAACGCCGCAGCCGTCTTGCTCAACGTTTTGATGAAGCTTGCCAGCAGGAGGGCGATGATCAGCCCGGCAGGAACAGTGAGGATCGCATAGTACAGCCCGACCCACAGGGACTTCCAGAACCGCGGCTCCGTGAGCACGTATTGGTAGAACTGCAGGCCGACGAATTGGGAGCCTTGATAGAAGTTGATCTTGAACAGGCTGAGGTATACCGAATTTCCCAGTGGCCAGAAAACGAAAATGCCCAGCAGAATGACCATGGGCGCGATCATCAGATACGCGGTCCTATTGCTTCTGAGGTGTTTTGCGGTCACCGGCGCTGCCGACTTTTTGCCTCGGCCGGGCCGCGGCTTCGCAGCATCCGGTTCGGTGCCCGTCGGTGGCACCACCGCCCCCGCCTGATTCAGTACAGACACGATACTTCCCTTGGATCGTGCGCCTTCGGCGTCCCGTGCGAATGCAAGGGACGCCGAAGAGCGCTGTTGCTACTTCTTGCCTGGGCCTGTTCCGGCAAGCGACTGCTTCTTGATGACACTGTTGATCGCATCATCCGCTGTCTTCAAGGCTGCAGGGATGGTCGCGTTCCCCTTCATCGCAGATTCGATTGCCGTACCCATGGCCAGTGATATGTCGCCAGGGTAGCCAGGTTCCTGCTTGCCGTTCGGAACGATCTTCTCGGAGATGATCTTCATGAACGGGTCTGATGACCCTTCAGCGTCCTTTGCGATCTCTGCATCAACGGATGTGCGCACGGTGAACTTCGAGTACCCGCTCGTCTTGAAGAAGTCCGCCATGATCGCCGGATCGCCCGCGAGCAGATACTGGATGAAGTCGGCCGCCTGTTGCTTCGCTTTCGACTTCGCGTCGACCGTCAGAGTCCAGCCTCCGAGTGTGGCAGTTGTCTTCGACATGTCACCGTCGACCGAGGGAAACGGAGCAACGGCCGTCTTGTCGACCATCTTTGGGAAGTCGTTCTTCAGTTGTCCGACCGCCCACGAACCGTCGGCCATCATCGCCACCTCGCCGTTGCCGTACGGCGATGCATCCGCGTAACCCACCTTGGGTTGCTGCGGGATCAGGCCACCCTGATAGAGGTCCTTATAGAACCCGAGCAGTTTCTCGAAGCACGGGTCGGTTGCCTGAGCTTTCGACCAGTCGTCGTTGATCGGCAAATGGCCGCACGCGTTGTATTGCAAGCCCCAGCTCGACCACTGCAGGTCGAGCGCCGTCGACGCGATCGTCATGCCCTTCACCTTGCCCTGCGTGAGCGCCTTGGCCCAGGTGATCAGATCGGCCCAGGTCTTCGGCGGAGAGTTCGGGTCGAGCCCCGCAGCTTTCACGAGGTCTGTTCGGTAGTAGAGCACCGTCGACGGTTCGACGAGCATGGGATACGCGTAGTGCTTTCCGCCCACGGTCACGAAGCTCTTCACGTTGTCTTTGATGTCGGTGAATGACTTCTTCGGCATCAGACCGTCGAGATCGGCCAGCTGCCCACCTGCAACGTCAGCTGCAATCGAACCGTAATTGGTGGTCGCCACATCTGGCTGCTTGCCGGCGGCTTGCGCGGCCTTCAGCTTCTGCGCCCAGGTGTCTGCCGGGACCACCTGATAGTCGACCTTCACCTTGTCTTG
>Ga0070658_10005071_pt1 | contig 10717 bp, 8 predicted proteins | sample KBSC13metaG_FD_64664 | JGI IMG/M metagenome (GOLD analysis project Ga0070658, IMG submission 64664) | Corn rhizosphere microbial communities from Kellogg Biological Station, Michigan, USA - KBS C1-3 metaG | ecosystem: Host-associated > Plants > Roots > Rhizosphere > Soil ... | reverse complement strand
GGGCAAGGACACGGGCATCGTGCATGCGCGCAACATCCGCATCGACCGCATCACCTTCGCGAACAGCCGCCTCAACTTCACGGATCACTACATCCGCCCGAACTACACCGCGGACGTGGGCGAGCTGAACGGCTCGGTGTCGCATCTCTCCTCGGAGCCTTCCACGCGCGCGACCGTGGCGCTGGCCGGCAAATGGAATGCCACGTCGCCGGTGATCATCGCGGGCACCGTGAATCCCCTCTCGGGCGACCTGTTCGTGGATATCGCGGCCAAGGGCGAGAACATCGACCTCACCAAGCTGAGCGCCTATTCGGCGCGCTATGCGGGCTACGGCATCACCGACGGGCGCCTCACGCTCGACGTCAAGTACCACGTCGAGAACGGCAAGCTCGACGGCCGCAATCGCATCCTCGTGGACCAGCTCGCTTTCGGCGACAAGGTCGAGAGCCCCGAGGCGACCAAGCTGCCGGTGCTCTTCGCGATCAACCTGCTGAAGGACAAGAACGGGCGCATCAACCTGGTGCTGCCGGTGAGCGGCTCGCTCGAGGACCCCAAGTTCGACGTGATGGCGGTGGTCTCGCAGATCTTCGGCAGCCCGCTCAAGGCGGCGCAGAGCTCCCCCTTCTCGCTCATCACGGCGGGGGCGAGCGACGGCGACGATCTCGCGTATGTGGCTTTCGAGCCGGGCCTCGCCACGCTCACGCCGAAGGCCGAGAAGAAGCTCGCCTCGCTCGTCACGGTCCTGCAGGATCGCCCGGGGATCAAGCTCGAGGTCGCCGCGCGCGTGGACGATGCGAAGGACCTCGAGGCGCTCAAGCAGGCGGCGCTGGAGAAGCGCATGGCTTCGGCGCCGAAGGACCTTTCCGCCGAGGCGCGCGAAAAGCTCGCGGCACAGCCGGTGGAGGTGGGCGCGCAGGACCTGGTGACGCTCGCCACGCAGCGCGCCGAGATCGTGAAGGGCTTCCTGTGCGCGGCCGATCGCCTGCCCGCCGAGCGCGTGGTCCTCGCCAGCGCGCCCGCGAAGGCCGGCGACGCCGGGAAGGCCGTGTTGAGCCGCGTGGACTTCGCGCTGCGATAACCCACGGTGCCGCGGTCGCGGCAATAGCCCGGGATCCCCTTATCATCGGGCATGACTCCAAAGGGCCGCTGGATCCTCGCGGCGACCATCCTCGGCTCGAGCATGGCGATGATCGACGGCACCGTCGTCAACATCGCCTTGCCCGCGCTGCAGGAGCACATGGGCGCCACCATCGCGGACGTGCAGTGGGTCGTCGAGGCGTACACGCTCTTCCTCGCCGCACTCATGCTCACCGGCGGCGCGCTGGGCGATCGCTATGGGCGAAAGCGCGTTTTCTGCATCGGCGCGGTCTTCTTCTCGGCGGCGTCGCTCGCGTGCGGCCTTGCTCCCACGATGCCGGCGCTCATCGCGGCCCGGGCCGTGCAGGGAATCGGCGCCGCCATGCTCGTGCCGGGCAGCCTGGCCATCATCAGCGCCTGTTTCCCCGACGCGGAGCGGGGAAAGGCGATCGGCACCTGGTCCGCGTTTACCTCGATCACGATGTCGATCGGCCCGCTGGTGGGCGGTGCGCTGATCGACTACGCCTCCTGGCGCGCGATCTTCTTCATCAACCTGCCGATCGCCGCGCTCGTGCTCTGGCTCTCGATGCGGCATGTGCCGGAGAGCCGCGCCGCCGAGCAGCGCAGGCTCGACGTGCCCGGTGCCGCGCTCGCCACCCTGGGATTGGGCGCGCTCGTCTACGGCCTGATCGAATCCTCGAGGCTCGGGTTCGGGGACGCGCGGATCGCCATCGCCTTGTCGGCCGGCGTGGCGTTCCTTGTCGCCTTCGTGATCGTCGAATGGAAGTCGCCCGAGCCGATGATGCCGTTGTCGCTCTTCCGTTCCCGCGCCTTCAGCGGCACGAACGCGTTGACGCTCTTCCTCTACGGCGCGCTCGCGGGCGGGCTCTTCTTCGTGCCCATGAACCTGATCCAGCTGCAGGGATTCTCCGCCACCGGTGCCGGAGCGGCGATGCTGCCTTCGGTGCTCATCCTGTTCGCGCTGTCGCGATGGTCGGGCGGCCTCGTCGATCGCATCGGCGCGCGCCTGCCGCTCATCGTGGGCCCCGCGATCGCGGCGGCGGGCTTCGCGCTCTTCATGCTGCCGGGCACCGAGGCGAATTACTGGACCACATTCTTTCCCGCCGCCGTCGTGCTCGGCTTCGGGATGGCGCTCACGGTCGCGCCGCTCACGACGACCGTGATGAGCAGCGTCGATCGCTCGCGCTCCGGTGTCGCCTCCGGCGTGAACAACGCGGTGTCCGAGACCGCCGGGGTGCTCGCGATCGCGGTCTTCGGGCTCGCGATGGCGCAGGTCTTCGCGGCGAAGCTCGACGGCAAGCTCGCCTCCGCGCCGCTGCCGGCCGGTGTCCGCGAGGAGGTGGCGGCACAACGCGCCAAGCTCGCGGCGATCGAGATTCCGGCGCACGCCGATGCTCGCCAGAAGGTCGCGCTGAAGGCCGCGGTGGACGAATCGTTCGTCGCAGGCTTCCGGTGCGTGATGCTGATGGCCGCTTTGCTCGGCGTGCTCTCCGCGCTCGCCGCGGCGATATCGATTCCGCCGAAGACCAAACGCAAAAAACTGGAAGCGAGCGTTCGGGCGGCTCAGCGAATGACGTCGTAGCCGCGTTCGGCGGCCTGCGTCGCCATGGTCTCGAGCACCTGGTAGTCCTCGATCCGAGGCATGACGAATTTCTCGACGAGCACGGGCTCCATCAGCCGCTGGTATTGGGTGCTCTTGTGCAGGATGAGCAATCGATCGCGCAACCGCTCCACGATCGCGGAGGGGATGCCGGGTGCGGCGACGAGCATGGGGATCGGTGTCCAGGGCGTGGTGTCGATCACGCGAAGGCCTTCGAGGCGCTGCGGCTCGTGCCGGCGGCAGAGGTCGAGGTAGAACGAGTCGAGCGCGATCACGTCGACGTTGGCGTTGCGAAGCGCCTCCAGCGTGCGCGCCGGCGTGCCCAGCGGACCGATCGATTGGCTGTACAGCGCGCGGCGCTCCGGCTTCACGAATTGCGAGAGCGTGAAGCGCGGCGCGTTGAAGCCCGATTGCGAGTCCTCGGACATCCATCCGAAGCGGTGCGCGAACGTGTCCGCCAGGGCCACGAAGCGCGTGGATTCGCGCACGAGGAATTCACTGCAGTAGCGCGGCAGGTGCGCGTAGCGTGCGGGCGAGGGGACGGGTGCGGCGATGGGCTGCATGGCGAGCGGCGAGCGCTGGAACGGCCAGCCGCACATGAAGCCGCAGCACAGTCGCGGATCGCTCCACAGCTCCGCGATCGGGCGCGGCCAGCCGTGCTCGATCACCTCGATGTCCAGGCCGGTGTCGCGAAACACATGGCCGAAGAGCTCGCGCCACGCCGCGGCCGCTGCCGGCACGGCGTTGTACATGCGAAACGAGGTGATCACGCGTGCGGACCTGAATTCATCGAAATGGAGTCTGACCCCATTAATTGAAGCGCAGGGTCTGGCCGACGCCGTCGCGTCGGGCCTTGGTGAGCAGCGCGTGGCCCAGCGCGATGTCGCTGGAGCTGAGGCCCCGGTGCCAGAAGAGGATCGTCTCGTCGTTGCGTTCGCGGCCGGGCTTGAGCCCCGCCACGATCTGCCCCAGCTCCGCGTGCAGGTTGCCTTCGTTCAGGCGATCGCTGTCGACGTGCTGGCGCAGCGCGCCGAAGGGCAGGCCCTTGCGGCACTGGCCCCAGTCGTCCACCACCATCTTGTCCATGATGTCCGTGAGCGAGAGCTCGACGGCGCTCATGGTGCCGTACGGAATCACGAGCGCGCCCTTCTTTATCCAGGAAGTGAGCAGCAGGGGCTCGGGCTTGGGCAGGCGCGAGGCCTCCACGACGATGTCCGCGCCGCGCACGCACGATTCCCAGTCCTCGGTCACGGTGACCTTCTTGCCGAGGTCCCGCGAGAGGCGCGCGGCGAACGCGTCGCGGCTTTCCGGGCGGCGCGAATGCACGCGGATCTCGTCGAAATGAAAGATCCGATCCAGCAGGCGCACGTTCCAATAGGACGTGCCGCGCGCCCCGACATGGCCCAGCACGCGGCTGTCCTTGCGTGCGAGGTGCTTCGCGCCGATGGCGGTCATCGCCCCCGTGCGCATGTCCGTGATGGCCGTGGCATCGATCACGGCGAGCGGCATGCCGGTCTCGGGGTCGAAGAGGTTCAGCAGCGCCATCTCCGAGGGCAGGTTCTTCTTGTAGTTGTCCACGAAGTCGCTCACGACTTTCACGCCGGCCACGCCGAGGGGCTTCACGTAGCCGCGCAGGACGTTGAAGTGCCCCTTGGCCGAGGACTCGGGGATGAGGTGCACGCGCGGCTCGATCACCGTTTCCTTGCGGCCTTGCGCCGCGAGCGCGGCTTCCACCGCGGCGATCACTTCGTCGTCCGTGAGGGCCAGGCGCTCCACGTCCGGTCCGTTGAGATAGGTGATGTCGACGCGTTGCGTGGCTTGCATCGCTACTCCTGGGGCTTGATGCCGGCGCGGCGGATCACGTCGCTCCACTTGGCGCTGTCGCTCTTGATCAGCGCCGCGAATTCCTCGGGTGTGTTGCCCACGGTCTCCAGGCCCAGGCCCGCGAGCTTCGCCCTCACGTCCTCCGCCTGCAGCGCTTCCACCATGTCGTGGTTGAGCTTCTGCACGATCTCCGGAGGCGTGCCCGCGCGCGCGACGATGCCGTACCACGAGGTCACGTCGAAGCCGGGCAGGCCGCTCTCGGCGACCGTGGGCACCTCCGGCAGCTGCGGGTTGCGCCTGGGGCTCGCGACCGCGATCGCGACGAGCTTGCCGGTGCGCACGTGCTGCAGCACCGTCGAGACGCCGGCGAACATCATCTGCACGTTGCCGCCGAGAAGATCGTTCACCGCGGGCGCGATGCCCTTGTACGGAATGTGCTGGGCCTTGATCCCCGCCTCGACGTTCAGCAACTCACCGGCCAGATGCGCGCCGCTGCCGTCGCCGGGAGACGCGAAGTTGAGCTTGCCGGGATTGGCCTTCGCGTAGGCGATGAGCTCGCGGAAATTCTTCGCCGGCACCGAGGGGTGCACCACGAGCACGTTCGGCGACTGCGCGAGGAGCGTCACGGGCGTGAAGTCCTTGTGCGCGTCGAACGGCAGCTTCGGGAAGAGCGTCGGGTTGACCGTGAGGTTTCCCGTCGGGGCGAGGGCGAGGGTGTAGCCGTCGGGCGCGGCGCGCGCGGCTTCGGCCATGCCGATGTTTCCCGAGGCGCCGACCTTGTTGTCGACGATCACCGGCTGCTTCCATTTTTGCGAGAGCTTCTCGCCGATGATGCGCGGGAGGAGGTCGGCGACACCGCCGGCGGCGAACGGGACGATGATACGGACGGGCTTGTTGGGATAGGGCTCTTGCGCTTGCGCGCCGATGGTACAAGCGAGCAGCAGCGGGGCAAGAGCGGACAAAAGGCTTTGGAAACGCCGATGGCCGCCGATGACGCGCCGATGACCGCCGATATTCGCGTTGTTCATTTTGAGCACCGTGGTTAGATCATGGGAAGGTCGAGGCCCGCGTCGCGGGCGCACTGGATCGCGCTTTCATAACCGGCATCGGCGTGGCGCATGACGCCCGTGGCGGGGTCGTTGGACAGCACGCGCCGGACGCGCACGCCGGCTTCCTTCGTGCCGTCGCAGACGATCACCACACCCGCGTGCTGCGAGAAGCCCATGCCCACGCCGCCGCCGTGATGGAACGAGACCCACGTGGCCCCGCCGGCGGTGTTGAGCAGTGCGTTGAGCAGCGGCCAGTCGGAGACGGCGTCGGAGCCGTCGCGCATGGACTCGGTCTCGCGGTTGGGGCTCGCGACGGAGCCGGAATCGAGGTGGTCGCGGCCGATCACGATGGGCGCCTTCAGCTCGCCGCTCGCGACCATGTCGTTGAACGCGGCGCCGGCGCGAGCGCGGTCGCGCACGCCGAGCCAGCAGATGCGCGCGGGCAGCCCCTGGAAGGCGATGCGTTGTCGCGCCATGTCCAGCCAGTTGTGCAGATGCTTGTCGTGCGGCACGAGCTGCTTCACCCTCGCATCGGTCTTCGCGATGTCCTCGGGATCGCCCGAGAGCGCGACCCAGCGGAAGGGACCCTTGCCTTCACAAAAGAGCGGACGGATGTACGCGGGCACGAAGCCGGGGAAGTCGAACGCGTTCTCGACGCCTTCCTCCTTCGCCATCTGCCGGATGTTGTTGCCGTAGTCGACGACGGCCGAGCCGCGCTTTTGCAGCTCCAGCATGGCGCGCACCTGCACGGCCATCGATTGCTTCGCGGCCTTCACGACGGCCTCGGGCTCGCTCACGCGGCGCGCCTTCCATTCGTCGATGGACCAGCCGATCGGCAGGTAGCCGTTGAGCGGATCGTGCGCGGAGGTCTGGTCCGTGACCACGTCCGGCTTGATGCCGCGCTTCACGATTTGCGCAAAGACATCCGCCGCATTGCCGACGAGGCCCACCGAGATGGCGCGGCCTTCGCGCGTGGCGTCGTCGACCATGCGCAGCGCCTCATCCAGCGTTCCGGCCTTGCGGTCGAGATAGCGCGTGCGCACGCGGAAATCGATGCGCGACTCGTCGCATTCCACCGCGATCATCGAGAAGCCCGCCATGGTGGCCGCGAGCGGCTGCGCCCCGCCCATGCCGCCCAGCCCGCCGGTGAGGATCCAGCGCCCCTTGGGGTCGCCGCCGAAGTGCCGGTCGGCCATCGCGTAGAAGGTCTCGTAGGTCCCCTGCACGATGCCTTGCGAGCCGATGTAGATCCACGAGCCCGCGGTCATCTGGCCGAACATCATGAGGCCCTTGCGGTCCAGCTCGTGGAAGTGCTCCCACGTGGCCCAGTGCGGGACGAGGTTCGAGTTGGCGATGAGCACGCGCGGCGCATCCGGGTGTGTCGGAAACACGCCGACGGGCTTGCCGGATTGGACGAGCAGCGACTCGTCGTCGCCCAGGCGCTTCAACACCTCGAGGATCTTGTCGAAGCATTCCCAGTTGCGCGCCGCACGCCCGATGCCGCCATACACGACGAGGTCTTCCGGATGCTCCGCCACTTCCGGATCCAGGTTGTTCTGGATCATCCGGTAGGCGGCCTCGGTCAGCCAGCTCCTGCACGTGAGTTGCGTGCCGCGCGGTGCGCGCACGACACGCTCCGCATGACGCGTCCAGTCCGATCGATCGTTCATCGCGTGCTCCTTTTCGCATGGGGTGTGTGCACGACCGGCAGCTGCCCGCCGAGGCGGTAGCGGCTGCCGGGATGCACGAGGCGCGCGTACGTGGCCACGCGACCGGCGGACCACGTGCGGCGGTTGATCTGCAGGCAGGGCGCGCTCGCGTCGACCTGCAGGGCGCGGGCCATCGCCGTCGTGGGCGACACCGCCTCGATCACGTGCTCGATGGCTTCCAGCGGTGCGACACGCGAGAGATACGCATTCGGCGTCTCGCGCGAGAAATCGTGTTGGAGATACTTGGGTGCCACCGCCGGATTCACGAAACGGTCCTCCAGCTGTACGGGCACGCCGTTGTCCATGTGCACGATGGTCGAGTGGAAGACGCGCGCCTCGGGCATGAGGCCCAGGTACATCGCGATGGTTTCGCTCGCCCGCAGCGCCTCGAGCTTCATCACGCGGCAGCCGTAGCTGTGGCCTCGCTCCGCGATCTCGTCGGCGATGTTGCGCACTTCCAGCATCGACATGACCGGCTTGCGATCCGCGACGAACGTCCCCAGGCCCTGGCTGCGCACGAGCCAGCCTTCCTGGGCGAGGTCCAGCAGGGCGCGCCGGGCGGTCATGCGGGAGACGCCGAACTCCGCGGCGAGCTGGTTCTCCGACGGCACTCGCGTCGCGATCTGCCACTCGCCCGACTCGATGCGCGCCATCACGTGGCGCTTGATGCGCGCATAGGGCGCGATGTGGGGGACGGGCTCGACCATCGCTTGACTGTACTTGCCTATACAAGTAAGGTCAAGCCGATGGATGCGGTGCTCACGAACGTGCGGCTGGCCACGATGGCGGGCCCGGGCTACGGCGAGGCCGGCGGCGATGCCATCGCCTTCGAGGCCGGGCGCATCGCCTGGATCGGCGCATCGTCTTCCGCGCCCGCGGGCCCGCGCATCGACGGCGCAGGGTGCTGGGCCACGCCCGCCTTGATCGATTGCCATACGCACCTCGTCTACGCCGGCAACCGCGCACGGGAATTCGAGCAGCGCCTTGCCGGGGCCTCGTACGAGGACATCGCCCGCGCGGGTGGCGGCATCAACTCGACGGTGAAGGCCACCCGAGCGGCGAGCGAGGAAGACCTCGTGGACCAGGCGCTTCCGCGGCTGCGCGCTCTGGTCGAGGAAGGCGTGAGCGTCGTCGAAGTGAAGTCCGGCTATGGCCTCGACACGGACACGGAACTGCGCATGCTTCGGGCGGCACGTCGCCTGGGAGGGCAGCTGCCGGTCACCATCCGCACGACGCTGCTGGCGCTGCATGCGCTCCCGCCCGAGTTCGCGGGCCGGGCCGACGACTATGTGGATTACGTCTGCCGCGAGATGATCCCGGCGGCGGCCCGCGAAAAGCTCGCGGACGCGGTCGATGGATTCTGCGAGCGCATCGGCTTCACCGCCGCGCAGACGCAGCGCGCCTTCGAGGCGGCCCGTGCGCATGGCCTGCCGGTGAAGCTGCACGCCGAGCAGCTCTCGAACCAGCGCGGCGCCGAGCTGGCCGCGCGTTTCTCCGCCTTGTCCGCGGATCATCTGGAGTACGCGGACGAGCAGGGCATCGCGGCGATGGCGCGCGCCGGCACGGTGGCGGTGCTGCTGCCCGGCGCCTTTTTCTTCCTGCGCGAGAAGCAGTTGCCGCCGGTGGACCTTCTGCGCAGCCACGGCGTGCCCATCGCGATCGCGAGCGACCACAATCCGGGCACGTCGCCCTATTCGTCGTTGCTGCTCATGCTCAACATGGCGTGCACCGCGTTCCGGCTCACGCCCGCGGAGGCGCTCGCGGGGGTGACCCGCGAGGCCGCGCGTGCGCTCGGGATGGCGCAATCCCACGGGACGCTGGAAACAGGCAAGGCCGCGGATGTCGCTTTGTGGGAGGTCGAGCATCCCTCGGAGCTCGCATACAGCTACGGCACGCATCGTCCGCATGCCGTGTTCCGCGCCGGCGTGAAGCGCGCATGAAGCTCTTCGCGGCGCATGCGCGATTGCCGTCTGGTTGGGCGCGAGACGTGCTGATCGAAATCGATGCGCAAGGCCGCATCGCCTCGGTCATGCGCAACACGCCGTCGAACGGCGCCGAGCGCATCGACGGTTTCGTGGTGCCCGGCATGCCCAACGTCCACTCGCATGCATTCCAGCGCGCGATGGCCGGATTCACCGAGGCGCGCACGCATCCGGTGGACGGCTTCTGGACCTGGCGCGAGCTCATGTATCGCTTCGCCGCGCGAGTGACTCCCGAGATCGTGCAGGACATCGCGGCGTTCCTGTACGTCGAGATGCTGAAGGCCGGCTACACCGGCGTCGCGGAATTCCATTACCTGCACCACGACAGCGGCGGCGCGCCGTATGGGCACCGCGCCGAGCTGTCGGACCGCGTGATCGCCGCGGCGCAGGAGGCGGGCATCGCGATCACGCATCTTCCCGTGCTCTATCGTTACGGCGGCTTCGGCGCGGCGCCGCCCAGCGAGGCGCAGGCTCGCTTCGTGAACGACGTCGACGCGTTCGTGGCGCTCGTGCACGACCTGCAGGGCCGCCACCGCTCGGATTCCGGCGTGCAGGTCGGTGTCGCTTTCCACTCTCTACGTGCGGTGGATGAAGCTTCGATGCGCGAGGCGCTGGGCGCGCTCGATGCGTGGCCGATCCACATCCACGTGGCGGAGCAGCAGCGCGAGGTCGCCGACTGCATCGCGTGGAGCGGCATGCGGCCCGTGCAATGGCTGCTGCACCACGTGCCCGTGGACGAACGTTGGTGCCTCGTGCACGCCACTCATCTTTCCGATGCGGAGGTGCGCGAGCTGGCCGCGACGCGCGCGCTCGCAGGCTTGTGTCCCACGACCGAGGCGAACCTGGGCGACGGGCTCTTTCCGTTGCCGGCCTTCCTCGAGGCGGGCGGGCGCCTCGGCATCGGCAGCGACAGCCACGTGAGCGTGAGCGTCGCCGAGGAGCTGCGCACGCTGGAATACGGGCAACGGCTGGCCTCGCAAAGGCGCGCCGTCTTCGCCACGCCGGAAGCCGCCTCGCCGGGCGAGCGGCTTTTCGCCGACGCGGCGCTTCACGGCGCGCAGGCTTTGGGCCTGACCACGGGCCGCATCGAGACGGGCGCGCGCGCGGACCTCGTAGTGCTCGATCCCGACCATCGCGCATTCTGGAACGTCCCGGCCGAGCGGATCCTCGATGCGTGGATCTTCGCGGGCGACAATGGCTGCGTGCGGGACGTGATGGTGGGAGGCGCCTGGCGCCTGCGCGATCGCCGCCATCCGCGCGAAGACGAGCTCGCGGCGCGTTTCCGGCGCGCACAGGCGGCGCTGCTGGCGTGAAGGTCACGCGGCGCGGTCCGAGCGAATTCACGCCCCAGCCGTGGAAGAACGGCGGGGGCCGGACCGTGGAGCTCGCGCGTGAGGGTGAGGGAGAAGCTTTCGCGTGGCGCGTGAGCGTCGCGGACATCGAGCGCTCCGGACC
>Ga0070658_10005070_pt1 | contig 10719 bp, 14 predicted proteins | sample KBSC13metaG_FD_64664 | JGI IMG/M metagenome (GOLD analysis project Ga0070658, IMG submission 64664) | Corn rhizosphere microbial communities from Kellogg Biological Station, Michigan, USA - KBS C1-3 metaG | ecosystem: Host-associated > Plants > Roots > Rhizosphere > Soil ... | reverse complement strand
CCAGCGACAGAAATTCGTCCCGCGTTTCCTTGCTCTCGCGAAACGCCCCCAGCATCGCGCTGGTCACCGTCCCCGAATGCTGTTTCTCCACGCCCCGCATCATCATGCAGAAATGCTGCGCCTCCGCGATCACTCCAACCCCCAGAGGATCGAGTATCTCCTGGATGCATTCCGCAATTTGCTGCGTCATCCGTTCCTGGATCTGCAGGCGGCGCGCGAAAATATCGACCAGACGGGGCAGCTTGCTCAGCCCGATCACCTTATTCCGCGCCAGATAAGCAATGTGGACCTTGCCAAAAAACGGCAGCATGTGGTGCTCGCACATGCTGAAGAACTCGATGTCCTTCACGATCACCATCTCGTCGTACTTTACGTTGAAGACGGCGCCGTTGATGACTTTGCCGATGTCCTGCGTGTATCCGGAGGTCAGAAAATGGAGCGCTTTTTCGACGCGCTCCGGCGTCCGCAGCAGGCCTTCGCGCTGCGGATTTTCGCCGATCGCCTCCAGTATTCCCGAAATCAGCGGAGCGATCGGCTTCGCCGGCAACTCCTTCACGATTGCACGTTTCCTGGCCATTTCCTAAGTCCCCGAATTCTTAGCCGCTGATTTCACAGATGTTCCGCGGGGTCTCCCAGATGCGAATTTTTTCGAGCCGCGGACTTCCACCCGGAAACGCATCCTTCCACGCATTGCGCAAGCGCCGGTCCACTTCTGCCGCCAGATTTTCGGTAGTCGGTACGGCCTCGCGGAATGCCGGAACTTCCTCATTTAAATTGCGATACCGAAAGGGCTCTACGGCCTCGCGCCACGCGAGCGCGTCTAGTTCGTCCAGCGAAACCGCGCGCCCGGTGACCGGATCCACTTGCCCCGCGACCGTAATCTCCACCTGGTAATCGTGCCCGTGGCCGAACGGATTATTGCACTTGCCGTAGATCGCGCGGTTTTCCGCATCGCTCAACGACGGCGCGTGCAGCCGATGTGCGGCCGTAAAGCTGTACCGGCGCGAGAGATAGACGGTCATCTCTCACCTCGGTATTCCACCGCCAGATCGTCCGTCTCCTGCACCCGCACCGAATACAGCCGCGCTCGCCCGGTCGCGTCGATATCTTTTTCAATCCGCGACCAGATATCGACCGCGATATTCTCGACCGTCGGCACTTGGTTCTCGAACGCCGCGACCTCGCGGTTCAGCAGCCGGTGATCGTAAACCGAGAGCACGCGCTCTTCGAGCAGATCCTTCAGCCGCTTCAGGTCGAGGATCATCCCCGTCACCGGGTCCGGCTCGCCTTCGATCGCCACTTCCACCACGTAGTTATGGCCGTGGCTCTGCGGATTCGCCGCCGCGCCGTAGATCCGCCGGTTCTCCTCGTCCGACAACTGCGGCGACCGGCAAATGTGCGACGCCGAAAACTCCACTTTCTTCGAAATGATCAACCCGCGCTCAGCGCCCCCAATCCACTAGAATTATAGAAGAGGCGCTTTAGACAAAAGGAATGAAAGCTGATCGTATTCTCCCGGTCGCGCTCGCGCTGATGATGGTGGCGTTTTGCGGCGCCCTCTATCATTCGCTTCACGAAGTCGTCGTGAACGCCGGCGACACCGCCCCCAATTTCTCTATCACCGCCGACTCCGGCCGCACCTACACCGCGCGCGATTTCGGCGGCAAGCTGCTGCTCCTGAACTTCTGGGCCACGTGGTGTGGCACCTGCCTCGATGAAATTCCCGCGCTCAACGAAATGACCCGTGAGCTCGCGCCGAAAGGACTGGTGGTGCTCGGCGTCAGCGTCGATAAGGACGAGAACGCGTACAAGAACTTCCTCAAGCGCTTCCCGCTCTCCTATCAAACCGCCCGCGATCCGGACGAGAAAATCAACCTCTCCTACGGCACCATCCAATATCCGGAAAGCTATCTGATCGATCAGAACGGCAAGGTGGTCGAGAAGTTCATCTCGTCCCAGCCGTGGAACTCGCCGCAGATGATCAAGCATGTCGAATCCATGCTCTGACGCCGCGACGGTCCGGTATTCAGTTCCGGATAACGTACGCGCCCGCCTCCGTGAAATCGTCGGCGACAACGGAATCCTCGAACGTTCGCAGGATCTCGCCCTCTACGAATATGACGGCAGCGTGGACAAGTCGCGTCCCGAAGTGGTCGTTTTCCCGAAAAGTACTCAAGAGGTTTCGAGCGTCGTCAAGCTCGCCGCGGAACACCGGATTCCCCTCGTCGGACGCGGCGCGGGCACTGGCCTGAGCGGCGGCGCGATCCCGCGCGTGGGTGGCATCATGGTGGGCTTCGCCCGCATGAACCGCATTCTGGATATCGATATCCCGAATGAGCGCGCCACAGTTGAGCCGGGCGTTGTGAATCTCGATATCTCCGTGGCCGTCGCGCCCTTCGGTTATTTCTACGCGCCCGATCCATCCAGCCAGCGCGCCTGCACCATCGGCGGCAATGTCGCGGAGAATGCCGGGGGTCCGCACACTCTCGCATACGGCGTGACAACGAACCACATCCTCGGCCTCGAATACGTGCTGCCGGACGGCACAGTCCATACGACCTCCGCCGACTCGCCTGGCTTCGATCTCATCGGCCTTCTCACCGGTTCAGAGGGAACCATGGCGCTCACCACGAAGATCGTGGTGCGGCTGATGCGCCAGCCCGAGCGTGTGAAGACGATTCTGGCCATCTGCAATGAGGCTGGCGACGCAGCCAACACGGTCGCCGAAATCACCGCGCGCGCCATCACGCCGGTCGCGGTCGAAATGCTCGATGGTGAAATGCTGCGCATGGTGGAAGACGCCACGCACGCGGGCTATCCGAAGGATGCCGCCGCCGTGCTGCTGATCGAGCTCGAAGGCCTGGCGGAAGCCGTGGAAGAACAGACGGAGCAGATCCGCGCGGCTTGCGAGAAGTGCGGTGTCCGTGAGGTGCGCGTCGCCCGCAGCGCGGAAGAGCGCGATCTTCTTTGGAAAGGCCGCAAGAACGCATTCGGCGCGGTGGGCCGCGTGAGTCCGTCCTACTACGTGCAGGATGGCGTGGTGCCGCGGACACAGGTGGCCCCCACACTGCGTCACATCGCGGAAGTTTCCGCGAAATACGGCCTCGGCATCAGTAATATTTTCCACGCGGGCGATGGCAACATGCACCCCATCATTCTGTTCAACTCGCATGTCGAAGGCGAACTCGAAAAAGCAAAGGCCGCGGGCGAGGAAATCCTTGCCTGGTGCATCGACGCGGGCGGTTCGATCACCGGCGAGCACGGCGTCGGCATGGAGAAAAACGAAATGATGCCGAAGCTTTTCTCGCAGGAATCGCTCGACTGCATGCTTCGTCTCAAACTACTGTTCGATCCCGAAAATCGCCTCAACCCCGGCAAGGTCTTGCCCACGGGCTGCGGCTGCATGGAGATCCGCCAGCCAGCTCAAATGGTTATTTAACCGACGGCGCGGTTTCGGTGAGATTTCGCTCGATTTGCTGACAGGGTTCACCTCAAAAAAAGAAACGCGCCTCAACGTGCATACATCCGTGCGGATATGAACTTCAGGAATCTCTTTTTTATTTCAGCTTTAATCGCGCCGCTTTCCGCATTGGCTCAGACGCCGTTCCCGATCTCGCTCGGTGTGAAAGGGGGTACCTCGCTCACGGATGCTTTCTCCAACCGGACCACGGTAGGCGTGGACACTGCCAGCCACACTTACTCGCAGAAAAAGGACTACATCGTTGGGCCGATGCTGGAGGTACATCTCCCGATGGGGGTTTCGGTGGAAGGAGACGCGCTTTACCGGCCACTCAATCTGACGTGGGATTACACGGTTGTTCCATTGGGCAGCACGAGAGAGGTACACACGGTGAACACGTGGGAATTCCCGATTCTGGTCAAATATCACCTCCCATTTCCCATCGTGAAGCCCTTTATCGAAGCAGGACCATCGTTCCGTCACGTCAGCGAATTCGGGGGCGACACGCCCCATCTTTCAACGAAGGGCTTTGCTACGGGCGTTGGTGTTGAGGCTAAGGCTCTATTCGTCCGCGTCGCCCCCGAATTCCGCTACACCCACTGGGGCAATGATTCCAATCCCAGCACATCATTCTTTAATCCCAAATCGAACTCGAATCAGTTGGAGTTTCTGGTCGGCATCTCATTCTGAGTCCCCGACACTTTAATCTTGAGGACGGCGCAGCCCCGGATTGCCCACCGGCGGCTGCGCGAAGTCTCGACCCCGGGGAGTGAAATAGCTCCGATCGGGTCGGTCGAGTTCTGCCTTCAGGCGGCATACCGAATCACTTCCAACTCAGCGGAACGATCCACCGCTCCGAGCAGTTCGTCTACCCGGGCCATGGCCGCGTCATCAAGTTCCGCTTCGCCGCACTGAATACACTGCAACACAGGAAGGCCGCGGACCACGACGATTCTCGTGTCACCGATTTTGAACGGCAGATCGGTAACGCGACCTTCCATCGTGCCGGCGCAAATACGACATTTCATCGAGCAGTTCTCCTGATTCGGCCGCTATTGATCCATTCAGCGGAGCTTGGTACATACATCGTGACTACACGAATATTATCGCCCGCCACATCGGTAGCTACATGGGCGTGAAATACCAACCCCGAGACTTCTCCACGGAGCAGGAAGCTTGGCAGATACTTGTCGTCAGGATAGGATTCAATGATCTCCAGACTCGCGGTGGCGCTATAAAAGGCTCCCGCGTGAGATCCCTCTGCTGGAGACGCATCGAGACGTGATAGGTCTAACGCACACGATGCGCCGCTATGCAATTCTGAATGAACGCTAAAGGTTCGTCCGGTACCGGCGCATTTGCCACCTGCCAATTATATGGAGGCGCCGCTTATTGTCCGCAGCCTACTTCGGCGACATAACCCCGCGATCCGGCTCTGCTCGATAATCTTCCGGTCCGCCCACATCAACAAACCGGCGCACGATCAGATCGACGTTCGGATCGACGACGCCCATGGCCGTCAGCGTATCGCGAAACCGCACCGCCAGCGCGAAATTCGAAACATCCGCGCCCTGCAGCAACCCCACAATGCACTGGCTGAGCGTTGTTGTTTCCGCGTCGGTCATCTTGTGCCCATGCATCGCGCCAGTCAGCGCTGTCGCCAGCCGCGTGATGTCATTTCGAAAGATGCGCTGCAGCGGCGGAGCCAGCGAAACGATCGCTTCCGCCAATTCGTCCGTAGAAGCATCGCCGGTCATCGCACGCTGCAATACCGGATTCAGCCGTGTCACCGGGTCCGTATTCTGTCCGAAAAGCACGACCGCGGCCGTCAGAACACAAGCCCATGCTTTCCACATGCCCTGAGCATATCGCATTTTCGGCCATTCTATGCTGGTACAGGATATGACCTCGCGAGCCCTCGACCCCAAACAGATCGCCTCCAGCGAAGCTATCCGCAACGTCAACCGGCGCATTGTCCTCAACCTCATCCGCACCCGCCATCCCATCTCGCGGGCCGATCTCGCGCGCGTCTCCGGCATGCAGCGCAGTACGATTTCGCTCATCGTCGAAGAGCTCATCCGCGAGGACTGGGTGATCGAAGGTCCCACCGGCCGCCTGCCGCGCGGTCGCCGCCCCACGTTTCTCCATCTCAACGAAGACCGCGTCATCGTCGGCGTCGATATCCGCCCCACGCAAACCACCGTCGCCCTCGCTGACGTCAACGGCAATTTCACCGCGCAGGAAACGTTCCCCACGCCGCGCGACCCCTCCGCTGCCGTCGCGCTTCTCGTCAAGCGCATCAAGGCCGTCGTCAATTCCTGCAGCGGCAAGAAGATCGAAGGTATCGGGATCTCCGTCCCCGGCCGCATCAATCGCAGCGAAAATCGTCTCGTCTTCGCACCTAATCTGAAATGGCGCGACGTCGATCTCGGCAAGCTCGTCGAAAAGGCGACAGGTATCGACGTCGAACTCGAAAACGCGGCCAACGCCTGCGTGCTCGCCGCCGCCTGGTTCGATCACCTGGAGGATTGCAAAAACCTGGTGGTTGTTACCGTTTCCGAAGGGATCGGTATCGGCATCTATATGAATGGCGAACTCGCTCGCGGCCACAACAACATGGCCGGCGAATTCGGCCACGTGCCGCTCGATCCGAAAGGACCTCTCTGCACCTGCGGCACGCGCGGCTGCTGGGAAGTCTTCGCCTCCAATCGCGCCGCGCTGCGCTATTACCACGAATCAAGCACGCCTACCGATCGCCCGAATTTCAGCGACCTCATTCGTCTGGCCGACCTCGGCGACAAGAGAGCCGTGAAAGCGCTCGATACGATGGCGCACTATCTGGGGCGGGGAATGCGCATGATCGTCGCGGGCCTCGCGCCCGAACGCATTATTGTCATTGGCGATCTCACGCGCGCCTGGCAGCGCTTCGGGCCGGTGATCGAATCGGAGGTTCGCGCGCTCGTGCTCCAGGGCGGCTTCCCGCCGATCCTCATGCCTGCGCACGAAGAAGGCACGGCGCGCCTCCGCGGAACCGTCGCGCTTGTCTTACAGAAGCACTTCGGAACTTAAATTTTCTCCAGAGCCTGTGTCTTTTCGAGCGCCTGCAGCCGCGCTTCGAGCTCGCCCACGCGCTGCTTCAGATCTTCGATTTCCTGGCCTTCGGGATCCGGCATCATTCCGTGATCGAGCACGCCCTCGCGCGGCGCGTGATACCGCACCACGCGGCCCGGAATCCCGACCACTGTTGAGTTGTCGGGTACCGGCTTCACCACCACCGACCCCGCCCCGATCCGCGCGTTGTCCCCGATCGTGATCCCGCCCAGCACCTTCGCGCCGGTCCCGATCACCACGTTATTGCCGATCGTCGGATGCCGCTTGCCCCGCTCGTTGCCCGTACCGCCCAGCGTCACGTTCTGATAAACCAGCACGTCGTCGCCGATCTCCGTGGTTTCGCCGATCACCACTCCCATCCCATGATCGATGAAAAAACGCCGGCCGATCGTCGCGCCCGGATGGATTTCAATGCCCGTGAAGAAACGCGAAATCTGTGAGAGGAAACGGGGCAGAATCGGCACCCCGGCCTTGTACATCCTGTGCGCCAACCGGTGCAGCAGGATCGCGTGAAACCCGGGATAGCAAAGAAAAATCTCGAGGACACTCTTCGCCGCCGGGTCCTCGCGAAAGATCGTGTCGATTTGTTCCCGAATGACCCCGAACATAGGCTGCGCGGCTCAACGCCGGCATTCCATCAGATGCCGGCTAGTGGCCGGACGCTTCAGCCCACTCCGAAATGACCGGCGGCTGGGCGTTTTCCGGCATCTTCGCCAGCATGTCTTCCTTGCGGTAGATCAGCGTCGACGTGTTGTAGCTGGCCAGTTCGAAGTCGTGGCCATGCGTGATCGCGTCCGTGGGGCACGCCTCCACGCAGTAGCCGCAAAAAATGCAGCGATTGTAGTCGATGTTGTAAACCTTCGCGTACCGCTCGCCGCCGCTGATGCGGACCTGCTCGGTGTTCTCCGCCGCTTCGATATAGATACAGTTCGAAGGACACGCCGCGGCGCAAAGGAAGCACGCCACGCACTTCTCCAGACCGTTTTCGTCGCGCTGCAGCACGTGCTTGCCGCGAAACCGTTCCTGAAGCTTGGCCGGCTCGTCGGGATAATTCTCGGTCACGGTCGGAGACATCATCTCCTTGAGCGTGACCCCCATCCCCTTGACGACAGCCGACGCCGCGCCGATTACATCACCGATATTTGCCATCTTCCTATTATGTTAACCCGCTCAGTTGTACTTTTCGTAAATCACGCGCTTGCGGTCCACCCCCAGCGCCTTGAGCTCAGCCCGAAGGTTGTCCACCATTTCCTTTAACCCGCAGATATAAATATCAATATCCCGCCGCTGCCCCAGAGCCTGGAAAACGTGCGCCTGCACACGTCCCGTCAGCCCTTTCCACTCCGGACCCGGCCGCGTCAGCGTCGGCCGGTAGACGAAACCGGGCCGTGATGCTTCGAGCTCCCGCCACTCCTCGTTATAGAGCAGCCCCGCTTCATACCGAGCGCCGAAAATCATCGTGCAGCGCCCGGTCAGCGCGCCCCCGCCCAAAAACGAGCGGAATGGCGCCACGCCCGTCCCCGTCGCCACCAGAATCGACTCCGATTCAAGCGGCCGCGGCGTAAAAACCCCATACGGCCCCTTGAACTCAATTTCATCGCCGATCTTCTGCGCGAACATCCACGGCGTGAAATGCCCGTCATCCACCAGGTTGGCGCAGATCCCGAATCTCTTCCCGTCCGGCGGCGACGCGATCGAATAGGCCCGCGTAATCTCGCCTGCGGTGAGGGAAAGAAACTGCCCCGGCGTGAACGCGCCGTCCCAGTCGATCGCCTCAAAATCGAAATGTCGCGTACCCGGCCCGATCTCGCGCCATCCCGTCAATCTCGCCTTCACGATAAAGCCTCTTTCGCCCGATCCACCAGAATCTTCTCCAGCCCCGCATGCCCATCGAGCGGCGGCGACACTCGAATCGGAACGTGATACCTCGCCGCCAGATCGTCAACCAAAACAGGCAAATCGCGCTGCAAATGTATCCCCAGCGTCAGAAAATAAGGAAGCACGACCACCTCGGAAGCGCCACGCCCGACAAGCTTGCCAACGGCATCCTCAAGCCGGGGAGCGCATTCCAAAAACGCTGTCTCATAGAGCGGCCATTGACCCGCCGAAGCCGCCCGATCAGCTACCGCGGCCACCGCCGCATTGGCCGAAGCCACACTCGAACCATGACCGAACACGACAATCCCAACTGCCTTATCCGTGTTCATCTGTGTAAATCTGCGGCCCTACAAAATGACTTTAGATTCTTCCGCCGCCGCCTCAGCCTCTTCCTTTTTCAGATCGATATAGAACTGCGACAGGAAAACCAGGAAAGCCTTGCATCGGCTGCGTCCGTTATTCAGCCCAAACGCGACGCGCTGCAGGAAAACAATGACCCCAAGGATAGCCTTATCCGGCAGCGTCTGCGTAGCGTCCGCCTGGCGAATCCGCTCCCGCAGTTCTTCCACTCGGCTCTTCACCGCATCGAACATCGCAATCGCAATCGGATTCACCGGCGCCGACTCATACACCAGCCCGGAATCTATCGCCCGCCACGTTTTCGAAAGATGATCGAGCGCGTCCACCGCATCCGCATCCGTCGCATTCGGAAACCGGCGAATCCCCTCGGACATCGCCGACCCCAGCAGCACGATCACAAACTCGTGCCCGCGCAGGAAGTCGTCGGTCAGCTCAATATCCGAGCCCGGCGTCAGCTTCGGATCGCGCGAAGGCTTCTTCTCATGCTTATGCGCGTCCGCGAGATACTGGCACGTGATCGCACAATCGATCGTCTCCTCACGCCCGGTCCCGCAGCACGCCGTGCAGATATCGGTATTCAACCCCGGACAGAATCGCTTCGCTTTCGCGGTTTTGCAGACAGCGCAGGCCACCCTTCATTCATATCACGGCCGGGTCGCAACAACGCGGGTAAAGCGCCGATTAGTATAGGAATGTAGCTATGCGAACCAACGTCTTCATCAAGGTCACCGTGCAGCACGAGCCCGATGAGCTTCCCGAAAAACTCGGCGCCGAGCTCTGCCGCCAGCTCGAAAAAAACTACATCGTTCGCAAGGCCGAGCTCTCCAGTACCGCGCCTGTCGAAGAGTAATGTGCCGAGTAGCGTGCCCGTCTCCCCGGATCGCATCCGCATCCTGAATGACCGTCCGCCGCGCAAGAACGCCGGCTACGTCCTCTATTGGTCGCTGATGAACCGTCGCGTGGACCAGAACCACGCCCTCGCGCACGCCGCGGAAATCGCCAATGCCCAGGGTCTGCCTCTGCTCGTCTATGAATCGCTGACCTGCGATTACCCCGCCGCGAACGACCGCCTCCACACCTTCGTTCTCGAAGGCATTCCGGACAACGAAGCCGCTCTGCGGGCGCTCGGCATCGGCTATTTCTTCTATCTCCGCGCCCGGCGCTCCGACCCGAACGATGTCCTGTATCGTCTCGCCTCACGCGCGCATACCGTCGTCACCGATGACTACCCCGTCTTCATCGCGATGCGTCACAATCCGCGCGTCGCCGCGCATCTCACCGTTCAGTACATCGCCGTCGATTCCAGTTGCATCGTCCCGATGCGCCACCACGAGAAGCGCAACTACGGCGCCTACACGATTCGCCCGCGAATTCAGCGCGCGCTCCCCTCATATCTGCAGCCGGTGGAACTTCCGGCGCTTCGGCAGAAGTGGCGGAGTAGCCTGCTGCCGGACGGCCTCTCGTCGCTATCACGCACCGTCACGCCGGACGCAATTCCATCCCTCGTCGCCGGCTGCGAAATCGACCACACCATTCCGCCCTCCATCGAATACGATGGCGGCTCGAAAGAAGCAGTCCGCCGTCTCGATCGCTTTCTGGAACATCGCCTCCGCCTCTATGCGCGCGAAAGCGGCCAACCCTCAAAGCACGCCACCAGCACTCTGAGCCCGTATCTCCACTTCGGCCACATCTCCGCGCTGGAAATCGCGCTTGCGGTCCGGGAGCACGCCGAAGAACACCGCCTTATTCCGGATGAGTTTCTCGAACAACTGATCGTCCGCCGCGAACTCGCCTTCAACTTTGCGCGCTTCGCCGGAGATCAGATTGAATCGCTGGACGTCCTCCCAGACTGGTGCAAAGCCACCATGGCGAAGCACGCCGCCGACCCGCGCCCGTACCTCTACTCACCG
>Ga0070658_10005069_pt1 | contig 10719 bp, 7 predicted proteins | sample KBSC13metaG_FD_64664 | JGI IMG/M metagenome (GOLD analysis project Ga0070658, IMG submission 64664) | Corn rhizosphere microbial communities from Kellogg Biological Station, Michigan, USA - KBS C1-3 metaG | ecosystem: Host-associated > Plants > Roots > Rhizosphere > Soil ... | reverse complement strand
GCGAAGCACGCGCAAGATCAGATCGCACAGATTGAAGCGGAAGCCCGTTCGGCATGCAACGGATGTACAGTGAGTGTCGCCGCCCTGGTGTCTCCCTGAAGTGGGATCCGGTGCCGCGCAGCTCGTTCTTGATCACATGCGCGGCCGCACAATGATAGGAATGAATTTTGTGGGATTTTGGTTGGTGTCCCCAACGGGATTCGAACCCGTATTACCGCCGTGAAAGGGCGGTGTCCTAACCATTGAACGATGGGGACCCTAAAGCACGCGCGAATAAAAGCGCGTGCAGCCGGACCGGTTGTGTCTCAGGCCTTCTGCAGACCGAAAACATACCAACCTCAACGCTATCAAGCAGCACGAGCGGTGTCAAAGCACTTCTACGTCTCGGCGGAGCGGCATTTGTCTCGCGCTCATTTAGTACACGAATTCCACTGGCCCGGTGCGCGTACGATAGTTCCGAGGCGACCAGCCGATCTCCACAAACAGGTACTCGCACCATGGACTCACAGGTATCCGAGCGCGTGAACGCAAACCATAGTGAAAGCAGCCGCATCGATGTCGGCCGGTTGGAAGTGATTACCGGGCCCATGTTCTCGGGCAAAAGCGAAGAGCTGATTCGCCGCCTGAAACGTGCGCGCATTGCACGGCAGCGCGTTGCCTGTTTCAAGCCCGATATCGACCTTCGCTATCACCGAACGGCGATCGCGTCCCACAGCTCGCAGACCCACGAAGCGGTCACTGTCGCGAACACGTCCCATCTTCGCCAGGCCCTGTATCCCCAGATTCTGGACGTAGAGGTGGTGGGCCTCGACGAGGCCCAGTTCTTCGACGACGCCGTAGTGCAGTTCGCGCTGGAGCTGGTGCACATGGGGAAACGGGTTGTTATGGCGGGTCTGGACACCACGTTTACCGGGGACCCATTCGGGCCCATTCCTGCGTTGATGGCCGTCTCTGACGAAGTGACGAAGCTATCGGCGGTGTGCATGGTCTGCGGTGCCCCGGCTATTCACACTCAGCGGCTAGGCAAAAGCCGCGAGTTGGTGGTGGTGGGCGCGGCGGGAATGTACGAAGCGCGCTGCCGCACCTGCTTCCGGCCGTATCTGGATGCGCCGGAGAGCGCACAAATGGAGCTGCCTGAAGTGCAGGAGGCCGTTGCGGCAGAGTAGTACGGTCGATTCCCGGTTTTCGATTACATCGTGTTACGATATAACTATGAGTTCGAAAGTTAAGGTCGATATTGGCTCGGCTTCGCTGCTGCAGGCGCTTGCTGAGTTTCGCTACCAGTTGCGGTCCTTCCTGCAGTTCAGCGAGCGTGCCGCAAATGAGCACGATGTGAGGCCACAGCAGCACCAATTGCTGTTGCAGATTGCCGGTATTCAGGACGGGCATGCAGCGACTATCAACTATCTTGCCGGGCGGCTAGGGCTGCGGCAAAACTCCGTCGTGGAGCTGGCGGACCGCTCCGAAGCGGAGAACCTAGTACGCCGCACGGAAGACCCCGAAGACCGCCGCCGCGTCGTGCTCTGTGTGACCGCAAAGGGCATGCGGCTGCTGGACAGGCTGGCCGACAGCCACGCACGCGAGCTGGATGAGCTTGCGCCGCCGTTGATTCGCGCCTTGGATCGTATCAAGACGGCCCGCGCCGCCTCCGCAAAAGGGAGACAGCGATGAAGTCGCACTCTTCTGTCCTGCGGGATTTCACGGTCGACCGCCGCGTGTGGCTGCTGTCCGGCATCTCCATCATCATCGGCATTGGAGCGGCGTGTCTGGCTGTGATTCTGCTGAAGGCGATCGCGCTCGCAACGAACATCTTCTACTATCACCGGCTCAGCCTGGAGTCGGTTGGTCCCGCAGGCAGCCCGCTCGGCCACTGGATGCCGATTGTGCCGATTGTCGGCGGCCTGATTGTGGGCCTCATGGCGCGCTTTGGATCGGACAAGATTCGTGGCCACGGCATTCCCGAGGCGATCGAGGCCATTCTGCTGAATGGCGCGAAGGTGCAGCCGAGCATCGCAGTACTGAAGCCGATCTCTGCGGCGATCTCTATCGGCTCCGGGGGCCCGTTCGGCGCAGAGGGCCCGATCATAATGACCGGCGGTGCGTTTGGCTCGTTGATCGCGCAATGGGTTCACCTGACTGATGCGGAGCGCACGACGTTGCTGGTTGCCGGTGCTGCCGCGGGAATGTCCGCGACCTTTTCGGCACCGCTCTCCGCGATTCTTCTTGGTGTAGAGCTGCTGCTGTTTGAGTGGCGGCCGCGCAGCCTTATTCCGGTTGCTTTCGCCAGCATTACCGCGGAGGTGGTACGTGTACTGCTGCTTGGCTCGGGTCCGCTGTTTGCGATGCCGGCGATGCCGTTTCAGCAGTCAGCCGCGGTTTGTGTCATGGCGCTGCTGCTGGGCCTGGGCGTCGGGGTCGCAGCAGCCGCACTCAGCCGCTTGATGTACGGCTTCGAGGACCTGTTCGAGCGGCTGCCGGTGCACTGGATGTGGTGGCCGGCAATCGGTGGCATCGGCATCGGCCTGGGCGGATGGTTCTTTCCGCGCGGCCTGGGCGTGGGTTATGACAACATTGCCGAGCTGCTGCGCGGCAACGCTCCGCTGGGGCTGTTGATCGGGCTGCTGGTGGGCAAGTCGTTGATGTGGGCGTTCTCGCTTGGATCAGGCACCTCGGGTGGTGTGCTCGCGCCGCTGCTGATGATCGGCGGTGCGCTGGGCGAGCTCGCTGCGCACGCCGCGCACGCCAGCGCGCCGGAACAGGCGCTCTGGGCGGCAGTGGCGATGGGAGCAATGCTGGCAGGCTCGCTCGGCGTGCCGCTGACTGCCATTCTGTTCACCCTGGAGATCACGCGCTCTCTGCCTGTGCTGCTGCCCGTCATGCTCGGCTGTCTGGCTGCTTACGCTGTAACGTCGCTGATCATGCCGCGCTCGATTTTGACGGAAAAATTGAGCCGGCGCGGTTATCACCTGACCCGCGAGTACGGCATCGACCCGCTGGAGACCGTGACCATCGCCGAAATCATGCGCGAGGCGGAACCTGCGGAGTGTTTGCCCGCTAGAACGCTGTTGCCCGAGGTATATACCTACGCGGATGAAACGTCGCGCGCGGCCGTCGAGAAGATGGCCACAACGGGACTTACAACTCTGTACGTGGTCGACCGCGACACAGACCAGGTCTGCGGCAATATCGCATTGAACGACCTGCTGCTGGGCCGTCGCAGACTCGTACGACGCGAGAGTGAACGCAACACGATCTTTGCGCTGATGACCAAGCCGAGCCACAGAGAGACAAGGCTGGACGCTTAGATTGAGCATCTTGCACGGGCGAGCCGACATGCACGAAGGCGGCCGCCCGGATGCTCACCACATGCCTAGTGCCGCGCGGTCGCTGGAACGCACCCCGTGCGACACCGGGTGAATTTTGGCTGAAAATTCGACCCACAGAATCCCCCGCGCGTCCCGCCGGCGCGTATGATGATCCCCTGCATTCCACGATCTGAAGAAACTGGTACTGCCCTGTTGGACCTGTTTCATCTCTCCCGGGCCCTGTTGTGAGAAATTCGCAACTTCTTACGTGAGAGGAGAACAGCGTCATGGGCCTCAGTGTGTCCGATGCTTACAACCAGATCAAGAATCTCGAAAACGGCGGTCAACTTACACTGCCGCAGCCTCAGGAGACGATCACTCTTGGAACGATCGACCCTGCAAAGGGAACCTTCGACTTTACCGCTCCCACTATTCAGCAGACGACCGTCATACCCCCGCATCCCCCCGTCAGGACGAACACGATCATCAATGTCACCGTCGGTGTGGTGGCTACAAAAGCCGTAGACCTGTTGCTGAAGTTCAATGTTGTCCCGAAGCCTCTGCTGACCGAAGCGAGAGTGGCGGTAACGTCGACTGCGGTTTCAGGCGCGAGCGGCACCAACGGCTCGGGCTCCAGCGCTGCGAGCGTTGCCGCAAGAAATCTTGGAGTTCGCGGGAATCTCGGTAACGTGTTCGGGATCAGCTCCGGAGTAACGATCACAGGATTTCCAACCGTCTCCTCCACCGCTACCGAAATCATCGTCAACGCCGGGATGGCGGCGAGCGCGGCGATTCAGAATGCGCCGAACATGACGCCTGCGGTAACGAAGTTCGGTCTGACAATCAACATCCCGTCGAAACCGTCAATCGATATCAACGTCATGATTTTGCGGCCTCCGGTGCTGGGCATGGGCGCATTCACCATTCCGGCGCTGCCGATGGCTATTGTCTATGCACCTCCGCAAGGCAAACAGGCCAAGAATACAATGACGTACTCCGATACCGTGACCCTGACCCGGACGGTCAGTTCTTCGGTTACGAACAGCACTAATACGAAGAGTGTGCAGGCATACTCTCCCGCCGATCTAATCGGCAAAGTTACCGGCGCAATCGCGATGGTGGTAGCTGTCGTTGGCACGGGCGGTGCTGGCGCTGGTGCTGGGGCGGGCGCAGGAGGTCTGGCCGGCGCGCTTGGTGGCGTGCTGACCGCGCTGGTGGGCACCGGAGGCGGGGCAAAGGAGGCGAATATGTCGACCGTGGATGCGGTGAAGCTGGCTTCGAGTGAGCTTTCACTGGTCGGCGGGATCCTCAATTCAGTGGACTCGTCCAACAGCACCCAATCGGACACGGTTACCGCGCAAACCGACAGATCGATGACGCTCACCATCTCCAACATGAGCCTGTTCGGATCCCAAGCGGGTCTTGGACCGGGCGTCGGCGATCGCATTGTCTATATGAAAAACGTACGAGTGGTCTGGATGGCCGTGAACGGCGAGGTTGGCATTCACGTTCTCGGCTTTGAATCAGTCGGTGCTAACTCGGTGACTGACCTGCAGCAGGAACAGACTGCCCTGACGAACGGAGCAGCGCCCAGGTTGGGGCTCGACCTCGCGACGATTCAGGAGCTGCTGAACTACGATCCACTGACGGCAAAGCGCAGTGTTGTGATCCGGGCGCTCGGCGCCCCAATCATTGGACCGCCCAGGTTCGTGCCGTCCCATCCGCCAGGAAAGAACGGCTCCGGCACCGCTTCGGGGGGCGATCAGATCCAAGTGACATTCGACGTCAGCACGGATTTGAAACAGACCACATCGCACGTGCAGACCTCCATTACCGACGTAAAGCCGGGATGGGTATCGGTGCTGTTCGGCGGTTCCAATACCGCGACGACTACCACGACCACGTTCACCACCAGCCAGTCGATCGACAATAAGTCGGACGACAAGCTAACCAGCACGCTGACGTTGTTCAGTCAGGGCGCGGACGATCCGTACGATGTGAGGATCTTCTATGACTGCACCTTCGGAACGTATCTTGCGCTCGACGCGAACTCACCGGCGTTGCGCGGTCTTGAGATTGTGATCCATCCCGAACCGGTGCTGGTGCAATGAAAGAAGAAAGCCCCACTCGTGATGAGTGGGGCTTTCACTGCATGCCTTGATAAGGCTTAGTCGCCTGCTCCGGCGTGGGCGATTTCTCCCACCTCGAAGGTCAGTCCGCGCGTGCCCGCGTCGACGATAACGTGATCGCCATGGCGTACGGTGCCGTCGAGTATCTTGACGGCCAGCGGATCCTGCACCAATCGCTGGATGGCTCGCTTCAACGGACGCGCTCCGTAAGCCCGGTCATAGCCAGCCTTGAAGATCGCCTTACGAGCCGCGGGCGTAAGCTCCAACGTGATGTGTCGGTCAGCCAGCAGCTTCTCCAGATCGGCGAGCCGCAGGTCGATGATGTGCTCCAACTGCTCTTCGGCGAGCGGATGGAAGACCACAACGTCGTCGATACGGTTCAGGAACTCGGGCCGGAAGTGTTCGCGCAGTACGCCCATCACGCGATCGGATGCGTCCTGGAAGCCCTCGTCGCTGTCGGCCCACGCAGTGGCAAGCTGTGACGCGCCGAGGTTCGAGGTCATGATGAGCACCGTATTCTTGAAGTCCACAGTGCGGCCCTTCGAGTCGGTCAAGCGGCCATCGTCGAGGACCTGAAGGAGCACGTTGAAGACGTCGCTGTGTGCCTTCTCGATCTCGTCGAAGAGGATCACGGCATACGGCCGGCGACGAACGGCTTCGGTGAGCTGACCGCCTTCGTCGTAGCCGACGTAGCCCGGAGGCGCGCCGATGAGCCGTGCGACGGCATGCTTTTCCATGTACTCGGACATGTCGATACGGACCATCGCCGATTCATCGTCGAACAGGAACTCGGCGAGGGCACGTGCGGTTTCCGTCTTGCCGACGCCGGTGGGCCCGAGGAAGATGAAGCTGCCGATGGGCCGCTTCGGGTCGGACAGACCCGCGCGCGAGCGACGGATTGCATTCGCCACGACCTCGAGCGCCTTGTCCTGACCGACTACGCGCTGACGGAGACGGTCTTCCATCTGCACGAGCTTCTGCATCTCGCCCTCAAGCATCTTTGAGACCGGAATGCCAGTCCAGCGGGAGACGACTTTGGCAATGTCCTCCTCGTCGACCTCTTCCTTCAGCATGCGATTCGAAGCCTGGCTGTCATCCGCAACTTCGGTGAGCTGACGCAGCTCGGCCTCGGCGTTCGGGATCTCGCCGTACTGCAACTCTGCCGCGCGCTGGAGATTGCCCTTGCGAGTGTTTTCCTCGGCCTGGAAGCGCAGGTCTTCGAGCTTCGTCTTCAGCTCGGCGATGCGGCCGATTGCGCCGCGCTCCTGCTGCCAGCGGGCGCGCAACGCCGCGGCCTTTTCCCGAGTTTCGGCAAGTTCCTTCTGCACGACCTCGAGTCGGGCCTTCGAGTTTGCGTCGTTCTCGCGCTGCAGGGCAGCCTGCTCGATTTCAAACGACGTGGCCTGGCGCTCCAGATCGTCGATCTCGGTGGGTACGGAGCCGATCTGGTTGGCAAGCGCCGCGGCCGCTTCGTCCACAAGGTCGATGGCCTTGTCCGGCAGGAAGCGGTCCGAGATGTAGCGGTGCGAGAGAGTCGCAGCGGCTACGATAGCCGAGTCCTTGATGCGAACTTTGTGGTGGGACTCGTAGCGCTCGCGCAGGCCGCGGAGGATGTTAATGGTGTCCTCCACGTTGGGCTCGCCGACATAGACGATCTGGAAGCGGCGCTCGAGCGCCGCGTCCTTCTCAATGTACTTGCGGTACTCATTCAGCGTGGTTGCGCCGATGGCCCGCAGGCCACCGCGGGCGAGCGCGGGCTTGAGCATGTTGCTCGCGTCCATCGCGCCCTCCGCCGCACCTGCCCCGACCAGCGTGTGCAGCTCGTCGATGAAGAGAATGATCTCGCCGTTCGAGTCCTCGATCTCCTTGAGGAGGGCCTTCAACCGGTCTTCGAACTCACCGCGGTACTTCGCACCGGCGATCATGCTGGCGAGGTCGAGCGCGACGACGCGCTTGTCCTTCAGGATCTCTGGGACATCGCCGTGCACGATCCGGCGGGCCAGGCCTTCGACGATGGCTGTTTTTCCAACGCCGGGCTCGCCGATGAGGACGGGGTTGTTCTTCGTCCGGCGGGAGAGGACCTGGACGACTCGGCGAATCTCTTCGTCGCGGCCGATGACCGGATCGAGCTTGCCTTTGCGGGCGAGGTCGGTGAGGTCCTTGCCGTACTTCTCGAGCGACTGGAACTTGGCCTCCGGATTCTGGTCGGTAACGCGCTGCGAGCCGCGAACTGTGGTGAGCGCCTTCAGGACCGTGTCGTGCGTCGCGCCGAGAGCGGCGAGGGCGTCGCGGACGGGGTCGCCTTTGGCCTCGGTGAGGGCGAGGAGCAGGTGCTCGGTGGAGATGTACTCGTCCTTGAAGCTGTCGGCTTCCTTTGTCGCGCGGTCGAAGACCTTCTGCAGCGCCTGGGACATGCCAGGCTGAGCGCCGCCCTGAACTTTGGGCAGCTTGGAGATGGCTGCGTTGACTCCGCTCAGGAGCTGCTGAGCGGGAACGCCTGCACCTTCCAACACTGGAAGGACGATGCCTTCGCGGTCCTCGAGAAGGCCCGCGAGCAGGTGGAGCGGCAGGATCTCGGGGTTGCCGTTTTCAGCGGCGTTTGAGGCAGCGGCCTGCACGGCCTCCTGCGATTTGACTGTAAGTTTCTCCCATTTGAATGCCATAGCCGTTATTGAGATGCGCTCCTTTCGGGCGAAGATTCACAATAACACACTCATATTATGTAAGCGTCACGAGTATCAATTGATGAGCTTCCCTGTTTATTCCGGTTAAGCTGCGGGGTAGGTACCCCTTCCCCCTCTACTCCGAAAGTATTCGAAAGGAATCACTTATGGGCAAAGTATTCAATCCACGCAACTTACAATGTAGCCCGATTGGAATCAATTAGATGCGCGATGACTTCGTTCTTTGTGCATGGAGCGTCACCTATGAAAATTCTGAGTGTCGAGCCGGAATTACGGTTGCAAAGCAAGCTCGGCAATTTTCAAGAACAGCAGCCTGCAAATGGAAAAGGCCCGGCGCGCTGGGCGCTTCGGGCCTTTCTACTTTTTTCTCTATTTCTATTTTATCGAATTGAGCAAAACTCATATGCCATCGAAATTAGCAGAGCTAACCAGTGCCGGTGCAGCAGTTTATGGCAGTTTTGCACTGGCTTGGGGACTTGACAACATTTTGGCTGGGCACCAGGACTGAGGGCCTCCCCAGCTGCGGGTGGCGGTGAGGTCAACCGGGATTGGAGCCTCTTCAGGAACGGGCTGGCGCTCAGAGTCGGCAGGTGGGCCGGGCTCGGGCGGTGCGGGCAGGCAGGCGGAGAGTCCGTCGCCAAGCTGGGGCACGGCGACGCCGACCGCCCGCAGCTGAGAGGGCAAAACTGAGCCGGTTAGGTGGAGGGTGTAGCCCGAATCGTCGAGATGTCCGGTGAGGATGGCGGGATCGCTGCCTCCGAGGTCGAGCGACACGGGGCTCAGGTCGAAGCTGTCATGTGCCGGCTGGGCAGATGCCGGGGCGGGCTTGCCGCGGCGGGCGCGGGTAGGCGGCGGATTGAGCTGGGCCGCCTGGAGGACGACGTCACCCAAGGCGATAGGCGGCTGGTCGGGAATGGTGATGGCGCCGCCGGAGAACTCAAGTTCGCCGGACCAGGTTGGGGTGGCAGGTTGGGGCGCGGACGATAATTCTTTCCCACCGTTGCTTCTCAAGGATGGCGAACCCGGATTATTGGGCAGGGTATCTCGGATTCCAGAGGCGGAAGCCAGGGCTCGCCGCGAAGTAGAGAGGCCCCCAGGTGTGGCTGCACTCGCATCGGGAATGCCCCAGAGGAGCTCGCCGGAGAGGGTACCGGGACCGACCAGGCCGATGGGCGGATGCGGGGTGGCCACGCTGACCCAGTTGAAGAAGGTGGAGGCGGGTACGGCGGGAAGGGTAACGCGAACGGTGGATGTCTCCGGTGTGCGGACGTCGGGGATTTCGGCAGCGACGATCAGCGTACTGCGATCCGTGGAGTCGGGCGGCGGCCAGTAACAGGCGATCTGGGTGAAGGCGTGGAAGGTTTCGGACGCCCGGGCCTGGCAGCGGGCCTCGAGCGCGAGCGGACTGGGCGGGATGAAGTCGGCGCGACGGGCGTTGAGCAGGCGGATGTCGGTGGTAATGGTGTTCTGGGCGAGAGTGCCCTGGAGAGCGAAGCTGGCGGAGATGTCGCCGCGCACACCGGCGTCGTGGCCGACGACGAACTGGGACAGACCGCCGAGCTGGGCGTCCTTCCATTCGCCGTGCAGGTCGATGGAAGTCGCGGCGAGGGATCCGGCAGTCCGGTTGGGAGAGCCGAGGGTGCCTTCCATCTGGACAGTACCGGTTTCGCCGGGGGAGATGTCGGTGCGGACGGGGTGGGCGGCGAGGCGGAGGCGCCACTGGTGCGGCTCGGGCTCCCATAGTGCGAACTCGGCCTGGTCGACGGAGAAGGCGGTTTTGTACTGGTCGAGTTTGAGGTTCACGCGAGCGCCCGTCGCCTCAATGTAGGGGAAGCGAGGGGCTGGCCCGGCGAAACGCTGAGAGGTGGGCGCGGCCGGGATGCGAGAGGCTTGGAAGAGGAGGGACTCGAGGTTCCAGCGGCCGTTGGAGAGGTGGACAAGATTAACGCTGGTGGGCTCGGCGAAGGAGATGGAGGAGAACTCGGGGTGTCCGCGCCAGAGGGAGGTGAGGCGAAGGGTGGCGTGCACCTCGTCGGCGCGGAGGATGGGCTCGTAGCCGAAGGCGGGGTCCTCGTCGATGACGAAGTTCTGCAGCGTGAAGCCCAGGGTGGGCAGCATGGTGAAGGAGAGACGGTCGAAGTGGACAGGGCGGCCGATGGAAGCGCTGATGTTTCGGGCGATGCGGCGCTGGAGACGGCTGACGTTGATAAGCGGCGGAATGAAGGCCAGCAGCAGGATGACGAGGATGAGGCTGAAGATAAAGGCGAGGCGGTGACGGAGCCGGTTGGGAGGTAGTGTTTCGAGATCGGGCTCGGCGTCGGAATGGGTGTCGGTGTGGTGCATTTCAGGGGAATAGCCGTTTGGATGGACGGCTTATTTTACCGTGCCATGAAAGTGCGATGACGAGATAGACCGATCGAGGCGAAATCGCATCCAAGGCGCTGTAGTACCTTCCTTCGTTCACGGACGTAGTACTGTACTGGCGCGTCTTCTCCCAGCGTCCGATTGTGCTGTGGAAAGACCTTGCTCTCCTTAACTTTCTGCCTTGCTGTGTTGTATCAGGAGCTTCTTCCATGCGCAGAGTTGTTCAGCTGCTTTCTT
>Ga0070658_10005068_pt1 | contig 10725 bp, 13 predicted proteins | sample KBSC13metaG_FD_64664 | JGI IMG/M metagenome (GOLD analysis project Ga0070658, IMG submission 64664) | Corn rhizosphere microbial communities from Kellogg Biological Station, Michigan, USA - KBS C1-3 metaG | ecosystem: Host-associated > Plants > Roots > Rhizosphere > Soil ... | reverse complement strand
TTTGGCAATGAAGAGCTGAAGCCCGCCCTGCAACTGAGGCGAGGGGCGGGTTCGGTGGAACGCGCGCCCCCCTAACGGGCCCTCAGGGTCATCTCACAACAACTTCACGACCAACTCCGGCATCAGGCGCTGGAGGTTCTTGAGGGAACGGGCGTGCCAGGGGTTCTTCTCGGAGGCGATGAATTCGAGATTCGCCTCCTGGCGGTCGCGAGCGGCGATGACGAAGCGGGAAAACATGGTGATGCCCGAGCTGTTCAGAAACTCCAGGTCGCGAAGGTCCAGAATGATGGGTCTTTGGGGACCGGCGAGCATTTCCATGAGCATGTCGAGAATCGGGGTGTAATCCGCCGCGCCCGAAAGGCGCAGCGCGCCTTTAAAGCAGACCCGCGGCGTGTCTTCATGCCGTTGTATTTCGAACGATTCGTCTTTGATGGTCTTCATGCCGCTGCTCCAGGCAGATCTTTCAGTGAGAGCACTGCACGGGTCGTTACCGTCATGATATCCGGGCTGCCCGGATCGGAATCGAACTCCCAGCCCATGCGCGCGCTGTAGTCATTCAGGATCGTGAGGAGTCCGAGGCAGGATTTTTGGGCGGGCGCTTCCCCTGAATTGATTTCGAGCTGCCGGACCAGCAGTTCTCCGGCGTCCTCTTTCAGAATCCGTTCCACAAATTCTTTGTACTGCTCCGCCTGGACGCGACTCACGCCGTTAGTGGCCCGAACCGTGATCTGTTCCTTCGTTAATTCCAGATGGATGCCGATCGGGACATCGACGCCGCGCTCGTGGTATTTCATCGCGTTCTCCAGCAACTCATTGGCGATGTAAGTAACGGCATGGCGTATGGCCTGCTGACCGCCCGCATCCATCGACTCGCTGGCGGTCGGCAGGAAGGTCGTCACATAATCGCCGAGGAAATCAGCGGAGAGACCGTTGTTGCGCCAGCGGGACTGGAGGGGAGCACTCAGAGGAGAAAAAGCGAGATGCAGGTACTCGCAGTGCTCCTCCGGGGAATTTCGGCAGTAGCCGATGGTTTCAGTTGCCATAGTGTAATCCATGATCTCCTTTAGTATTCGGCTCTATTTCTTCCGCGGCGTTTCGCCAGATAAAGGTTCCGGTCGGCATCATCGATGAAGGCCAGAAGATCGCGGTCGCGCGCGCTCACCGGAACACGGCACACCATCCCGATGCTCACGGTCACATGATCCGAAACAGCAGACTTCTCATGAGACAGATTCGCGCCTGAGACCGCGGCCAATATCGATTCCGCTCTCTTCGCGGCATGGTCGCGTCTGGCGCCGGGGAAGATGGCGGCAAACTCCTCGCCGCCATACCTGGCCACGAGCGAGCCGCTCCCACAGCATCGTTCGATCGACTGCGCTACTGCTTTGAGGCACTGATCGCCGGCCTGATGTCCGTAGAAGTCGTTGTATGCCTTGAAATGATCCACATCGCAGAGAAGGAGAGCGATGGGTTCGGACTGCGCTGCGCAGCGCTCCCACTCTCGGGCCAGGTATTCGTCAAATCGCCGCCGGTTCGGAATGCGGGTCAGACCGTCGATTCGCGCCTTTTCACTCTCCTCCGCGGCGGTGTCCCCCTGCTCGATCAAAATCTGGACCAGTACTTCGAGATCTCCCTTTTCCTGGCGGATCGCGCCCAGAACGCGCTGCAGTTTTTCCTCAGTGGCCTGCCGTTCGCGAATTTCAGCGGTAAGGCTCTGGCTAAGGCGATAGAGATGTTCCTGCAGAATGTCGCCGTGTTCATTGGATAAGGCGAGCTCAATCTGATAATCCTGAATTTTGCGATTCAGGAGTTCAAGCTGGCGCTGCAAGTCGGGACCGCTGTCCGCGCCGGCGGGAGGTACAGCCGATGTTTCCTGGGTTGTCATACTCACGCGGGCTTGACCACCAGAAGACTCACATCATCCATTAGTTGCTGAACGCCGATATAGTCACGAAGGCTCGTCAACACGGTTTCGCGGATGTGGCGCGCGGGCTGGGTGTAGCTGGTTTTCAGCGCTTCCGCCAGGCGCTCGACGCCATATTGCCGGCCTTGCGCATCGATAGCCTCGGTAATGCCGTCGGTATAGGCCACCATGACGTCACCTGGTTCCAGCGGGACTCTGGCTTCGGCGATAAACGGGGATATGTCGCGCTCGAGCCCCAGAGGAAAGCCGAGGTCAATCGTGTCGTGCCGTTCGAGCGATCCGTCAGAGCGCATGATGAGAATCTCCTCGTGCTGACCGCTGATGGTGACGAACCGGTCCTGATAGTGAAGCAGGCTCAGGGTCAGACTGCGGTCGCTTTTCATCCGGTGGGAGTTATCGTAGACCACGCGATTCAGGACTTCGAGGAATTTGCGGCTTTCATACCGGCCGCTTGCGAGAAGCGTGCGGATGGCGGTCTGCACCATGATGGCGAGGACGCCGCTTTCGAGGCCATGGCCGGTGACGTCGCCGATGCCGAGGACGATTCCGTCGTGATGGGCGACCACGTCAAAGTAGTCACCGCCGACTTCTGTTGCGGCTTCCATATGACCGGAGATATCGAGGCCGGCGATAGCGCGAAGATCCTCATCGCAGGGAAGGATCATTTTCTGAAGACGCTGCGTGACTTCGAGCTCTGAGCTCATGCGGACGTTTTCCCGCGTGAGCTGTTCGTTCAGGCGTTTGATCTCCGCCTGAGCGCGTCTTCTTTCCGTGATGTCCGTCATGACGCCGACGAGTTCCTTTTTGCCGTCCGCTTTGTCTCCGGCGGCGACCAGGAGGATGGAGGTACGAAGCCAGACGGTGCGGCCGTCCGCCGCGAGCATGCGATGTTCGAAGGACTGGCCTTCCGGACGATCGCTGGCCGCGGCGCAGCGGGCGAGTACCATCTCGCGATCCTCCGGGTGCACGTGATCGATCAGGAACGATGGGGCGCTTGTCCACTGCTCCTGCGGGTAGCCAAGCAACTGTTCGCCTTCGTGGTTGATGTAGCTGAGCTGGGCGCCGGCGAGGTCGCCTTTCCAAAGGATCACCTGCACGGACTCGACGATCTGGCGGTAGCGCTGCTCACTCTGGAGCAACTGCATCGCCTGGGCAGAGAACCGGCGATCCACGAGCGACGTGAGAATCGCAAGACCCAGGACGGTTAAAGCGATCGCCACGATGCCCGTTCCGCCAAGGGCGGTTACGCTCACGGAGTGCGAGGTATCGATCGGGCCGGACATCGGGGTGAAAGAGACCGCCGCCATTCCTGTGTAATGCATGACGGGGATGGCGAGGCCCATCAGAATCGCGCTCGCCACTTTTCGCCAACCAATGGAACGGGTCTCTTCGCGCAGATGGAAAGTCAGCCAAAGCCCAACCCACGAAATCACGACGGAGAGGACGACGGAGAGCGTGATTAACGGAACGGACCATTGGCACATCGCCGACAGACGCATCGCGTCCATACCGACATAGTGCATGGACGAGATTCCGGCGCCCATCAGCAGTCCGCCAAACACGATGGAGAGGATTCCCATGGAGCGGCGGCTGACAATGAACAGCGCGATGAAGGATGCGACATCGGCCGCCAGCAGGGACAGCAGCACGGTGGGCCAGTCGTAGAGAACGGGTATCGGCAGGAAAAACGCGAGCATGCCCACGTAGTGCATCGCCCAGATCCCCATGCCCATCGCCAGGGAACCTCCCGTTAACCAAAGAAAGCGTATCCGCCCGCGGGCGGCCGTGACACGTCCTCCAAGATCGAGTGCCGCCCACGACGACAGTATGGCGATCAGGACGGAGAGCGCGACCAGGCGGTAGTCGTATGAGCCGATCAATGCGGTATTCAGCGGCATCAGAATGTTCCTCCGAGTCAGGCGAACTGCCCGGAAACATCTATCGGCAGTTGGCTCTTTAATTTCGAGACAACGTGTCGCAGGGCGTTTGAGCCGGTCTTTCATTTGATCGTAACGTTTACGGCTACTATCCGCTGCTCCATTTAGTTAGCATTCCCCGGCAAATTCCTTAAACGTTTGTTATTGGCCACGGACGGGGTATTCCCCTCCGCCAAACACGGCCATGGACTGAAGTGTCGTTCGTTAACGTTGAGCTCCAGGGAGATGTCATTTATCGTCAAAGTTGCACGGAGGAACAGGTGTGACAACGGTGAAGGAGCCGGCTTCCATTTCCGGTCCCGCGGTTACGTTATATTCGATGGCCCCGGACGACCCACCGCGCCCCTGCGTGATGCTGGGCCTCGCAGAAGGAAAGCTGCACGTCAGGAGTTCACAGTGGATTGAGCCATCGTCCCGCATCCGGGCGCAGTTTGAGCATCACTCATTTACCGGCGAAGTGCAGTACTGCACGCGCAAGGATACGTGGTTTCGCATTTGTATTGACCTGCTGGCGGAGCACGATCAACGGCGCGAACCCCGAATGGCTGTTCATCAGAAGGGCGCTGTCACCACTCTTTCCAATACCCATCCGCTCTCGGTTCCGGGGATGCTTCTCGACCTGGCTATCGCGGGAATGCGGATTGAGCTCCCACACGAGGTTGAGCCCGGAACGATGATGTATATCGAGACCGCGACAGCGCTTATCGCCGGCGAGGTCCGGCATTGCAGGAAAGGATCGGAGGGCAACTTCGAAGCTGGTGTGGCAGTGACGGACGTCCTGCCGGCCATTCAACTGGGCGCAGCGGCGCCGGGCATGGCGAGGAGCATTTGCCGAAAACTGGGCCGAGCCATTTCCGGAAAAAGGCGGTGATGTTCCTCTGGTTAACCTGCGGGCTGTTCCTGCTTGCACTTGCGGCGGCCGCGGCGGCGTTCTGCGCGCACCTGAGGGCGCTGGGCGCGAAGCGTACGTTCGCGGCAGCCACTTTCGAAACGGACCGCTATCAACCGTTGATGCGGCTTCTGCGAAACCTGGATGCCGATTTGCCGGATGATTCGCGCTCTCGAACGCAGTTGAAGACTCAGCGGCGAGAGCGTGTTCGGGCCTGGCTTCGCGGGCTCACGAACGATTATGGAAGGCTGCTTGCGCAACTACGGCTCATCATCGTCCAATCGAATACCGACCGGCCGGATCTTTTCAAAATTTTGGCGCGAAACAGGCTGCTGTTCGCATGGATGATGTGCCGAATCGAGCTTCAGCTTTGTCTGGACCATTGGGGGGCCGGGGACATGGAGCTTGTAACAAGAGATGTAACAGCGCTGGTCGATGGATTTAAGGCGCTTCAACTGCGGACCGCCTTTCTTACTGAGTCCGCCGTATGGGGAAAATAGTTATATCCCCTGGATATATCCCTCAGTGAGTCAGTAACTTACCGCACATTTACTCAATTGAAGACATTCGAGAGAAGAGAGGATTCCGCCGATAGGGATGGGGAAGGCAGCAAGCCGGCCGGAAGAGATTTCAATGACGATCACGTCCGCAACTTCGACAGACGCATACGCCGGGTCCTCGGGGAACGACGCACAGTTGCGTTTGATTCAAACGCATCTTCGATCACTTGGTGACGGCGCCGGTACGCGCTTCAGCGTTGTACGCGATCCCGCCACGCAACGGTTTGTTGTGCAGGTACTGGACCCCGAATCGAGAGCTGTCGTCGATCAGTTCCCGGCCGAGGATATCGTCAAGCGGCGAGCGGCGCGGGATGCAGCGCGCGAGGCCGCCACGAGCGATAACGACCTGGACGGGCTTCGCGCTTAATGACACTCCTGTGGAAAGCTGTAACTATCACTGGGCGGCAGTCATAGAACGAGCGTAATTGGGGGAGCCGGTTCAGGGCTCCCCTTCTTTTCGCCGTTCAATTAATACCGAGCTTCCGGCTTCGTTTCGGTCTGGACGTGATGACTGCTGACGGATTTTTCGCCGGCGGAGGAGATATCATCCGCGCCCGTGCGTTTCAGCAATTCCTTTGCGCGGTCGATCTCGTCCGAAGTATCGCAGTGAACGGAAAGCAGCACTCCGCCGTCCTTCACGCGGTTTTCATACCGTTTCGCTTCGTACTCGGGGATTCCCATTCCCACGAGAGCGCCGATGATGCCACCTACGGCGCCACCTGCGCCCGCTCCCGCAAGCGCACCCACAATCGGGCCCGCGGCGATAAACGGCCCCAGCCCGGGAATTGCGAGCGCGCCAATGCCGGCGAGAAGGCCGAGTGTTCCGCCCACGACGCCCCCGGTGGTTGCGCCGGCGGCGGTGCCTTCGGGCGCCTTTGTATTCTTCTCATGCGCGAACTCTTTGGAGCTCTGGGCGTCGGGAAGAAGAACGGAGATGTCGTTATATTCGAAGCCGCCGGCCGCGATGCGGTCCACCGCTTCCTCCGCCTCAAGGCGATGTTTGTAGATTCCAAATACTGCTGTGTTTTTGCCTGCCATATGATTTTCCTTTCGTATGATTCCGTTACGGCTTGACTGAAAGCTCATCGTTGATTTTCGCTGCGCTGCCTGCCACCTCAGTCGCTTTGGAAACTATCGATTTGCGTTCCTCTTCGGAACGAACCGGCCCTTTCAAAGTGACCGTTCCATCCTGACTGATGATTTTGATGTTGTGTGCGTAAGTGGAGAGTGATTTGTCGGCCATGATTGACTTACGGATGGAGGCCGTGAGCTTCTGGTCCGAGGAGTTCATCTTTTGCTGGTCGGCGGTCGGTTCGGCGGACGCGCGATCGCGTTTATTGACTTTCGTGTTATCCGGTTGTGTCTGCGCATTGCCGGCCAGGCAAATTGCAGTGAACAGAAGCGGCACGAGGATTTTATGAGTGCGCAATGTAGTGGTCTCCTTCGATGTCGCTGGACGCATCGCGCCCAGGTGAAGAGTGGTGTGCACGCTCAAGGCCATTGATCGGCGCGGCACCGGACGACACAAGGGGCTCACGTGGGAGCCTGCCTGTGGAACTTAACCCGGCGGCAGGCCGAGCATTTCTCTGAAGGTAGCGCCGAGGCGAAGAAAGTCATCGAGACGCAAGGGCTTGCGGAGATAGAGGCTGGCGCCGAGGCGGCTGGTCTCGGCGCGGTCCTGAACGGCGTCGGATGAGCTCAGAACGATAACGGGTACGTTACAGAGTATTTCGGAACGATTGCGGGATTCGAGGATTTCACGTCCGGGGCATTTCGGAAGGTTGAGATCGACGATCATCAGGTCGGGGCACGGCCCCGAGCCGGATTCGAGTTCGTCGATAAACTGAATCGCCTTTGCTCCGTCGTGGAACACGACGAGTTCGCCGATAACACGGTACTCTTCGAGGGCCGCACGTACGAGGAGCACGTCCGCTGGATTGTCTTCCACGAGGACGATCGTGACAAGTTTGTGGCCAGGGGCTTTAGCCGCCGCGTCAGGGGAGCGTAAAGTAAAACGTTGATCCGCGACCGGGCGCGGATTCGACCCAGATTCTGCCCCCGGCCCGCTCGATGATCCGTTTGCAAATGGCCAGTCCCATGCCGGTGCCTGGATACTCTGCGACGCTGTGGAGTCGTTTAAAAAGATCAAAAATTTGTTCCTTATATCGCGGATCGATCCCGATTCCGTTGTCCTCTACTGCAAACCGCCATCCGTTTCCCTCCGGCTCCGCGGATACTGCGATCTCGGGGCGGCCGCCCCTCTTGTAGCGCAACGCATTCGAAATCAGATTCTGAAAGAGCTGCTCGAGACGAAAGTCCTGCAGCCTCACGTTCGGCAAAGGGCCTCGGGTGATCAGGGCGCCGGTCTTGACAATGGCGGGCCGAAGACTGGCAAGAGCCCTGTCGAGAACGATTCCTGAGTCCACGTAGTCCACGGGCTCCCGCTGAACGGTCGAGACAAGACTATAGGCGCGAAGATTTTTCAGCAACTGCTCCATGCGGAGCGCACCCTGGAGAACGTACTCCAGGTAGTCCGCGCCGTCGGGACCGAGTTGATCGCGAAAAGTTCTCATCAGCAGTTCGCTGTAGGTGGCGACCATGCGGAGAGGTTCCTGAAGATCATGGGAGGCGGAATAAACGAATTGCTCCAGATCGGCATTCGCCGTTTTCAGGGATTCGTTGACCTCCTGCAGCGCCTGTTCCTGAGATTCCGTTAACGTGATATCACGCGCGACCTTGGAAGCGCCGATGATGCCCCCATGCGCATCAAAGAGCGGCGAAACGGTCAGGGAGACGGTCAGAATTTTTCCGTCTTTGGTCTTTCGTTTTGTTTTGTAGTGATCGACGCGCTCACCGCGTCTGAGCCGGCTGAGAATGTCTGGAATTTCATCGATGCGATCGGGCGCGGCGAGGATGGAAATGTGTTGGCCGATGACTTCATCCGCGGTATATCCGAAGATGCGCTCGGCGGCGCGGTTCCAACTCAGAATGACGCCGTTCAGGTCCTTTGCGATGATGGCGTCGTCCGAAGATTCCACAATCGCGCCCAGACGCTGCTGCAGATCGCCTGCGTTCTTCCGGTCGGTGATATCAACCGTTACGCAGCGGGTGTGGACAAATTTCCCCTCCCTGCGGTAAGCGCTGGAACTGATGGCAACCCAGCGGGTGGAGCCGTCTTTACACCGAACCTGAGCCTCGTGGTCACTCAGCTTTTCATCGTTGCTGAGGCGAATCAGGATATCTTCGATGACCGACGGATTGACATAGAACTCCCTGATACTGTGGCCGATGTATTCGGGAGCAGAATATCCCATCAACTCGAGTTCGGCCGTGTTTGCCCAGAGGATTGTGCCGTCCTGCGCGACCCAATGGAAGGCTACACCGGCGTTCTCCAGAAAATCCCAGAGTTCGGCGGCCGAATCTGCTACGGGGGCTTGTGTCATGGTTTCCGGCGGCGTTTCTGTCGCGGTACGACCGAGCTGATACATACGCGGTCCTCCATAATTCCGACGCGCCCTCGTGCGTTGCGTCCTTTTTGAGCAGTTCCTGACCGAATCTCGACTTGGCGCAGTGTGCGAGGAAGAAGTTCCGGGTTTGGGAACGACGCGCAGATATCCTCTCGCGCTGGCTTGCGCGACGGATATCTGCACCCGTTCTTCAGGAAGAATGGACCGCTAAACCGCTTTGCGGAACATCAGCAAAGCGACGAGCCAGACTACCAGAAAGACGAAAAAGAGAATCTTGGCGATCCCCACAGCCGCGCCGGCGATGCCAGTAAAACCCAGCAGCCCGGCGATGATTGCGATGATTAGAAAAACGAGTGACCAGTGCAGCATAACGACCTCTCTCGTGATTCAGTGGTGCAATTCTCCGGCCATCGCCCGACGATAACGGCAATAAACCTGCACGATCGAGTACAGCGATGGTGATGCTGTGAGAATCTGCCCCCGTACCGCCGGTCTTACCTCCGTTTTTCTGTTCTGCTTTTCACCGCACGCAGCCGCCTATTCGGTACTGACCCATGAGGCGCTTGTGGACACGCTCTGGCGGAGTGCATTCGCGCCCGCACTGGTTGCGCGTTTTCCAGCAGCAACAGAAGACGAATTGAAGGAAGCGCACGCGTACGCGTATGGCGGATGTATCATTCAGGACCTTGGCTATTACCCTTTCGGCAGCCGCTTTTACAGCGACCTGACGCATTATGTGCGCAGCGCCGACTTTGTTCAGGCGCTGGTGAACGATTCGGAGACCCTTAATGAGCTGGCTTTTGCGATGGGGGCGGTGGCCCATTACGGGGCGGACGTGGATGGTCACCGGATCGCAGTCAATCGGGCGGTTCCCATTCTCTATCCAAAGCTGCGAGCGAAGTATGGGGATGAGGTGACGTATGGAGATAATCCGCAGGCGCACCTGAAAACGGAATTCGGTTTTGACGTGCTGCAGGTCGCGCGGGGGAACTATGCGGCCGAGGCGTACCACGATTTCATCGGGTTCCACGTCGCAAAGGATCTGCTCGACCGCGCATTTCAGGAGACCTACGGTTTGAGGCTGAAGGACCTGTTCGGCAGCCTGGATCTGGCACTCGGGACATACCGGTTTGCCGTGAGTTCGCTCATTCCGAAAGCCACGAAAGCGGCATGGATGGCGAAGAAGGATGACATTCAGAAGCTGACCCCTGGAGTCACACAGAAGCGCTTCCTCTATAACATCCGGCGCGCGGATTATACGAAAGAATGGGGATCTGACTACCGGAAACCGGGGATATTCGCGCGCTTCCTCGCCGTGCTGATGCGGGTGCTGCCGAAGATTGGACCGTTACGAGGGTTTCAGTTCAGAGTTCCGACGCCTGAGGCGGAAAAGATGTTCGCGTCGAGTTTCGACGCCGCGGTCCAACTGGATCAACGGTCGTTTGCGGAGATTCGGGGGAAGGCTTTGAAGCTTTCGAATCTCGATCTGGATACGGGCAGGCCTGTGAGCCCAGGCGAGTATGCGCTGACAGACCAGACTTACGATCGATTGGTGAAGAAGCTTGAAGAGAGGAAGTTTGTGGATGTGTCAGGGGAACTGCGTGCGGACATTCTGCGGTTTTATGGTGAGATGAAGGCTCCGGATCCACATGGGATCGATGGGGAACTCGGGGCGTTAAAGGCTTACGTGCCACAGATAAACACAGATGCACCCAGATAAGATCGACAGATCGCCCTACTTCCAGTTGCCGAGAAGTCTTCTGAGGAGGACGAGTTCGCCGAGGTGGTAGGCGTCGTGGTCCACAATCAGCAGGAGCTCGCGGAGCAGGGTTTTGTTGTTCGCGAATTTGATGGGCTTCAGGGGATCGTTTTCTTCGAGCAGCTCTAAAAGCTTTTTGCGGTCGCGGCGGATCGCGCGGACGGTCTTTGACCAGGCATCTTCCGAGGG
>Ga0070658_10005067_pt1 | contig 10725 bp, 12 predicted proteins | sample KBSC13metaG_FD_64664 | JGI IMG/M metagenome (GOLD analysis project Ga0070658, IMG submission 64664) | Corn rhizosphere microbial communities from Kellogg Biological Station, Michigan, USA - KBS C1-3 metaG | ecosystem: Host-associated > Plants > Roots > Rhizosphere > Soil ... | reverse complement strand
GCCGAGCCCCGCGGCGACGGGGATCCGCTTCTCGATCCGCACCCGCCACGCCGGCTCGACTCCCGCCGCCGCGGCGAGCTGCTCGAGCGCGCCGCGCACGAGCGTGTCGCCGGGGAAGCCCTCGACACTCAGGCCGGCGGCGGCATCGACGTCGATGCGATCGGCGAGCCCGACGCGCTGGTACACGGTCAGCAGCTCGTGCTTGCCGTCGGCGCGCAGCGGACCGACGACGAGACCGAGGTTGATCTTCGCCGGAGCGGACGCTCTCACGCGAGCTTCTCGGCGAGCGCGACGAAGTCGACCGGGCGCAGCGCTTCCGCGCGGGTCGTCGGCGCGAGGTCGAGCGACTCGAGCGCAGCGGCAGCGTCCGCGCGCTTCGCGACGCCGCTCAGCTCGAGCGAGTTCGGCAACGTCTTGCGCCGATGCGCGAATGACGCTGTGACGACGCGCTTGATCCGCGCGAAGTCGTCCGGCAGCCCGACGCGTCGGAACGCGACGAGAGCCGAGTCGACGTTCGGCGGCGGCCGAAAGACGGTGCGCGCGACCGGATGGAAGCCGGTGCGCTCGCACACGAGCTGCACGAGCACGCTGACCGCGCCGTAGGCCTTCGTGCGCGGCTGTGCGAACAGGCGGTCGGCGACCTCGCGCTGCAGCATCACGCACCAGAGGTCGATCGCCGGCAGGCCGTCGAGGCTCTCGACGATCAGCGGCGTCGCGACGTTGTACGGAAGGTTCGCGACAAGCTTCGTCGCGTCCGTGCGCAGATCGAGCTGCACCGCGTCGCCGAACCGGACGTCGACGTTGTCGCCGATCCCCTCGAGGTGCGGTGCGAGCGACTCGTCGATCTCGACGGCATGTACGTGCGCGACGCGCGCCGCGAGGTAGCGCGTCAACACGCCCTCCCCCGGGCCGATCTCGAGCACGACGTCGTCGGGCTGGAGGTCCGCGAGACGGCCGATGACGCCGAGAATGTTCTCGTCGACCAGGAAATGCTGGCCGAACTCTTTCTTCACAGCCCGAAGCATGCGGTCGCGTTCCGGTCGATCTGCTCGCCCAGCCCGGCGACCGTCTCGCCGCGAGTCTCGGCGAGCTGCGCGAGCGTGTGGACGACATAGGCGGGCTCGTTCGTCTTGCCGCGCACAGGCTGCGGCGCGAGGTACGGACAATCCGTCTCGACGAGCAGACGGTCGACCGGCACCTGCGTCGCGGCGAGCCTGAGGTCGCTCGCGTTCTTGTACGTGACGTTGCCGGCGAACGAGACGTACCAGCCGCGCTCGAGCGCCGTGGGCAGCAGGTGCGGCGACGAGAAGCAGTGCAGGACGACTGCGCCGTCGAACCCGTCCAGATGCGTGAGCGTGTCGGTGTCCGCTGCGCGCGTGTGGATGACAACCGGCTTGCCGAGCTCGCGCGCGATCTCGAGCTGCGCGTCGAAGAGAACGGCCTGCGCGTCGTGCGGCGCGTAGTCGCGGAAGTAGTCGAGCCCGATCTCCCCCACCGCGACCGCCTTCGGGTGCGCGAGCAGGTCGCGCAGCGCGTCGAGGTCGTGCTCCTCCCCCGCTTCGTGCGGGTGGACGCCGACGACGGCGTAGACGCCGTCGTGCGCGTCGGCGAGGTCGATCGCCTGCTGCATCCCGATCGTCAGGATCCGCGTCACGCCCGCGTCGCGCGCGCGCTCGACCGCGCCCTCGTCGAGCATGTCGAGATGCGCGTGCGTGTCGATCACGCAGTGAGGCCGAGGCGTTCGAGCTCTTCCTCGACCGTCTCGGGCGGCAGTTTCCGGAAGAGCGGCTGCGGCTCGCGGAGGGCCTGGCCCGGCTGGAGCTCGCTCGGCGCCCACGTGCCGACCCAGCCGCCGTACTCACCGGTCAGCACCTCGTGCACGTTCCCGTCCTCCTCGGTGACCTCGCGGAACTCGAGCGGCCCGGCGAGCCAGCCCTCGTGCCCGAGCAGCTCGTGCACCGTCTGCGACGTGAACGGCAGGAAGGGCGCGAACAGCGTCTTCAGCGAGTCGACGCAGCGGAGCGCCACATAGAGAACTGTCGCCGCACGCTCCATGTCGGTCTTCACGAGCGCCCACGGCGCTTGCTCGGCGACGTACTGATTGGCGAGCGTCGACGTCCGCATGATCTCGGCGATCGCCGCGCGAAATCGAGCCTGGTCGATCAACGCGCCGACCTCGTCGAATGCAGCCGCGACGCCGTCGAGCACGCGCCGGTCCTCGTCGGTCAGCTCGCCGGGCTGCGGCACCGCGCCGAAGTTGCGGTGCGCGTTGACGAGGGTGCGGTTGACGAGGTTGCCCCAGTTCGCGAGCAGCTCGTCGTTGTTGCGCCGCACGAACTCTTCCCAGGTGAAGTCGGAGTCCTGCGTCTCGGGGCCCGCGGCCGTCAGGTAGTAGCGCAGCGGATCGGGGTCGTAGCGCTCGAGGAAGTCCCGGACCCAGATGGCGACGTTGCGGCTCGAGCTCGCCTTCTTCCCCTCCATCGTCACGTACTCGCTCGCGACGACGTTCGTCGGGAGATGGAGGTCGCCCTTGCCGGCTCCGAGCTCGCCGCCGGAGCCGTAGCCGAGAAGCATCGCGGGCCAGATCACCGTGTGGAAGACGATGTTGTCCTTGCCCTGGAAGTAGAAATGGCGCGCGTCGGGGTTCTGCCACCACTCGCGCCACGCGTCGGGACGCCCGACGTTGTGCGCCCATTCGACGCTCGCGCTGAGGTAGCCGATGACTGCGTCGAACCAGACGTAGATCCGCTTCGTCTCCTCGGGATAGCCGTCGACCGGCACCGGCACGCCCCAATCGATGTCGCGCGTCATCGCGCGCGGCTTCAGCTCCTTGACGAGACCGAGCGAGAAGTTGCGGACGTTCGGGCGCCACGTGTCCTGCTTCGAGATCCACGCCTCGAGCTGCTCGGCGAAGGCGGGGAGATCGAGAAAGAGGTGCGTCGTCTCGCGGAACTCGGGCGTCGAGCCGTCGATGATCGACCGCGGCTCGATCAGGTCGACCGGATCGAGCTGGTTGCCGCAGTTGTCGCACTGGTCGCCGCGCGCGCTCGCGAAGCCGCAGATCGGGCACGTGCCTTCGATGTAGCGGTCGGGCAGCGTGCGTCCGGTCGACGGCGAGAACGCGCCGAGCGCACGCTGCTCGATCAGATAGCCCTTCTCGTGCAGCGTCTTGAAGAGGTCCTGGGTGACGCGGCGGTGGTTGAGCGTCGTCGTGCGCGAGAAGCAGTCGTACGAGATGCCGAGGTTGCGCAGGTCGGTGCGGATGATCTCGTTGCCGGAGTCGGCGAGCTCACGCGGGGACACGCCCTGCCGGTCGGCGGCGACCATCACCGGCGTCCCGTGCTCGTCCGTCCCACTGACCATCAGCACGTCGTCGCCCTTGAGGCGGTGGTAGCGCGCGAACACGTCCGCCGGCACGGCGAAGCCGGCCACGTGGCCGATGTGCCGCGGGCCGCTGCCGTACGGCCACGCCGGTGCGACGAGGATCTTCTCGGGCAGTGCGCACTCCTTCGGACGGGCCAATGATCATACGAGCGAGGACGAACAGGGCCGCGAGCGCAGCCGCGGCCGATGCAACGAGCATGCTCGGAAACGGCCGCTGCGCAGGCTGCGGCGCGAGCGCAGCTGCAGGCGCGAGCACCGGCGCGTCGATCCGCGGCCGCTCCGCGGGAATGAAGCGGTGCACTGCCGGTGCGCGCCGCTGTCGGATCAGCACCGGACGAACCGGCGCACCGGCTGACGGCGTGGAGACCGGGCGGCGGCCGAACAGCATCAACGGCGCGAGCGGCGTCGGCGCCGGCTCGAGCGTGGAGATCGGCGTGGCACGCGGCGGCGTCGGATCGATGTCGGGCGCGGCGACCGGAACGGGCGCGAGATGCGGCTCGACGAGGACGAGCGGCGGCTCGGGCGCCGGAGCCGGGGCAGCGGGCGGCTCCGGTGCTGCGGCCGCAGGCGGCTCGGGCGCCGGAGCAGGCGGCGGCGGGGGCGCGGGCGTCGGCGCCGCGGGGTCGGCGGTCACCGGCGGCGGCGGCGGTGCGGGAGCCGGCGCGGGCTCGACGACCGGCGGCACCGGAGCGGGGGCAGGCACTGCAGGGGCGGGCGGCGGCGCGAGCGGCGGCAGGTAGCCGAGCGGGTCGAGGTACCCCTGGTCGTTCGCGTCGACGCGGATGCCGAGGTGGACGTAGGGAACGTCGAGCTCCGGCGTGCCGCTCGGCCCGACCGTCCCGACCGGCGCGCCCTCCGTGACGACTGCGCCCTTCGCCACGGCGAGCGAGCCGAGATGCGTCAGCGTGACCGAGAGCGCATCCGTCGTGAGGATCGAGACGCTCTTGCCGCTCGTCGGCACCGTGCCGGCGAACGTCACCTGCCCGGCCGACGGCGCGACGACGGTCGCCCCGGCCGCAGCGCCGATGTCGACGCCGCGATGCTGCCCGCCCGCATACGGATGGGCGGGGTCGAAGGTGAACGGCGCGAGCACGGGGCCGTCCACCGGCCACGTCCACGCGCCCGTAACCGGGACGCACACCAACGCCAGCAGCATTACCGCGATCGCCCGCACGACGACTCCTTTGTTGTCAGGGTGGCCAACAGGAGCGGCGCACGCTAGCGGCGGCGTCGGCTGTTGTCAATCCTGCTTACAGCGAGCCGCGGTAGAGCGTGTTGCGAGACACGTCCGTCAAGGAGGAGACGATCTCGGCTGCACGCTTGCGCGGCAGCCCTGCGTCGACGAGCTCCGCGACCGCGCGCAATGCCGCGGCCTCGTCGGGGTCGGACTTCCCTGCGCCGACGACGAGCGTGATCTCGCCCTTCGGCGCCGCCGTGAACCGCTCCGCGACCTCGGACGCGGAGCCGCGCACGACCTCCTCGAACTTCTTCGTCAGCTCACGGCAGACGGCGACGGTGCGCGACGCATCGAACGACGCGAGCGACGCGAGCGACGCGGGCAGCCGCTGCGGGGACTCGAACGCGACCGTCGTCATCGTCAGCGTCGGCCACAACGCCGACAGCGCCGCCGCGCCGCGCGGCAGGAAGCCGAGGAACTGGAACGCCTCTCCCCCGAACCCACCGGCGACGAGCGCTGTCTCGACCGCGGAGGGGCCCGGCAGCACCGTCACGGGAACGCCGGCGTCCAGCGCCGCTCGCACGATGCGCGCGCCGGGATCGGAGACACCGGGCATTCCCGCGTCCGACACGAGCGCGATCCGCTCGCCGCCGACGAGTCGCGGCAGCAGCTCGTCGGTACGCGCGGCCTCGTTGTGCTCGTGGTACGAGAGCAGCTTCGCGTCGGTGATCCCGTGACGCGTGAGCAGCCCGCGCGTGTGACGCGTGTCCTCGCAGAGGACGACGTCGGCGGCGCGCAACTCCGCGAGCACGCGCAGCGTCACGTCCTCGAGGTTGCCGATCGGCGTCGCGCAGACGACGAGCATCAGAGGTCGAAGGTCTGAACGTCGTGCCAGTGGCGACCGTCAGCCGACGTGTAGAGCACGACGCGGTCGACGAACGACTGCAGCGGCAAGAGCGGCTCGATCAGCGCCGCCGTCTCGTCGAGCTGCGCCTGCGCGACCGTGAGGTGCGGGATGATCGACGAGTACGAGCCGCCGTACGGCGGCCAGTCGGGGAAGCGCTCGACCATCGCCTCGGTCATCGCGACGAACGGCTCCGCCGGCTCGGGCGCGAGCCAGAGCACGCCCGGGAAGCGGTCGAGCCGTGTGAACGTGACGTCGAACGGCGCGAACGGGGCGAGCACCTTCGCGATCTCCTCCACGTCACCCGGTGCGGGATAGAGCACCGTCACGTGCGGCGGCAGGTCGTTCGGTACGCCGACGGGCTCGACGATCCCGGGGAACGGGACCGCGAGCGCGTACTCAGCCATCCGCCGCCTCGAAGCCGACGAACGCAGCGCCGATCAGGCCGGCCGCGGTGCCGAGCTCCGCGCGCACGACGCGCACCTCGTCCCGCATCGGACGGAGCGCCTCGCGCCGCATCACCTCTTCCGCGGGCGCCGCGATGTGCTCCCACGCAGCAACGCCGAAGCCGCCGCCGAGCACGATCAGCTCCGGCTCGAAGATGTTGGCGAACGATCCCATCGCAGAGCCGAGATGGCGGCCGATGTCGACGAGGATCTCGAGCGCCTGCTCGTCGCCTTCGTTCGCGAGTCGCACGAGCCGATGCGCGTCCGCGGCCGGGCCGAACGCCTCCTGCGCGCGCTTCGTCGCCGCGACACCGGTCACGTACGCCTCGAGATGGCCGCGGCCCTCGCACGCGCCGTAACACGGCAGGCCGTCGTGCACGATGACGACGTGGCCGAGCTCGACGCCGGCACCCTTCGCGCCGCGGAACGGACGGCCGCGCGAGATGACGCCGCCGCCGAGCCCGGTGCCGAGCGTCAGCATCACGAGATCGTCGACGCCGCGCCCCGCACCGACGCGCCACTCGCCGATCGCGGCCGCGTTCGCGTCGTTGTCGAGACCGGTCGGGCGTCCGAAGCGCTCGGCCATCCGATCGCGCAGCGGGAAGTCGTGGAACGGCAGGTTGACCATGTCGTACGTCCGTCCCGCACGCAGGTCGAGCGGGCCGGGGACGCCGAACCCGATCGCGCCGACGTCGTCCGTCAGGAGCTCGCTCACCGCCGCTTCGAGCTCTGCGACGAGCTCGTCCTGCGAGCGCGTCGGCGTCATCCGCTCGTGGCGGCGCAGCACTTCTCCGTCTCGCGTCACGACGCCGGCAAGGATTTTCGTCCCGCCGAGGTCGACGCCGATCGCATGCGTCGCGGTCATCCCGAGTGGGTACCGTAACCCTCTCGATGGCCGCCTCTGGAGAGAAGCCCTATCGCGTCTACAAGGGCGGACGCCAGAAGGGGAAGGTGCCGCTGCCGGGCCGCGAGCGCAAGCGCGCGCCCGATCCGCAGTCGCAGCGCCGCGACGTTCGCCGCCGCCCGCGCCGCGAATGGTCGCGCAAGCGCATCGCGTGGTGGACGATCGTCGGCCTCATCCTGCTGCTGATCGTGTGGGCCGTCGCCGGTTACTTCTCGGTGCGCGGCGGTGTCGCCGACGCGAACAAGCGCCTACCGGTCGGCGTGACGAGCGTGCTGCACAAACAGAACGGCCTGATGATCAGCAACTCGTCGAACATCCTTCTCATCGGCACCGACCATTCGGAGAACGGGCAGCCGGGACGCAGCTCCGACCAGCACTCCGATTCGCTGATGCTGCTGCACACCGATCCGAAGAGCCATCGACTCGTCTTCCTCTCGCTGCCGCGCGACCTGCGCGCGACGATCCCCGGCTACGGCACGTCGAAGATCAACGCCGCGATGCAGATCGGCGGACCGAAGCTCGCGATCCAGACGGTCGAGCAGTTCACCGGCCTCGCGGTCAATCACGTCGTGATCGTCGACTTCGGATCGTTCGTGTCGTTGATCGACGCGGTCGGCGGCATCGACGTCAACGTCCCGGAGCCGATCCTCTCCAATCGATTCGACTGCCCGTACCCCGCATCGCGGTGCTCGTCGTGGCAGGGCTGGCGGTTCCACAAGGGGAACACGCACATGAGCGGGCACATGGCGCTCATCTACTCGCGCATCCGCGAGAACCGGCTCAACCCGTCGGACTCCGACATCAGCCGCGGCGTGCACCAGCAGCAGGTGATGCAGGCGACGCTGAGCAAGCTCGCGAGCGTCGGCACCTTCTTCCGCCTGCCGTTCAGCGGCGGCAGCCTGATGAAGCCGTTGTCGACCGACCTCTCGACGAACGACTTCGTGCAGCTCGCGTGGATCAAGTTCCGCGCCGGGACGAACCTGCACTGCCGCCTCGGCGGCCGCGATCTCGGCGACGGCTACCTACAGCCGTCGGAGAACAACATCCAGGTGATCCAGGAAGTGCTCGGCAACTCGGCGCCGCAGCCGCCGAACCCGGCCGACGGGCCGTTCGGGCCGGGCTGCCTGAGCGGCAACGCCGCGTTCAGTCAGAAGTAGACGACGACGCCGGCTTCGAGTCCGCCGGCTTGGACTCGGTCTTCGTCTCCGACGGCTTCGACTCGCCGCCCCCGTCCGTCTTCTTGCCCTTGCCGTAGTCGGTCGAGTAGAAGCCCGAGCCCTTGTAGTGGATCGCAACAGGGAAGAGGACGATCTCGAGCGGAGTGGCGCCGCAGACGTCGCACTTCTCGGGCGCCGGCGCGCTCATCGACTGGAACCGCTCGAACGTGTGCCCCTCGGGACAGCGGTACTCGTAGATCGGCATCGAGCAGTTGAGGCTACCGATCCGCTCGGTCTGCCTCATCCGCGAGCAACTCCCGGTAACAGGGAGCGCCCTCGAACGCGGCGAGGCCCGGCGGGTGCAGCTGACGGTGGCGGCGGCGGCGTTCGACCTCGCGCCGGCGCCGGGCGGTCGCAAGCGCGGCAGACGCGCCGACGAGGCCGCCGACGAGGAACGAGCGGGCACGCGCGAGCCGATCGTCTCCGTCCATGGGACGATTGTGCCCGATGCGGATCGCAACCCTCGGAGACGTGATGCTGGACGTGATCGTCCGGCTGGAGCAGCCGCTCGCCCGCGGCGACGACGTGCGGGCGCACACGCGCGCGCTGACGGGCGGCCAGGCGGCGAACGTCGCGGCCTGGGCGGCATCCCTCGGCGCCGAGGCGCGCTGCATCGCCAAGCGCGGCGACGACGCGTCGGGCGAGCTGGTCACGCGCGAGCTCGCAATGCGCGGCGTCGAGCTCGTCGGCCCGGTGGCGGCGGGGGCGACCGGCGTCGTCGTCTCGATCGTCGAGAACGGCGAGCGCTCGATGGCGTCCGACCGCGGCGTCGCGCCGACGCTGGTCGCAGAGGAGATCGACGACCGCTGGCTGGACGGCTGCGACGTCCTGCACCTCTCGGGGTACGCCCTGCTGCGCGAGCCCATCCTCCACGCCGCGTTGCTCGCCGCGCGCATTGCGCGCGAGCGCGGCGCGCGCCTGTCGGTCGACGTCGCCGCGTGGACGGAGATCCGCGCGTTCGGGCCCGTTCGCTTCCGCGAGCTGCTCGACACGATCGCGCCCGACGTTCTGTTCGCGACCGAGGCGGAATGGGAGATGCTCGGCGGCGCCTACCTGACGGCGCCGACCGGCGTGATCAAGCGCGGCCCGCGTGGGATCAGCGTCGCCACGGTCGACGCGTCACTCGACTTCGCGAGCGTCCCCGCCGAGGTCGTCGACACGACCGGCGCCGGAGACGCGCTCGCCGCGGGCTTCCTGCTCGGCGGCTCGCTCGAGGAAGCGGCGCGGCGCGGGCTCGAGTGCGCAGCGCGCTGCGTCGCGCGCGTAGGCTCGCTGCCGTGAAGATCGTGCCGCTGACGGAGGAGCACGCCGCCGCGATCTCGGGCTGGCAGTACGAGTTCCCGTACGAGTGGTACGACACGTCGAACGACCCGCGGAAGGTCGAGCTGTTCGCGCATCCCGCGCAGCGCGAAGGGCTGCGCGCCGTGATCGGCGACGACGGCGAGCTCGTCGGCTTCTTCAACTTCGTCCGCGAGGGCGACGAGGTGCGGCTCGGGCTCGGGATGCGCCCCGACCTGACGGGCCGCGGCCTGGCGCAGCCGTTCATCCAGGCCGGGCTCGACTACGCGACGCTGGAATGGCGGCCGCGGAAGTTCCGGCTCTGGGTCGCCAGCTGGAACGAGCGCGCGCTGCGCGCCTACCGCCGCGCCGGCTTCGCCGAGGTGCGCCCGCACGAGCGCTCGCGCTTCGTCGAGATGGAGCGCGAGGGCCTCATTTGATCCGCATCGCCGACGAGGTGCGCGAGTCGCTCACGCGCGCGGTCGCGCTCGAGACGACGCTCGTTGCGCACGGCTTCCCGCCGGGCGAAGGCGTCGAGGTCGGGCTCGAGTCGGAGCGGCAGGTGCGCGCGGCCGGCGCCGTGCCCGCGACGATCGGCGTGCTCGACGGCGAGATCGTCGTCGGCCTCGGCGCGGACGAGCTCGAACGGTTCGATGCGAGCGCGCGCAAGCTCGGCCCGCGCGATCTCGCCGTCGCCGTCGCGCAACGTGCGATCGGCGCGACCACGGTCGGCGGCACGCTCGCCGTCGCCCAGCGTGTCGGCATCCAGTGGATGGCGACGGGCGGCCTCGGCGGTGTGCATCGCGGCTTCCCCGATCCGCCCGACGTCAGCGCCGACCTCGCGCAACTCGCAAGGACGCCGGCGCTCGTCGTCTCGTCCGGCGTCAAGTCGCTGCTCGACGTCCCCGCGACGATGGAGGTGCTCGAGTCGCTCGGCGTGCCGGTGCTCGGCTACCGCGTCGACACGCTGCCGCTCTTCTATGCGGCCGCGGGCGGGCCTCCCGTCAGCGCGCGCGTCGAGAGCGCGGACGAGGCGGCGCGCGTCGCGCGCGCACACTGGGAGCTCGGCGGCGCCGGGCTCCTGCTCGGCCGCGCACCGGACGAGCCGCTCGACGACGTCGAGCCGCTGATCACCGAGGCGCTTCTCGCAGCGCGGGAGCACGGCGTGTTCGGCCAGGGCGTGACGCCGTTCGTCCTCTCGTACCTCCACCGCGAGAGCGACGGACGGACGCAGCGCGCGAACAAAGACCTGATCGCGCAGAACGCGCGACTGGCCGGCGAGATCGCTACAAGTTCCGGCGGCTGAACGCCGCCACCGCGGCGACGAGCACGAGCACGAGGTACGCGACCGCCCAGAGGCGGATCGGCCAGCCGTGGATGTACGCGCCGCCGAACGGACCGAGCTGCAGCAGGAA
>Ga0070658_10005066_pt1 | contig 10726 bp, 8 predicted proteins | sample KBSC13metaG_FD_64664 | JGI IMG/M metagenome (GOLD analysis project Ga0070658, IMG submission 64664) | Corn rhizosphere microbial communities from Kellogg Biological Station, Michigan, USA - KBS C1-3 metaG | ecosystem: Host-associated > Plants > Roots > Rhizosphere > Soil ... | reverse complement strand
TTCAGCGCAGTGGGCATCGTCCCGCCGGTCTTCAGAGCGTCATACGCGAGGCCGATGCACGGGAACCGCTCAAAGTCCGGCTCTTCAAACTCCAGTCTCGAAAGAGCGGCGATATCGAGCGGAGGCAGTTCCCCGATACGCCGCTCGGGGTAGGTGAGGGCGTATTGGATCGGGTGACGCATGTCGGTCACACCAAGCTGAGCGATGACGGAGCCATCGATCATCTCGATCATTGAGTGAACAACGGACTGCGGGTGAACGACGACCGAGATCTGATCTGCCTTGAAACCAAACAGCCACCTCGCCTCGATCACCTCTAGCCCTTTATTCATCAACGTGGACGAATCGATCGTGATCTTGTCGCCCATGTCCCAGTTAGGATGAGCAAGGGCCTCCGCTCGCGTTGCAGCAGCTATTCGCTCCTTGCTCCAGGTGCGGAATGGGCCGCCGGAGGCGGTTAGAACGAGACGCTTGACCTCAGCGGCGTTTTCGCCGCGGAGACATTGGTGAATTGCATTATGCTCGCTGTCGACCGGCAGGATCTCGGCCCCCGAGGCCGCCGCCGCGGCGGTCATCAACTCGCCGGCCATCACGAGGGTTTCCTTATTGGCTAAGGCTATCCTTTTGCCGGACTCGATCGCTCGAAGGGTCGGTATAAACCCAACCGCTCCAACCGTTGCCGAAACCACCGTTTCTGCCGCATCGTGGGTCGCAACGGCGATCAAGCCTGCTTCACCATACTCGATCCGCGGTTTGGGCAAGTCTGATCTGCTCAGTTCCTGCTCCAGCTCGGCGGCGTGCTGCTCGTCAGTGCAGGAGACGAGGTCAGGCTTGTAACGGGCGATCTGGTCCGCGAATTTGGTGATATTGCGCCCCGCAGCCATCGCAACGACGCGGAGGTCGCCCAGATGGTCAACCACTTTGAGCGTATTGCAGCCTATCGAACCGGTGGAGCCTAGGATGGAGATCGAGCGCATTGGGACGTGCTTAGGATATCACCGAGAGTTTGGGTGCGGAATAACTGATAACTACTGATCAAAGCTGAAGGTAACCGGAGCAGCCCGCGTCACCGGTGGCCGCTCTTCTCTGCAAACTCCACTGCGGAGTCAAAGCGGTCTCCTGCGCCCTCGCCCGCAGCTTGCTTCTCAGCTAAGTATTCGTTGAATTGCTTTGACTGGTTGCGTGGAACGCTGAGAGTCTTCCAATCGGATGCCTTGAAGTGTTTGGCAAGAAATACGATCTGACCGACATGGTATGCGTAGTGGGTCAATTGACGGTTTATTGCCTGGATGATCGTGTGCGGCTCGCCGCGGATCGTAACCGTCCTGCTAAAGTCCTCAGGCTGCAGAGGCTCCAGAGCGTCGAAGACAGCCTGCCACCCGCTCTCCCAGAAGTTCATCAATGACTCGCGGGTGTCATTCATCAATTCAAATTCCGTATCGCGGTCCCGGTCGGCCTTCTCGCCGTCGGACGTGAGGAAGTCCGTCCAACGTGATCTGGCGTTGCCGGCGATATGCTTGACGATCACGGCGATCGAATTTGCCTCCACATCTATTGCGGCGAAGAACTCATCGTCCGATACCTGATCTATGGCCCGCTCGGCCATCTTCTTTGCATTCCGAAAAGAGCTAAGCGACTCGGAAAGATATTGCTTGAAAAAGTCTTGCTGCATAGATCTAAGGATCATGACTCACCGGCGATCCGCGACGCAGCCTCGGCTCGTGCAACGGTCGCTTGCTCACCTGTGTTGAGGTCTTTAATGGTGACATTCCCGTCGGCGATCTCGGACTCGCCCAGCATGCAGACAACCGGGACACCTATTGAATCGGCATATTTGAGCTGCTTCCCCAGCTTGTCAGGCTCCGGATAGACCGTCACGCGCAGAGCGGACGAGCGGAGATCTTGTGCGAGTTTGAGTGACTCGGCTGCGGTCTCATCGGACCAGATCGTGACAAGGACGTCGGCCGCGGCACTCTGGGCGATCTCCGGCGGAAACATCCCCCGCTCATCCATTACGACCAGTATCCGCTCAAGTCCCAGCGAAAATCCGCACGCCGGGATCTGCTCCTTCCCAAACATCCCGATCAGGCCGTCGTAGCGTCCGCCGCCGCCAAGGCTGCCCGCCAGGTCGGGAACGTTGATCTCCATGATGGTTCCCGTGTAATACGAGAGGCCTCTAGCAAGAGAAGGATCGATCTTTACTCTGGGCGACGCACAAAGCTCGAGGACCCGGTCAAGGTCCGGAAACGATGTGGTACCGGTTACGGAGCCCAGGAACTTGTTCGCTGACTCCTCGGTGATGCCGCGTGCGGCAAGTTCTTTGACGACGCCCTCGGTGCCGATCTTATCGAGCTTGTCCAGGGCGACGAGTGCATCTACCTCATTTGCGATACCCGCTTTTGCGACCATCTGCGATAACAAGGCCCGGTGGTTTATCCGGACCGTGAAGTCATCAAACCCGAGACTCTCGAGGATACGGATGGCGGCTCCAATTATCTCCGCCTCAACGACCATTGAGGCTGAGCCGATAGCATCCACGTCGCACTGGTAAAACTCACGAAAGCGTCCTCGCGCAGGCCGGTCGGCGCGCCACACGGGCTGTATCTGATAGCGTTTGAAGAACTTGGGAAGGTCGTTGCGGTAATTGGCGACGACGCGTGCCAGCGGTACGGTCAGGTCATAACGCAGCGCCAGGTCTGTAAGCCCTGCCTTTGCATCTGCGGTGAGACTCCCATCCAGCTTTTCACCTCGCTTGAGGATCTTGAAGATGAGTTGATTACCCTCCTCTCCATACTTGCCCATGAGCGTCTCGATGTTTTCGATAGCGGGCGTTTCGACGGGCTCGAAACCGTACGACCGATAGACGGACTTGATGACGCCGATGACGTACTCACGCTTGCGGACGTCCGACGGCAAGAAGTCGCGCATTCCACGTGCAGGATTTGTGCTCGCCATAAACGGCTAGTTTACGCCAGCAGTTATCGAAGGTGTAGCGCGACCTGAACCTGAGAGGTCGCGGCCGTGACGCTCCCGCGGGTCCGGAACGGCCGTTTACCGTACGAAGATGGGATTCGACAGTATCCACGGTTTGTCTTTGAGGTCGTCGCCAAGATCTTCCCGGTAGGCGGCTACCCGGTACGCGCCGGGGCTTAGCCCTGTAGCTGTCAGCTCGGTCGAGTCTCGCACCTCGGCAACCTTATCACCATTACAAAGGAGCACGATCCGGGCGGGCAGCGGTGTTGTGGCCTTAAAGCCTATGCCCGGCTCAAAGGGGATCTCGCTGCCCATTCCGGATCCTTTTTCACCTCCATTGGCGGTAAATGCGAAGCCACGGCTATCTCCAAGCACATCGAAGCCGACAAAGAAGCTGCCCTTCTTTAAGGCCGCGAGCAGCACGGCGCGGTCCAGAGGCTGATGGCTCAGCACATGCAGGCGGACCAGGCGAAAAATTTCGGTGTACGGGTCGATCTTTACCGATGCCAAGTGATACCCGAGCTCGTCGCCCAAGAGGTGGAAGCCGATCGCCGAGTGTGCGTCAGTTCCCCCGGTGAGAAATATCTTTCTGCCGGCTGCGATCTCATCGAAGCGCCGCAGGTTTGAGTCCGGCGAGCTAACCAGCCGTTCGATCATTAGTGACCGGTCGACGTGTCCTGACCAGATAAAGTCCAGTGCCGCCGTTAGAGGATTCGTCTGCCGGAGCATCGTGTTGATGTTAGCCACCTCAATCCCGTCAAAAGCGGCGTCCCAAGCGCCATATTTCTCCGGATAAGCCAGAACAGCGATACTGCCCGCCGCGTGGATCTTATCGACGACAGGAACTGACGGCATCAGGCGATAATCCGCCGCGTCCGGCCCGCCGGGCACCATCAGGAACCGGTCGTCATAGACTGCATTTACTTCGTTCCCGCCGATGAAGAGAGTTGAGCCGTGGATACCGTTCAAGGTCGCGGCAGAAGTATCGAAGTTTGCTGAGTAGTGCTCGGTGAGAATGACAAAGTCGAGGTTGTTATCAGCGGCGGCACGGAGCATTTCGTCATACGTGCGGCTTATTTCACCAGTAAAGGACGTGTGTACGTGCAGCAGACCAACGTACTCTCTCTGGTCATCAGAGCGGGTGAACGATGCGCGCGTGTCGGAGCTGCGGATCCTGGCCGCCATGGACCTGAGTTTCCAAGCCCGATAGGCGAAAGGCACCTGTAGAAGTATCAACGCGAGAGTGACGAAGACCAGCACGCTTGCCAGCTTCCGTTTTCTCGGGTACCTCATCGTCGAGGCAATCTTAAGTGTAAAGGGCCTTTAATTCAACATAGTTTCGCCAGGAGCGGTCGAGGTGAGCGATCTCGCTTTGCGTCATCTCCCGCTTCACGCGTCCTGGTGAGCCCATGACCATCGAGTTGGGCGGGATGATGGTGCCGGGTGTGAGGAGGGTTCCAGCCGCGACAAGAGAGTTGCTGCCGACGCGAACGCCGTCCATGAGTATCGCACCCATGCCGATCAGGCACCGGGATTCTACGTGGCATGCGTGGAGTGTGACGCGGTGTCCGACGGTGATCTCATCCTCCAGGATCGTGGGATCTCCCTGAGAGGCCACGTGGACCATAGTCATGTCCTGGATATTCGTACGACGCCCGATTCGGATGTAATTTACATCCCCACGGAGCACGGACCCGAACCACACACTCGAGTCTTCGCCGATCTCCACGTCCCCTATCACGAGAGCGTTTTCCGCGATGAATGCGGAATCGGCGACCCGCGGAAGTTTTTGCCCGAATGGTCTCAGCAAAACCTACCCTCTCGCTCCCGCGAACTTTCGCTTGAACATCGCAAATAGCTGCTCCATCTCGCTGATGCGCAGGAGCTTTGCCGCGATCAGGAATGCGGCCCCGCCAAGGATTATGGGCAGGAAAGCCTCGACCGCCCGGAGGGAGAATCCCGATGCTCCGTACCGGTCAAACAGCACACGGTAAGAGCCGTAGCAGACAGCGGAAAGCACGACTGAGGCTCCGGCGATCTTTGCGAAAGAGGCGGCGATCACGCGTCCATTCAGCCGCTTGATCCGGCGACGCATGATGAAAGCGAGAGCGAAGAAATTCACCAGAGCCACGAGCGATGTAGCAAGGGCAACGCCGACGTGCCCGTAGCCATGAGGAGTCTCCGGTGTCACGCCGTAATGTGAGAACCACTCGCGCAGAACGTACCCGCCCAGAAAATTCACCGCGATAGACGCGATGGCTATCATCATCGGCGTCTTCGCGTCATTGAGAGCATAGAATGCCGGGGAAAGTATCTTGATAGCCGCATAGCCCGTGAGGCCGATCGAATATCCAATGAGCGCTACCGAGCTCATCGATGTGTCGATCCCGCCGAACTTTCCCCTTTCGTAGATCAATCGGATGATCGGCTCACCCAGTACGATCAGCCCGCATGCCGACGGAAGTGTCATTAAGAACACCAGGCTCATCGAAGACGAGATAGTGTCCCGAAGGTCTTTTGTCTTTCCCTCACTCGCAAGTCGCGACATTACGGGGATCGCCGCCGTGCCGACCGCCACACCAAACAGTCCTATCGGGAATTGCATTAGGCGGAAGGCATAATTCAGCCACCCTTGAGCGCCGTCTATACCCGAGACCAGTGACGTGTTGATCATCACGTTGATCTGTACGGCCGAGGTGCCGAGGATCGCCGGCGCCATCAGCGCGGCTACCTTGCGGACGCCCTCGTCGGCAAAGCTCAGTACCGGAGAAAAGCGGAAACCGATCTTCAACAGCGACGGCACCTGCATCGCAAGCTGTGCCGCCCCGCCGATAAGCGTGCCGATCGACATCCCGATGATCGCCCACTGCGCAGGCATGTCGGGGAGCGCGTTTTTATCGTTAGAGCTGAGCCAGCCGCCGCCACTCAGCCAGTACGCGAGACCGAGCCCAAAAACGATAGAAACCACGTTGAAGACTGTGGAAGCCGATGCCGGGACGCCGAAAATGCCCTTGGTATTCAGCACTCCCATCGCTACCGCAGCCAGAGCCACGAGGAGGATGAACGGGAACATGATCTGCGTCATCGTCGTCGCGAGTGCCGCCTTTTCCGGCGAGAAACCGCCCGCGATCAAGCCGACAAACTGCCGCGAAAATATAACGCCGAGAATGCAGATGATGCTCAGCACGACCGCGAGGAGGTTGAATACCATACTCGCAAGACGCCATGCCTCGTCCTCACTCTTGTTGATCTGATAATCGGTAAAGACCTTAACGAAAGCGACGGACAAAGCCCCCTCGGCAAAAAGGTCACGCAGGACGTTTGGTATGCGAAAGGCGACGACATACGCGTCCATCAGGAATCCCGCACCGAAATACCGGGCGAACACCATTTCTCGGACAAGTCCGAGCAGGCGCGAGAACATTACGGCGATCGAGACGATCCCCGCGGATCTGGCAACGCTGGTCTGCTTTGTTGCGGGTGGGGCTGGCCGGTCCGGATCAGTTTCCTGCTCCGGGAGGTCCGGGATGTTGGGGGCGTCCTGCTCGGGCTGGTTCATCGTGCAAAGGACGGATTATCTCACGCCTCTCACCGGTTGACCATTATTCGTGGAATTAGTCGTGCAGGTTTAGCCGTGCATCCGGCTCCTGCGGAACGGGATGCCTGTTTGCTGCGATCTGTCTATAAAGACCGAAAGCGATCATCAGCAGTCCGAGTGCGCCCTGCCCAGCCGTCAGCCAATTATTGGCGGAGGTGTTAACGGCGGTTTCGCCGGCCAAGTAGGACTGCATCGCACCGGCAAGGGTGAGGCTGCCGCAGAAGATGAGTAGTACCCAATACCAGGACCGGCCCATCAGTTCCCCTCGCGAGCGACTGAGCTTGGATATGTAAAACGTGAGCGAGCGAGGCGGTACTCGACGGACATAGCGTTGTATGTCATTGGAGCCGCGCCGCCAAACTGTGCCTGCACCATGGGGAGGAAGTTGTTTTGGAAGCTTCTGAATCGCGGCACGCTGCCGTGCATGTTGAAGATGACGAAGAGCAGCCTTCCGCTGCGCGTATTCGCCTCCCCGGCAAGAGCGCTGGCTCCGCCGTCAGTATTGCCGAGCGTGCCGGTCTTACCGACCACGCTGCCGCGTGCCCAATCGGCGGAGAACCGCTCTTCCAGCGTGCCTTGGTCGATGCCCGCGACCGGCATGATGTCCATGAAGGTCATATTGTACCGGGCGAGATCCGCTCGCAGAGCCCGCAGGAGCTTCATCATCGCGTTTGGCGTGACCCGGTTATAGCCGAGACCGCTGGAGGTCGCGAGCGAGAATTCCGCGGGCGGTACATTAGCGTTGAGCTGGACCAGGCGAGCGACGGAGTATGGCCCGCCAAGCAGGTCACCGAGCTTCGCAGCCAGGAAATTATTCGAATAACACAGCGTCGCCTTTATGATCTCCTTGATGGGGGTCGACTCGTGGGTGAAAAGCAGACGCAGGTTATTCGGCACACCACTGACAAACGGCTGACCCGTAAAGCTCACCGAAGGCGTGCCTTGGACCTGACCCGCCTTGCCCGAATACGCCAGCTGATCCAGCCACGCTTTTGTTGCGGATGGAGACCTCTTATACATGTCGAGGTCGTTCAACATGGCTTGAGCAGAACTCACCGGTGATTGCGAGTAGTTGATCGAGAAATTGTCGGTAACGTAGAGATTGCCCGTGACAAACCGTATCCCGAGCTTGTTCAACTCGTTTGCGACAGCTACAGCGTGCTGGTTGGCAAACATCGGGTCCTTACCGGAGACATACACGTTGCCGGTAAGCGTTCCCGTCTGTGGGTCCACGGTCCCGTCTGTATAGATATTCGTCTGAAATCTGAACTCCGGACCAAAGGTCTTGAGCACGGCGAATGCGGTCGCGATCTTTACATTCGAGGCCGGATTGAAGAGGTGGTCCGCATTGCTCTCGATAACGACCTTGCCGTCGAGTGACTCCACCAGTATCCCCGAATCACCCGGTATCGCTACGTCCTGCAGAGCAGGGAAAAGCGTTCGGACGGGATTTCGTACCGCCGCAAGAGAAGTGGAGGTCGGCTCCGAACTGCCCGTCTTCTCGACGAGAGGCGTCGGAGACGGCTGCTGGACCTTGATGTCCTGCAGCAGAGGGGATCTGTCCTGGGCAAGAGCAACGGATGAGAAGACGAAAGTTAAAGCGACAAAGAGGGAGCTAAACTTTGAGAACGTTGCCTTCATTCTATTTTGCCGAGGGGGATCTCTGCGGTGCCGCGAAAGCCTAAGGAATATAACACATCAGCGCGGCTCGCGACAGCTTTTTACCAGCGATTGGATGTAAACGGCAGGCATGTCAGATGCCCACATCTCTAACCTCCGGTTATGGAGATCATAGCAGTTGATTATAGCAGAGCAGGTCGTCCGTGCTAACCCTTTGCCCGGTCAAACTGCTTGGACATTACGAGGCGCGTCCCGTCGTCCGTGGGTGCTACATTCACCTCGTCCATGAGGCGACGCATGAGCTCGAGCCCCCAACCACGACGCTCAGAGCTGAGATCGGCTTGGGCAAGCATGTGTTCCGTGAGCTTGAGTCCGCGGTTTTGCAGAGATATGGTGAGCCGAGTATCGCTAATGACGAAGAGCAGCTGCACCGTCCTATCAGGACTCAGACTATGCTCGGCGGAGTTTATCAGGGCCTCGATAAGTGCCGTCTTTGCCTGAGCCGCAGCTTTTCGCGGGATCGCGTGCTTAGTTGCGACCTCGCTGAGAGTGCGTGCCGCTATGAGTTCGCCCTCCTCACCCATCGGTACGTTGACCTCGTAAGTGGTTTGGGTGCCATCCTCCGGAGCGGGCGCGGCTGGGGTCTTCAGCAGACCGCGGAGTAACTCGATCTGCTTTCGGCTCGATCCATAGGCGTGCCGTTCGGCAAGGGTCTCGAGAGCTTCTTCCGTAAAACCCTCAGGAGCGACCAGCCAGATATGAGGGTCGTCGAGTCCGCTGTTTAGCGCGGTCATCTCCAGACGGTCGCACCAGAATTCCGCCGCTTCATTGTCCGCCTCGAGCTTAGAGTCGATCTCAGCGATCAACCACGATTCACCGGACTCAGTGATGCCGACGGCAGAACGGTCCTTATCAGAAAGCTCGCCGATGGGAGCGTAGTACGTCACGGCATCGGCCGTGTATAGGATCCGCGGGAGTTCTATCCGTTGCTTCGCAGAACCCAGGGCTAGCAGTATCTTGGCGTCGTCCTGACCCTTCAGATCTCTCTTGAAGACGTCGTAGTTGACCAACGCGGCCGGAATACTTTGTCCGTTTAGAGACGCGAGGAAGTCACGGACACCAAGCGCTGCCCGCGTTCGGTAAGCCTCAGTCATGAGGCGGCTCGCACGTGCAAAATTGCTCTGCATGGCTCGCCCAACTGTTGAGCCGCGCTTCTCGGGAGCCTCCAGGATACGCGATCGGGCGTCAACGTAGTCACGGACCACACGCGGCGTGGCAGACATGTTCACCGTCCCATCTCCCGCAGATATGACCTCCTCGACATGTAAATGCCGGATCAGCCGCCCAAATGCCGCGTCGTCTACTTCCTTCAGACTCCGTCGCCAGTGGCCTATACGCAGCCGCATTCCCGGTGCCGACAGGTTTTGCGCGAGCAGGCGCACGACATCGTTTTGATCAAGAGCCGTGGGCAACGGCTCGAGGATCCTTTTACGGAAATAGCGTGCAACGAATCCGCCGAATAACGAATCCGTGTACGTACGCTCAACACCAGCGAATTGGCTCAAGTCCTCGTTGTTGCTCGCCGCCTGGGTGATGAGGAGAGAGATCGCGACTGCCGATCCTTCGGTCTGTACCGCTACCAGGTCGCTCGCGGCATCGGAGATCGTTGCACCGTTCTTCTCAGCTACCGCTCGTGCGACGGCTGCCGCGTCTTCCGTGCTAAGGGGTGCCAGGTCAACGTGTTGGAAAGGCACACGGCCGTACATCGCTCTCCTGCGGCCAACGGCGATCACGGTCACGCTTGGACAGCTGAGCCTTTTGATTCCCTCTAAGAATCGCGCGCCGTCACGGATCAGCCGTACGCGATCAAGTCCGTCGATGAGTATGCATACGCGACCCCGAGCCCGTGCAGGGAAGCCCATCAGCGTCTCGACGCTTGCATTCCCAACCGCCTCCGCGGCGGCATCTATCCAATAACCTTCCTCCGGCGGTGCCGCTCGCGACAGTTCGTCCACGGTCGGATGTGTTCGAAGCACGACGGGGTCTTGTCTGATATAGGCGACAGACTGGACCAGGAACTCGTTCGCAAAGCGCAAGGCAGCCCTTTCAGCATCACGGTCAGAACGCTTCAGCTCGAAATAAAAGGGCGTAATGCCCTGTGATCCGAATAGTTTGTCGTAGGTTTGCTTGAGTACTTCTGAAGCGCCGCAGCCTGGTGCAGCGAGCAGCGCGGTGCTGCGGCCGATGTTTGCGGCTGAGATAATGCTCTCGATCTCACGCTGACGACCGACGAACTCATGAGAGCAGCCGATTATCCTCCCGGCTGTCACGCGGCGATCTCCTCAAACTCCTGAACGCGATTCCTCCCGCGCCGTTTTGCCTCATAGAGGGCCCGGTCCGCAGCAGAGACCAGATCGGCCGAGACGCAAAGTTCCGCAGAACAGCTTGCGACGCCTATCGACACCGTTACGTCCCGGTGAGCAAAGTCCGCCGACGCGATGTTATGACGAATGCGCTCGGCGATGGCGATCGCTT
>Ga0070658_10005064_pt1 | contig 10729 bp, 8 predicted proteins | sample KBSC13metaG_FD_64664 | JGI IMG/M metagenome (GOLD analysis project Ga0070658, IMG submission 64664) | Corn rhizosphere microbial communities from Kellogg Biological Station, Michigan, USA - KBS C1-3 metaG | ecosystem: Host-associated > Plants > Roots > Rhizosphere > Soil ... | reverse complement strand
GCCTTCCTGGCACCGCCGGAGTACGGCGGCGCCGGGTGCGGCATGATCGTGATCTGGACGAAGCGGTAGATGCGCCTCGTCGCCGCTCTCGTGGTCGCGACGTGCATTGCCATCGTGCGGCCGATGCAGGCACAGTCCGCCGCCGACAGCGCGGCTGTCCTATCGCTCGTGGTGGACGCGGTGTTGGGCGCCGATTCCGCCGTCGCGCCGCGAGGGCGGGACCAATCGGCACCGAGCGTTCCATCGGCCGAATGGCCACGCGTGTTCGTACGCATCGGGACAGTGCCCCAGGGCGCCTGGGCCGAGCCGAGCATCGCCCGGTTGCGCGCCCACCACTGGTTCTTCAATGGCTGGGCGATGGACTCTACTCGTGCATTCGCCGAACGCAACAAGCCACGCCCGACGACGGCATCGCCGCTTCCATTTCCCGCCGTGCTCTCGCTGCGCCTGACCTTCGCCGGCGACAGCGCACGCGTCGACAGCTCGTTCGACATGGATACCTGCGAGCAGCATGGCGGAATGAAGGGCATCCTCACCACGACGTATTTCCTCGTGCGAGACGGCTCCAGCTGGCGCATGTCCGATTCGGTGGGTGGAATAGCAGACGTCCTCTGTACTTCCTCTCTCTTGACCCCCACGGCGCATGTCCAGTCGTAGTGACATCCGGTGTCCTTCGCGGGGGACGTCGGTGCTTCCGCGCAGCGGGTTACACGCGCCGCAGACATGGCTCGCGGCATGCAAATGCGCGAGCGTCGTGGGATCAACGCGCAGTCCCGAAGTGGCGTCGGCCGACGTCGGCGGTCGCATGGTAGCTGACTTCTCGCTCCGAACTCTTTTGCCGTCGACATCGTGAGCTCTCGCCTCCGCGCAGTCATCACCGGCGCCGCGCTGGCGCTGTGCGCCACTCGTCCCGCTCGCGCCCAGAGCGAGAGCAGCGGGCGGATCGAGGGGAGCGTGTACGACAGCGTCCACGCACGTCCCCTCGCGGGCGCCCGCGTCGTTGCGGCCGGCACGGCGACGCAATCCGAAGTGCGTCGCGACGCGACGACCGATTCGACGGGACGTTATCACCTCGACTCGCTCCCGCCAGGTCGCTACGCGGTGGGGTTCGAGAGTCCCCTTCTCGATTCGCTCGAGGTCGGGCTGTCCCCGCGCGAGGCGAACGTCACCGCGCGCCAGATCGCGCCGCTCGATCTGGCGTTGCCCCCCGCCGCGAAGCTGCGCTCCGCCGTGTGTCTCGGCGCCACGCTCCCGGCGGAGACCGGGGTGATCCTCGGCCACGTCGTGAACGCCGAGACGGAGAGCCCGCTCGCCGGCGTCGCGATCGCGATGCAGTGGCGTGACCTCGGCGTGGACCGGAAGACGCTGCGGCCGATCAATCGCGAGCGGTCGGACTCGGTGATCACGGACCGCGATGGCTGGTACCGCATGTGCGGCGTCCCGACGGGCACGTGGGTGTCGATGCAGGTACGACACGCCAACCGAACGGGTGCCGCGCTTCGTACGCGCATCGACGACACGCTCGGCATCGCCGTCGAGCATCTCTCCTTCTCGACGTCGAGCGTGACGACCGCCGACGGCCCGGACAGTGCTCCGACGGGGACGGCGACGCTCACCGGGATCGTGCGCAGCACCGTCGGTACGCCGGTGGCGTCGGCGGAGGTGCGCGTGCGCGGTACGGCCGCCGAGGGACGCACCGACGATCGTGGAGCCTTCACGCTGGGCGGGCTGCCTTCGGGCACGCAGCAGCTCGAGGTGCGACGCATCGGCTATGCGGCGGCGGAGGTGCCCATCGCGCTGCACAGCGGCGCGACGACGACGCGCGACGTCGTTCTGCGGCGCATCGTGAGCCTGGACTCCATGGTCATCGTCGCGTCGCGGCCCAAGTACCCGGACTTCTTCGCGCACCAGAGCATGGGCCAGGGCCACTTCCTCGGCCCCGAGGTGATCGCCAAGGAGCGCGTCTCGCGCACGAGCGACTACTTCGAGAAGATCCCGGGGTTCTCGGTCAAGGCGAATGGCTCGCGCTCACTCGTGGTGAGCAATCAGGGACCCGCAGCGGTGAGAGGGGAATGTGTGGCAACCCTGGTCATCGACGGGAACCGAGTGATGGAATACCCGCCCAGCGTGAACGACGTCCACTGGAGCGACGTCGCCGCGATCGAGGCGTACCCCGCGAGCATGGCCCCGAATGCGCCACCGGAGTACCACATCAGCGCCGACTGCGGCGGGATCGTGATCTGGACGAAGCGTTGAAGAGCTGCCCGAGTGCCATTCGTGCGCTCCCCCGCGGCTATGCGAAGCGCCGTGTCTTCTTCGCCGACGAGGCCACGGCGATCGCCGCCGGCTATCGGCCATGTAGCGTGTGCATGCGCGACGAGTATCGTCGCTGGAAGTCCGGAAGCAGTGAGGGGAGACCCGCGCGCGAGGTTCATGCAGATGGACTGCTGGGGATGCGTGGCTGAATCAGGTCCTCGTGCGTTGATCTGTCCGCAACTGATGCGGAAGGACTCATACGCGGCTGTCAGGCGTCAACAGATTCGACGAGCAATGCCCTTTGATCGGCCTCGGTAGGAACAGTCGCCAATACCGTGGGGTCGAACCTTCCGCGTGTATCTGCTTCGTGCCACGTGGGACCGTGCGGAAAGTAGATCTCATGTGTGCGGGGCGGGATGATCTTGATGCCTTTCGTCAGGCTTCCAGCCGGCCAGCAAAATCCGGTAAGTCCGCACACGAGAACGTCAGCGACGGTCATGGCGTGAAACGCCTGGAACGGCTGGTGTGGCGACTCGCCCTTCAGATGGAGCGTCACGTTCCGCAACCTGGAAAGTTCTCCTAGTTCGTCAGGATGGTCTGCATCCGAAAAGACGCGGATATCCAAAGCACCGCCAAGGACGAGAGCGAGACGTTCCAGCACGCGCACATACCAGTCGTTGTCTACCCAACGCCGCAGAGCCATGCGGCGTATCCGACCTCTCGCGGCCTTCATGCCTCGTAGCTCGCCTCGTCTGACGATTACTGCGACTGAAACAGCTCCTTGCCGAAATGGCGACGGCATGGGATTGAGGGACCGTGCCTGCCAATAGAGAGAGGCGAATTCCTCGAACACGTGCCTCTGAAAGGGTGAACCATCCGGCGGCGGTGCAAACGACCAGGGTGTGAGCAGGAACAGCTTGCCGTCACCTTTGTGTGTGTGCCGGATGATGTGCTCGAGCAGGGTGAACTGCAGCTCGGTATGAAAACGCGTGTCGATGAATGGCAGTTCGACAACTTCCAGCCCGGGCCGCTGCAACAGGTGCGGGAGCAGCACCTGGCCCCGGCCCAGGCCGAGAAATTCCTCCCAATCCAGGTGAGGCGCGTGAAAGATCCTCAGGAATGGGTGGTGCACGTATGTGAGCCCGAGATGCCTGGCGAGGTGCTTGGCGGTCACGTAGCGGGAGAACTGGCCGCCGATGCCCTCATATGCGGTGGTAAAGGCGAGGTAACGGCCTGTGTCCCCGGACGTCTCCTCCGCAGCTTGCGGCGCGCGACCGACGGGAAACCTCGACATCCAGGGCATTTTGTACCGCGAGTAAAGATCGATTTGGATCTCGAGCAGCCCGCGCAGACCGCGCCTGCTCGCAGCGTCGAGGGTGCGCTGCCGCGTCACTGCGAACGATGAGTCTTCGAGGCGAAGCACGTGAGGCACCTCATGCCGTGGTGGGAGGTGTTACCGAAGGGACATCGGGAGGACACTTCCCGAGAGCCAGGATCGCTTCGCTCCCGCATCGCAGCCGAACAAGATCAGCTTGAACGTGATCGGCACAGCCGACGACTAGGTCTTCATCACGTCGAATAGGAGTGGGCCCTCTTCTTGTCATTGGCCTGCGAAGCCCCCTGATGGCGTTCATGGTTCACCTCGACTTCGCTGGGAGACCCCATCGAGGTGGATCACTCTGAAGTCGAGATCGGACAGCGCTGAAGCGCTCGCCATCGTGATCAGAACCGCGGCAGGCAAAGTCGCAAGGCCGGAAAGCGCGCGGCGGGCTGCTTCATCGTCCAGCGCAGTGACGGGGTCGTCGAGCGCCAGCAGTCGCGCGCCCGACGCGACTACCTGCGCCAGCATCAGCATCTGGCGCTGGCCTCGGCTGAGCGTGTCCCCGTCGAAGACGACGGGTGTATCATAGCCAAGGGGAAGTCCCGAAAACTCCTCGTCGAAGCCGAGGTGCCTGCAAACGTCCCGCATCTGAGCCAGGGACATCTCGCGATTGTAGGTGCGCAGGACTCGGGAGATCGTACTATCGGGCAGACGGTCTCCCTGCACGATTCCGCAGACGAGCCGCTCGTGCTCGGACTGGCGGTATTCGCTGAGTGACCGCCCGGAATACGTGATAGTACGCGACGGGACGTTCACTCTTCCCAGAACTGCCCTAACCAACGTCGTCTTTCCCGCTCCGATCGGTCCGATACAGGCGACGTGCCCACCCTCCTCCAGCTCCAACTCGATCTCCGACAGAATGTGATCGCGTTTGTCGCCGAGATTGAGCGTGATCCCGCGTGCTCGGAGCAATGGTGACCGTGACGATGGCGCAGCGTCGAGCTTCGCCTCGGCGGCAGGGTCAGGGACGCTGACGCGAGAGCCGGGCGCCTGATCCGGCAAGGCCTCCCACAGCTTCTCGTACGTAGCAAGCCAGTGCCGCCCTACAGTGACGACGCGACCAACGTGGAACGTGGCCACGGCCAGCAGGACTTGCGACATGACGCCGTGCACGCTGCCCGGCGACGGGACGCCGTTCCCGGACGTTCGCAAAGCACCTTCGAGATGCAGCGCGCCAAGCCAGATTGCGCTCCATATCACCACCGCGGCGCACCATACGAGGTGTGTGGAGAGCACCCGCCGACGAGGCGCGGACGCCGACGCCACATGTAGGAGGTGACTGGCCATCACAGACGTGACGACCGCGGCGGAGCACGCGCCGATCAGGATTGCAACCGACCCTCCGGCCACCCAAGTGGCATAGATCGCGCCGAGGAGAACGGAAGCGGTCAGAATGACCCTCGACACTGCCGGAAACGCGGCGGATGCGAGAGGATCGATCGACACGAAACTGTGCGCGTTGTTCGTCGGCGGGTGAGCCTCGCGTTGCTCGCCGATGCTGACCGGCTGTCCTCGCCCGATGCGCGCGAGTCGCTCACTGACCTGTGCCGCGACGGATGTATCGACGACCCCCAACAGTGGTATGATGCACAACGCCAGTGCGCTCGCCAGAATCGCCGCTCTGACCAGGACGGTGAGCGTCGGCAGCAGCTGCCCAGACCGGCCGAACACAGACGACCAGAACCATTCCGAGCCTAGAACGACAGTCAACGCCATCAACGCGATGGCGACCGACGCGACGAGTGTCAACGCACCCCAATCGAAGGCGAGCACGGGACGAAGTGCCCGCAGGAGCACGCGATGACGGCTGCGCGTTTGGAACTCGAGGGTGGGCTCGAACGCAATCGCCGTCCCGCTGAGAAGGCGACGTGCTTCCTGTTCGTGGAGATACCAGCGCTCTCCCGCGCTCGGATCGACAATCACCACGCGGCCCCGAGCGAGTCCCTCGAACACCACGAAGTGGGACGACGAGGTGTGGAGGATGGCCGGAGTGGGCAGTGCCACCAGTTGGCTCACCGAGACATCGAACCCTTCGGCATGCAACCCTTGCCGTTGCGCGCAGGCAATCAGCCACGCAGCAGTGACGCCGTCGCGCGCGCTCACAGGCACTTCGCTGAGGTCTCGAGGCGAGACATGGCGTCCGAAGTGGCCGAGGACCATGCGCAAGCATGCCGGCCCACAATCCGCGGGAGCCAGTTGCAATAGTGGGCGCACCTTCGCGCGTCGGCCGGACGCGACGCTCATGCTGGCCCCATGATATCACTGAGCGATCTCGCGGCGAGGTGCACGACTCGATCCGCCGCATCTGCGATCATGTCCCACCCGTAACGATCGAGGACTCGCTCGCGAGCCATCCGGCCAAGTCGACGGCGCGCCGCAGCATCGCCGAGCAATCTGGCGCATGTCTGAGCGAACGCCTTTGGTTCGTCCGCAACGATGACGTCGATGCCTGGTCTGAGATCGATCCCTTCGATACCGATGGAGGTCGATACCATTGCCTTACCCCGCGCGAGCGCCTCCAGCACCTTGATGCGCGTGCCACTGCCCAGGCGCATCGGGACCACGACAAGGCTGGCCGTCGCGTAGATAGGTGCCAGATCTGGAATGGGCCCGGTGATTATGCAGCTCTGGCCGTCGTGCAACGCTTGCAGCGCTGGAGGTACCGATCGCCCTGCGACAACGAACCTCGCACCCGCGTGGAGTCGCTCGATCTCCGGCAAGATCGCATCCCAGAAGAAGCTGACGGCATCGACGTTCGGAAAATGCGCGAGGTTACCCACGAACAATGTGGTCGCGCCATCCTCCCCTCGCCCGTCGCATGCGGAGTACGGCGTCGCACCGTTGGGCACGACGTGCACGCATGAAGCACGCTTGCCGAAGAACTCCCGATCGGCCTCCTTGCACACGACGAGATGCGCGTATCGCCGCGGAAGGCCTCGCTCGTACGAGGTCAACTTCAGGCGCTCTGCGGTGAGCATTACCTGCTCGATGCGCGGATACGTGTGGGCGTAGTGCCGAAGGTGCCGCTTCATCGCGATGCTGGCCACGTCGTCCACATCAACGATGATCCGGTCGAACCCGGCCTGTCGAAGCAGCTCGGCCGTGAAGGTACGCTCCGCCCAGACCGCATCGAAACGGCATGCCAGGCGCAATTGACGGAGGGCACGCAGAAGCGCCTCGTTTCGCCAATGCGAACTGCGCGGAACGGGCGAGACCAGGAGGTCCTTCAGCTGGTGTGCCGTGCTCCGTTGCGCGTCCGACGCTGGAGTGGCCGCGCTGCCCGGCACGGAATCCGGAATGCGAATCACCCGCGCGCAAAGGTCGATCAACGGATCGTCGGGAGCGTTCGCCTCCCCGGCGTGCAGGGGAGTCACGAGCGTCACGCGGTGACGCTGAGCCAACGCAGCCACGAGTTGGAAGATCCGCTGATGCGCGCCCGCTGTCGTCGCTGGCCACGGGTGCCAGGGCGACACGAAAAGGATATCCAACCTGCTTCGCACGACCGTCAGCGCGGGCGGATGATCACGCGAGCGCGCTGTCGAGGCCGAGCTCTTCCCCGACAGCGTCCGTGGCATCGACGCTTCCCTGCGTGTCCTGGCCGAGCAGCGTGCCGTCGAGCCACGCGGCCAGCGACGGCGCGCAGAGCCAGGCGACCGCGAACGGCAGAGCGAGCGGCAGATGCGCGGGCTGGGATGCTGCCACGCTTGCGAGCGTGAGCGCTCCAGACGCGCAGCAGGCCCATAAGGTGCGCACATACTCGCGTCGTTGACGCAGCCGCGTCGCCGCGTGCACGCGGCTCACCGATGGCCAATCAAGGAGATGTCGACGCGAGGCGAGCATGCGCCACGTCGCTCGGCAGAGCGCGTCCATCACCACGATGGCTTCGTAGGGCAGCAGTGCAAGGGAGAACACGGCCGCGAACGCCTCTCCCATCAACGGTCGTAACGCCGGCGGAGGGCCGGCGACACGAGGGGTCGGATGAAGCGCGCGTCCCGTCATAGAAGCAACCGCGGCCAGCGCGGTGCCGAGTAACTGCGCGAGCAGGAGGGCGAGCGGTGGAAATACGAGCACTGTCCACGCGGTACCGTGCGCGTGTAACGCGAGCCACCCGGCGACGAGCAACAGGAATGATGCCGGACGGCCTAGTTCGGCGAGGGCCAGCTCGAGAATAAGTAACCGGTGGATCGGACGGAGTGGGTTGGCACGCCGAGTGTCGTCACTTCCCCGGACGCGGGGCAAGACCCACGGGAGCATCTGGAACGATCCTCGCAGCCACCGGTGACCGCGTCGTACCTGTGCGAGGTAACCGGGCGCCACCGCTTCCAACACGAACGCATCGTGGACCTCGGCGGTCCGCGCGACGAACCCTTCCATCGGGTCGTGCTGCAACACGGCGTGCGGCGGAAAGACGTTCTCGAGGAGCGCGTGGCAGGCGCGTACGTCGAGCAGCCCCTTGCCCTTGAACAGGCCGACTCCGAGGACGTCGAAGTGAAACCATGTTGTCCCGAGATGCTGCCCCCCCGTGAGGGGACTGAGCATCACCGGCTCGCCGCCGGCGCGCGCGCTCGGGCTGGCGGGGACGACGGCCGGCTGGAAGATCGCGTAGCCGCGCACGAGGCGGCCGTTGTCATCGAGCTGCGCGCAATTCGCCGGGTGGGCGGCGACCCGCAACAAGGACAACACTTCGCCGCGCGGCACCCAATTGGCCTCGTCGAGCGTGTACACGTAGGGGAACGTGCCCTCGTCGAGTTGACGGGCGAGTCCGCCAAACGTCCACCGGTAGCTCGTGTCGGCGCGTCCGAGCAGGAGCCGGTTCAGTTCGAGGAGCTTGCCCCGCTTCCGCTCCCATCCGATCCACGTGCGATCGGGCACGTTCCATGTGCGCTCGCGGTGGAGTACGAACACGCGGTCGCCGTCCTCGCGACGCAGGTCCGCATTAATACGTTCAACCAGGCGTTCCTCCTCGGCGAGGATCGCGGCGTCCGCGGTGGTGTGGCGCGTCAGCGCGTCGGCGAAGTCGGCGAGGAGCGCGAACCGCAGGTTCGGATCGTCATGCTCGCGGGCGAGCCACGCCAACCGGACGAGCAGCTCGCGCGCGCGCTCAGGCGTCGCGACGATGGCCGGGATCACGACCAGTGTGCGCCAGGCTCGCGGCACGGTTCCGTCGATGGCGAGTCGCGGCAGGCGAACCGCATGCGCGTTCACGAGGTGGCTCACGATTGGACGCGCGACGCGTCCCGCATACCAGGCGCCCAGGGGAAGCCCGGCGACGCCCGCGAGCAGCTGGCCCGCGGGCGGTGCGCCACCATGCGCCGCGAGGCCGGCCGCCGCGGCCGATGTCACCGCGACGACCCCGCTCACCGCGCCGCCGTACACGGTGGGCGCGTGCTCACGCAGCAGGGCGCGGCCACGGTCGAATACCGTGTGGTTCATGCGCAGCGCAGCTCGGTTACCAGATGACATGGACATTGCGCAGAAGGCAGATCGAGGAGCGCACGCGTTCAGCACGCATCCACCGTGAGTTATTGCGAGACACGCGGTGCCTCGCACCCTTCGGCCTGGGCTGGAACCCACGACGAGGGCACGAGGCACCACGCCAGTTCACACCCTGCAGGGCATCAGCACCCGTAACAGGTGAAGCACGTGCTGAATCCGCCGGTGTTGAATGGGGGACCGCCGCACAGCGTCGGGTAGTACCCGGCCGTCTGGCACTCCGTCGGAGGACACGGGTACTCGCCTGTGTAGAGAGTGCCGCCGCAGGAGTTGACGGTGTAGGAACAATACTGGCTCGAGTAACACGCGCCGCCTGCCACCTGGCTCAGCGCCGTCGCACTGAGCGTCCGTAGTGTTTCCTTACTGAGCGTCAGCTTGCGCTTTTCGGAAGCCATTGTTCACCCTCCGGGTGAGTACCGTGGTACTGCGCCTACCCGGCGGGGCGAAGTCCCAGCCGGGCTTTCGAAGGCGCACTGGTGCGCCTTCAATGCACGAGCGCAGTTGCCACATCGTCGTGTCCGCGCTGGGGTAATGGCCGCTCGCTCCCGCGTGCCAGTGCGGCAACATGAAAGCGGCGAATGAAGTCGTAGTACCGTGATTCGGCGCGATTCGGATCGACCGCCTCGACACGGTTCACGAACATGTGCGTGAAGCTGAGCAGAAGCGTTTCGGCGGGCCCTTCCACTGTGCCGGCGGCAATCCCGGCACGGAGTGCAGCGACGATCGGCGCCATCTCGGCCGAACGCTGCGCGAGTGCGGCGAGACCCGGCTCCAGATCGGGAGTCCCGGCGCCCGTGAGGACCGACTCGAGGGCGGGACGCAGGCGACGATACGCATCACCCTGCTGCCGGTGAAAGTCGGGGGATGCCGGTGCAATGCTGGCGAGGAGCGTGATGCGTTCGGCGGGGCCCATCGCGAATGCCGCGAGTAGCCCGTCGATGCCAGCGATCGTGAGCAGCGCGCGACGTTCTGCCTGCGCTGCACCACCGTAGCCGCGGAGCACGGCGAGTGCCGCGGTGCTGTCCGCCGTGAAGAGGGACTCCGCCAACTCGACGCCGACCGGACCACCGTATCGCTCGACCTCGCGATCGTACGTGTCCAGCTGCACCCGCCAGATTCGGCCATCGCGAATGAACGGCGTTGCTGCCGCGGTCAGTGCGGGAAGCACTTCCATCGCGAGGCGGCGGGGATCGCCGCAGAACCGCAGGCGGATGTGCGGATGCGGATCCGAGTATCGAAGAAAGAACCATCGCGCCGCTGCACCGCTGCCGATGGCCTGCTCCACGAGGGGGGCGACCATATCGCGCAACACACGATCGGCGACGCCGATGCCGGTATAGAGCTTGGCGTAGAGCCATTCCGACCCGGGCATGAACTGGCGGATCCGCTGCCGTGTCATTGCATGGGAGGCGCCATGCCCGTTCGAGGCCGCAGGCGGCTCCGCGGACCGGCGTCGTGCGAACGGCACGACGATCTCGTGGAGGATCCTTCCCTCCGCACTGACCACGGCCGCTTCCTCGGGCGCGGGCAACAACTCGTTCAGCGTCACGAACGGGCGGCGCTGGATCAGGTTGAGCAGCACGTCGACACAGAGGGGGT
>Ga0070658_10005062_pt1 | contig 10730 bp, 13 predicted proteins | sample KBSC13metaG_FD_64664 | JGI IMG/M metagenome (GOLD analysis project Ga0070658, IMG submission 64664) | Corn rhizosphere microbial communities from Kellogg Biological Station, Michigan, USA - KBS C1-3 metaG | ecosystem: Host-associated > Plants > Roots > Rhizosphere > Soil ... | reverse complement strand
AACTATCCCAACAAGCCCATCAAGCTCATCGTGCCGCTCGCCGCCGCCGGCACGGGGGACACCCTCGCGCGCGCCGTGGGCGAAGCGATGTCCAAGGAGCTGGGACAGCCCGTGGTGATCGAGAATCGCCCCGGCGCGGGCGGCCTGGTCGGCACCGAGTTCGTCGCCAACGCGCCCGCCGATGGCTACACGCTGCTCGCCGTGAGCCCGTCCCACGTGATCAACGCGACGCTCTATTCCAAGGCGGGGTACGACCCCGTGAAGAGCTTCGAGCCGATCACGCTCATGGCGTACACGCACCAGATCCTGGTGGCGCATCCCTCGGTGCCGTTCAACGACCTGAAGGGCCTCATCGACTACGCGAAGAAGAATCCGGGCAAGCTGAATTACGGCTCGGCGGGCACCGGCTCGGCCACGCACCTCAACATGGAGCTCTTCAAGTCGATGGCGGGCGTCGATATCGTCCACGTTCCCTACAAGGGCAGCACGCAGGCGCGCCAGGACGTGGTGGGCGGGCAGGTGCAGCTCGCGATGGATGGCTTGCTGCCGGTGCTGGCGCTCATCAAGGAAGGGCGGCTGAAAGGCCTCGCGCTCACGAGCGGCCATCGCTCCGCGTCGGCGCCGGAGATTCCCACCATGAGCGAAGCCGGCGTGCCCGGCTATGTGTCGGACACGTGGTACGGATTGCTGGCACCCGCGGGAACACCCAAGGACGTGCTCGCGAAGCTCGAGCAGGCGGCGGTCAAGGCGCTGAAGGATCCGGACGTGCGCGCGCGGCTCACGAAGGCCGGCGCGGAGCCCGCGGGCACGAGCGCCGCGGAGTTCGGCAAGACGATCGAGCGCGAGAAGCCCATCTGGGCCAAGGTCGTGAAAGAGTCCGGCGCAAAGGTGGACTGATGCAGAAAGCCACGACGAGGTTGCGCGAGCTGATCGCGGCGGGTCCGACGCTGTACGTGCCCGGCTGCTACAACGCGATGAGCGGGCGGGTGCTCGAGGCCGCGGGCTTCGGCGCCATCTACATGACGGGGTACGGCACGTCGCTTTCGCTCACCGGGCTGCCGGATGCGGGACTCACCAGCATGACCGAGATGGTGATGAATGCGCGCTACATCGCGAGCGCCGTTCGCATCCCGCTCATCGCCGATGCGGACAACGGTTACGGCAACGCGATCAACGTGATCCGCACCGTGCGCGAGTACATCGGTGCCGGTGTCGCCGGCATCCACCTCGAGGACCAGGTGATGCCCAAGCGCTGCGGGCACGTGGCGGGCCGTGTCGTGGTCGGCTTCGAGGAGGCCGTGGGCAAGATCCGTGCGGCGGCCGACACGCGCGACCAGCTCGACCCGGACTTCGTGCTCATCGCACGTACCGACTCGCGCGGCGCGCAGGGTGGCTCGCTGGACGAGGCCGTTCGCCGCGCGAACGCCTTCCTCGATGCAGGTGCCGACCTCGCGTTCATCGAAGGCCCCACCTCGGCCGAAGAGGTCCAGCGCATCTGCCGCGAGGTGAAGGGGCCGGTGTTCTACAACATGACCGGCGTCTCCCCGCGCTTCACGCTGGAGGAGATGCGCGCGCTGAAGATCGCGGTTTGCATCTCGCCCAACGCGATGCTGCGCTCGGCGCTTGGTGCGATGTACGACCTCGCGCTGCAACTGCACGACGAGGGGCCCGTGGCCGAGACGCGCTTCATGGAGACGTTCAAGACGCATCCGCTCGGGGATCTGCACACGTTCGCGGGCTTCGACCAGATTCGCGCGTGGGAGAAGGAGTACCTGGGCGACGATGCGATGAAGAAGTACGCCGGGACGGTTGGACATCAGCCCAAGTGACCGTTGAGAGTGACGCGTACAAAAGGCGTTTGACACAGATGAACACAGATAAAACACAGATAAAACACAGATTGCTTTATCCGTGTTCATCTGTGTTCATCTGTGTCCCATGCTTTTGAGTGATCGTTAGCCGCGACGCATCCATCATGAACGGCAAGACGCTCTACGAAAAAATCTGGGAGCAGCACGAGGTCGCGACGGGCCCCGGCGGCCGCACGCTGCTGTACATCGACCGCCACCTGCTGCACGACGGCAGCTTCCACGCCTTCGAGGCGCTGCGCAACGCGGGCCGAAAGGTGCGGCGCCCCGATGCCGCATTCGCCACTCCCGATCATTACGTCCCCACGACAGGCCGCGAGAACATCACGCATCCCGAGCTGCGGGACAAGGTCGAGACCCTCGAGCGCAATGCCACCACCGCGCGGATCACCTTCTATCCGGTTCGCGACGATCGGCAGGGCATCGTGCACGTGATCGGCCCGGAGCAGGGCATCACGCAGCCGGGCATCACGCTGGTGTGCGGCGATTCCCACACGTCCACCCACGGCGCCATGGGCGCGCTCGCGTTCGGCATCGGGGCGTCGGAAGTCGCACACGTGCTCGCGACGCAGACGCTGTGGCAAGCCAAGTCGCGCACGTTCCGCGTGACCATCGGCGGAGCGCTGCGCGAGGGCGTGCATTCGAAGGACATCATCCTCGCGCTCATCGCGAAGATCGGCGCGTTCGGCGGCAGCGGCTACACGCTCGAGTTCGCGGGCGAGGCCATCCGCGCGCTCTCGATGGAAGCGCGCATGACCATCTGCAACATGTCCATCGAGGCGGGCGCGCGCAGCGGGCTCGTCGCGCCGGACGACGTGACGTTCGAGTACCTCGCGGAGCGCCCCTACGCGCCGAAGAGTGCGGACTGGGAACACGCCGTGGCGCGCTGGCGGGCTTTGCCCTCGGACCCGGACGCGAGCTTCGATCGCGAGGTGGCGCTGGACGCGTCGGTGCTCGAGCCGATGGCCACGTGGGGCACGAGCCCGGAGCATGCCGCGCCGGTGAGCGCCGTCGTTCCCGACCCGCGTGCGGAGCCGGATGCCGCGCGCCGCGGCAGCATGGAGAAGGCGCTGAGCTACATGGACATTGCCCCCGGGCAGCGCATCGACGGCCTCGCGATCGATCGCGTCTTCATCGGGTCGTGCACCAACAGCCGCATCGAAGACCTGAGAGTCGCGGCCAACGTCATACGTGGACGCAAGGCCGTCGTGCCCGCGCTGGTGGTGCCCGGCTCGGGCCTCGTGAAGCGCGCGGCCGAGGCCGAAGGGCTTCACCGCATCTTCATCGATGCGGGCTTCGAGTGGCGCGATGCGGGCTGCTCGATGTGCGTGGGAATGAATGGGGACCTCGTCGGCGCGGGCGAGCGCTGCGCCTCCACCTCGAATCGCAACTTCGAGGGCCGGCAAGGCAAGGGCGCGCGCACGCACCTCATGAGCCCCGCGATGGCCGCCGCCGCTGCCGTCACCGGGAAGATCACGGACGTGCGGCGCCTGCTATGAAGGCCTTCACCACGCTCACGGCCAGGGCCGTACCGCTGGATCTGGTGAACGTGGACACCGATCGCATCGTGCCCGCGCGCTTCCTGCGCCGGCCGCGCTCCGAGGGCTACGAGAATTTCCTCTTCCATGACCTGCGCGAGACCGATCGGGAGTTCGTGCTCGATCGCCCGGAGTATCGCGACGCGCAGATCCTCGTGGCGGCGGAGAATTTCGGGTGCGGTTCGTCGCGGGAGGCGGCCGTGTGGGCCTTGGCGGGCTGGGGGCTGCGTGCCTGGATCGCGCCCTCGTTCGGCGACATCTTCTTCGAGAACTCCTTCAAGAACGGCGCGCTGCCGATCGTGCTGCCGCTCGAGCGCGTGGCGGCGCTGCGCGAGCAATTGAAAGCCCGGCCCGGCAGTGAGGTGACGATCGACCTGACCGCGCAAACGGTGACCTTTCCCGACGGAAGCGTCCAGGCGTTCGACGTGGACCCTTTCCGCAAGGAATGCCTCGTGGCCGGCATCGACGAGATCGACCTCACGCTGCGCCATGCGGATGCGATCGCGCGTTATGAGGACAATGCGCGCAAAGCGTCGCCATGGCTCTTTGACGGCTATCATTGAGGGCATGAAAGTCCTCGGCATCGCAGGCTTCAGCGGCAGCGGCAAGACCACCCTCATCGAGAAGATCATCCCGGAGCTCGTGCGGGACGGAATGCGCGTATCGCTCATCAAGCACGCGCACCACGAGTTCGACGTGGACCAGCCCGGCAAGGATTCGTATCGCCATCGCATGGCGGGATGCGCCGAGGTGCTCGTGAGCTCGGACCGGCGCTGGGCGCTGATGCACGAGCTGCGTGGCGCGCCCGAGCCCTCGCTGCAGGAGCAGCTGCGGCATTTCGGCCCGTGCGACCTTGTGCTGGTCGAGGGCTACAAGAACGATCCGATCCCGAAGATCGAGGTGCACCGCCGCGCGGTGCAGGCGCCGCTACTATACCCGCAGGACTCCAACGTGATCGCGATCGCGACCGACGAGCCGCTCGAGACGGCGCTGCCGCAGTTCACGCTGGACGATGTGCCCGGAATCGCCCGCTTCGTCACGCGCCACCTCGGGCTCGATCGCGCGCGACTGGTGCGCTGAGCATGGTCACTGTTCTCTACTTCGCCAGCTTGCGCGAGAGCCTCGGAGTCTCGCGGGAGCAGGTCAGTTTGCCGCCGGGGACGCCCACCGTTTCGGAGCTGCTCGATGCGCTTCGATCGCGCGACGGGCGCTGGCCGGAGGCCTTTGCGCCGGGCAAATCTTGGCGCGTCGCCGTCAACCAGCAGATGGCCAGCCTCGCCACACCACTCAGGCCCGGCGACGAGGTCGCGTTCTTTCCGCCCGTGACGGGAGGCTGATCGTGGCCATCGTCCGCGTGCAGTCCGGCGACTTCGATGTCGGTCGCGAGCTCGAAGCACTGACTGCCGGCCGCCATGACGTCGGCGCGGTCGCGAGCTTCGTGGGGCTGGTGCGCGATGCCAACGACGGCCAGCCGATCCGCGCCATGACGCTCGAGCACTATCCGGGCATGACGGAGAGCGCGCTCGAAGACATCTGCGCGCAGGCGCACTCACGCTGGAAGCTCATCGAGACGCTCGTCATCCATCGCATTGGCCCGCTCGCTCCCGGCGATCGAATCGTGCTGGTCGGCACCGCGAGCGCGCATCGCGGCGAAGCCTTCGCCGCCTGCGAGTTCATCATGGACTATCTCAAGACGCGCGCGCCGTTCTGGAAGAAGGAAGACACGCCGGACGGTGGGAAGTGGGTCGACGCTCGCGAGAGTGATGACCAGGCCGCGCAGCGGTGGGATTAATGGGGTCAGACTCCATTTCAGTTAATTCAGGTTCTCCAACCGAGATTGAACCTGAATTAACTGAAATGGAGTCTGACCCCATTAATCGCTACAAAAAATCTCCCGAGTAAGCGCAATCATCTGCAGCACCCGCGGATCGGGGATGCGGTAGTAGACCTTGTTGGCTTCCTTGCGCGATGCGAGCAGGCCGTGGTCGCGCAGCACGCCCAGGTGCTGCGAGATGTTGCTCTGCGTGGTGCCGACGGCATCGACGATCTCGAGCACCGAGAGCTCCTGGTTGCCCACGAGGCAGAGGATCTTCAGTCGTAGTGGATGGGCCATTGCCTGCATGGCAGCGCTGGCTTCCTTGATGCTCTCGCTGCGGCCGATGAGGTCGAAGATGTCGGACGAGGCGGCGGCTTTCTTTTTCGCGGACATGGCCGGCCGACTGTAGGCATGCATATTAGCCCGCGTCAATATTAGGCTTGACTAATATAGTTTCGCTTCCCATACTCCGCCGCATGAATGGGAAGCTTGCCCGAGCGCCGGAGAATTTCCTCGATCCGCACCAGATCGCGCAGGTGCAGGCAGGCCGGCGAGGATTCCTCCAGGCCGCGTTCCTCTCGGCCGCGGCGGGACTCGCGGCCAGCACGAGCGCACGCGCGGCGCAGGGCGATCCGGCGATCCTCGAGCTGCCCGCGCACAGCAAGGGCCTGGGCCAGCCGGTCGCCGCGCGTCCCTACGGAATGCCCTCGCAATACGAGAGCAACCTGCAGCGCCGCGAGAGCCCGGGCCTCACCCGCGTGGGGGGCGCGTCGGTCTCGTTCGCGCCGCTGCAGGGCTTCTTCGGGATCATCACGCCCAACGGCCTGCACTTCGAGCGCCACCACCAGGGTTGGTGGGACATCGATCCCGCGCAGCATCGCCTGATGGTGAACGGCTTGGTGAAGCAGGCGAAGGTCTACACGATGGAAGACTTGATGCGCCTGCCCGCGGTCTCGCGCATGCACTTCATCGAGTGCGGCGCGAACACCGGCATGGAGTGGGGCAACGTCGCGGTGCCGACGGTGCAGTACACGCACGGCATGCTCTCGTGCTGCGAATTCACCGGCGTGCCGCTGTCCACGCTGCTCGACGACTGTGGCTTCGATCGAAAGAACGGCAAGTATGTCCTTGCCGAAGGCGCGGACGGCTCGGGCATGACGCGCACCATCGCGATGGAGCGCGCGCTCGACGACGCGATCGTCGCGTGGGGCATGAATGGCGAGATGCTGCGTCCGGAGAACGGCTATCCGTTGCGGCTCGTGGTGCCCGGCGTGCAGGGTGTGTCGTGGGTCAAGTGGTTGCGGCGCATCGAGGTCGGCGACCAGCCGTGGGCGACCAAGGACGAGACCATCCATTACGTCGACCTCATGCCCGATGGCCGGCACCGGCAGTACACGTCGATCCAGGAATGCAAATCGGTGATCACGTCGCCCTCGGGCGGGCAGCGCCTCCTCGATCGCGGCTTCTACAACGTGAGCGGCATCGCCTGGTCCGGGCGCGGGCGCGTGAAGCGCGTGGACGTATCGTTCGACGGCGGACGCAACTGGAAGACCGCACGGCTCGAGTCGCCGGTGCTCACCAAATGCCTCACGCGTTTCAACATCGACTGGGTATGGGATGGCGGGCCGGCGATCCTGCAATCGCGCGCCATCGACGAGACGGGCTACGTGCAGCCCCAGATGCGCCAGCTGCGCGAGGTGCGCGGACGGCGCTCCGTGTACCACAACAACGCGATCCAGTCGTGGAAGGTCGCGGCGGGCGGCGAGGTGAGCAATGTGCAAGTGGCTTAGCGCGTTCCTGCTTGCCGCGTGCATTCCCGCCTTCGCCTATGAGGGCATCGGCCGTCCCGCCACGCCCGACGAGGTCGCCGCCTGGGACATCGACGTGCGCCCGGATTTCAAGGGGCTGCCCGCGGGCTCGGGGAGCGTGAAGCAGGGACAGAAGGTCTGGGACGACAAGTGCGCCTCCTGCCACGGCACGTTCGGCGAATCGAACGAGGTGTTCACGCCGATCGTGGGCGGCACCACGGCCGAAGACATCCGCACCGGGCGCGTGAAGGCGTTGCTGAACCCGGAGATCCAGCGCACGACGCTCATGAAGGTGTCCACGCTCTCCACGCTCTGGGATTACGTGCGCCGCGCGATGCCGTGGAATGCGCCGAAGACGCTCACGGTGGACGAGGTCTACGCGGTCGTCGCCTACATGCTGAACCTGGGCGACATCCTGCCCGACGATTTCGTGCTCTCCAACGCCAACATGGCGCAGGTGCAGGCGCGCCTGCCCAATCGCAACGGCATGACCCGCGACCATGGCCTGTGGGATCCGAAGGCCAAGCCGGACGTGGCTGCCGTCGCCTGCATGCATGACTGCGTGAGCGAGGTTCGCATCGCCTCCGAGCTGCCCGAGCATGCGCGGGGCTCCCACGGCAACCTGGCCGAGCAACAGCGCCATTGGGGGGCGACGAAAGCGTCAATGGCTGCCTCGCGCGCGGACGGTCCCACCATCGCCCGGCGCAGCGCCTGCATGGGCTGCCATGCGATCGAGGGGCGCTCCGTGGGCCCGGCATTCCAGGAGGTGGCGCAACGCTATCGCGGCCGCGCCGAGGCGCCCGCGCTGCTCGTGGACAAGGTCCGGCACGGCGGCAGTGGCGTTTGGGGCACGGTGCCGATGCCCGCCAACCCGGGTCTGTCCGAGGAGGACACGAGGACCGTGATCGCCTGGATCCTCGGGGAGGCAAAGTAGCGGCCCGGGGGGCGGCACCCCTCGCGGCGGTATAATTTTCAGGCAAACGATTCACTCTTCACGCCGCGGCAAACGCCGTGGGCGTATCCCCGGAGGAATGATGAACAGCAGTCGCAGGCACGTAGTGAAGGGCATGGGCGGCATGGCCGTGCTCGGTCTCGCGATGGCCGCGGGCCTCGTGCGCCCCGGTCGCGCATGGGCGCAGCAGGCCGCCTGGAACAAGCAGGCGTTCGACACGCACTCCATGGCCGATGCCGTGAAGGCGATGGGCGGCGCGCAGCCGGTCGAGAGCAAGGACATCACCATCACGTCGCCGGACATCGCGGAGAACGGCGCCGTCGTGCCGTTCACGATCGCGAGCAAGATCCCGAACACCCAGAACATCGCGCTCCTCATCGAGAAGAACCCGAACATCCTCGCGGCCAACTTCTCGATCCCCGAGGGCACCGATCCCTGGGTGAATACGCGCGTGAAGATGGCGCAGACTTCCAACGTCATCGCGCTCGTGAAGGGCGGCGATGGCAAGTTCTATTACGCGTCGAAGGAAGTGAAGGTGACGCTCGGCGGATGCGGAGGCTGAGATGGCAGACCCGATGAAGATTCGCGCCCAGATGGCCGGCGACAAGGTGGAAGTGCGCGTGCTGATGGCCCACGAGATGGAGACCGGCCAGCGCAAGGATTCGAGCGGCAAGGTGGTGCCGCCGTGGTTCATCCAGAACGTGACGGCGACGCACAACGGCAAGACGGTTCTTTCCGCCGAGTGGGGCACGGCGGTCTCCAAGAACCCGTTCCTCTCGTTCCGCTTCTCGGGCGGCAAGCCGGGCGACAAGGTGCAGGTCACGTGGACCGATAACCACGGCGACAAGCGTACGGACGAGGCGACGATCGCATGAGCGCCGCGCGAGGCACGCCGCAAACGGCATACATGCGTGCGCTCAACTGGCTCGCGATGGGGCTCATCGCGTGCATGGTCGCGAGCGTTCATGCCGCCGGCAACCCGATCAAGGTCGTCTATCACAACAACGAAGGCGTCGATCACGCGCCGCAGATGCTGCGCAATGTCCGCAACCACCTCAATGCGGATCCGGGCGTGAAGATCGTCGTGGTGTCGCACGCGGCGGGCATCGATTTCCTGCTCCGCGGCGCCAAGGACAAGAACGGCAACCCGTTCGAGGTGACGGTGCAGGACCTCGTCTCCAAGGGCGTCGAGTTCCGCGCGTGCGAGTACACCCTCAAGTCGCGCAACATCGATCCGAAAAACGTCATCGAGGAAGCCAAGCTGGTCCCGTCGGGCGTCGCGGAAGTCGCGCGGCTCCAGGCTCAGGAAGGCTACGTCTACCTCAAGCCATAAACCGGGACTGTCCCGGTTTTCCGCCCGGCGGAAAACGGGTCTGTCCCCATAACGACGGCATAGCCACGGAGGAGTCATGAGGCGGATTTCGCGAGTGGGTGCGCTCGCCCTCGGCGCGGCGGCACTGTGCGCGCAGGGACAGGATTCGGCACGCTCGACGGTGCAGGAGATCGAGCGCTATCGCCAGGCATTGGGCGAGGGCAATCCCGCGGAGCTTTGGGAAGCGCGGGGCGAGGATCTCTGGAAGCAGAAGCGCGGCCCGAAGAATGTGTCGCTCGAGCAGTGCGACCTGGGCCTCGGGCCGGGTGTGGTCAAGGGCGCGTACACCGTGCTGCCGAAGTACTTCCCCGACACGGACAAGGTCGAGGACCTCGAGTCGCGGCTGGTGACCTGCATGGTCACGCTGCAGGGTTTCAAGCTCCAGGAAGCCACGAAGGATCCCTTCGGCGGCCCCGGCAAGAAGGTGCCGATGGATGCGCTCGTCGCATACGTGGCGTCCGCATCGCGCGGCATGCCCATGAAAGTCGCGGGCACGCACCCCAAGGAACGCGAGGCCTATGAGCTCGGCAAGAAGATCTTCTTCTTCCGCGGGGGACCGCACGATTTCGGGTGTGTGACCTGCCACGGCGACGACAACAAGCGCATCCGCCTGCAGGACCTCCCGAACCTCACCAGGACCTCGGATGCGCAGCGCGCGTACACCACCTGGCCCGCCTACCGCGTCTCCCAGGGCGAGGTGCGCTCGTTCCAGTGGCGCCTGAACGACTGCTTCCGCCAGCAGCGCTTCCCGGAGCTCAAGTTCACGTCGCCCGCGTCCATCGCGCTCACGATGTTCCTCGCGCAGAACGCGAACGGCGGCACGTTCGACGCGCCCTCCATCAAGCGCTGAGGCCGACCCCATGAAAACCAAAACACTGGCGTTGTGTTTCGCCGCCGCCGCGGTCGCCGCCTGCAGCGCCTCGCGCACCCACGAAGAGCCCACGGTCACGACCGACCAGACGCTCGCCGTGCTGAAGGCCTCCTTCAACGAGAAGGGCCAGGCCAAGCTCGACCGCCTGAACCAGGACGAGGTGCAGAAAGCGTGCAGCGATCATCCCTCGGGCACGCCGTTGCCGAAGGAGGCCGCCGAGCGTATCGAGAAGTCGCAACTGGCCACCATCCGGTATCCCGCCGACGGCAGCCTGATGGGCGACTGGAAGCGAGGCGAGAAGATCGCGCAGTCCGGCGTGGGCAAGCAGTACACCGACGATCCGAAGGTCGTCGCCGGCGGCAACTGCTACGCGTGCCACGAGCTCACCAAGCAGGAGCTCGCCTTCGGCACCATCGGCCCCAGCCTGCGCAACTTCGGCAAGCTTCGCGGCTTCACACCCGAGATGCGCAAATATGCGTATGCGAAGGTCTACAACCCGGACGCC
>Ga0070658_10005059_pt1 | contig 10732 bp, 8 predicted proteins | sample KBSC13metaG_FD_64664 | JGI IMG/M metagenome (GOLD analysis project Ga0070658, IMG submission 64664) | Corn rhizosphere microbial communities from Kellogg Biological Station, Michigan, USA - KBS C1-3 metaG | ecosystem: Host-associated > Plants > Roots > Rhizosphere > Soil ... | reverse complement strand
ATCCTCGACGACATCGAAGCGGGAATGACCGGCGCGCACGAACGCATCGAGGACCGGCGTTCGGCCATCGCGCGAGCCGTCTCGATCGCCGGTGACGGAGACGTCGTCCTCCTCGCCGGCAAGGGACACGAGACATATCAGGTACGAGGGACCGTGAAATATCCGTTCGACGAGCGCGAGATCGTACGCGAGATCATGAGCGAAGGTGTCGCCAAGGGGACCCACTGATGGCTGACGCCACCACGCCGCAGGCGAGTGCGCTCGGCCAGCCGCAGTTCTGGACCTTCGATCGCGTCGCCGAGGCGCTCGGCGGCGGGCCGCGCGGCGCGGGACAGCTGACGCGCATCTCGACTGATACGCGTGCCGTCGCGCCGCAGAGCTGCTTCGTGGCGCTGAAGGGCGAACGCTTCGACGCCCACGACTTCCTCGCGCAGGCCGTGCAGAACGGCGCCGCTGCGCTGGTCGTCAGTGACGCCTCGCGAGCCGAGGGGCTTGGCGTTCCGGTGTACATCGTGCCGGACACGCTCGTCGCGCTCGGCACGCTCGCGACCTATCGTCGGCGCGCCTGGGGAAGGCCGGTCGTTGGCGTCGTGGGCACGAATGGCAAGACGAGCACGAAGGAGCTCCTGAAGGCCGCGCTCGGCAGCGTACGCCGGGTGCACGCCACGACAGGGAACTACAACAACCTTGTGGGCGTGCCGCTGACGCTGTTCGCGATTCCCGACGACGCCGACGTCGCCGTGATCGAGATGGGGACCAACCAGCCCGGTGAAGTGGCGCGGCTCCGTGCCATCGTCGAACCGGACGTCGTGGTCATCACCTCGATCGCCGAGGAGCATCTGGAGGGGCTGGGCGACCTCGAGGGCGTGCTGCGCGAGGAGGTCTCCGCGTGCGACGGAGTGCCGCTCGTCGTGGTGCCGAGCGCGCAGCCGGAGATCGGTGAGGCCGCGCGCGATCGCGCACGGCGGATCGTGAACGCCGGTCTCGACTCCGGCGACGTTCGGCCATCGGCGTGGGGGCTCGAGGCCGACGGGCGCGGCTGGCTGGACTTCAACGACGTCCACGTGGAGGTGCCGCTGCGCGGCGTGCACAATCTGCGCAACGCAATGCTGGCGCTGACGGTAGCGCGAGAGCAGGGCGTGTCGGTCGCGGACGCAGCGCGCGGCATCGGCGCGATGCCGTCGCCGCCGATGCGCGTCAATTTCGAGCCGTACGGTAGCGCGCTGGTGATCAACGACGCGTACAACTCCAATCCCGGGTCGGCGCGCGTCGCGCTGGAACTGCTGGAGCACGCCGGCCACGGACGGCAGCGTGTCGCCGTGCTCGGCACGATGCTCGAGCTCGGCCCGCAAGCCGATCGCCTCCACGATGACGTGGCTCGCGCGGCGCTCGCGCTTCCACTGGAACTGGTCGCAGGCGTCGGCGGCTTCGCCGAGGCCCTGAAGCGCGTTGCCCCGAACGATTCGCGTGTCGTCGGCGGCGCGGACCCCGACTCGACGTGGAGCGCGCTTCGTTCGCGGCTGTCGCCGGACGCCGTTATCCTCCTCAAGGGCTCGCGCGGGGTCCGGCTCGAGCGACTGGTTCCCCTCATCTCGGAATGGGCGTCCGCGCCACGCTGAACGCGCCGACGCGCACCCACCACCTCGTCCACCTCCGGGTCTCGTGCTCTACTACCTGCTCATCCCGCTCGTCCCGCGCTTTCACGCGCTGAACATCTTCAACTACATCACCTTCCGTGCGGCGGGCGCGGCGGTGACGGCGATCCTGCTCAGCTTCATCGTCGGGCCGATGATCCTGCGCAAGCTGAACGTCGCGTCGAACTACCAGGTGGTGCGTGAGGGCACGCCCGATTCGCACGCCGCCAAGGTGCGCACGCCCACCATGGGTGGACTGATCTTCCTCTTCTCGGCGCTGGTCGCCACGCTCCTCTGGGCGCGGCTGTTCAGTCACTACGTCATCCTCGCGCTCCTCGTCACGGCGGGGATGGGCGCCATCGGCCTCATCGACGACCTGCTGAAGCTCAAGCAGAAGCGGCTGGGCCTGAAGAACGAAGGGCTGGTCGAGCGCTACAAGCTGATCGGGCAGGTGGTGATCGGGCTGGCCCTCGGCACCTACCTCGCGATGCATCCGCTGTCGCCGAACCTGCCTGGCGCGTCCACCACCCTGCCGTTCTACAAGTACCTGCTCGTGGTGCCCGCGTACGGGTTTCTCTACGTGCTGTGGGTGACCTTCATCACCACGGGCGTGAGCAACGCGGTGAACTTTACCGACGGGCTCGACGGCCTCGCCGCGGGGCTGAGCGCGATCGCGTTCGCCACCCTCGGCGTGTTCGCCTACCTCATCGGACGCGTGGACGCGAGCCGGTATCTCGGGATCTTCTACCTCCAGCATTCGGGAGAGCTGACGATCTACTGCATGGCGATGGTCGGCGCGCTGATCGGTTTCCTCTGGTACAACACATTTCCGGCGCAGGTTTTCATGGGCGACACCGGCTCGCTTGCGCTCGGCGGCGCGCTGGGGGCGGTGAGCATCCTGCTCAAGTCGGAGTTCCTGCTCGTCTTCATCGGCCTCGTCTTCTTTGCCGAGATGATGTCGGTCATCCTGCAGCGTTTCGTGTTCAAGTACCGACGCAGGCGCTATGGACTGGAGTACGCGCAGAAGCACCGGGTCTTCCTGCGAGCGCCGCTGCACCACCACTTCGAGGTGAAGGGGTGGAGCGAGCAGCAGGTGGTGGTGCGATTCTGGATCATCGGCATCATCGGCGCGTTCATGGCCCTCTCCACGCTGAAGCTGCGCTAGCATGCCTGTCCGCTCCCTCACCGAAGCACTACCGGCCGACTGGACGCGCGGCGAGATCAGCGTGCTCGGGCTCGCACGCAGCGGCCGCGCAGCGGCGGAGCTGTTGCGCCGCGCCGGGGGCCACGTGTACGCCAGCGACGCCGGCACCGGTGACGCAGTGGACCACGCCGAGCGTGCCCTCACGCCGATCGGCGTCGCGGTGCAGCGCGGCGGACACGATCTCGCGCGTATCGCGCGCAGCGCGCTCGTCGTGGCCAGCCCAGGGATTCCGCCGGAGGCGCCGCCGCTCGCTGCCGCGCGGGAGGCGGGAGTGCCGATCGTCGGCGAACTGGAGGTCGCGCTGCATTTCCTCCCGCACCAGCGGTACGTCGCGGTCACGGGCACGAATGGCAAGACGACCACCACGGCGATCACGCATCGCCTGCTGGAAGGACTCGGTTATGACGCTGTCGCCGCCGGCAACATCGGCACGCCGCTCGCCGAAGTGGCGCTTCGCGACCGGTCGCCGGACTGGATCGCGCTCGAGACGTCGAGCTTCCAGCTACACGATACGCCGAGCATCGCACCGACGGCCGGAGTTCTGACGAACCTCTCGGCGAACCACCTCGATCGCTACTCGAGCGTGGACCAATACTTCGCCGACAAGGCGGAGCTGTTCCGCAATGCCACCGAACAGTCTGTCTGGGTGAGCAATGCGGATGACGACGCAGTGCAGGCGATGGTGGCGGGCGTGCCGGGACGACACCTGCGCTTTACCATCAGCGCCGGCGCGGCGGATGGCTACTTCGATCGTGCGCGCAACCAGTTGGTGGTGCTCGGTGAGCCGCTGATCGATCGCGGCGCACTCACCCTCCTCGGCGACCATAACGTCGGCAACGCGCTCGCCGCGGCGCTCGCCGTCATCGGGGCCGACGAGACGCACGCGATGCCAGGCGCGCGCGCACGGATCGCCCAGGCGCTCGGGGCGTTCCGCGCGCTCGAGCATCGCATCGAGCCGGCCGGTTGCTATGGCGGCGTGGAGTGGATCAACGACTCCAAGTCGACCAATGTCGCGTCCACGCTGGTGGCCTTGAAGGGAATGCAGAAGCCCACCGTGCTGCTGCTCGGCGGACGGCACAAGGGCGAGCCGTACGACTCGCTCACGCCGGAGCTGAAGCGCACGGTGAAGCTCGTCATCGCCTATGGCGAGGCGGCCCCGCTCGTCGAGCAGGACCTGAAGGGAGCCGTGGCGCTCGAGCGTGCCAATGGTTCGTTCAACGACGTGGTAGCGCGCGCGCGCGCGGCCGCCGTCGCGGGCGACGCGGTGCTGCTGTCGCCTGCATGCTCGAGCTACGACATGTTCGACAACTACGAGCAGCGCGGCCACACCTTCAAGCAGCTTGCTGCAGGGAAGGGAGGCGCGAACGGATGATGTCCGGCGCCGCGGTGCTGCCGCAGGAACGGGCGAGCGCCTCTGCAGGGGTGCGCGAGCGCTGGCGCATGGGCGCGGAGGCGCGCGGGCTCGTGCTGGTGATGGCGGTGCTGCTGGCCTTCGGACTGGCCGTGCTGTACAGCGCCAGCGCGATCGTCGCCATGCAGGAGAATCGCGAGAGCTGGTACTACATCGTGCGTCAGATCACCGGCGTGCTGGTGGGAGTGGTCGCGTTCGCGGTGGCGGCCAAGCTGCCCGCGGAGAGGTGGGAGCGGTGGGCATGGCCGATCATGTGGATCACCATCGCCAGCCTGCTGCTCTGCCTCCTCCTGCCGCCGAGCATCGCGCCGCGCATCAACGGCTCCAAGCGCTTTCTGTTCGGCGCCTCCTTCCAGCCGTCCGAATTCGGCAAGCTCGGCGTGGTGCTCTGGACCTCCATGCTCATCGTGAAGAAGGGCGACCGGTTGCGCCGCCTCACGAAGGGTGTGCTGCCATTCTTCGTCGTCATCGGCCTGCTCGACATCCTCGTCGCGCTCGAGCCGGACCTCTCGGTGGCGATGCTCTACACGATGCTGCTGGCCGTGCTGCTGTTCGTCGGCGGCGTTCGCGTGGCACACTTCGTCGCGCTGTTCGCGCTCGCCATCCCGCTCCTGTGGAAGGAGATCGAGAAGGTGCAGTACGCCCTGTTGCGTCTCACCTCGTTCCTCGATCCGGGGAGCGCGCCGAGCCAACTGAACTACCAGCTCAAGCAGTCGCTGATCGCCGTCGGATCGGGCGGCGCGTTCGGCGTCGGGTTCGGGCAGGGGCGGCAGCAGTATGGATTCCTGCCATTTCCGTACAGCGACTTCATCGCCAGCAACATCGGCGAGGAGTGGGGATTCATCGGCCTCGCCGCGGTGACGCTCGCCTTTGCCGCCTACGCGTTGCTCGGATTCCGCATCGCGCGCAAGGCGCGCTCGCCGTTCCTGCAGCTCGTCGCCGTGGGTCTGACCTTCGTCACGGTGATTACCGCGTACCTGCACGTCGGTGTCGTCATCGGTTTGCTGCCGACCACGGGGCTCACGCTGCCATTCGTCTCTTACGGTCGCTCGAACATCGTGCTGACGATGTTCCTCACCGGCATCCTCGTGAACATCGGCAGCACGAAGGAGCGCGTCCTCGGGAGCGGCGCCACGGACCCGACCGGGATCACGAATGTCTGAGCGCTCGATCCTCTTCGCCGGCGGTGGCACGGGCGGACACCTCTATCCCGGCCTCGCCATCGCCCGCACGCTCGTGCGGCTCGATCCGACGGCGAAGCCGATCTTCGTCGGCGCGCAGCGCGGCATCGAACGCACCGTGCTGCCGGCGAGCGAATTCCCGCATCTGCTGCTCGACCTGCATCCGCTCTATCGCGCCAAGCCGTGGGAGAACTGGCGGACGGTGCGCGGCGCGGTGAGCGCGTGGCGCGCGCTCGACGCACTCGTGAAGCGTGAGCGCCCGCGCCTCGTCGTCGGCACGGGGGGGTACGCCGCCGGTGTCGCGCTCGCGTACGCCGTGCGTCACCACATTCCCATCGTGCAGCAGGCGGGGGACAGCCATCCCGGGCTCACCGCGCGCGCGTTCAAGCGCTGGACGCGCGAGTACTATCTCGCCTTTCCCGAGGCGGGCCGAGTGATCGGAGGCGATCCGTCGCGCTTCGTCGATACCGGCGCGCCCATCGAGCCTCCGCCGCAGCCGCTTCCTGACCGCGCGGCAGCGAGGCAGGCCTGGAACTTTCCGGCGCACGGCGGCCACGTACTGCTCATCTACGGCGGTAGCCAGGGCTCGCTCGCCATCAATCGCGTCGTCGCCGAGTGGGTGCAGCGCGGAATTCCCGAGAATCTCTACGTCATCTGGATGACCGGCCGCGCGAGCTTTGCGGAGTTCGCGGCGCTCGAAGGCGATCGCGTGCGCGTGCGTGAGTACCTCTCACCGATCGCCGACGCGTACGCCGCCGCCGACCTCGCACTCGCTCGCGCGGGGGCGATGACCACGTCGGAACTGTTTGCCTGGCGCATTCCCGGTGTGCTCGTTCCGCTACCCACCGCCGCCGCCGACCACCAGTCCGCCAACGCACGGGCGCTGCAGGCGGCGGGTGCCGCGATCAACCTGCCGCAGTCCGAGCTCACCGTGGACCGGCTCGATTCGACGGTCAGGTCGCTGCTCAGCGCCCCAGGCGAGATGGCGCGACTCGCGGCGGGCGCGGCGGCGCGTGCACGACCGCACGCCGCCGAAACCATCGCCAGACGCATCCTGGCGCTGCTGGACTCCGCGAGCCGCTGAGTTCCTCGCGCCGGCCGCCAGGTCATCTCCCTCGCTCGGGCCACGGCACCTATATTCAGCACGCTGATGCCTCTCCTCGACCCCGCCGATCCGCGCCCAATTCATCTTGTCGGCATCGCCGGCGCGGGGATGAGCGCCCTTGCCGAGCTGTTCGCCCTGCGCGGCGTTCGCGTCACCGGCTGCGACGCGCATCCGGAGAACGCGCCTGATCTCGCTGCGCGTGGCATTACCGTCTGCGCGGGCCACTCCCCCGACCACGTGCAAGGCGCGCGCGCCCTCGTCGTCACGTCGGCGATGCCGCGTGAACATCCCGAGCTCCGGCGCGCGCGCGAGCTGGGCGTGCCGGTGATACGTCGCGCCGAAGCGCTCGGCGAAGTCACGGCCGACGCGATGCTCGTCGGCGTGGCGGGGACGCACGGGAAGTCCACCACGACCGTGCTCACCACCGAGGCACTCGTCGCTGCAGGCATGGATCCGACCGGATACGTCGGCGCGCGTGTCTCGTCGTGGAACGGTAACCTGCGCGCCGGTCGGGCCGATCGCTTCGTCGTCGAAGCGGATGAGTACGACCGCTCGTTCCTCGCCCTCGCGCCCACCGTGGCGGTGGTGACGAACCTCGAGGCGGACCACATGGACATCTACGCGGACCTCGACGACCTTCACCGCGCCTTTGCGCAGTACATCGGTGGTGCGAGGTACGTCGTGCTCTGCGCGGACGATGCCGGCGCGAATCGACTCCCCACGCCGCCGACGGCGGAGGTGATTCGCTACGGTCTTTCCTCGACCGACGCGCGGCTCCGCGCCGCCAACCTGCGACGCGACGGACTGGGTTCGCGCTTCACGGCGATCTACGACGACGACGTGCTGGGCGAGGTGGAGGTCGCCGTACCCGGTGAGCACAACGTGCGAAACGCGCTCGCTGCGCTGGGCGTCGGCCTGGGACTCGGCCTCACCGTGGAGCAGATGTCGCCGGGCATCGCCGCCTTTCGCGGCGTGGAGCGCCGCTTCCAGCTGCTTGGCGAAGCGCGCGACATCCTGGTGGTGGACGACTACGCCCATCACCCCACCGAAGTGCGCGCCACCATTCGTGCCGCACGCGCAGCCGCACCTGACCGGCGGCTGGTCGTCGCGTTCCAGCCGCACCTCTTCTCGCGCACGCGAGATCTCGCGCACGAATTTGCTGCGGCCCTCGGCGAAGCCGACGAGGTGTTCCTGCTCGACATCTATCCGGCGCGCGAGCAGCCCATCGCCGGCGTGACGAGCGACCTGATTGCCAGCGCGATGCGCAATGAGCGGCGTGCGCCGGCATGGCGCGGCGGACGGGATGCGCTCGGCGCGGCCCTCGTGCCAGCACTGCGGGCGGGAGATCTCGTCATCACGATGGGCGCCGGCGACGTGACGCGGTGCGGACCGGAACTACTGCGTTCGCTGAATGGCTCCGCCGCATGAGCCCACGCATCGAGCCGCGGGATCGCGACGAGGAGGAAGGCGCGGAGAGCGAAGAAAGCCGCTTTCCGCGCTGGCGCCTCGCCGTCGGTGGCGCGCTGCTGCTCCTGCTCCTCGCGAGCCCACTGTGGGCACCGAGGGTGCTTCGGCAATTGGCCTTCTTCCGCGTGCGGAAGGTCGAGGTGAACGGTCTTCGCTACACGCCCGCCGGCGAGGTGCTCGCCAGATTGAACGTGGACACGACGCGCAGCGTCTGGGATCCACTCGATCCGCTCGCCGCGCGCGTGATGGCGCACCCGCAGGTGGAATCGGCCTTCGTGTCGCGCAAGCTGCCGGGGACGATCGTGGTGAATGTGGTCGAGCGGCGACCGGTGGCGCTGGTGCCGATCGGCGCCGAGCTGCGCGCCGTGGACGAGCGCGGGGTGACCCTGCCGCTCGACCCCAGCCACACGCCGGTGGACGCTCCAGTGGTCACGGCGCCGCGCGATGCGCGAGTGTATCATTTGCTGGGGCAGATGCAGCGTGAGGCGCCCGCGCTCTACGCGCGCATCAGCTCCATCCGCCCCGCCGGGAGCGGCGAGCTCCTGGTGCAGGTGGCCGACGTCCCGGTGCGAACGATGACGAGCGTGACCCTCGCGCGTCTTTCCGACATCGAACCCGTAGAACGCGATCTCGCGCGACGCCAGCTGCGCGCCGCCGAGCTCGACCTCCGCTACCGCGACCAAGTGATCGCCAGACTGCCATGAACACCGACCGCCTCGTCGCCGGACTCGACATCGGGTCCGCTCGCACTACCGCCATCATCGGTGAGGTGGTCAGCATCTCTCAGGGCGGCACATCGATCAAGGTGCTCGGCGTCGGCCAGGCGCGGACTACCGGGATGCGACGCGGCATCGTCTCGGACATCGAGGAAACGACGCGCTCGATCCGCAAGGCGCTGCAGGATGCCGAGCGCATGGCCGGCGCAGAGATCACGGACGTCTACACCGGCATCGCCGGCGAACATGTCCGCGCGATGACGTCCAAGGGCATCGTCGCGGTGAGCAACGACGAGATCGCGAAGTCCGACGTCGACCGCGCAAACGAAGTCGCTCGCGCGCAGGCCATCCCGCCCGACCGCGAGCTCCTGCATGCCATCCCGCAGGAGTACACGGTCGACAAGGATCACGGCATCCGTGATCCCATCGGCATGAGCGGCACGCGCCTCGAAACGGAGATGTACCTCGTCACCATCGGGTCATCGCCCGCCGTCAACCTGCGCAAGAGCGTGGAGCGCGCCGGCTACAAGGTCCGCGAGCTGGTGCTCGAGCCGCTGGCGAGCGCGCTCGCCGTGCTCACGGAGGACGAGAAGGAGCTCGGCGTCGCGCTGGTGGAGATGGGTGCCGGCACCACCGACCTCGCCGTCTTCCACGAGGGAAAGATTCGCCACCTCGGCACGATTGCATTCGGCGGCAACAACGTGACGAGCGACATCGTGCACGGCCTCGGCGTGACCCAGGCCGACGCCGAACGCCTGAAGGAAAAGCACGGCTGCGCCTACGAGGCGATGGTGGACCCGAGCGAGATCATCCAGCTGCCGAGTACGGTTGCGCAGGGTGACCGGCAGATTCCACGCGAGCTGCTGGCGCACATCATCCACCAGCGCATGGACGAGATCTTCGACCTCGTGCAGCGCGAAGTGGCGACGGCGGGCTACGCGGGCAAGCTGAGCGCGGGGGTCGTGCTCACGGGTGGCGCCGCGGCGATGGAAGGCGCGGCCGAGCTGGCGAGCGACGTCTTCGGAACCGGCGTGCGCGTCGGTACCCCGTCGGAGCAGGTGAGTGGCCTCAGCGACTCCGTCGACGCGCCACGCTTCGCGACCGTCGTCGGCCTCGCGCAGTACGGCGCGCATCGCATGACACTGGGCGGCGCGAGCGCGACAGCGCGGCGGATCAAGCTGCCGAGCGCGGGCGGGATGGATCGACTCGGTGAGAAGATCAAGTTCTGGTTGCAGGATTTCTTCTGAGCATTGTTGCGCGCCGAGCCGAAAAGCGACAGGAACGGATAAGGCCGGATCGAAACGACAAAGGCCGGATGAAACACCCAAATGGGTTTTCATCCGGCCTTTTCCGATCGCATCGGTTCAATCCGCTCCTCCCGCTGTTTTTTCTCCATCGCCCAGCGTGCACGTGATGTACGCAAAAGTTCACTCTGCGGGAATCAAATTCCTATCGCACGCACCGCGCGTGTGGAAAAGTTCGCGTCGTTTTTCGCGTGCTCTTTCCGAAATTCGCTCGTCACCCTTTGTCGGCGCATGCGGGACTGGCCGGAAACTCAGGAGCCGTTATATTGCCCCATCGTTTCCGAGCCGCCGGTCGCATGCTGTTCCCGCCGATGTCGACGATGCCGTGCCCGTTCGGACACGCCTTCCTGGTTTCTCCATCCCACACCTCGTCGTAGGGGAGTGTCGGACGCAATGATCTTCGAATTCGAAGAGAACGCGGCGCAAAACGCTCGCATGAAGGTGGTGGGCGTCGGTGGTGGTGGCGGCAATGCCGTCAACCGCATGATCGACGAACACCTGGAAGGCGTCGAGTTCATCTCGGTCAACACCGACGCGCAGGCGCTCCTCTCCTCCAAGTCCGATCTGAAGATCCAGATCGGCAAGAAGCTGACGCGCGGTCTTGGCGCCGGCGCTCGCCCCGAGGTGGGCAAGCAGGCCATCGAGGAGAGCCGCGAGGAGATGTCCAAGGCCGTCACCGGCGCGGACCTCGTCTTCATCACCTGCGGCAT
>Ga0070658_10005056_pt1 | contig 10736 bp, 11 predicted proteins | sample KBSC13metaG_FD_64664 | JGI IMG/M metagenome (GOLD analysis project Ga0070658, IMG submission 64664) | Corn rhizosphere microbial communities from Kellogg Biological Station, Michigan, USA - KBS C1-3 metaG | ecosystem: Host-associated > Plants > Roots > Rhizosphere > Soil ... | reverse complement strand
AGCAGACTCAGGGTGCAAAACCGCCCTTGGGTGCGGATCGAACGTGATCGCCGTGGCCACCGAGCCCGTCGCACTCGCCCTCTCCACGACTCTGGACATGATCGCCTGATGCCCGAGATGCAGCCCGTCGAAAACCCCGAGCGTCAGCACCGTTGGCTTCGCGATGTTTGCATTCTCAAGATCGTGAAAGATCTTCATCCCGGATATTTTAACCGCAGGTGAACGCAGACAAACGGAGATAACCAGTTCCTCCTATTTGCGTTGATGCGGTTAACTTACTTACCATCCCAAAATATAAGCAAACATTAACGGTGCAACTATCGACGCATCCGACTCGACGATGAACTTCGGCGTTGTCGCCTCGAGTTTGCCCCAGGTGATCTTTTCGTTCGGAACGGCACCGGAATAGGAGCCGTAGCTGGTGGTGGAGTCTGAGATCTGGCAGAAGTAGCCCCAGACCGGCACGCCCTCTCGCTGCAGATCCTGATGGAGCATAGGCACAACGCAGATCGGGAAATCGCCCGCGATGCCGCCACCTATTTGGAAGAATCCGATCTTCGCCTCCTCGCTGGCGTTGGTGTACCAGTCGGCGAGGAACGTCATGTACTCGATGCCGGTGCGGACGGTGTGGACGTTCTCGATATCGCCGTTGATCACGTGGCCGGCGAACATATTGCCCATGGTCGAATCCTCCCAACCAGGGACGACCATGGGAAGGTTCTTCTCCATTGCGGCGTACATCCACGAGTTCTTGAGGTCTATCTGGTAGTACTCCTCGAGCGAGCCGTTCGACAGCACCTGGTACATGAATTCGTGCGGGTAATACCTTTTGCCCTCCGCCTCGGCGTGCGTCCAGACATCGACCATCGCTTTCTCGAGCCGCCGCATCGCTTCGAATTCCGGAATGCAGGTGTCCGTGACGCGATTCATATGACGGTCGAGCAACGCCTGCTCGTCCTCAGGCGTGAGGTCGCGGTAGTGCGGCACGCGCTCGTAAAAGTCGTGGGCTACGAGATTAAAGAGATCCTCCTCCAGATTCGCTCCAGTGCAAGAAATGATCTGCACCTTGTCCTGGCGGATCATCTCCGCAAGACTAAGACCTAGTTCCGCGGTCGACATCGCGCCGGCGAGCGTGATCATCATCTTGCCGCCGGACTCCACGTGCTGCTTGTATGCCTCAGCCGCGTCTACGAGCGCGGCGGCGTTGAAATGCCTGTAATGGTGCGTAATGAACTCAGTGATCTGACCTGACATAAGCTCGATTATAACAACCGGTAGTTGAATGCCCCTTCCACGCCTAAACCTCGCTCCCCGAATAGCGTATTAACGAGTATCTCGGCAAAACCCCGCGTACGTGAGAAGGAGACAATAAATGTCCAGTAGTCGACGACAGTTCATCAAACAGGCGGCATCGCTCGGTGCGGTACTCCTCTGGGGCTCCGCGAGTCCGTTTGCATCAGCCGCAGGGACCGAGGAGCGTCGCGACCTTTTTCCGCAGGGTGTTGCATCGGGTGACCCGGATCCAAACAGCGTGATCTTATGGACCCGACGTCCGCCCGGCGATCGTCCCGCACAAAAGCTGCTGGCCGAGGTCTCCACCGACGCCGCGTTCAAACACGTGATCGGCAAACAGGAAGCAAGTATCTCGGCCAACGCCGATTGGACGTGCCGTGTTCTCGCGGCCGGGCTCAAGCCGCGGACGGTCTACTGGTACCGCTTCACGGACGAGCATGGATTCGCCAGCCGCATTGGACGCACGATGACTGCCCCGCTGCCCAGCGACATGGGACCCATGAACTTCGCATTCGTTAGCTGCCAAGATGTGAATGAGGGGACACTCAACGCCTATCGCCGGATGATGTTCGAGGACGAGCGTGCGAGGCCTGAAGACCAGCTTGGCTTCGTTCTGCACCTCGGCGATTTCATCTATGAGGTCGTCGAGTACCCGGAGGAGGTAAAGACCCGCTACGACCGCACGATCTATGACATCGGCAAGATCCCCGATGGCGGTGAGAGCAGCAACTTTCATTACCCGCTGACCCTCGACGGCTATCGCGTCGTCTATAAGGCCTATCTGGCTGACCCGGACCTGCAGGACGCCCGCGCACGGTGGCCCTTTGTCTGCATCTGGGACAATCACGAATTCTCGTGGCAGGGCCGGCAGAGCATACAACAAGCCGGCGGCCCGCCGCGGCCCGGGCAGACCATCAAGGTCGCCGCCAATCAGGCCTGGTTCGAATATGTCCCTGCCCGTGTTAAACCGCCGAGCGGCTCTCTTGCCGAATTCGGCAAGGTCGCGGTCGAGAATGTGAAGATCGAGCACTGGGATGAGAATGGCCTCGGACTCGAACCAAACAACCTGGCCGCGATCCGCAGCCTGATCGGTTACCGCGCGTTTCACTACGGCAGGCACCTCGACCTGCTGATCACGGATCAGCGCAGCTTCTCCGGAGATGATCCCTCGGACGCGGAGGAGATCGGAAAGATCTTTGACCCCGCCTTCCGCGGCTACTTCTCCGAGGAAGCGATGATCGCACTCGATTTCGGACGAACCGCCGACGGGGGGAAGCCACCCGAAGAGCTGCATTTCCGCGACGCTAAGATCGCAAATCCAAGTAAGAACAAGGCTCCGCGGACGATCCTGGGTGTCGAGCAGAAGGCGTGGTTCAAGGAGCAGCTACGCGGATCACGGGCCACGTGGAAGATCTGGGCCAATTCACTTGGTGCACTCGACGACCGGGTCGACCTGCAAAATTTACCCGCAGGGATGGTCAAGGACCCGTGGCCCGCGGACACGTACGGCATGTCGCACACCTACGATTTCGGCGGGGCATTCGCCGAGCGCAAGGAGATCTATGATCTCGTACGCGACGCGAGGATAACCGGATTTGCGATCGTCGCCGGCGATCGACACAGCTTTTGGGCAGGGTACGCCGCGGCACACCTTCCGCCACGCAAGTTCGAACCCGTTGGATTGAGCTTTGTCGGAGGCTCACTATCCAGCGCAGGCACAATGGAGGCGGTGGAGCACAATCTGCCCAAGGCCCATCCGCTTCGTGCTCTATTCCTTGCCGATCGGCCAGACGGCGGCAAAGCCGAATGGACGTACAACATGCTGCTGCGGCACGGGGTAAGGTCTTGCCTCGAATACGCGAAAAGCTTTGACCTCAAGCGGGCACGGGCTCTCTCGAACCCGCAGCTTGCTCCGCACCTTGAGTTCATCGATCTCGGCGGCCATGGTTACGCGAAGGTCCGGCTGACGAACGATGAGATGACGACCGAGTTCGTCTGTATACCACGGCCGATCACCCGCAGCACGAGCCCGGATGGAGGGCCCATCCGCTACCGTGTCGCACACATCGCCAAGCTGTGGAAACCGGGAGAGCGGCCGCACCTTGAGGTCAAGATACTTGAGGGTAACGTCGGTTTGTCCATCTAATACGCGTGTTCGGCCGCCTCGTATCATCTCTGGCATTCGTCATGCTGTCCGCCTTACTGCTGGCGGGCTGCTCCCATACATCTTCTTCAGAGACCGCGGCCACTGACGCGTTTAGGTCACGCCAAAGCAACGTACAAGTAAGCGGCAGCGGGGTCGTGGACCGCATCCTGGAGGATGATAACTCCGGCTTGCCGCATCAACGGTTCATCGTCCGGCTGGCGGACGGGCAGACGATACTGATCGAGCACAACACAGACGTGGCTCCGAGGATCGATGACCTTCGCATCGGTGACGATGTCAGCTTCACCGGCGAATATATCTGGAACGAACGGGGCGGCCTCGTCCACTGGACACACCGCGATCCCGCCGGTAAACACCCGGGCGGGTGGATCGTCCACAAGGGGCGAAGGTTCGAGTAATGGGCCGGACGGGCCCGAGATCGTTGTTTTGTATGGACACGTACCTCAACTTGGTACCGGCCCGGCGAGAATCATCTCCGGAGGACGCCTATGAACGGACACCTCGCAACATACCTTAACGACCACCTCGCCGGAGCGGTCGCCGGTACCGAGATCGCAAAGCACCTCGAGGAGCACGCGGCGGCGGCGGAGATCCGCACGACGATGGCCCGCGTACGTCGCGATATCGATGAGGACGAAGCGGAGCTGAGGAGCTTAGCAGATCGACTCGGTATCGAGCAGAGCAGCATCCGCAAGGCAGGTGCCTGGATCGCGGAGAAATTTGCCGAGCTTAAGCTCACGATCGATGACGAAGCGAACGGTGAATTCCGTACCTACGAGGCTCTCGAGGCCTTGTCCCTCGGTATCGAAGGCAAACGTTGTCTTTGGCTAACACTCCAGTCGGTGAAGGACCCGGACCTGATCGACCTGGACCTTAAGCGGCTTCAAACAAGGGCCGAAGACCAGCGGAAGAGAGTCGAAGAGCTGCGGCTGCAGGCCGCCAACCTCGCATTCAGCAAGTAAAACGGCCTCTCGCGTCCGTTTCGGTGACGCAAGAGGCCGCCCGACCAACGCCATCGATCGGCGCCGGAGGAATAGGGGTTCGTTAGAAGGCTTCTGAGAAACTTACCTCACCGGCGACGGCAACCTGATATGCAGACACGCGACGCTCGAAGAAGTTCGCCAGCTCCTGCACGTCCTGCAGGTCCATGAAGGAGAACGGGTTCTTAGCTCCGTAGGCCTTGTTGAGCCCAAGCATTGCGAGCCGCTGGTCCGCGATGAACTCAAGATACTGCCGCATATCACCGACCGACAGGCCCGAGATCCCACCGGACAGGATGTCTTGAGCAAACTGCATCTCGCAATCAACTGCCTCATTGAGCATCGTGACGATGTCCACTGTCAGCTGCTCGTCAAATAGTGACGGCTCCTCTTCGCGGACCTTATTCACAACTGCGAACGCAAAACTCATGTGCGCCGATTCATCGCGAAAGACCCAGTTAGTGCCGGCCGCAAGTCCATGCAGCAGCCCCTTTGACCGGAGAAAGTACACGTATGCGAAGGCAGCAAAGAAGAACAGCCCCTCGATACAAGCAGCAAAGCAGATGAGGTTTAGCAGGAATTGCTTGCGATCCTCTCTGGTCTGGAGACTATCGAGCTCGTTGATCGAGTCGATCCATTTCAGGCAAAAGTCGGCCTTCTTTTTGATCGACGGGATGTTCTCGACCGCCGCAAAAGCCGCCACACGTTCATCGTGATCAGGGATGTATGTGTCGAGGAGCGTGAGGTAAAACTGCACATGCGTCGCCTCCTCAAATAGCTGTCGCGACAGGTACATTCTCCCTTCAGGCGAGTTGATGTGCTTGTAGAGATTCAGCACGAGATTGTTCGACACGATCGAGTCCCCCGTCGCAAAGAATGCGACCAAGCGGTTGATCATATGCCGCTCGCTCGCCGTCATCTTGTGCTTGAGGTCCATCACGTCAGTCGAAAAATCGACCTCCTCGACGGTCCAAGTGTTCTTGATCGCGTTACGGTACATCTCGTAAAAATCGGGATACCGCATCGGGCGAAGGGTGAGGTTGAATCCGGGATCTAAGAGCATAAGATGAATGTCGAATATCGAATGTCGAATCTATTTCTTTGCTTTGGTCGTCTTTATCGAACTGACGAAAATTGCGATCAGTTGTTCGGTCTCGTCTTGGAGGTCGGTCAGCTTCTCCGCTTTAACAAATTCACCCTCGACTAGAAGTTCTAACCAATAGGCCGTCTCATCCAATTCCTGCAGACTGCTCGACATCTTACTAATGAATTCGGAGTCGGACCTTGATCTGCAGGCTTCCCGGTACTGAGCACCAACGCTCGTTCCGCTTCGTAAGACCTGCTTTCCAATTACTTGCGCATCGGCTGACCTTGGCAGCGATCTGAACAGCTTGATTATGCGCAAAGAAAACTGCTTCGTTCGGGCCTTCAGATCAAACTCTTTCATTCGAAATTCGATATTCGAAATTCACCATTCGTCACTGGCACGCTTCGCAAGCTTCGGGGTTCTCGAGGGAGCAGACGAGTGCCTCTTGTTCCGTATATGTGACCTTTGGTTCGGCGGCTGCTACCGTCTCTCCCGCCGCTACCTGAGCGATCCGCGTCGCCGGACGCGAGCGAAGGTAGTACGTCGTCTTCAAACCCTTTTGCCAGGCGTACATGTACATCGACGAAAGCTTGCCGATGTTAGGGCTCTCCATAAATAGGTTGAGTGACGCCGATTGATCGATGAATGCCCCGCGGTCGGCGGCCATGTCGATCAAGGACCTCATCGGGATCTCCCACGCGGTGCGGTAGATCGCTTTGAGGTCGTCGCTTATCTCGCCGATATCCTGGATCGAGCCCTCGGCGAGCTTGATCTTGTTACGGACCTCGTCGGTCCATAGACCGACGGCTTTTAGCTCCTCAACGAGATACTTGTTGATCTGGATGAAGTCGCCGGAGAGTGTCTCTCGTTTGAAGAGATTCGATACCTGAGGCTCAACGCACTCGTAGCAGCCTGCGATGGATGCGATGGTCGCGGTCGGAGCGATCGCCAGCATCAGTGAATTACGCAGCCCCTGGGTTCGCACCTTTTCACGCAGAGCGTCCCATCGCGGCATGTCGTCCGGCGTGACGCCCCATAGATCGAACTGCAGATCGCCCTGTGCGGCACGGGTCTCCTCAAACGCCTGATGACGTCCTTTCTCCTTGGCAAGGTCCGAGGACGCGTCGAGAGCCGCGAAGTAGATCTCTTCCTGTATCTTGGCCGAGAGCTTTCGGGCCTCAGGGGAGTCGAAAGCAATGCGCATCTGAAAGAAAACGTCCTGCAGCCCCATTAGTCCCAGCCCGATGTTGCGCCAGCGATTGTTTGATCTGGCCGTCGATTCGATCGCGTAGTAATTCAGATCGATCACGCGGTCGAGCTGACGGACTGCCAATCGGACGTTCTTTCGTAGTCTTTCAAAGTTGAATTCCGCTTGTGCGTGACCGTCACCTACATGCGGGCTGCTGACGTAGCGTGCAGCGTTGATCGACCCGAGGTTGCAAACTGCCGTCTCGTCCTCGTTTGTGACCTCGATGATCTCAGTACACAGATTCGAGAGGTGAACGACGTTCCCCGGCTGAGCGGTCTGGTTGCACTTCCGGTTAGAAGAATCTTTGAAGGTCATCCACCCGTTGCCCGTCTGAGCCATGGTGCGCATCATCTTCGCGTACAGGTCGCGAGCAGGGACCTGCCGCGAATAGATGCCGTCTTCTTCCGCCTTGAGATACGCGGTCTCAAACTCCTCGCCATACAGATCCGGGAAGTGCGGCACCACCTTCGGATCGAACAGGGACCAGACGCCGTCGCCCTGGACCCGCTTCATAAAGAGGTCCGGGATCCAGTTTGCGAGATTGAGATTGTGTGTACGGCGAGCATCGTCCCCCGTGTTGTCGCGCAGCTCGAGAAAGTCCTCGATGTCCGCGTGCCATGTCTCCAGATAGACGCAGCAGGCACCTTTTCGCTTACCGCCCTGGTTGACGGCAGAGACGCTGGAATCAAGCGTCTTGAGCCACGGCACTATCCCATTAGAGTGGCCGTTGGTGCCCCGGATCAGAGAGCCTTGCGACCTCACCCGGTGATAGGCTATCCCGATGCCGCCGCTGAATTTGCTCAGCATGGCGACATCGGAATATTTGCGGTAGATGCTATCGAGGCTATCTGCAGGGGAATCGAGCAAGAAACACGAAGAGAGTTGTTCGTGCCGGGTGCCCGAGTTGAAGAGCGTTGGTGTCGACGGAACGTATTCCAGCGACGAAAAAAGGTTGTACAGATCGATCGCCTGATGCGGCGTCTCGGCGAGCCCGCAAGCGACACGCATCCAAAAAAATTGCGGTGACTCGATCACGTCGCGCTTCTGCGGGTTTTTGAGGAGGTAGCGATCGTAGACCGTGCGGATCCCAAAGAACTCAAAGAGCTCGTTGCGCGACTGATCAATGGCGTCATTGAGCTTGCGGCTGTTTGCAGCGACAAACTCCATCACCCGGTCGTTAATTAGCCCTTCTTTGTAGCCGAATGCGATCGACTGTGAAAAGGAGTGTATCTCCTGATTGCGGACTTCCTTTTCGACATACTGATTGAGCAGCCTCGCCGCCATGCGGGAATACTCGGGCTCCTCAAAGATCAGGCTCGCCGCGGTTTGGATCGAGAGTTTGTCTAGTTCGCTGGTCGTCGCGCCGTCGTACAGCCCGCTGATCGTCTTGGTCGCGATCCGCATGACATCTACATTCGGCAGTCCGGTAGTGCATCGCGAGATGGCACGAACGATCTTGTTTATATCGACAGGCTCAAGCGACCCGTTTCGCTTTTTTACCTGCATTGTCGTTTGTGTCTCGGGCTGTCGTGCCGCTGCTGTCGATGACGCTGTATCCATACGTAAATTTTTGATCCCGCCTTTGAATTAAGACAGAGACTCCCCCGCCGCCGCACCGTCTCTACTCCGAGGTGCAGCTGCCACCGTGCTTGTTTTTGTTGTTTAAAGAGCGTCCCCTCTGGTCAGAAACTCAAAGGCACTCTGTGTGGTGTTTACAGACTATATAGCGGTGTTTTGATGATGTCAACACAAAATGTAGTAGTCGACGGGTTAATTTTCCGCGACGTGCCAACACGCATATTTCACAATAACTTAGCCGACGGGGGCTTACGAATTCAGTTAAAAGGTGCGCAACACTCTGGCGTGCTGCCCACCACAAGATGTTGGGCGGTCCTACGACTCGACGGTGAGCCCGTCGTACGCCAGCTTTACGTTCTCCGGCAGCACCTTAGACTCCCGCTCGTGGAGGAAATCATGGTTGAGATGTATGAGAAAAGCCCTCTTTGGCCGCAGCTCCTCTATCAGTGCCAGCGACTCCTCCAGACACAGGTGCGTTGAATGCGGTTTGATGCGAACGCAGTCGAGTGCGAGTACGTCAAGGTCGCGTAAGTGATCCTTAGTGGCCTCCGGCATTACCTTGAGGTCCGTAGCATATCCAAAATCGTTGAAGCGATAGGCGATCACCGGCAGCTTTCCGTGCGTAACCTCCAGAGGCGTCACCGTGAGATCGTTCCCGATGCTGAAGGGCGCATTGTGCGTCACGAGGTGCGGAATGAGTTGCGGCAAGCCCCCGCCAAAATGCGTCGGGTTGAAGATATATTGGTAGATCCGCCGGAGATCCGTCCACGCGGGTTCATTGGCGTAAACGCCCATAGCCCCGTGACGGAAATTCAAGGGGCGGATGTCGTCGAGCCCGAACACGTGATCGACGTGGCAGTGTGTTATGAGAACAGCATCCAGCCGATCGATCCCCGCCCTGAGTGCCTGTTGGCGAAAGTCTATGGAGGTGTCGATCAGCACCTTCTTCCCCTCGTGCTCGATCAGAGCCGATTGCCTCAGCCTTTTATCTCTCGGATCGGTGGAAACGCACGTCTCACAGTCGCACCCAATGGAGGGCACGCCGGTTGATGTTCCCGTCCCTAAGAACGTAAGTCGCATTGAAGTGGCCGCTATTGAGGATCCTTCTCGGCTTTTGCGTCCTTGACCCACTGCGAGCTGCCAAGGATACGGTCGATCGTCGTTTCGAGCTCGGTAAGGGCGGTAGGAAAAACGGAGCTTCCCGATCCCGCCTGACAGCCGTGGTAATGGAGGATCGTCTTGCTTTTACCTGAGATCAGGATCGAGGTCACAACCGTCGGATTATCGGTCCAGACTTCGGGACATCCGTCGGTTTCCGCTCGGTACTGATCGTGTAGAGTGAAGTATGATGCCGCCTCGAAGGCACTGACGAGTTTCTGCAGATCCTGGTAACTAGCATGCCCGTAAGCAACGCCCTTGGTTGCAACATTCGCACGCCCGTCAAACTGTACGGTTCCGTCGGCAAGCACAGTTAACGTGTAATCGGGACAACTGCCGTAACAGACCGAGCGCTGAATCGTAATCTTCAGGTCCTCAGGAATCTGCGACTGTGCCGTCGAGGCGCCGGAAAAAGCGAGCAGGATCGCAACGCACACCAGTATCTTGATCATGCTCCTCCGATTCACTTCTTCTTTCCAAGGATGTCCTCGCCGGAGAACTTCGCCGCTGCCTGCTGTTTGAGTTTCTCCTCGGTGGCACGGACCAGCTGAACGTACTGCATCCTGAGATCGCCCAGGAGGCCGTCGATCAGCTGCTGCTCTTTTGGATGGAGATTGCCCTTTGTCTTGTCCTTGAGCATGGCAAGGATGTCCAGCCAGTATTTGCCGCCCTCGAGATCAAGCGTGCGCTTGCCCGAGACCGGATGCGGGACGGCTCCGAGGGAGGCCGCCGCATTCGTAGCAAGGGTCGACAAGAAGTTAACGAAACTTGCGGGATCACGGGCTCCGGGAATGTCGCTCGTGGCTTCCAATTCATCCAGCTCCTCGTCTGAGAACTCATCGAGATCGTCGCCTGCAGCAGGTAAAGGCGACTCGTCGGGAGAAGGTTCAGCCGCGGGGCTCGCCCCCTGATGTGCCGGCTTTGGCTCAGCCCGGGGTTTCTCAGGCGGGGCTGCATCGAGCGTTACGCCCTCACGCACGGACCCGTCGGAATTAAATTTCCTCTTATCAGCTACCTTGTAGGTAACTTCCTCCTGGTTCTCTTCGGACATAGCCCAATTCTAACAAATGAGTTTAGGAAGTCTTGAAGACGGTTTTGCGGACTTCTAGACTTCCGCAACCCCGTAGACTTAAATGTTCTTATGTCCAAGAGCTTTGACGAACTCGTCTCCGTGATGGAGCGGCTGCGTGCACCCGGCGGGTGCCCATGGGACCACGAGCAGAC
>Ga0070658_10005055_pt1 | contig 10737 bp, 9 predicted proteins | sample KBSC13metaG_FD_64664 | JGI IMG/M metagenome (GOLD analysis project Ga0070658, IMG submission 64664) | Corn rhizosphere microbial communities from Kellogg Biological Station, Michigan, USA - KBS C1-3 metaG | ecosystem: Host-associated > Plants > Roots > Rhizosphere > Soil ... | reverse complement strand
CGACCCCTTCCTGACCAGCGTCGCGGCGCGCGGCGACGACGAGGACAGGCACACCATGATGCGCGAGCCCGCCGGGGCGGGCAGCGCCCCCTCGCCGCCGGTCACGGCGGCGGGGCGGGCCGAGGCGGCCCGCTCCACGCTCTCCGCCACCTCGCGCAGCGCCAGCTCCCGCAGGTGCTGCAGGTTCTGGTCCTTGAAGAAGTGCTCCAGCGCCCAGGGGACACGGTCCGCGCTGTAGATCTTGCCGGCGTGCAGGCGTTCCTGAAGATCCTCGACGGCCAGGTCCAGGTTCACCACCTGGTCGGCCTGCTTCAGGAAGCTGTCGGGGATGGTCTCGCGGATGGGGACGCCCGCCACCCGCTCCACGACGTCGTTGAGGCTCTCCAGGTGCTGGACGTTGACGGCGCCGATCACGTTGATCCCGGCGTCCAGCAGCTCGATCACGTCCTGGTAGCGCTTGCGGTTGCGGCTGCCCGGCACGTTGGTGTGCGCCAGCTCGTCGACGATGGCGACGGCCGGCTTTCGCTTCAGCACCTCGTTCAGATCCATCTCCTGCACCTCCACCGCGCGATACTCGAGGCGCCGCCGCGGCACCACCTCCAGCCCCTCCACCAGCGCCTCGGTCTCGGCGCGGCCGTGTGTCTCGACGAAGCCGATCACCACGTCCACGCCGCGCCGGCGCAGCGCGTGCGCCTCCTCCAGCATGCGGAAGGTCTTTCCCACGCCGGCCGCGAAGCCGAGATACAGCTTCAAGCGACCACGCTTGCCGCGCTCCACCAGCTCGAGGAAGTCCTCGGGCCGCCGTTTTGCAGAAGCCGTTCCGGGCGATGCGGGGAAGCGAGGGCTCGACATGAACAACCGAGGGCGACGCTACGCCCCGCCGGGCAGCCTCATCAAGAGCCGTGCCGGAGGCGATGCTGGGCCGGTGGCGTCCGGCGCGGCAGATGCAGTCCTTCCGCGGCCGATGTTGCGTTTGGTCCGGCCAGACGAGCCCCTCCCCATGCCTGCACCTCTGGCCATGAAGCGGCGCTTCGCACTCATCCTGCGCGTTTCTTGCGTAGTTCTCGGCCTCCTCGCCGCCGCGGCGCTGGCTTGGTGGTCCGCCACCGCTGACCAGCGCGCCATCAGGGCTCTGCCCGAGGCGCAGCGCCTGCCGTTGTTGCAAAGCACCCTGGCAAACCTGAAGAACGTGTGCGATCCCGCGCCCCCCCTGTCGATGCGCGAGTTCTGCCGGCGGCAGGCCGAGCTGGCCGTCAAGTTCAGCGAGTGCGCGCGCGATCCCGCGTGCCAGCAACTGGCGCGACGGCACCTGTATCAGCCCCACCGCTGATCGCCCCCTGCGAAGGACAGGGGCCAGCCGGACCGAAGGTGCACATTGCACGGCCGGAGGCCAGGCCACCCACCAGGCGACGAAGGGCCACCGCGATGCCGCGCGTGGCACGTCCGATGCTCAACCCCTGGAACGTCACGCGCGCCGCGCTCTCGTCTCAACTTCCGAATCGCCCGCATCGAGGTCCTCACCATGAAAGACGCCCTCTTCCTCGCCGTCACCGCCGCCTTCTTCGTGGTGACTTTCCTTTACGCGAAGTCGTTCGACCAACTCTAGGAGTCGCCATGACCATCGATTACGCCGTCGGCGCCGCGCTGTCCGCGCTGCTCACCGTGTACCTCGTCTACGCGCTGGTTCGTCCCGAGCGCTTCTGAAAGGACGCCATGACCGCCATCGGCTGGATCCAGATCCTGGTCTTCTTCGCCGCCGTCGTCGCGGTGACGAAGCCCCTCGGTCACTATCTGTTCCGCGTCTACGAGAGCGCGCGCCCGCCCCTTCCGCGAACGCTGGGCGCGCTGGAGCGCCTCGTCTACCGGGCCTCGGGCGTCGATCCCCGGCAGCAGCAGACCTGGAAGCAGTACACGTTCGCGTTGCTGGCGTTCAGCTTCCTGGGCGTGCTGGTCACCTACCTGATCCAGCGCGTCCAGCACCTGCTGCCGCTGAACCCGCAGCACTTCCCCGCCGTCGCGCCCGAGCTGGCGTTCAACACGGCCGCCAGCTTCGTGACGAACACGAACTGGCAGTCGTACGCCGGCGAGTCGACCATGAGCTACTTCACGCAGATGGCGGGGCTGGCCTGGCACAACTTCACCTCGGCCGGCGCCGGCATCGGCGTGGCGCTGGCGCTGGGCCGCGGATTGACGCGGCGGTCGTCGAACGACCCCGCCGGGCAGCCCCCCGGCACGCTGGGCAACTTCTGGGTCGACCTGACCCGCTCCATCGTCTACGTCCTGCTGCCCCTCAGCGTGCTGTTCGCGCTGCTGCTCGTCTGGCAGGGGGCGATCCAGAATCTGAAGCCCTACCTGGACGTCACCACGCTGGAGGGCGGCAAGCAGACGCTGGCGCTGGGCCCGGTGGCCTCGCAGGAGGCCATCAAGCAGCTGGGCACCAACGGCGGCGGCTTCTTCAACGCGAACGCGGCCCACCCGTTCGAGAACCCGACGCCGTTCGCGAACTTCCTGTCGCTGTTCATGATCTTCGCCATCCCGTCGGCGCTGACGTACACGTACGGCCGCATGGCCCGCAACACGCGGCAGGGCTGGGCCATCTGGGCCGCCATGAGCGTGCTGTTCATCGCCGGCGTGGCCGTCTGCTACGGCGCCGAGGCGCACGCCAACCCCGCCCTGGCCAGCCTGGGCGTCGATCAGGCGGCGGGCAACATGGAGGGGAAGGAGACCCGCTTCGGGGTGGCGGCCTCGGCCCTGTACGCGACCGTCACCACCGACGCGTCGTGCGGCGCGGTGAACGCCATGCACGACAGCTTCACGCCGCTGGGCGGGCTGGTGCCGCTGGTGAACATCCAGCTAGGCGAGCTGATCTTCGGCGGCGTGGGCGCGGGCCTGTACGCCATCCTGGTGTACGTCGTCCTGACGGTCTTCATCGCCGGCCTGATGGTGGGCCGCACGCCCGAGTACCTGGGCAAGAAGATCGAGGGCCGGGAGATGAAGCTGAGCATGCTGTACGTGCTCATCTTCCCGCTGATCGTGCTGGGGTTCTCGGCCTGGGGGGCGGTGTCGAACGCGGGCACGTCGTCGCTGAACAACGCCGGCCCGCACGGCCTGAGCGAGATCCTGTACGCCTTCTCCAGCGCGGGCGGCAACAACGGTTCGGCCTTCGCCGGCCTGAACGCGAACACCCCCTGGTGGAACGTCGCCCTGGCGGTGGCCATGCTGGCGGGCCGCTTCCTGATGATCGTGCCGGTGATGGGCATCGCCGGGTCGATGGCGGTGAAGAAGGTGGTCCCACCCAGCGCCGGCACCTTCCCCACCACCGGCTGGCTGTTCACCGCGCTGCTGGTGGGCGTGATCGTCATCGTGGGCGCGCTGACCTTCTTCCCGGCGCTGGCGCTGAGCCCGGTGGTCGAGCACTTCCAGGCTCTGCCTCTTCAAGGAAAGGTGTTCTAGTCATGTTTCGACCCAAGGCTCAGTCGCTGTCGCTGTTCGACGGGAAGATCGTGCGCGCCGCGCTGGGGGACAGCCTGCGCAAGCTGGCCCCCCGCCACGTGGCCAAGAACCCGGTGATGTTCGTGGTCGAGGTGGGCAGTGTGCTGACCACGCTGGTGCTCATCCGCGACCTGTGGCAGGCGCGCCCTGCGACGACCCCGCTGTGGTTCACCGCCTCGGTGACCGTCTGGCTGTGGTTCACGGTGGTGTTCGCGAACTTCGCCGAGGCCGTGGCCGAAGGCCGCGGCAAGGCGCAGGCGGACACCTTGCGCAAGATGCGCAAGGAGACGACCGCCCGACGGCTGTTGAACGGCTCGAGCAAGGAAGAGGTGGTGGCGTCGTCGGCGCTGCGCAAGGGTGACCGCGTGGTGGTGGAGGCGGGTCAGATGATCCCGGGCGACGGCGAGATCATCGAGGGCATCGCGTCGGTCGACGAGTCGGCCATCACCGGCGAGTCGGCGCCCGTCATCCGGGAGAGCGGCGGCGACCGCTCGGCCGTCACCGGCGGGACGAAGGTGCTGTCGGATCGCATCGTCGTCCGCATCGGCGCCGACCCGGGCCAGTCGTTCCTGGACCGCATGATCCGTCTGGTCGAGGGGGCCGCCCGCCAGAAGACGCCCAACGAGATCGCCCTGCACATCCTGCTGGTGGGCCTTACCGTCATCTTCCTGTTCGCCTGCGTGACCCTGGTGCCGCTGGCGAAGTACTCCGGCATCGCGCTGTCGGCGACGGCGGTGGTGGCGCTGCTGGTGTGCCTGATCCCCACGACCATCGGCGGCCTGCTGTCGGCCATCGGCATCGCGGGAATGGATCGCCTGCTGCGCAAGAACGTCATCGCCACCAGCGGCCGCGCCGTCGAGGCGTCGGGCGACGTGGACGTGCTGCTGCTGGACAAGACGGGCACCATCACCCATGGCAATCGCATGGCCACCGAGCTGCTGCCGCTGGCCGGGGTGCGCCGGGAGCAACTGGCGGACGCGGCAGCGCTGGCCAGCCTGGCCGACGAGACGCCGGAGGGGCGTTCGATCGTCACGTTCGTGACCGACAAGCTGCACGTGCCGCCGCCGCGGTCCGGGGGCGGTCTGTTCGTTCCCTTCACCGCCCAGACGCGCATGAGCGGCATCGACCTGCCCGGCCGCAGCATCCGCAAGGGCGCGGTCGACGCGATCATCGCGCATGTGACCGCGCAGGGCGGGGTCGTCGACGGCGACCTGACCGCCATCACAAACCGCATCGCCGACGCCGGCGGCACACCGCTGGCGGTGTCCGAGGGGAGCAGGGTGCTGGGCGTCGTTCACCTGAAGGACATCGTGAAGGCCGGCATCAAGGACCGCTTCGATCGTTTTCGCGCCATGGGGATCCGCACGGTGATGATCACCGGCGACAACCCGCGCACGGCTGCGGCCATCGCCCGGGAGGCGGGCGTCGACGACTTCCTGGCCGAGGCCACTCCCGAGGCGAAGATGCGCCTGATCAAGGACGAGCAGGCGAAGGGGAAGCTGGTGGCCATGACCGGCGACGGCACCAACGACGCGCCCGCGCTGGCCCAGGCCGACGTGGGCGTGGCCATGAACAGCGGCACCCAGGCGGCCAAGGAGGCCGGCAACATGGTCGATCTCGACTCGAACCCGACGAAGCTGCTGGAGATCGTCGAGGTGGGCAAGCAGCTGCTGATGACGCGCGGGACGCTGACCACCTTCTCGATCGCGAACGACGTCGCCAAGTACTTCGCCATCCTGCCGGCCATGTTCATGGGCGTTTTCCCCGAGATCGCGCCGCTGAACGTGATGCACCTGGCCTCGCCCGAGAGCGCCATCCTGTCGGCCGTCATCTTCAACGCCGTCATCATCGTGCTGCTGATCCCGCTGGCGTTGCGGGGGGTGAAGTATCGCCCGCTGGGCGCGGCCGCCATCCTGCGCCGCTCGCTGCTGATCTACGGCCTGGGCGGCGTCATCGCGCCGTTCGTCGGCATCAAGCTGGTCGACCTCGTTCTGCAGGCTCTCCACGTCGTGTGAAAGGACTCTCCCATGCGTCGCGAATTCCTGATCGCCCTTCGCCTGACCATCGTCACCCTGATCCTGACCGGCCTGATCTATCCCCTGGCCGTCACCGGCGCCGCGCAGGCGCTGTTCGCCCAGCAGGCGAACGGCAGCCTGGCCCACGACGAGAAAGGCAACGTCGTGGGGTCCCGACTCATTGGCCAGACGTTCGTCACGGCCGCCTACCTGCAGGGCCGTCCCTCCGCCGCCGGCAACGGCTACGACGCCACGTCGTCGTCCGGCTCGAACCTGGGTCCAACCTCGAGGAAGCTGCGCGACCGCGCGGCCGCCGACGTGGCGCGCCTGCACAAGGAGAACCCGGCCGCGGCCGGGCCCTTGCCGGCGGACCTGGTGACGGCCTCCGCCAGCGGCCTGGATCCCGAGCTGTCGCCGCAGGCAGCCCTGTGGCAGGTGCCCCGCATCGCCCAGGCGCGCGGCGTGTCCCCGGACCGCATCCGCGACGTGATCGAAGCGCGCGTGCTGGGCCGCGACCTGGGCCTGTTCGGCGAGCCGCGCGTCAACGTGCTGGCCATCAACCTGGCCCTGGACCAGAAGCTTGGCCGGCCGTCATCCGGCGCAGCGTCGGCCGCCAGCACCGCGGCGCGATGAGCGACGCGTTCGCGCCCCTTCCCATCGCTGCGATTTCCGCGCCGGCGCTACACTAGGCCCCATGCCGCGATTTTCCGTGCTGATCGTCGACGACGAGAAGAACATCCGGCACACCCTGCGCGTCTGCCTGGAGGCGCTGGACGCCGACGTGGCCGAGGCGGGCTCCGTGCAGGCGGCGCTGGAGGCCATCGGCCGCGCCGCCTTCGATCTGGTCTTCCTGGACCTGAAGCTGGGGGCGCAGAGCGGCCTGGACCTGATCCCCATGCTGCTCAGCGAGAACCCGAACGTCGTGATCATCGTGGTGACCGCCTACGCCACCATCGAGACGGCCGTGGAGGCGATCCGGCGCGGCGCCTGGGACTACCTGCCCAAGCCGTTCACACCGGCCCAGATCCGACACCTGGTGCAGAAGGCCCAGGAACAGCGGTCGCTGTCGGCGCGCGTGGCCGACCTGCAGGGCCGCCTGGCCGACGAGGCGCCGGAGATCGACCTGGGCTCGGACGCCGCCAGCATGCGCGCCGTGCTGGAGGTGGTGGGCCGCGCCGCGCAGGCCGACGTGTCGGTCCTGTTCAAGGGCGAGAGCGGCACCGGCAAGAGCGTGTTCGCGCGGGCCATGCATCTGCAAAGCAAGCGGCGCGATCGCCCCTTCGTCACCATCAACTGCCCCACCCTGACCGAGGATCTGCTGGCCAGCGAGCTGTTCGGCCACGCCAAGGGGGCGTTCACGGGCGCCATCCGCGACCAGCCGGGGCGGGTCGAGACGGCGGAGGGCGGCACGCTGTTCCTCGACGAGATCGGGGACATGCCGGCCGGCATGCAGGCCAAGCTGCTGCGCTTCCTGCAAGAGCGCTGCTTCGAGCGCGTGGGCGAGTCGCGCACGCGCAAGGCGAACGTGCGCGTGGTGGCGGCCACCAACCGCGACCTGGACGCCGACGTGACCACCGGCCGCTTTCGCGAGGATCTGCTGTTTCGCCTGAACGTGATCGAGATCCGCGTGCCGTCGCTGCGCGAGCGGCGCGAGGACATCCTGCCCATGGCGCGGCGTTTTCTCACCTTCTTCGCGCGCGTGGTGGGGCGGCCCGTCCCCGAGCTGTCGCCGGACGCGGCGCGCGTGCTGGTCGACTACGCGTGGCCCGGCAACGTGCGTGAGCTACGCAACACCATCGAGCGTGCGGTGATCCTGTGGCCATCGCCGGTGCTGGAGCCGCGCGCCTTCCCGGAGCGCATCGCCGGCGCCCGCGGCCAGGCCCCCACCGTGGGCGGCCACTTCACGCTCGACGAGATCGAGCGCGCCCACATCATGGCCATCGTCGGGCAATCGAAGACCATGGAAGAAGCCGCCGCCGCGCTGGGCATCGACGACTCGACGCTGTGGCGGAAGCGCAAGCGCTACGAAGAGGCGGACCGGGCCCGGGGACAGTCCTGACCGCAGCGGCGATTCTCCGTCGGTGAACGGTCGCCGGGCGGCTCGTCGCTATGTACACTGCAGGGAGTGGCCGTCGCGCTCCCGAAGCTTCGTCTGGACCTCGAGTTCTTGCCCTCGCCCCTTCCGGATCGGCCCGGTCTGCTGGTGCGCGATCCTTACCGCTACTCCGACAGCACGCTGATCGTGCCGCCGCCGCTGACGCGCGGACTGCGCCTGCTGGACGGTGCGCACACAGACCTAGATCTGCGTGATTTCCTCACGCGCGCCGCGGGCCGTCCCGACGTGACCGAGCTGGGTCAGCATTTCCTGGGCGCGCTGTCCGAGGCGGGCTTCCTGGACGATGGAAACTTTCAAGCGATGCGACGGCAACGTCACGTCGACTTCGCCCGGGCCCAGCGGCGTGATGCCATTCACGCCGGCGGCGGCTATCCGGGCGAGTCGCCCGCGCTGGAGACGGCGGTGCGGCAATGGATGGCGGAGTCGCCGCGCCCGTTGCCGCCGGGGTTCCCGGGCGCTGCGTCCGGCGGGGGCGGCCTGGTGGGTATCGCCGCGCCCCACGTCAGCCCGTTCGCGGCGCCCGCGACCTACGCCGCCGCGTATGCGGCGCTTCCACCCGACGCGGCGACGCGGACGTTCGTCATCCTGGGCACCTCCCACTACGGCGTGCCGGGGCGCTTCGGCCTGACCCGCAAGCCGTTCCGCACGCCGCTGGGCGACGCGGTGACGGACACGGCCCTGGTCGATCGCCTGGCCGCCGCGGCGCCCGACGCCTTCGTCGTCGAAGACTACTGCCACGCCATCGAGCACTCGATCGAGTTCCAGGTGCTGTTCCTGCAAAGCCGGTTCGGCGCCGGAGTGAAGATCGTGCCCGTGCTGTGCGGGCCGTTGCTGGGCGCGCGTCCCGAGGACGATCGCGGCGTGGCGGGGGCGCTGGACGCGCTGGGCGAGCTGCAGGCGCGCGACGGCAAGCAGCTGGCGTGGGTGCTGGGCATCGACATGGCGCACATGGGCCTTCGCTACGGCGACGGCTGGCGCGCCCGCGCGCACAGCGGCGAGATGCTGGGCATCACCGCGCGCGAGGGTGCCCGTCTGGAGCGCATCGGGGCCGGTGACGCGGCCGGGTTCTGGAACCTGGTGCGCGGCGATGGCCCCGCCGGCAAGCGGGGCGACGACGAGCTGAAGTGGTGCGGGTCGGCGCCGCTGTACACGTTCCTGCGCGCCGTGCCGGCCGCCCGCGGAGCGGTGCTGGCCTACGATCACTGGAACATCGACGAGGACAGCGTGGTCAGCTTCGCGGCGCTGTCGTTCAGCGGCGGGTGAGCGGGCCGGCGGTCTCAGAACGGGACCTCGATCCCGACCGCCAGGCCGACCATTCCGTGACGCCCCCCGCGGCTTTCAGTGGTGGTCGTCGTGGTGCCGTCGCTCTCCGTCGTCGTTCGCGTCACGATGGGACCGTCGCTGGGGATCAACAGATCCAGCGCCCCACCCAGCTGCAGGCGCGGCGACGATTGGCCGGCCCGGCAGCGATCGTGAGAGAGCGGGATCTCGATGCCGGTGCCGAACCCGAAGCCATACGTTGGGTCCGCCTTGTCCGACGACACGATGCTGCCGTCGGCGTTGCGAAAGTCGACCTGTCTGGCGCCGAGCGGCAGGCTGCCGAACATCATGGCGTTCGCGAACGGCACCACGTAGCAGTTGGGAAAGGAGAACGCGAAGCCCAAGTCCGCCGCCGTGAAGCCACCCGCGGCCGGCGCGAAGCCACCCCCCAGTCCGCCAAACAGCGCCACGCTGCCGCGGTCGTTCGACATCTTGGCCCCGGCGCGGGCCGCGTAGATGTTGCGATCGATGTCCGGGAAACCGTCGTAGGTGACGCGCGCCCACGACAGATCGCCGTCGACCTCCAGGTTGTCGGCGACGCCGCGCCGGACCGAGGCGTTCGTGACGACCGCGCCCGGGTCGAAGATGGTGGCGTACCCGGCGCCGTGCAGGCCGGCCATCGTCTCGCCGGGAGCGACGGTCTTGGCCGACTCGAGGTTCACCATGCGCGCCGGCGGCGACACCAGCTGGTACGAGCAGCCTGTCAGGCCCGAAGCGACGGCCCCCACCACCCCGAGAGCGACGTTCCTGTTCATGCCCAGGCCGCAGCGCAAGGTGCGTGCCGCACGCGCGCCGGCCAGCGGCGCCGCGAAATGACGGGTGATGGCGACGACGCGCACCGCCTGGCCGTCGGAAATTCGACACCGCGGCGGTCGCAATCCAACGGTGGCGCGGGCCGCGCGGACCTGTCGCCCGTAGACTGCTTCCGTGAACTTCTTCGGGCACGCGGCGGTGGCGGGACGGGCAGGCGGCGACGCCGCTTTCGTTCTGGGCGCGATGGCCCCCGACCTGCTCCCCCTGTGCGGCGCGATCGTTGACCAGCCGACCTCGGCCGCGGTCCTGGACGGGCAGGCCCAGCACCACCGCGTCGACGCCGTCTTTCACGCGAACCCGACCTTCCTGCGCCTGCAAGGATGGACATCGCGGACGTTGATCGAACGGGGCGTGGCCCGGGGCAGCGCGCGTGGCGCCGCCCACGTGGGCGCCGAGCTGCTGCTCGACGGCGTGCTGGCGGCCGACGCGGAAGCCCGGCGTGCCTACGCCGAGGCCCTCGCGGAGGCGGACGGCGCCCGCGCGCCTTTCACCTGGCGCGATCGCGCCTCGGAGCGGCAGTGGGTCACCCTGATCGCGCGCCTGCGCCAGGGAACGATCCCCCTGGCGTACCGGGACTGCGACTTCGTGGCCGACCGGGTGATCGGGGCCCTGCGGACCAGACCGCGGCTGGCGGTATGCGACGCCGACCAGCGCGTGGTGCGGGCCTTCTTGCCCGCGCTGCGCGCGCGCGTCGAGGAAGAGGCGGACGCGCTGCTGGCGGCTGTCGTCGCGGCCTACTAGGGGGTGTCCCCAGTTCGGAGTGATCGAAGGTGGATCATTGCGATCACTTGCGAAACAGCTGCGATCAGAAGTTGTGCGGAGATCGTCGGTGTGATCAAAGATCTCTATGCACCGACACGCGTTGACCGAAGCCCAGTGGGCTCGGTTGCTGCCGCTCCTGCCGCGGCAGGTTAGCGGGCCGAAGGCGACTCGGGGCGACCGCCTCTTCATCGAAGCCGTACTGTTTCGCGCCAAGACTGG
>Ga0070658_10005054_pt1 | contig 10737 bp, 7 predicted proteins | sample KBSC13metaG_FD_64664 | JGI IMG/M metagenome (GOLD analysis project Ga0070658, IMG submission 64664) | Corn rhizosphere microbial communities from Kellogg Biological Station, Michigan, USA - KBS C1-3 metaG | ecosystem: Host-associated > Plants > Roots > Rhizosphere > Soil ... | reverse complement strand
CTACGCGCGAAGCGCCGACGATTACGAGGCGCTGTTGCCATGGAAGCGGGGCCAGCGTACCGAAAACACCGCGGCCTAATTCGCGCCATCAGGCAAGGGTGTGGTCAATCGACCGCTTACATCTGGTTAGCGCAGATTCCCTGCAGCGCGCCGAAGCTGAGACGATGATGTCTACCGTCAGCGGATACTGTCCCAGGAAGCGTTCTCACGAACGCTTGCTATCACGTTCTGGTTGCAGGATCGTGGGTGGAGAATTCTGGCGCAGGACTGCAACGTAAAGACGAGTGATTCCGACGATAACGCCGAGCATGGCGGCATTGTTCGCGTTACGCGAGGGGAGTTGACTCCATTGATCAATATCGACGAGTGACGGGGAAGGCACGGTTTCTGGATGCGTATGCCATTCCCCGATATATCCAATTGTGCCGTGACTGCTCTTCCATACCTCAACGGCCTTTTCCTGGTGACCGTGGTTTTCGCGAACGAACGAAACACGAGTACGATGATCCGTTAATGCCGGCTCAGTAGCGTGCGTAATTTCGAAGTGGTTTCCGCGCCGGTGTCCGAGGAGAATCCCTCCGGCCTCTGGTTGATGTCGGTCCTGGCGAAAAGCGAAGAGAATGTCGGTCACGGTATCGGAGAATAGGACCAGGATTCGCTTATCAGGTGTCGCCCACGAACTCATGATCTGCAGGCAGGACAAGATGACCTACGTTCAGGATCTGTATCGTCGTGTCCTTTCTTGTATTGACTATCAAGGACGCATGTTCGCAGGCGAGGGGCTGGTGTACCACGCACCCAATCGAGCATCATTTCAGTTCCAAGGCAGGCCGCGTGCATCGATACCGTGGCGGGGAAAGGGACATAGAGGCTTTCGCACCCATGGCCGGCGAGACGCAGTGGGACTTCGCCTTCAACAACCGGATACAGGGCAGTTCTATCATCGGTCTTGAGGCATCGGACGCATGCTGCACTATCGGAGTCACGTAACAGCCCGCGAATGGCCGTGCCGGGCCCTTCGATCCACACAGTAAGTGATGGCCTGAAATGGTGGCCCGATAGCCGTTGAACGAGCAGGTGCCCCAGTGCTTCTTCGCCCGTTGCATCGATGACGAATGCCGCATTAAGCAGGTTGACTTGAAGTACGTCTGCGGGCAGCGGTCGGAGATTGGCACCAGGAGCGCCACGCTTCAATTCGTCAGCCAGCGCTGTCGCCTTGTTGCGAAGAACATGATTCATCCCGAGACGGTGACGACCGATGTTTTGAGGGAGGAGAACGTCGTAGTCGACAAGTGTGAGTTCACCCCCTCCGGTACCGGCGCCGGCCTTGACCAGGCACTCCGCAAGATAACCACCAATGGTTCCGCAGCCGACCAGCATGATGCGCTTGCCGGCAAGTGTCTGTTGCTCTGGAATGTTGCGCTGGGCGATATACGCATCGTCCATTCGCAAGCAATACAGCGGGATGATCTTGCTCGCGTAGGCAACTTCAAGCGAAGATGGGGGAGGCTGTTTGTCTCGCGCCTGGCGGTCAAACACAACGATGAAGGCGTACTTGAATTTCGGAGATTCGACTACGCATAAAACGCTGTCCGCCTGCGTCCTGGCTTCGGCATGAATCACTTGCTCAAGCTTCTTGCGCGTCTTTGCGTGGAGCGCCGATTGCCAACGCAGCAATTCTGCGACCGTCCGCGGAGGCCACTGATCCTGGAGTGGGCGAGGGTGGGCAGGTGTGATGACACGACGGACGACGACAGTATGCTTGTCGTCGATAGATGCGCCGATGGTCTTGAGCTTTTCGGCTGTTGCGGTGGGATCGTCAGTCACAGCAACGAACGGACGGGTGCTGTCAGCGGAGTTGAGCAGAATGGCGTGTAAAGGTCGATTCGGATTGGCCCCGAAATCGAGCAGGCAGTGGCCTGCCGCAGGCCAGTATGCAAAAAATTCTTCCTCAAGATCCGCTGTCGGCTCGCCGCGAAGTATCTGCCCGAGCACATGTTCGGCCCGTTCGATGCACGCCAGCACCTGACCATCTGGGTCAAAAACATCAAGCGTAATGGAACCCGCCGCGGCATAGCAAAGGAACCCGCCGCCGACAATGTGCGGTGAGACAGGTTTCAGCCGTTCCGGAACCGGTGTCAGGTGAATCTGCGGCAACCGTTGACTGCTCGGGTCGACGGATAGTTTCACTGGATATGCGATGCCGTCTACATGTAGCGCCCCCTCGAACAGGTACCACTTGTTCGGCGTACGCCCTTTGTAGAGAAAGCCGCGTTGTGCGAGCGCGCGCGATATGCGGGCACCACTCGTGTCATCGGCGTTCATCCGGCCTGGCTCCTGCCCACAAGCGGCGACGCCACCGCGCTGACGGGTGTCGCAAGCACGGTTGCCGCGACAGAGGCAACCTTAATTCGCGACGGTGCGTTCGGGAATCGCGGGCCGAATTGTTGAATCATCCAGGCGCATGCCTGGTTGGAACTGCTGGAACTCAGTGCACCGCGAAGGAACGTCTCCAAGCGTTCGATTTTACCGGCGGCTTCTTCGACTCCGTCGCGACCCAGGCGGTCCGTCAGCGACTCGCCCGCGTCGACAGGATTCGATACGCCGTCGCGCAGCACGGAAGGGAGCTTGTCGACCAGGTCCAGCAGCGCGAGATCATCCCGGCGATCGCGCGAGTCGAACACAGGGGCCGAAGCAGCCATCAACAGGATGGAGGATGGGCCGCCGGATACCCACTGCCAGTCGCGGAACGCCTTGAGATAGCGGACGGTTCGTCGGAACTGTTCGCCGTGTCGTTCCACTTCGTCCAGAAACCAGTCCTTCACCGGGCGGGGGTCCGACTTCGCCCAGTCGTCTTCGCGGTGAGCCAGGAGGACGTGATCGTGAGGCAACGCAGTCCAGGCGTCGCGCTCGGCCGCCGAAACAGCCGAGTCGAGGGCGATGTACCCATACTGGCTGAGCGCGGCCTTTTGAAGTTTATCGAACTCGTCGTCCGGAATTGCATACAGCGGGATGTCGACGTGCGCGAAAGCCGAGATTTCGATCCGGATGCAGGTTGGTTTGTCGGTGATGAGTTTCCAGCCACGTGCCCAAACGAGCGGGCGCAAAGCTTCTTCTGCTGCGGCGAAGAAGATCGGGCTGGCGACACTCGGCCTGACCGTTTGAGAAACGAAACTGAGCGGCAGATACGTTCCGTCGTCAACGTCGGATTGCTGCGGGTGCTGTGCCGGTGCGTTAAGCGTCTTGTACGCCCAGGAGCCCTGCGTGAAGAAGCGCGGTCGAACTGCCGGGCCAGTGTAGCCGTGGTTGCGCAGTACCTGCATCAAATTTTCCCGAAGGCAAAGCCGTACTGCGGACTTCGCTTCCGCGATGAAGGATCGCTCCTGCAGCGTCAATTCGATGTTCGACAGGAGCGTCGAATCCTCGACGGTCGAATGGAACAGTGAACTCAGATTCAACACGATACGGCTCCTGCGGCTTTGTTAGCGCCGTGATAGAAGGTCGGTGGCGTCGCGACGTGATTTCGAAATGCTTCAAGTGCCGGGTCGCCGAGTGCACGCTGAGCAGCATGCGCTCCCCGTTCCCGGAGAACATGAGTTGCGCCCACTGTAACGACATCGAGTTTCTCGATGTCCCGGCTCTGGTCCGGCGTGGCGTTATCGTCTATCCGGAAGTAGTTGCTTCCGAGAACATGGGTCAACATGTCGTGGACTGCGATTTCCTGAGCCGAAATGACAAGATCGAAAATCCTGGCGCCCCACAGGAATATTCCTCGATCGAGGCGTGCAGAACCGCGCACCGTGGCGCCGCGCGTCATCGTTCCGATGGAAAGAACCCTGACCGGAACGTTGTCGTCGACGCGAAGTAGCCGTCGCGCCTCGTGCAGCCCGACGAAGCCAGGCGAGTTGGCGACGAGGCCGCCATCCGCGAACACCCCAACGCCGTCGATTCGGTGCAGCGGAAAGTATGTCGGGGCCGCCGCAGTTGCCAGTCCAACGTCGACGAGGCTGCGTTGGTGATCGGTTTCGTACTTGGGTAGATGCGGTGTCTTGAAGAACTGGCCGCCCCCCTTGCTGTAGTTGACCGCAGGGATCAACACCCGGTGTCGCAGGTCGCCGATCGTCTTCGTTCCAAGTTTCTCGGTGAGAACGTCTCGAAGTCCAGCCGGGGAGTGCCTGGCTATCACCCATTTTCCGATGATGCGGCGCAGCAGATCTCGGGAATCGAAGATTCGCTTGCCGTCTCGCAGGAACATCGTCTCCAATTCTTCGGCCGGAATTTCTGCCGCCAAACCCAACGCGAGTAGTCCCCCGGCAGAAGTCCCGCAAATAAGGTCGAAGTGCCTGGCAAGCGGTTGCCCAAATGACTGTTCGAGCCGCCGCAGGATCGTAGCTGTATACAGGCCGCGGTAGCCTCCGCCTGACAGCGCAAGGATGTGAAACGGCTTCGGGTTCTGCTGGTTGTCCATGCTTGAGCCACATTGGATGTATGCGTAGCTTTATTATACGCATAATTTTTATATGCGTATAATTTATATATTTGTGGCACACTTCGGACATGAACAGGAAACCGGAAACGAACGCCACGCCTGGCAGTGGCGAGCCAAAAACAGGGTCACGTTGGGGGCAAGAGCGTAGGCTTGAGTTCATCGACTTTCGGCTGCAATGGGAGGGGCGTCTGAACCGCGGCGATCTCACCGACTTTTTTGGTATATCCATCCCTCAGGCATCACTGGACATTTCGAGGTATCAATCGATATGTCCCCAAAATATGGAGTACGATCGCAGCATAAAGATGTATGTGGCGATGCCGGACTTCAAACCGGTCTTTCCGGTGAGCCATCCATCGCGTTATCTGAATGAGCTGCTGGCGACTGCCACTGGGGTGTTGCCGAGAGATGCGACTTTTGTCGGATGGTGGCCGTCCGTAGCGGTCGTGCCAGTACCAACCCGGGTTCTTGATGTCAATGTGCTGACCGCACTGCTCAGGGCAATTCGGGAACGCCAGGGTCTGCGAATTCAATATCAGTCGATGTCACGCCCCGAAGCTATCAGTAGAGTCATTACGCCCCATGCGATTGCCTTCGACGGCTTCCGTTGGCACGTGAGGGCGTATTGCCATATCCGGGAGTTATTCCTCGACTTTGTGATCGCTCGCATTTTGCGCGTCGAAGCTACGGAGCAGCCGGGTCGTGGGCAGGCCGAGGACCACGAATGGAATACGATCGTCACGTTAGAAATTATTGCTAACCCCGGGCTTGGCGAGCAGCGTCGGCGTGTTGTTGAGCTGGACTATGGTATGGAAGATGGTCAAATCGATCTACGTTGCAGGCAATCGCTCCTTTTCTATACTCTGAGGCAGCTTGGATTGGATGACACCGACGAAAGGCGCCCAGAAGTGCAGCAGATAACTCTCAAGAATCGCGCCGCGGTCGAAGGCTTCCGGAAGCCACGAGCAAGCGAATAAGCGTAGATCCACCACCTTCCCCGGCAGCAGTTCGATGTGATCTGTACAGCCAGAGGGCTGATGGGAGTTTGGGCAGTTCGCTTTGAAGGCGCGGTGAACTGATGCGGGTGGGGGACGCGCCGTTTCGGCGTACATGGCGTGACAGGTTTGCGGCAGCCATCGTTACCGTTGAGGGGGCAACGAATAAATGACGGGAAAGTTCACCTATAGATGAAGGGGCCGCTCTGGGTGGCCCGGAGAGATAGCCGCAGATCCGAGGATCGACTCGCGCAGGCTGAGCTTAAGACGAGCGTGACATGAAAACCGCACTGGCGCTGCATGAACTGAAGGCAATGCGAGAGAAACCGATGTGGATGCTGCTCGGCTCCCATCAGGCGCCTTTGACCATGGCGCTATTGCAATCGCTGTTTTCCGAAAGCTCGACGCAGCTGGGTTCGGCAAGTCTAATGGAGAAGCTCTCGATCGAGCTGGACGGACTGCGCGCGCGCGGGGAGGATATCGAGAAGACGCCGCAGATTCTGGTTGCCGAGTGGGTACAGGCCAAATGGCTGGCTCGCAGTTTTCCGGACGGGGCCAGCGAGGAGCGATACGAGCTCTCGGCAGATGTCGTGCCAGCGCTGCAGTTGGTCAGGGCACAGCTTGAGCCGAGGCAGGCGGCTACTGAAAGTGGCCTCGCGGTCGTTATCGATTCTGTGCTCCGCCTGGCTTCCGACACCGACCCGGATCCGGCGTCTCGCCTGGCGGCTCTCCATGAGGAATCCAGACGTATTACCGAGGAAATCCGGCATGTCATGGAGCATGGTGTGTCGCCTCTGGATCCCGCTCGTGCCAGCGAACGCGGGCGTCATATCGTTGCGATGACCGAGGCGATTGCAGTCGATTTCAGGCGGGTGCGTGAAGCATTTGAACGCCTCAATCGCGACTTGCGCCGTCAACTGGTGGAGCATGATGGATCGCGCGGAGAGGTATTGGAGAAGATCTTCCTCGGGAGCGACGTGATTGCGGAAAGTGACGAAGGTAAATCTTTTCTCGCGTTTTGGCGTTTGCTGACCGACCCTTCGCAATTTGAAGGACTAAAAGCAGCGCTGGAAGCGCTGGAGTCAAGACCATTTATCCGCTCACTGGGCCTCGATGAACGCCGGCGGCTTTTCCGCGTGACGGAGACGTTGCTGGTCGAAGGCGGGATGGTTCAGGACGTAATGGCGACGCTGAGCCGTAGTCTGAAAACCTTTGTGCAAAGTCGGGAGTTCCAGGAGCAGCGCAAGATTCAGCGTCTGATCCGCAGCGCGATTGCGGAGTCACTGGCACTGAAGGACCAACTGACCAATGGGCGGACTCTCGATTTCACCCTGACGTTATCGACCAGCAGCTTGCGTTCGGTGGCGCAACTGGTACTCGCTGACCCACAGGAGCGCCCCGGAGAAACTTCGGTCGGCGAGGCCGAGGCGCCGGAAATCGACCTCGAGGTCATGCGTGAGATGATCGACAACGCGGATATCGACATTCCGCTACTCAAGCAGAACGTCCGGTCCGCGCTAGCCGAACGCAGTCAGGTGAGCGTTGGAGAATTGACCCGTATGTTCGAGGTCACCCAGGGGCTTGCCTCGATAGTTGGCTATATGTCGCTCGGTCAGAGATACGGTATCGTGCTCCAGAACAGCGAGCGCGAATTCCATCCATGGGAAAGGGTGTCGTGGGCCGGACAAGATGACGTCGTGCGCCACGCGCGGATTGCACAGATACTGTTTACGAGGGACTGCCTGAATGACCTCGATTAGCAAACGCCATAGCCGTCAACCCGCCTTCCGGCGGATGGGCGGCGGGACCGAATTTCGGACAGGTATCGCGGACGCGATAGACGACGCGCACGAAGTGGGTGACCTCGACAGGCGCGAGGAGTTGCCTGATGAAAGGGACGACGAACCTCATCGTCCATTCGACGGCGGCCAGGAGAAGGTGCTCTTCGAAGGCGACTCGTCGACGTTACCGTATGACGTGCGCCGGGCATACGCGCTGCTGCTTCGTGGCCCCTCAATCGACGAACGTCACAGCAGACTCTGGCCGGTCCTGATCGACCATGAGTTGCGATTACGACAGTTGCTGCATGCGGCCTTCCTCGATCTCGTCATCGACCGGGAGCAAAAAATCGCATTTGCACGCCCGGTCTATGCGCCGGAACTCGACGTGCCGCAGCTTCTACGGGAAGTCCGGCTTACCTTCGTCGATTCCGCTCTGGTGCTTTTCCTGAGGATGGAACTGACGCTGGCCGAAGCCGAAGGCCGCCGCGCAACGATTTCTCGGTCCGAAATGGTGGATCATCTGAAAGCATACGAAGCTAGCGATAATGTTGACCGGGCCCGCTTTAGCAGGCAGGTCGAGGCAGCGATTGAAAAGGCCAAAAAGTACAACTTCCTGCGCCTGATTCGTAATAGCGGAGACCGCTTCGAGGTGTCGCCGGCGCTCAAGCTGGTGTTCTCGCACGAGCAGATAAGCGAACTGTCGCTGACCTATCGGCGTATCAGGGAACAGGCAGACGGGAGACCAGCAGTAGACGATGGTGCGGGGAGCATGTCGAGCGTCGGTGAGCCGGATGAATTTGACGAAGACAGTGCGACGGACGGGGAGTGAGCGAACGTGGAGACAGCCCAGTTATTCGAGGATCCGGAACTGTCGCCGGTGGCGACGGACGGGGCAGCGCGTAGAGAAGGGGAGCCTCGCCCGACATGGAGCGATCGTGATCTCGAAGAAGCGGGGCAACAGCAGTTCAGGCTGCGACAAATGCAGGTCATGAACTGGGGGACGTTCAGCAAGCTCCACGTATTCGATATTTCGCCGCGCGGACACTTGCTTGTTGGGCCGTCCGGATCGGGCAAGTCGACCATTCTCGATGCGCATTCGGCGCTGATGGCGCCGCCGAATTCGGAATTCAATGCTGCAGCCCGTGGTAACGATAAAGTCACCCGCGACCGGACGATGGTCACTTATGTGCGTGGGGCCTGGGCTACGCAGGAATCAGATGAAGGGATCATCGCGGCGCAATACCTGCGGCCCGATACCACGCTTAGCGCGGTCGCCGAAGTGTATGCAAACGCGCAGGGGCAGATGTTGACGCTGGTCGGCGTGTGGTGGGTCAAGGGCAAGTCGACACTCGCAAAGGATGTACGACACTGTTTCTTCGTGATCGAACGGTCATTCAGTCTCAAGGAACTGTCCTTCTTCATGCAGGCCGACTACAACCTGCGCTCGTTTGCAAAGCATCTTCCTGAAGTCAAACCTTTCGATACGCACGCGTCCTTCCGTGAACGCTTCAAGGCGCGCCTCGGTATCGACCACGACCTGGCGTTGCGACTGCTTCACAGGACGCAGTCGTCGAAGAATCTGGGCGATATCAATGCGTTCATGCGTGACAATATGCTGGACGAGCCCCAGACGTTCGGCCTCGCCAAAGCACTCTGCGACGACTTCAACACGCTGGCAGCGGCGCACCAGGACGTCGTGGAGGCTCGTAAGCAGCGGGATCTGCTGAACCTTGCACGTTCGCATCATGAGCTGTATCGGGCGCACCACGCGGAGGTCGCCAGGGTCGACGAACTGCTGACGCAACTTGACCATCACCGAGAATACCTGCAGTACACGTTGCGTGGCAGACGCGTGGACGAGTTGAAAATCGTGCTCGAAGGACTGCGACAGAGCGTTGACGCATTGGCCCGGAAGGCGAACGACGAGCAGACCGAACTCCAGCGATTGATGACGCAGCGTGCGGGCATGAACGACGGAAATGTCGCAGGGCTACAGTCCCAGTTGGTCACGAAGGAAACGCAACTGAAGCAGGTTCGTCGAGCGCGCGCACGGGTGTCAGTCTGGCTCCAGGCGCTCGGGTGGCCTGAGCCGCAAGATGCTGGTCATTTTGGCGAATGTGTCGGCCGCGCTGGAGTGCTGCGGGATCGTGGTCCTGGCGAAGAAGCCGAGGTGAAGGCCGAGGAACTTCGCCAGAAGAGATTTGAGGCGGAACGGCAGCTTAAGGAACTACTTGCTGATGCGGCATCGCTTGAACAGAGAAAATCGAACTTGCCACGTGAACTGGTCAATGTCCGGGACCAGATTGCACTCGCCCTGAGTCTGGACCCCACCTCACTTCCGTTCGGCGGTGAACTGCTCGACATACCCGAGAAATTCAGGCAGTGGCAAGGTGCTCTGGAGCGTTTGCTTGCTCCTCTTACCCGCTCGTTTCTCGTGCCGGAGGAACACTATCCGGGAGTTGTGAACTGGCTCGAGTCAAATCATACGGGACAGCACGTGCTTTACCTGCGTATGCGCCCGCATCAGAAGCGTTTCGATAATGGCCAGAAGGCCCCCGGCAGGATGCTGGATTCGTCGACGGATGAATACGGCGGTTGGCTGCGCGATGAGATAGCCGCACATTACGGCGAGTTCGTGTGCGCAGAAACGGCTGAAGAGTTTCGTAATTCGCCACGCGCCATCAGCCTGCACGGCCAGATCAAGCGGGGCGGTGCACGGCACGAAAAAAATGACCGTACCCGCCTTGATGAACGCCGGCACTGGGTTATCGGTTTCTCCAACGAGCAGAAAAAACTTGAGCTTCTCGATGAAATCCATGCACAGCAGAAGGTTGAAAGAGAAGCCAGTCGGGAGCTGGCCGAATTCCAGGCGACGCAGAACAAGGAACGGGAGAAGCTGAACGCAGCGGCGGAATTGACGCAGGTGGTCTGGGAGGACATCGACGACGTCTCCGTGGCCGACGAGGTGCAGCGTTTGCTGAAACAGATCGAGGAGGCGCAACGTTCACACCCTGAGATCCAGGAACTCGATGGGCGAATCAAGGTGCAGGGGACAAGGGCCTCCCAGGCGGGTAGCGCGCATGAAACCGAAAAGGAAAAATGCGCTGACACAGAACGGCAGATCAGCGGCTTGATCCGGGATCTGGAAAATACACGTGACGATGTGCGTAGGCCACCCGTAGATGGGGATGAGCTCCAGTCATTGTTTGGGCACCTGGACGACCTGACGCTGGAGAATCTGGAGCCGCGACGCGTGTCTGCGCGCAGTGAACTGAAGGACAGAAGGAACGACGCCGATAAGGCTCAAGCGAACGACCGGAGCCTGCTTGAGGAAGTTCTCCGTGCGTTTCAGCGTGAACACAGGATGGCGGCAGCGGATATGGGGGCGATACTGGACGATTGGCCCGAATATGCCAGGCTGCTAGCCAGGATCGAGGAGGACGATCTGCCCCGCTTCGAGGAGCGGTTTTTC
>Ga0070658_10005051_pt1 | contig 10739 bp, 4 predicted proteins | sample KBSC13metaG_FD_64664 | JGI IMG/M metagenome (GOLD analysis project Ga0070658, IMG submission 64664) | Corn rhizosphere microbial communities from Kellogg Biological Station, Michigan, USA - KBS C1-3 metaG | ecosystem: Host-associated > Plants > Roots > Rhizosphere > Soil ... | reverse complement strand
TATCCCTCGCGAAACGCCTCCCACTCCTCAACAGACGCCGTCCGTAGGCCGTACCAGTTGCGTTCGTAATTCTCTGTAAGGGTGCTTAGATGGTCGTGTAGTGTCGGCGTGCGGCGGACGTCCCGCAGGTAGTCGCGATTGGTCTTAGACCGCGCAAGCCGCACAAGCCGCATATCGCCAAGCTCGCACAGCACAGCTATATACCCTTTACGGATCGCCCCGCGGATATCGCCCTCCCTCGCAAGCCGCTCGGCCTCGTCAAATATGTCAGAGGCGGATTCATCCGCAGAGACGATCTCACCGAGTATCACGCGGTCTTGCCGACCGCCCGTGCCGCCTCTCTTAAACCTCGATGAGAGTAACGGAAAAAACCGCCAAACCAGGAATGCTATTAGAGCCAGCGCAACGGCAAAGACGAGTATTTGCAGGACCAGGCGGAACGACCCAAGGCCGAGGCTCGCTCCCGGAGTAAGCTTGGGGGATGGGAAGATACTGTCGATCCATTTTAGAAGCCGTTTCCACCCGCGCTGAAAGAGACTCTCTTCTTCCTCGTGGACGGGCTGATACTCCGCTCTCCGCAAGATCTCAGCCAGTTTTTGTTTGTCCGCATCTTTAGTAGTCTCGGCTCTCTTGGCTTGCTGGAGGTCGGCGATCACGCTTGCGGATGCGAGCAGGCGTTCCTCTGAACTCTGTAAAATGGCCTTTCGTTTCTCAGTATCCCCTTCTGACAGGAAGGCGCTCATCTCATCAGCAAGCCAGGCGTTGTCCGTCTCAAGGCTGCCGCCCTCCCATTCCACCTTCTCTGTTTTTGGAATGTCGGTGAGTACCCTCTCAACAACATTGGCGTTCTTGGGAGCGACGGTCGAGTCGAGTTGGTGCAGTCGTTCGGCACCGGCTGTCAGCCGTGCACGATAGTCATCCAGACTTGCAGCGGCCGCGGCTGTTGCGAGGGCCAGGAGGATGAGAAAGACCTTGGCGGATTGAAGATTCACTTCAATCCGAGTGTAGTGAAAGATCCACGCGGAGGCGAGTCCTGCCGCACCGCGAGGGCAGGCTGGAGTGGGTTTGAATAATTCTGAGGCAGCACAGGAATGTCGCCGAGCCGAGCTGCGGCCATAAGCTCAATGTCGTAAGCCTCGGTGCGCACACGCTCGTCGACGTAAAGCAGGCACAAGCCGATCATCCAAACCGGGGTCAGGAGTATCAGACTCAGTTCCCATATGAGCTTGTATGAGATTTCGTACCATGCCGGCAGCACCTGTGATCCAAAGCTCATCAACTCAACGCCATTCGCGGACGCATACCAGGCCAGGGGAACATAGAGCAGAGCCAATGCTGAGTACGCCGCAAGGATGGTAAAGGCGAATAGTGCTCCCAATCTCCTCACGCTCCGGCCCGCGAGTGACATGCTGCGGCCGATCGCCGAAAAAACTCCCTGCCCCTCCACAAGCATCACCTGCGGCACATACGCGACACGCGACGCTGCCAAGAGGAAGACCCATCCCCCGCCAAACACGGCAGCAAGCCCCCACACGATGGATACGATGACGGCGAGCACGGGTATAGGCGATAACGTCGATGCGATCAGGGCGATGCCGATGAAGACGGCGATCAACACGATGTAGAAGATGGCGATCCCAAGCAGCCCGACCAGAACAGTGATCAGGGCTGAGGCACCAACCAGTCCCCACAACCGGCCCAGTGTATTGCGATAGGTCTCTCTGAACGTGATGGCCTCGCCGAAAAGCAGGTGCCGTACGAAATTGCGCGATGCACCTCCCATCACCGACAGCATGCAGACCGTCTCCGCAAACCATATCGACGCATTGCCGAGCCCGACGAACAATACGTAAAAGAAATACTCAGCCGAGGCAGGCCCCGGCGACACCGAGAAAAGGGACCTCGCCACAAGCGTCCACCCGACAGAGATCAGCGTCCCCACCACGACCGGCGGCGCCGCGATCAACACCAGCGTCCAAAAGTTGGCCCTGTAAAACCGAACCGCCCTATCGATCAGGTCCCCGGCTCCGAGTGCTGTGCCGCCGATCACGTAAGTCTTTATTGCTTTATGTCGAAGGTGAAAAAATCAGGACTAAGTTGCTGGTTTGGATTGAACACGCTCACATGAATAGACCACGTTGTCACAGTCGTCATAGTATTTCCCGCAAAACTCACCTTGTAGGAGTGCGGCAGCGTGTAACCCTGATCTTCACGGAAGTCATCAAATTCCTCTGTCAGATCAAGGCGGGAGCTCTGCTGATTATTCTGTTGGCCCATCACTACGTTGCCCGCAGAGACCTCACGTTTGTATTCCGTACGAACGTGATAGTACTTCTCGGCGTCAAAAAAGAGCCTTACGGAAAAATCATCGGAGCCGTAACCCTTGATGGCTGCGTCGATAATGTAGTCGTCCCGCCCATTGATCTTGCGCTTGCCCGACGCTCTGAATGCGACATCTTTGGTGCTAAGGAGACCGGCGATCCAGCGGAGGGACATGCTGCCGCAAAAAAGATCGCTTGTGAGTACCTTGTTATGCTCATGGAGAAACGCCCCGAGCAGCGACCTCTGATTCCCCGCCATCGTGAACGGCAGTGCCACCTTAGTGCCAAACGCCCCGATCTTTTCGTACGGATAATCCTGGGAATTCAAGCTCATCAAGAAATATAGGTCATCAGCGTCCGAAACGACGACGGCCTTACCCAGTCCTTTCAGATCCGGGTTCCTCGACTCGAACAGACTCGGACCGCCAAGGAGCATCGTCTTCAGTTCCTTCCGCTTCGCCTCGGGAGCTATCGAGTTTAGATGACGAGTGATTATCTGGTCCGCCGACGGGTCATCGGCGAGTACGGCTGAGAAGAACACAAAGAGCAATACGAGAGTTGCGCTCAGCATTGTCCACTTGGTCATATGCATAGATCTGTTTGGTTGCGGGCACCGCAAAATATATATCGATTCAGCGAGGGAAACAATCCCTTACAAGGAAAAGGGGCGTTGCCGGATCTGGCAACGCCCCGAGTGTGAGCTCACGCCCAGCTTACCAGTTGACACGGATCATCAGATCGATGATTCGTCCACCCGGATCGTTGGTCGTAGAGACGTCCTGATACGCAGAGCCGCTGGCGAGTTGTCCGAAACTGGACGTGCAGCACCCGGAAGTTACGACGTCGGAATTCCAACCGCCGACGCGGAAGTTCGGATGGTTCAGCACATCGAGCGCCGTAACCCTAAACTCTATGTTCCGTTTCTCCTTGAAGTTGATGCGCTTTGATAGGCTGGCATCAAACTTGAAGAAGCTCGGGCCATAGATCACGAGATTCGTGAACCCGCACTGGCCGGTGTAGTACTGTTGGCAATCACCGTAGCCCGCCGGAGCAATGAATCTACCCGTGGGAGCCCCCAGCGTTCCGTACCCGTTCGAGGATAAGGGGTCGATGGAGAACGCACGGATGGAGTTCTGGATGATGTCATCCGGCAGCCAGTATACCGCCGTGGACCCTTTCCGCACCTTCACCGACTTTTGGAGGTCCTTGACCGTCATGCCGACGAGTTGAACATTGCCGACCTGGATCGGCGAACCGCTCTGCCACCTGATCACGGGGGCGAATGTCCAACCACCCAGGATCTTGTCGGCAACGTTGCTACTTGAGAAGAACTCGCGTCCTCTACCGAATGGCAGGTCGTACGTGGTGTCCAGCTTGAACGCGTGGCGGATGTCGAAAACGGCCGCCGCTTTGTTCAGGTCATATCCACCGGGCCGATTGGTCAGATCCGAGAAGTTGTCGCTGTTCGACTGGAACTCATCTGACTGCGCCTTCGCCCATGTGTAGCTCGCATTCACGCGCAACCCATGGCTAAGACGGCGCCTGACTTCGATCGTACCGCCGTCATACCAACTGCGTGCACTGTTGTCGACGATGAAAGCTCCGCCGGTTGCGGTCGCAGGATTCAAGAAGAAGAAGTTCGAAGGCAGGCCAGCCGCTAGAGCATTCGCCCGTCGCGATGCGGCACCTTCCAAATTGCTGCCGAAAGTACGCGGCGCGGCATTGAACCTGCTGAGATTCGTAGCGAAGGCCGTGTTCCGGAAAAGCGAATTTGAGTAATTGGCAGCAAGCTGTGCTGCTGCAGAGGTGGTAACCGTGCCCGACGATCCTAGACCCCCCGGCGTCAGAGTAACGCTGTGTCCACCGATAGCTCCGCTGATGTAAGCGAGAGAGATCGGAAGCGGGTTCGTGCCCGCACCCGTATAAGCAAAGTTATACCGGCAGTTAGCGACATAGGTTGCTGTGATCGCAGGGTTAGTGTCCTGAAGGCCCGGCTGACACTTGTCATTAAGTATGTTGTACTCCAAGTTCTGACGAGCCAGCTTGTACTCACTGAGTACGCCATTCTCTAGAACGTTCAGCTCGTTCAGATTGTGCTGACGCCAGAGATCCCGGCCCCTGTTCCCCACATACCGGAACTCAACAACCGTGTCCTTGTCGAGCTCGCGCTGATAACCGAACGAGTACGACGTAACGTTCCCGGTCTTGAGATTCGGGTCGAAGGAGTTTGCGCTGTTTGCCGTGGTGAGCGTAAGCGGGTAAGCGGGCGACGAGAGGAATGTCGGAGCCGTGAGATTAGGGTTGCCTGGATCTCTGAGATTGGTGCCGACGGTTAAATTTCCGAGGCCCTCCGAGCGAGATGCACTGAGATTACCACCCGGGTTGGCACCGATGATGCTGCCGATAAGGGCGGTGCCTTCACGAACAAAAGCAACCGAGTATCCACCACGAAACACACTCTTTCCGTTGCCCCCGAAGATGGTGCCGAGCAGTCCGTTATTACCCCAGTTAGGGCTGTACACAACGCCTACCGAAGGGGCAAAGTTTTTGTTGTCCCCATTGTAGGCTTTATCACCAGGGTTCATGCCGACGACCGTCGGAGTCGCAACTCCGGTGAGGGTACCCGGCCTGTATAGGTTCCCTACGCCCGATATACCATATAGGTCTGCATAGCTGTTGATGCGGGCATAATTGGCCGTATCCACAGTGTAGGCCCCCTGCGGCTGCCAGCGGAGCCCGTAGCTCACTGTAAGATTTGGCCGCAGCTTCCAACTATCCTGCGCAAACAGGCCGTACGTATCCTGGTGAGCACGTCGCAGCTGGGTACCGTCAAGGCGATACTTCCCGTCCTCTTCAAGGTAAGCGGTTGCCGAGTATGAGGCGACGTGACCGATCAGCATCGCATAGAGGTTACGTGCCTCCGTCAGCGTCGATGAAGAAGCACCCGGGAGAGTGCCAGTCTGTGTCGTACCACTCCAGACAAAGGTGTTCTGGATCGCTGTCTCGGTCGATGTTGAGCCATATCCGAAACCGACCGTCGGAACGATACGGTTTGTAGCGAGATCGTATAGGCTGATCCGCTTATACTGCCCGCCGAAGTTGATCGTGTGGCTCCCTCTTATCCACGTCATCGAATCCGTCCAGTCATTTGTTGGCGAATCGCGGGCTGAGTAAGAATTACGCGAATACGGCGTCGTAAGACTGGTACTCGGGGTGCTTATATCCAGCAGAAATCCGCTTGAATACGCGAAATCCGAACTAGAGATTCCGGGGCTGAACTGTGACCGTCCTGCCGAACGGGCAAAGCGAAATTCGTTCACCAGATTGTGGCTGAACGATGACCGCAACGCGGCAGTATACGATTTACGGAGTGATACTTGGGCGTAATACGGGAAGCCCGGAAAGCGTTCGTCTTGACTGTTCAAAAAGTCCTTGGTCCCGCCGAAATCTTGCCTGTTCATCACGAACTCGAGGCTGTGCTTCTTCGTGAGATTAAAGTCGAGGCGAGTCGCTAGGAACTTGCGGTTATCGATGCCGCTCGGAGAGAAGTTATATGTCTGCCGTGTGAGCACTGTGGCTCCGACGGGATTCGTGATAGTACCACTCTGGCCTACAGCGGCCCGGATCTTGGCGAGCATCGCTGCGATCGTGGGATCCGCCGTCGTCGCACGCGCCGCGATCGGCGTCGTCGCGTTCGCGGCGGCCGCAATGTTGAACAGGTTCATCGAGCACTGCATCGTTGTGCCCGTGACGGCAACACAGCCGGCCGGAACCCCAGCGGTTGGCGTCGTGCCGATGTAGTCGAAGATTCCCTGCTGAGCATTCGGCGTAAGGATCGTGCGGGTACGCGACTGTGTGTTCGGCAGTTTGTACTTCTCCCAGTTGATGAAGAAGAAACGCTTGTCCTTGCCTGAGCTGAACGGCTTGACACCCTCGCCAAATCCGAGGAACGGGATCGGGCCGCTGCCGTTGAAACCATACTGGTTGAGACGAAGGATCTGGCGGGCCAGACCGTCGCGGTTGTTGTACCAGTAGTTGGAATTCAGGCTCTCATGACGACGCTGCCAGAAGCCGCCGACGTGGTAGTCGTTCGTTCCGCGCTTTGTCACGAACTTGATCGCGACAGCACCGTCGCCACCAGCGTCGGCACCGGTTGCTGCCTGCGTGACAGTAACTTCCTCAATGGCGTCCACGCGGGGCCTGACATAGGTAAAGAAACCATCACTGGAGCGAAGGGAGTTATCCTGCACATCGACGCCGTCGATAGAAATGCTGAGTGCACCCTTCGGCAGACCATCTACCGATGAACGGCGTGGGGCTCCGACGGTGTTCGTACCCGGCATTAAGGTAACTAGATCGAGAGCGTCGCGTGAGGCGATCGGCGTGTTTATGATCTGACGGCCAGTTATTGTGCTGCCAACCGTCGCGGTCTCTGTCTGCAGAACTTCACCTCCGCTCTGAACGGTGACCACCTCGCCAACATTGCCGAGCTCTAGCTTTGCATCGACAGTTGCGGGCGTGGCGACGTCCACCTTCACGTTCTTAACCGATATGGTTTTGAAATTCGGAGCTGAGATCGTAACGGTGTAGAGACCGTTCTCAACAGCGGGGATGCGGTACACACCGTCCTCGTTGGTGACGCCTGTAAACTGTTGTCCGGCCTCACCCTTGACGGTGACCGACGCCCCCGGCACAAGTGCACCGTTAGGGTCGGTGACCGTACCAGAGATCGATCCCCTGGTTTGTGCCATCACGCCCGCCGATACCGCTATCAGCATCAGCAAGGCGCTAAGACACTTGGAGAGATTATTCATTGTTGTCCTCCTCAAGACTTGTTGGTTTGCCACTTAGAAAATAAGTGCTAAACAGCGCGGTCCGGCCCTCGCTCGGCAACCACACCTCTGCCCACCTTGAATTAAGACCCTCGTGTTTATTAAAAATGCGGGAACTACCGATAACAGGCAACCATTATGCCGCCCCGGCGGAGTCTGAGGAGGGTCCTGTAAGTTGTTCTGATTAAATAGGCTTATGTGGCACGTAAGAAAAACTCCTACGTACACTGGAGAGCTTTCGATATTCCTGTTGATGGAGCTTTCTTCAAGATTTTGGATTTACGGCAGGGAGGGGTTGCAAATACCTCATTAGCACAAAACCAGGCCTCATCGCACCAAGGGGTCGGCATGCCGAGCTTTCCTTCAGCAAAAATTTGTAGTACAACCGTGGGATGAAAAATCTTCCACTTCTGCTCGCACTTCTCACGTTCTCAGCGTTTCAACTTGTGGCTCAGACATCCAAGATATCTGTCGACGATCTCTTGGCGAAACATCGTGCATCTATCGGCACGGCCGAGGCAATTGCGGCCGCACAGTCGAGGGTGATGCAAGGCACAGGATCGATCGAGTCGAAACTTGGAGCCGGGTTCCGGTTGGACGGCCAGGCGCAACTCGCGTCCACGCCAAAGATGGTACTGCTCGGAATGGCCTTCCCGAACCCCACGTATCCTTACGAGAAGGTCGCCTTCGATGGGACGGATGCATCCTTCGGACTGCCCTCGGGCAAGACGACGGCACTGGGAGTCTATCTGAAAGCACAGAATTCCGTCTTAAAGGATGGACTTTTCGCCGGAGCATTATCTTCGTCCTGGGCGCTATTGGAGTCAAACCTTGCACCCAAGACGAAGCTCGAGCTAGCGGGTACTGGAAAGATCGAGGGCGTCGATTGCTATAAGGTCAGATACTCGTCGTCACGAACCGGGGTTATGAAGGTCATGCTCTATTTCGACAAAGCGACGTTTCGCCATGTAAGGACGGAGTATCACTATGAGATCGAGCCGCGTATCGGTACGAGCCCAACCGACGTGACCACGGGATCGCGGGTAGAGCGCTACGATATGACAGAAGATTTTTCAGACTTCAAGCAAGTCGACAAGCTTACCCTGCCGACCAGCTACAAGATCACGATAAGCACCGAGGGGCAGATCTATTCGTCGTCTGGGGCGAATATCCGCACTTGGTCGATGAAGATCAACAACTTCTACTTCGATCAGAAGCTGACTGCTGACATGTTCAAGGTCTCGTAGATCACCTGCATTCCCGGCAACTAAAAAAGGCCTCCTTGCGGAGGCCTTCACCCTTTTCAGGCAAGTGTGCCGGAGACTAGAAGTCCCAGCGAAGTGCGAACTGGATCTCGCGAGGCGAGCTCGCGGAACCGGTGAGGCCGCCGAAGGTTGTTCCGGCAGGCAGCGTAGCGCCGCTTGCGAGAGACTGCCTGGTCACCGACGGAAGGCCGAAGTAGTTCGAGTTGAGGACGTTGAAGGCATCAGCTCGGAAAGTGATCCGCTGAGTCTCGGACCACGGAGTTCTCCACTTTTTGGACAAGCCCATGTCGAGGTTCCAGTACGACGGCCCACGAAGCAAGTTGCGCTGGCCGAACTCGCCGTTGAGCGGGTCACGGAGTGCAGCGTTTGCAGCGTTGGGATCGGCGAAGTACTGGATGACAGATCCGTCGTTGTGGATCCCCTGTTGGAAGGCAGCGAGATTCGTAATGACAGCCGGGCTTGCCAGCTCAAAGCCGATCGGGAACGCTGATGCAGCCGGAGAGGGGCTGAACGGCAGACCGGAGCGGCCCTGCACGATACCTGACAGGGACCATCCGCCGATCACGGCATCGACCCATCTGTTAGCTCCGCCGCCGAGCCAGTGACCTTTGCCGATCGGAAGCTCGTAGATGAAGTCAGCGTTGAAAATGTGTCGAATGTCGAAGTCCGATGGACCGCGGCAGATGTCGGGATTCAGGACGTCGCAGACGAGACCACCGGTCACTGTATTCGCAACTGTGGAGTTGTTATCCAGTGACTTCGAGAATGTGTAGTTCACGTCATACTGCAGGCCGTGAGAAAACCGCTTGCGCAGGCTTATCAGCACGCCATGGTAATCCGATGAACCCTGGTTCGTAATATACGCGTTCGATGCAAACTGACCGCTCAGGCCAACGTTGTTGTTGAGCAAACGGACGCTGTTCAGGTACTGAACCGCGTCTGAGGCATCACCCCTGCTGATGTAGGTGCCGCCGGTGAGGCGAGCGACAAGAGCGGTACAGTTTGTCGGGCCCGCGATGACTGCTGTACAGGCTTGGCCCCGACGGGTGAGCGATGCATTTCCCACCTGGTTCTCAAACCAGGTGATCGGTGCAAGGTTGTTGAGGCATGATGTACTGCCGGCGCAGGCGTTACGGGCTGCACGAAGCTGGTTGAAGGCATCGAACAGACCCTGACCGGAACCCGGATCCTTGAAGTTCAGAACCTGACCGATGTCAGACTGTACGAAGAGGTCCCGGCCCAAGCGGCCAACATACGATACGTCGATCAAATGGTTACCCGGCAGCTCACGCTGGAGGCCAAAGTCAAATACCCACGAGTAAGGCGTCTTGAAGTTGTGATCGATCGTGAAGTTGAAAGCTCCAGCGGCTTCACCGGTTGGCACCCCAGCTGACACAAAAGGAGTGTACGGCTGAGTGACTACCGGCGGAGTCGTCACAACTGCCGCAGGGACCGAGTTCACGGTAGTGAATCGCGGATCCGTCAGAAGCGATGAAGTCGCGCTGACATTTCCAAAATTCGTGATCGCCTGATTTTGGAAGATGTAGTCGACCTGATTCTGGATAAAGAGCACTGCACCCGCGACGCGGTCATAGGTCTTGCCCGCACTGCCGTGCAGAACCGACTTACGATCGCCGAAGAGTGTGCCAAGAACGCCGTCCTTAAAGGAGGGGTTATATGCAAACCCGACACGCGGTGCCCAGTTATTCTTGTCCGTCTTGTAAAGAGCCGGACCGTTGTTCGTCTTACCAGCAAGCTGATAGGTGAGGAACGGCTCCGCCGAGTTGCCGGAGATACCGGCAGCGGCATTCGCGACACGCGTCTGCAGCAGCTTCCATGGGTCCGTCGTGTCGATAGCCAAGAGGCCGTGCGTCTCGTACGGAGCGGGGTAGAGGGCATAGCGAAGACCCAGATTGATCGTCAGATCGCTCCTGAGTTTCCAATTATCCTGTACGTAGCCTTCGTACTCGTTATAAGCGTAGTTGCGAAGTTTACCAGTACCAGCCGGGAGAGCTGTCTGCGTGGCTGTGTAGTTGTAGTTCGTTGATACCGAACCGATACGGCCCAACAGTGTGGTAAAGGCCGAGTCAAACCTCGAAACCGCCGTGGCGTCTGCGGCCTGCAGATTTAGCGGACGAAGTGACGAGTCGAGAGCGCCGAGATTGCCTCCGAGGCCTAGCCCGACGAAGTTGAAGTCGTTGACAAGGCTCGACTGCTGACGGATAGGCTTGTATGAGAAGCCGGCGAAGACGGTGTGCGATCCGTGGGTCCACGTGACATCGTCGCGGATCGTCGGAGTCGTCACGTGGCGATCCTGGTAG
>Ga0070658_10005049_pt1 | contig 10744 bp, 7 predicted proteins | sample KBSC13metaG_FD_64664 | JGI IMG/M metagenome (GOLD analysis project Ga0070658, IMG submission 64664) | Corn rhizosphere microbial communities from Kellogg Biological Station, Michigan, USA - KBS C1-3 metaG | ecosystem: Host-associated > Plants > Roots > Rhizosphere > Soil ... | reverse complement strand
CGGCATGCTCCTCGCCTGGGACGAATGTATCAAGCCCAAGCCAGGTGAAACGCCCGAGCCCAAGGAAGTCCGCTTCCGCACTATCGGAGACATGACCATCTCCGGCGCGGTTCTGTCGAAGGCGAGCAACATGGAAGAGATCATTCAGGAAGTGGCGGCCTCTCGCACCACCGAACGCGGCGGTCGAGCCGACGACAAAAAGTCCGAAGCGGCGATGGAAGACCGCAAAAAAGAAGGTTACTTCTAAGCCATCGCGAAGCAATACTGTATTCCCGCCCCGGGGCGTGGGCACGCACCGGCCAATCACGAGATCTTACGACTATGGACGACTTTTCTAGCGCAGGCTATCTGAATATGGAACTGCTGCGGTTCACCACCGCCGGCAGCGTCGACGACGGCAAGAGCACCCTCATCGGGCGCCTCCTCTACGACACCAAGTCGATCTTCGACGACCAGTACGAGGCGATCAAGGCCACCAGTGAGAGGCGTGGTGAGGACTACGTCAACCTTGCCCTCATCACCGACGGTCTCAAGGCCGAGCGCGAGCAGGGCATCACCATCGACGTCGCCTATCGCTACTTTGCCACGCCGAGGCGTAAGTTCATCATCGCCGACACCCCCGGCCATATCCAGTACACCCGGAACATGGTGACCGGAGCGTCGACAGCCAACCTCGCCATCATCCTTGTCGACGCCCGCCATGGCGTCATGGAACAGACCTGCCGCCACGCCATCATCGCGTCGCTTCTGCGTATCCCACATGTCGTCTTCTGCATCAACAAGATGGACCTGGTGGACTACAACCAGGAGAAGTTCAACGAAATCTGCAGTGACATCCGCAAGTTCGTCGCCCGCCTCGACGTCGTCGATGTCCACTACATCCCGATCAGTGCGTTGAACGGCGACAACGTCGTCGAGCGGTCCACGAAGATGGACTGGTACCAGGGCATGCCCCTGCTGAATTTGCTCGAAACCACTCACATCAGCAGCGACCACAACCATCTCGACCCGCGTTTCCCGGTGCAGTACGTCATCCGCCCGATGCAGCACGACCTGCACGATTACCGCGGCTACGCCGGACGGGTCGCCGGCGGCATCCTGCGCAAGGGCGACAAGGTGACGGTGCTGCCGAGCGGGATGAAGTCGAAGATCAAGTCGATCGACACCATGGAAGGCGAACTCGATGAAGCCTTCGCGCCGCTGTCGGTGACCGTCACGCTCGAAGACGACGTCGACATCAGCCGCGGCGACATGCTCGTCACCGAAACCAACAAGCCCGATGTCTCCCAGGACGTCGACCTGATGGTCTGCTGGCTCCACGAGCGCAAGCTTCAGATTAATGGCAAATACGCCGTCAAGCACACGACCCGCGATGCCAAGTGCACGATCAAGTCGATCAAGTACAAACTCAACATCAACAACCTGGACCAGATCGAAGACGACAAAGACGTCAACATGAACGACATCGCCCGGATCACTATCCGGACCACGTCGCCGCTGTTCTTCGACCCGTACACCCGCAACCGAATCACCGGCAGCCTCATCCTCATCGACGAAACCACCAACGAAACCGTCGGCGCCTGTATGATCGTCGGCGTGCCCAAGCCCGTCATCACCTCCGACGCCGGCGTCACCTCGGAAGGGTGGGGGATCTAGGCTCGGACGCTCCGTACACCCACGATAAATAGCCCGCTCGCCTGTGACGCGAGCGGGCTATTTCATTTCTTAATCCGATATCGTGGTTATCCTACAATGGATGCCAAGATCCCTATCCTACAGCCCTAGCGTCGACCAACCGACGTAGTCGTGGATCGCGTATCCGGCGAAGCAGGGCCTTGTCGCGAAGGTGGCGAAGTCGCTGGACAGAACGCTCTCCATCTGAGTGTCGCCGTGTCCGTAGAATGAGATCGTGCTCCCCGCATTCGTCGTTTCGATCCCCACCCACACCGACTTGTTGTGTGCCGACGCGTACGTCATTTCGGCTTGGGGATAGCTCGTCAGGAGTGACGCATTGTTGGTGTAGTCCATGATCGCCACTTCGTCGGTCAGGTCGATCACGCCCTGGTCGAGGTAGTTGAACTGCGCCTGGTCGAGCCAGAATGGGATCGCCTCCGACAGTGCCATCCGCTGACCCGACGAGGTGATCAGTCCACGCGCACGCCACAATAGGTCAAGCAGGCCGTTTTCGAGCGCTGTCGATGGCCAGCCCGGCAAGGTGTACGGCTCGACGTCGTACTGGAAGCCGTCGAACTTCTGGGTGGAAGTGCTATTGAAGTTGAGCACCGCGCTCATGTAGGAGAGACCGTCGGCCTCGTGCGCCGACGTTGCCCAACTGGCGTCGCCACAGAGGAAGAACACCGTCAGGCCCTTCGCGTGGGCCGTGCTGAGGAACGACCGCATCTGGGAGATCCAGGTCGAATTGCTGAACTGACTGAGCAGGCCGCCCGCGAAGTACAACTTGCCCACCTTGTTCGCCGTCTTGCCGTACGGGGCGGCGATGAAGTTGAAGAACGACGTCTGCTGCGACGAGTTCGCCACAATCGTCGACCCGTTCCAAACCCACAACGCCCTCGTCGCCGCCTGAGACGGAGCGCTTGCCGTCAGGAAGAGTAGACTGAGATAGACAGCAATACTTGCTTTTAGAATTAAAATTAACTTTCCTGACTTCATCTTCTAGATACCTCCACTTGAATGATGCGTCCGGGACCCGAGCGAGCCCCGGACGCTAATGTCGGATTAGTTGGTCAGAGATGTGCCGGGGCGAGTGCCCGGCTGGGTAGTTCCCGCCGCCTGCACCTGTCGAAGAAGGCGTGCCTTCATCGCCGGCGACAGGTTCGGATCGTTCTGTATTTCCTGCGCGTCGTTGACCGGTTTTGGCGTCGTCTTGAGCGCCTGGCTCGAACAGCCCGCCGTCAGGAGAGATCCCGCGATCATTAAGATGGCTAACTTCTTCACGTCTCGTCATCCTTAGCCCGGAGGGGCGGTTACTCGCGGCCATAGGGTTAGCCCATGGCCGCGAGCGGCTTGTCTGTTGCCGCGACTTTACGGACAGGCGGCGCCGGGTGTGCCGCTATCGCCGATATTGGCGATGCAGACGTCACGCGAGAAGTTCAGTCGACCGCGTGACAGCGATTTGACGTGGCCGTCGAGCCACAGGAAATTGCTCGTGCTACTGTGTCGATAGCGCGGCAGTTGGCCGCACGTCATCCAGCCGTTGTTGCCGTCGCAGTCGCCGCGAACCAGCGACTTGTCGGTCGTCCCGCTCACCCACCAGAAGGAGTTGGTCGAGAACGATGGAAAGCCCCACTTGATGCCGTCGGGAGCAGTTACTTGATGCGACCCAGCTTCCAGCAGCATGATCTTCTCCGCGGGATTAGGCACGATCGCCAGCGTCGACACGCTGCCGGTAGCGCTGCCGTCGCCATTCGGATCCGTGAGCGGGACGCCGTCCGCCGGATCGTCAACGGGGAAGAGGTCGACACGCAGGTGATACTGGTCCCCCTCGTCGGGCACAGGGAACGACGGGCAGGACCACACACCGCCGTTGCGATGGGTGATGTCACCGGCCTTGATGTAGGGCGAGATCACCGTGCTCCACTCCGCGAGCTGGCCGCCCGGATCCGGCGGCGGGGCGGGATAGCTGAAGAGGCTGAGCGGGTACGTTTCGTCATAGTCCTGAACGTACATCAGCATCGCCGTGCCGATTTGCTTCATGTTGCTCGTGCAATTGATCTGCCTGGCCTTCTCACGAGCCTGGGCAAAAACGGGGAAAAGAATGGCTGCGAGAATCGCTATGATAGCGATTACAACTAGTAGTTCAATAAGAGTAAAACCAAATCTTGTCTGCGGTTTCATATATAGTCTCCTTCAGCTTGTGACTAGAACATTGGACTTAACAATTGATAAATGCAAGAAAATCGTCTACCGGCATCTCCCTTCTCACTTCTGCTCTAGAGTAGTTCTGCTTTATACTAACACAGTTTGTTTTCATTGTCAATACTACTCTAGAGCAGATTGCAGAGATTTTTTTAATTTGATTCGGGATTGACGTTCCGGTCCTCAGGATGGCTCTAGGGGACCGGAACCTGCGGGTCAGCGACGGCGACTATCTGCCGGGGAACGGGCACCTACGGCTTCGTAGTACCCGCGAGGAAATACAACGCCGAAATGCTGGGCAGGAAGAAGTAGCCGCCGCCGCGCATCGTCACAAACCGCGGGATACCGTGCACGCGCAGTCGAACGGGGTCTTGCTGAATCGTCATCTGCGGCAGGTCCTTCATACCGTCGAGTTCCTCGACAGCCGGCGAACTCCCGATCAGCGGGTCCGGATCGTTGTACAGGCCGAGAAATTTCGGATTGTTGATCCATGACTGTTGCACAAATTCGAACTGGCGCTTAATATCCGCGTTGACGCAGATAAACAACAGGCCTCGCGACTTGCCGTCGTCCTTAATCGTGCCCTCCGGCAACGCATCGCCATAACTCGCCCCGCGACGCAGTATCCGATGGCGGTCGACACTCTCGACGGATTCCTGCGGCGTGCCGCGGAACGAGTCGCGTGGGTTCGCCCGCCGAATGTGCGACCCGATCGGGCACTTAAAGCCCTGCGAATCCGTCTCCGCGAAGGCAAAATCGTTGCTTGTCGACAGGTCCGGATCGTCCTTGTCCGGCGACAGCGTCAGCGGCGCTCCTCCTGGCCATCGACCGACGCATTTCGCCGCAATCTCGGCCTGTCGATCCGGAAAGTTCTCGGCAAAAAACGATCGGAACGTCGCGACGTCCTGCTCCAGTTTTCGAAAGACCAGATACGATCCGTTGCGACCAAGATCGCGCCACTCGGCGCTGTCACCCGCGTGCTTGATCGACGTCAACGCTCCGTGCGGATCGTCCTGCGCCGGCGCCATCGGTGTGGCGGGCAGTAGGTCGTAGGAGTTCTTATAGCCAAGGATGAACTCGCCGGCTTTGAGATGGGACTGTGTTTCCTTACCCGGTTTATCTATGCCCGCGATCTCCGGCTGCGAGATGCTGTCGTGAAAGCCGAAGTGCTCGCGCCCGCGGGGCAGTCGCCGTCCGGTCTGAGCCGGACACTCCTCACGCAACCCCTGAGCCGCAAACTCTCGTCGCATCCGCGCACTGTTGACGTCGAGGTCCGATTCGGTGGGCGTCTGGAGAATGAGAAGAATGTGGATGTTCTGTAGCGGATTTCCCTGATCGTCGACCTTGCCGATCTCCCACGTCGACGGTGCGCTGGGGCCGAAGTCGCCGAGCCGAGTGGCCCGGTATGGCTGCCCCATCCCTTCGCGGAACTCCTGGGGAAAGGTGCCCAGCGATTCTTTTGACAGCCCGAGCGCCGCCAGCCCCGGCCACGTCAACGCGATGTTGACCGCGATCGCCGGTTTGGCATGATGGCCGTCGACCTTGGGCCGCTCGGCGACTGTCACTTGCGCCGCGATCGAGGCCAGCCACGTCTTGACCAGCGCGGCATCGTCGACCCTGAGGAAGAAATACCGGGAATGATAGAGGTGGCCATACCCCGATGCGATCAGTCCCTGAATGTCCGCCTGCTCCAGCGGCTCCGCGGGCGCTTGCTGGACGACGGTGGCTATACTGTTCTGCATGTGTGCCTCGCTGATTAGCTTCTTCCGCTGGGAACGCCGGCGATGAGCCCCGTGCGGCTGAGATCGCGGTCGCTTGCAATATTCTCGACTGTGAGGTCGGGATACGCGCTGTAGAACACGTGGGTGGGGTACTGATGCGCCCGGATGACCTGCTTGAACGACTCAATGTCGAGCGAACCGCCTGCCGGGAAGCCGGTGCAGCACCCCCACACCGCATTCATCCCTGTCGACGCATGGTCGCCAAAGTCGTCGATGTAGTTCTCCCAGCTTCCGTCGTAGTTGCTCTCGAATAGCAGGTGACGTCCGCCGTTCACAAGCACCCACCGCGCGAAGTGGATGGTCGACAAGCCCGACAGTTGCCCGCGCGGCGTCGGCTTGTCGCCGATGGCGCCGATGATCATGAACAGCCGGATCAGGAGCCACGCCTTGAACCCGGGCTTGACCTTGGACACGATGGTCATCTGGTTCTGCACGACGGCAGGCTTGTCCTCGATTTCCAGCAGCCGGGCATCCGTCACCACATTCGTATTGGGATTCCGTTCGCCGGGCTCGATGCCGTTCAGCCAGTTGACGATCTTATCAAACCGATCGTTTGCAACGCTATCGAACGATTTCGCCGCCCCGGCGTTCTTCTCCGGGATACGCGGGATTGATAATGGGTCACTGTCCAGGTACCGGTCGACGATCTCGCGCCTTGCCGCATTGCCGAGGATGTCGTTGACGCTGAGCCCAGGGAAAGCACACAGGAAGATGCTCGGCGTAACCGAGTATCGCTGGAGGAAATTGGCGAAGGCAGCCGCGTCGGAGCAAGTACCTGGTCGATATCCGTCGGTCGCCAGCCAGATCGGCTCCATCCCCTCCCCGATATTCGAGGTCAGCTGGTGCATGTACGACGTGAAGTCGCCATCGTAACAGGCGCTGAAGTAGAGCCACGGGCCGAACTCCGGCCGATTGTCGAGGATTGCCCACCGCGCGAAGTGCGTCGATGGGGTCAGGCGAAATCGCACGTGCGAATTGCCTTCGATGTCATTCCCGATCTCCGTCAGCAAGGCGTCGAGGGCATCGACCTTGCTTTCGATAATCGGCACAAGGACTGTTAGTGCCTGCTGCTTCACCATGATTGCACCATACTCCAGCCGAATTCCGATTATGCGAGCGCGCCCGTGCGCGTTTCTTTATTTGATCCGTATCTACATCGAGGAAGTGCAGACGAGGTTACCGGCAGATTTGGGGACGGTAGAGACGTTGCCGGATCAACAAAAACCGAGCATCCCAACGATCATATTATCCGCATAGCTCAGCAATAAATCAATATCGATTATCGATATTTGCGAGAGACGGCGGGCCCGCCTAATTCTGGCAGCCGGCCCGCGCCAATTACGCCCGGGCGTGACGGACGGCCTCATCCGTCGACCACATCCGGCCCTCGTTCCAGCACCGGGTATGTGTCGACTCGCCGACTTCCGTGGCCGCCTTCTTGATCCGCCCCTCGTGCAGGGCCGCGTCGGCTGCGGGCATGGTCGACCCTGTCGACTCCCGGATCGCGCTTGCCGCGCCCCAAAGCTTCAAGGCCCGCTCGAAGTGTCCGTTCGACAGCGCCAACTCGCCGAACGCCTCGATGCATTCGGCGATACCCGCATGGTCGCCAAGCTCGACCCGCCGCGCGAGGCTGTCCTCCAGGTGCGACTTCGCCTGATCCGGTTCCCCCGTTCGACACGCGATGACGCCGAGGGCATGCAGCGATGTCGCAATGGCCCACGAATCGCCCATGCTGTGGTCGATGGTCAGGCTCTCGTGGTACATCGACTTCGCCCGGGTCAGGTCCTCCGCCCGCAGAGCGATGAGGGCCAGGTTGCCGAGCGCCGCCGAGATGCCCGGCTGATCGTTCGCCGCCCGGTACGACGCCAGCGCCTCCTCCAGCAATGCGCCCGCCTTCTCCTCATCCCCCTCGTCGAGAGCGAGGTTCCCCAGGTTATTGAGCAAGTCCGCCGTCCGCTGCGCATCGCCGAGTTCACGGTACAACGCGAGGCTCCGTTCGAAGTGATCACGGGCAACTTCGATATTGCCCTGGCTCCACGCAACACTTCCTGCCGCATTCAGCGCCTTTGCATACGTTGGCGAGCGGTCCTCATACAATTGCGCAGCGTGGCAAGCATCATTAAGAAACGGCCAGGCGCGGTCGAAGTCGCCTCGTAGCATCCAGAAGCGGCTCACGGCGGTAACGAACCGTAGCTCAAGCTGCAAGGGAGCACCCTCGACGGCTTTCGTCCGGGCCCACGACAAAGCTGCCACCCAGTTAGCCCGGTCGTCGTCGAGACGATCCAGCCATGCCGCCTGATATTGTCCGGACAGGTTAGGCTCGGCCTTCTCGACGACAGCGAGATAATAGGCGAGGTGCCGATCTCGGACATCAGGAAGGAACTCGAGGTTACTGCCAATACCCGCCTTCTCCTGCGCGTACTCCCTAACTGATTGCAGTTGCCGATACCGATAGCTGCCGTCCCATTCGTCTGCCAACACAAGCGACTTGTCGACCAGGCCGGTTAATAGGTCGAGGATGTCGAAGTCGTCGATCGGATCTCCCGTGCAAATCGCCTCCACAGCTTCCATCGGGCAAGGACCCTCAAAGACCGAGAGCCGCTGCAGCAGGATGCGCTCGTTTTCCGATAACAGGTTGTACGACCAGTCGAGCGTCGCCCGCAGCGTCTGCTGACGTTCCGGGCCACCCTTATTGCCCCCGAGCAGACGGAACTGATCGGACAATCTCGCCGAAATCTGCTCCGGACTGAGGACCTTCGCCCGTGCGGCTGCGAGTTCGATCGCCAGCGGCACGCCGTCCAGCCGATTGCAGATCGCCACCACATGTGCGGCATTGGCTTCGGACAACTCGAACGACGGAACCACCGACTTCGCCCGATCGACAAAGAGCTGGACCGAGTCGTTCCCATCAAGCGCCGCCACCAGAGCCTCTCCGCCACGCGGCAGCTTGTCCACGTCGATCGGGGCAAACGGAGCCAGCGGCCAGGCGTTTTCCCCCGCAATGCCCAGCGGCGACCGGTTCGTCGCTAGTATCTTTACGCTTTGGCAGGACTTCAGTAATAGCGGCAAGTAGTTCGGCAAACTGTCCCATTCGGAATCGCAGTTGTCAAGGACCAGTAGAGCCGGTTTGCCGTCGAGGGCCGCCTCAATCGGCGACATGTCCGTACCCACCTCCTCAGCGATATGCATGACGTCGAATATCGCCTGCAGTACGTTCACTGAGATCCTATCGATATCCACGTACCAGATGCCACCGGGGTAGTGGTCGACGTTGTCGCCCGCCACTTCCAGCGCCACGCGCGACTTGCCGCAGCCGCCGGGACCGGTCACCGTCACCATGCGGCTTCGCACCAGCGCCTCGGAGATATCGGTCTTCTCAGTCGCGCGTCCCACAAAACTTGTCAGCGCCGCCGGCAAGTTGGTAATCGGCGCCTTTGGAACCGCGGCGATCTTAACCGGCGTATCAACAGCAGTGGGAGCCGTCAGGAACTCGCCATGGGCATCCGGATGGTCGAGGCCAAGTCGCACGGCGCTGCCGAGCTGCGAGAGCGCCGCCTCGGTGTCGTTGCCGACACCGTCGAGCCAGTGGCCCGCCGCCAAAAAGTATTCGAGCGCCTTCGACATCGGCACATCCTCGACCCGCACCGTGATGACCTCGAGGCCCTTGCTCACCGCGCGCTCTACCTCGCGAAGCACCTGGGGAGACGCGTTCGAGTAGGCCGAATAGATCAGCGCAAGGATTCGGCACTCGTTCATGCCGTCGATGATAGCCTCGCCGTACGTCCGCCCTGGGCGAATATTGCGCGGCGCCATCCAGCAATGCGCCCCTGTCGCCTCGATCGCCGCGCATGCCGCGGTCGCGATTACATTATTTTTCGAGGAATAGCTGATAAAAACGTCGAATGCCATAGTGTTACTTTCTTGCCCGTAGATCGCCCCGGACATCGGCATGTCATTATCTGCCGAATTGGGGAACTTGAAAGCGCCGCGATTTCATCCCGCATCAATGTTACTGATGCAGAGCGACCGCGTATATGACCTATGTCACACTTCCAAGGAACTATTGCCCGCGTATCATCATTGTACGCAATGAAGCCAATATCCCGTCAATTTCACCATCACAGGGTGCCATGAACAGCAAACATAGGGTCAGGTTCGGACAATGGATGCTCGCAGCTGCGGCCATCGCGCTCTGCGTTCCGGCGCAGGCCGCACACAAACGGGCGCTGCTCATCGGCGTGCACGATTATGAGCACGGCCCGAACAGTGTGTTCGCCAACCTGAACACCGGCTCGGATGTCCAGGTACTGCGCCGGACGCTGATCGACAAGTTCGGATTCGCGCCCGCCGACATCGTCACGCTGACCTCCGCGACCCAGACGACCCGCCAGTCAATTATCGACACGTTCCGCAAAGTCCTAATCGACGGTGTTCGACCCGGCGACATTCTCTACTTTCACTTCTCCGGCCACGGCTCGCAGGTGGCCGATCCCAAGGAACCGACGGGACTCGACGAAACCATTGTTCCCTCGGATTGGGCAAGTGACGGCTCAAAGGACATTCGAGACAAAGAACTCGGCGCACTGATCTCGCAGGCCGCCGCCGAACACCCGTCAAGCTTCCTGCTCACCTTCGACAGCTGCCACTCGGGCACCATCACCCGTGGCGGCCGCATGATGATCCGCGGCGTCAGCTATGAAAAGCGCTTTGGCCGTCCCGCACCTGGTGGCGTGTCGACACGCGGCGCGCGAATGCAGCTTCGCGGTGCACGCATGCAGCTCCGCGGCGGCGTCGACCCAGGCTACGTCGTCATCTCCGCCTGTCGCGACGATCAATCCGCCGTCGAGACCGAGGATCAAAACCACCAGCCCATCGGTCGACTGAGCTACCTCCTCTCGACCGCCATGCAGGACGCCGGCCCGGACACCACCTACCGTGACCTGTACGAGAAGATCGACGCCGGCATGCTCGAACAGTTCCCCGGCCAGAACCCTGTCGTCGAGGGCGGCGAGGACACCAAACTCTTCAGCGGTGCCGCGTCGACGCCGCAGCCGTACTACACCGTCTACTCCAACCCTGCCCACGAA
>Ga0070658_10005048_pt1 | contig 10745 bp, 9 predicted proteins | sample KBSC13metaG_FD_64664 | JGI IMG/M metagenome (GOLD analysis project Ga0070658, IMG submission 64664) | Corn rhizosphere microbial communities from Kellogg Biological Station, Michigan, USA - KBS C1-3 metaG | ecosystem: Host-associated > Plants > Roots > Rhizosphere > Soil ... | reverse complement strand
CCTATTCCTACCCAGTTTATGTCGTCTGCAACCAATCCTTGAGCAAGTAACTCATCATTGTTACCCACGATGACCGTGTTTGATGCAGCGTCGATGTCCACCACGAACAGGGGAATGGGCGAGCCGACGTTGATTCGACGACGCTGGCCGATGGTGTAGAAGGCGATTCCATCGTGCGAACCGCGTCGCTTGCCACTAGTGTCGACGATGTCGCCGGGGCGAACGGTCTCCGGCGCGGTCTTCGCCAGGAAGTCGGTATACGAACCGCCCTGCACGAAGCAGATCTCCTGGGAATCCGGCTTGTTGGCCACGAGGAGTCCCAGTTCCGAAGCGATCTCACGCGTCTCCGCCTTATTGGTGACGGTGCCCAGGGGCATCAACGTGTGCGCCAGTTCGTCCTGTGTGAAGTGGTAGAGCGCGTACGTTTGGTCCTTGTCGTGGTCGATGGCGCGCTGTAGCGTCCACCGGCGTCGGTCCTCGTCGAAGCCCACGCGCGCATAGTGCCCCGTCGCCAGGTACTCTGCGCCGAGCGCGCGGGCCTTCGACAAAAGCGCATCGAACTTGACGTACCGGTTGCAGTTGACGCACGGGTTGGGCGTGCGACCGCGCTTGTACTCGTCGACGAAATTCTCGATGACCTTCTCGGCAAAGAACTCGCGAAAGTTGAGCACGTAATGGGGAATGCCGAGCTTCGCCGCCACGCGGCGGGCGTCCTCAACCGCGCCGAGGCTGCAGCAGCCCGCGCCCTTGGTCTGCGTCGTGCTCTCCTGCCAGATCTGCATGGTGATGCCGACGACGTTATAGCCCTGACGCAACAACAAACCGGCGGCGACTGAGGAGTCGACGCCGCCGCTCATTGCAATCACAACTGTAGGCTTAGTACTTTCCATTTTTTCTTGCTTGCTGCAGCCCAGTTTGTTTCTTCCGGCCGCCGGTTTCCGCTTCGGACTGCTCGGGATTCAGCCTACGCCGCCAACCTTGCCAGCGCCTTGGCGTAAATCTTAGCCGCCCGGATCAAATGCTCGACCGGCCAATGCTCGTCGGGCTGGTGTGCCCCGCCGTTGAAGCCCTCGAACTCCGGGCCGAATGCCACGCCCTTCTTCATCACGCGGGCATAGGTGCCGCCGCCCATCGTCAGCGGCGGGCGCATATCTCCCGTCTCGGCGCGGTAGACGTCGAGAAGCACTTGCATCAGCGGATCGTCAACCGGCACGTACAGAGGCTTCATGTCCACATGATTGACCAGGCTGGCCCTGGCCGCCTGGACTACGGGTCTCGCCTTCGACGTCAACTCGTCGATGGTCCACGTGACCGGGTAGCGAATGTTGAACGTGAGGCTAAGCTTCCCTTCCTTATACGAGGCGATGCCGAGATTCGACGTCAACGGTCCCGCGATATCATCGCGTCCGTCGATGCCGAGAGCCGCTCCGCTCGTATCGCCTGCCCAGGTGTCGAGCAACCCCCATTCGGGCGACATCGGAAGCCGCGCCCGCTCCAGCATGTCCACCAGCACCGTCAGCGCGTTAATCCCAAGCTCCGGCGTGCTGCCGTGGGCAGACACACCGCGCGCCGTGATTGTCAATCGCGCATGGCCATTTGAGACCTCAACCGCGTCCTCGGGCAGCGCCGTGCTGAGCCGATACGTCTGCTCGATCGGTCCCTCGATGACCGCCACCGCCAGGTCCGGCACCATGTTGGACCGTCGGCCTGCCGTGAGCGACACGAGTTCCATATCGCCTACCTTGAACGGCGCGGTCATCTCGACTTCGAGGTTGGCGATGCCCTTTTCCGCGAAGATCACGGGAAATCGGCCGTCGGGCGTGAATCCCGTCACCGGCATCTCTTCATTCGCAAAATAATGATTGACGCATCCGAAGCTGCTCTCTTCGTCGCAGCCGAGGATCACTCGGACCCGCTTAGTCGCCGGTACGCCGCAGGCGGCAATCGCCAACATTCCGAAGAGCCCCGCCATCGCCGGTCCTTTGTCGTCGACAGCGCCGCGGCCGTAGAGAATGCCCTTGTCGACCTCCGCGCCGAACGGTGGATGCGTCCAGCTATCGCCCTCCGGCACCACGTCCACATGCGCCAGCACGCCTACGATCTCGGCATCCTCGGCCACTCCGTCCGGCCGCCACTCGGCGTGTCCGGCATGCCCGCCCAGATTTCGAATCGACATGCCGTGCCCGGCAGCCACACCCAGAACATATTTCAGCGCACGGGCAGTTTCGGCGCCGTACGGAGCGTCGGTGGCAGCGTCGCCCCGGACGCTCGGGATTCGGAGCAATTCCTGAGTCGACGTCAGTAGTTCGTCAGAATGTTCGTCGATCCAAGTTGATAGTTGTTGATCGATATTGCTGTAATTATCCACACCGGTTCCCATCTGAAATGCAACCCTGCATCCTTCTCATTATCCACAATATAGGAGAGGCAGTCAACGAAGGTGAAAGCCACCTTATACCGCGGCGCCGATCAGGTCGGTGAACGACCTTGCTGGGGGGCTTCGCGCCAAGCGTCCGCCGCCGCCCCACAGCCCGGATGTTTACCGTCCTGGGGGCACGATGGTTCGTTAGAGCTTGGTTGGTCGGCATCAGGCGTTCGGGCTGTATAATGTAGGGCAATGGAATTGATTAAAGCCTTGCGGCTGCTGAGTGACGAGAGCCGGGTTCGGATCTTGCGTCTGTTGAGTGAAGAGGATTTGAGCGTCGCCGATCTACAGGAGATCCTGGGGATGGGGCAGAGCCGGATCTCGATGCAGTTGTCGCAGCTCAAACAGGCGGGGTTTGTCGACGTCCGCCGGTCGGGTCAAAAGAGTATCTATCGAGCGTTGACGCCCGCTGGGGCCGATTCGCTGGTGTCGGAGGTGCTGCGCCGGGCATCGAAGGAGATCGCGGAGGCCAGGCACGATGATGAGGGACTCAAGCTGATCCTAGGGCGTCGAAAGGACAATTTGCGCAGCTATTTCGACGAGCTTGCCGGCCGCTTTGGCCGCAACTACGTCCCCGGCCGAAGCTGGAAGGCGCTCTCCGAGTCGATGCTCAAGCTGCTGCCTCCGCTCGTGATCGCGGATCTTGGCGCGGGGGAAGGGACCCTGTCGCTGATGCTCGCGCAAGGGGCTGAGAAGGTGATCGCCGTCGACAACTCCGAGAAGATGGTGGAGTTCGGCGCGGAGATCGCGGCGAAAAACTCCGTCGAAAACCTCGAGTACCGACGCGGCGACCTCGAGGACCTGCCGATGGAGGACGCGGAAGTCGATCTGGTGCTCATGCATCAGACGCTGCATCACGCCCTGCATCCGCAGAAGGCCGTCCACGAGGCGTTTCGTGTACTCAGGCCAGGCGGACGGATTCTCGTCCTCGACCTGCTCAAGCACGACTTCGACGCTGCCCGTGACCTGTACGCCGACGTCTGGCTGGGCTTTTCGCAGGTCGAGCTCATGCAACTTTTGAGCGAGGCCGGGTTCACAAAGATCGACGTTTCCGTGGCCGACCGCGAACTCGACGCCCCGCACTTTGAGACGACCATGGCGCTCGCCCAGAAACCTGCGTAGCGCCAATTCCTGTTGTACCATGAGGAGAGATGACTAACTACGCCATTTTGATTGTCGCGGTTCTGTACCTTTTGTTGCGGGCCTTGGTGCCGGCTCTCTTGAAAGGCCGCGAAAATGCTGAATTGGAGCGAGAGCGGGAAGTGCTGCGCCAACGCATCATGCGCGACCCACGTAACGGCGCCGCCTACCATGAACTCGCGCGCTCGTACAGCAAGCAGAACAGGCTGCGTGAGGCACTACAGGTTTATCAGCAACTGGTGCCATATGTCGCCGAAATTGAGCGGTTCGAGGTCAACCAGCGGATTCAAGACCTAACGCGTGATCTGCATCTGGAGCAGGCCACAAAGTACAAAGCCATTGGCGTCGAGGGCCCCAAGCTGTCACACGCCATCTTTTGTCCCGTCTGCGGATCGTCGAATCCCAAGAGCGGTGTGCGGTGCTGGGAATGCGGTCAGATGTTGGTGTCGAAGGACAACCCGATCGACATGCTGCATGAACATTGGCAAGATCCGTCCTTCCGCCGAACGGTAACCGACACCGTCGGCGGATTGGCCGTCGTCGTTGCGCTGATTTGGGTCTGCTACGATGCACCCTTAGAGCTCAAGATCGTCGCCATCCTCCTCGCCTTTATCTTGATTTCATGGCAGGTGTGGCTCAAGATCACCAACCGATAAAAGGTTCGTCTATGCGCGGCGAAGCCGGACTTCGTCAACTGTCGTCAACTGCCCCGCGTTGACTTCGACCCTCTCAATATGCTATCCTAACCCCACTGAAGCCCAGCCTGGCGTGGCGCGGAAATGGTCCCGCTGTGCCGGGCTATTGTACGTAGTGGTACCGCATCGAGCGGCGCCCTGGCTTCGCAGGAGTTATTGTGACAGCCATCGACAAGCCGTTGGTCGCCATCGTGGGGCGGCCGAATGTCGGCAAATCCACCCTCTTTAACCGTCTGATCGGAAAGCGTATCGCCATCGTGGAGGATACGCCCGGGATCACCCGTGACCGCCTGTACGCCGACGGCGACTGGCGCGGGCGCGAGTACACCATCATCGACACGGGCGGCATCCAGATGTTCGAGACCGACCCCCTCAAGGCGCAGATCCGCACACAGGCGGAGATTGCGATGGAGGAGGCCGACGTCATCGTCCTCGTCATCGACACCACCACCGGCCTGACCAGTGAGGACATGGAACTGGCGAACGCCCTTCGGCGCGCGACCAAGCCCCTCGTCGTCCTGGCCAACAAGGTCGACAACGGCGATCAGGAACATCGCAACGTCCCCGAGGTGTATGCGCTCGGACTGCCGAATGTCTACCCCGTCTCGGCGCTCTCCGGGCGAGGCGTCGCCGATGCCCTCGACGCGATCGTCGACTTTTTCCCACCCGCCGAGAACTATTCCCAGGAACAGGTCGAGGACGACCGTATCAAGATCGCCATCATCGGGCGGCCAAATGTCGGGAAATCGTCGTTGCTCAACGCGATTCTGGGGGAAGAGCGCGCGATCGTTTCGCCGATTGCCGGCACCACCCGCGACGCGGTAGACACCACCTTCGCCTTCAATGACCACGAGGTAGTCCTTATCGACACCGCCGGCATCCGTCGCGCGGGCAAGATCCAGGGCAGCGTCGAGTACTACACGGTGCTGCGCGCCGTGCGGGCCATCGAGCGGGCGGACGTCGTCATGCTTGTGATCGACTCGGCCGACGGCCTGATGGACGGCGACAAGCGAGTGGGTGGTTACGCTCACGAGCGGGGCCGAGCAGCCGTCATCGTTGTTAATAAGTGGGATCTTGGGCGCAAGGATGTTCTTGAGGACATGCCCGAAAAGAACCCCATGAAGATCTTCAGCGACGAGCTGCGGGACGAGCTTCAGTTCATGGCCTATGCGCCGCTGGCGTTTACGAGCTCTCTCACCGGCAAGGGTGTCGCCGCCGCCGTCGAGGCCGCCCTCGACGCCGCTGAGAACCACGCGATGCGCATCCCAACCGGTGAGCTAAACCGTATCGTTCGCGATGCCGCGGAGTCCCATCCGTACACGGAGAAGGGCAAGGCGCTCAAGATCTACTACGCCACCATGCCGGTGGTTAAGCCGCCGACGATCATCATTTTCGTCAACGATGTAGAACTCGTCCACTTTTCCTATAAGCGGTACCTCGAAAATCAGATCCGGAAGACGTACGCCCTCGAAGGCACGCCGCTTCGAATCGAAGTGCGCAAGGCGACCGACCGGGACAAGGAGAAGAAGTAGCATGACCGAAGTTGCCCGCATGCGCTTCAAGAGCGTGACCAAGCCCAACGAGCACGGCCAGCTAGCCCTCAACGAGGATGGGACATTTCAGATCAAGCCGAGCCCCGACCTCCGCGAGGAGATGGCGCGGCTCGAAGAACAGGCTCTGCAAAAGTCGACCTTGATCGGCTATGGCCTGGGCGGCGCGCTCATCGCGGCGGGGGCTCTCGTCGTCGCGGCCGGTTGGTACATGGGGCGGAAGTTCGGTAAGCTGGGTACCTCGCTGAGTACCCCGCGCCCGGTCGACGAGGTCGATGTCGTCCGCGACGAATCCGGGGGCGTCCACGTACGATTGTCCGGGATCGAAAGCAAGTTCCAGACGATTCAGATGGGCTGGAACATCGACGAAATCCTCGACGAAGAAGCGGCCCAGTTCGTATCGAAATTCGACGAGATGAAGCGACAGACCACGCAGTAACAGATCGCGGCGGCAGCAATGAACAAGCAGGTCGACGTCGACGTTAGAGATCCGCGAGCGGGACATCACGTAGGAATTGCGCGGTGGCTGGTTTGCGACAACGGCATCACCGTCGCAGAGGGCGATGCCGAGTACGAAAGCGAAAGTCGGAGCATCGATTGGCTGGGAAACCCGCCTGCGCCTGAGTACTACGTCGACGTCGCGTTTGAGATCGACCGTGCCGTTCGACGTCGACAGCGAATAACGCGGAACCAACCCAACCTTTAAATACATCACAGGCGATTAAAATATGTGGACGATTGGCGATAGCGAAATTCTGGTTAACCTGGATGCGGTCCGCTCAGTGGGGCTCGAAGTATCCGATGACCGTCAGTTTGTCGAGGTGCAGGTGCGCTGGGCCAGTGACGGCGACCGATCACCGATCAGTACGATGGTTGTGCAGGATTTTGGTGGAGTAGCCGCGGCGATGGCGGCGGGCCAGATTGTGGTCGACGCGATACGTGATCAACTGAAGAAATCTGGTCAGATATTTGAGTTGCCACATGTCGCGGCAAAGGACGATTAAGGACTGCGACGAAGCCTTCGCCCTCCGGAGATTGATATGGAACCAGTTAGAATCGGGATCGTAGGGTGCGGAACGATTGCGCCGACGCATGGGAACGTTCTGCATCGACTTGAGCAGGAAGGTCTCGCCAGGCTGGTTGCGGCCACAGACCTCCTGCGGGAACGCGCCGAGGCATTCACGCAGAAATACGGCGGCGTGGTGGTCGATTCGTATGAGGCGATGCTGGCGCGAACCGATATCGACAGCGTGACACTCTGCACACCATCCGGTCTGCATGGCACGATGGCCATCCAAGCGGCGGCCGCTGGAAAGCATGTACTCTCGGAGAAGCCTCTTGACGTCCGCGTCGACCGCATCGACCAGGCCATCGCCGCAACTAAGAAGGCCGGGGTGGTGTACGGTGGCATCTTCAATACGCGGTTCGCACCTGCGGCGCAGAAGGTGAAGCGAGCAATCGAGACCGGCGCTCTTGGCGACATCGTACTCGCCTGCGCGGAGACGAAGTGGTATCGAAGCCAGGCCTACTACGACTCCGGCGACTGGCGCGGAACCTGGGATCTAGACGCGGGCGTGTTTTGCAATCAAGGCATCCACGGTCTCGACAAGCTACTGTGGCTGGCCGGGGATGTCGAGGAGATCGTGTCGGCGACACTCAGGCCAGGGCTTGCCAGGAGTGTCGAGGCGGAGACACTCGGTGTCGTAACGGTGCGGTTCCGCAGCGGGGCTCTGGGCACGATCGCTATGACGACCCTTTCGTATGATGGCCTTCCGGAGCGGGTGGACATATCCGGTACGAAGGGCAGCGCCATTTTGATCAACGGGGAGACGCTGACGCATTTCGTCACCGAGGAACCGTTCGAGGCATCAAGCCCGCTCGAAGTTGAGGACGAGGCTGCCGCGGCTGCCGGCGCGGCCATCGCCAAGGATCCAGCAGCCTTGCTCGGACAGGGCCACTATTCGAACATCCGCGATTTTGTGTGCGCCGTTCAAGAAAAGCGCGAACCCCTGATATCGGGTCCGGAAGCCAGGCGCGCCGTCGACCTGCTCAATATGATCTATCGCAAGGCCGGTGTCGGCAACTTCGCATAACTCGGCAACTCGGGCTCATGCTAGGAGCAGTCAATGTCGTCCACGTTGAAACGCCCTGGAAACCAGACCAACAAGACTAACAAGCGCTCGGTCGCTACATCACTGGCCATGGTGCTGCTGGTTGCGGCCGGTGCGGGGGTGGTTGCGCGGTACCATTCCGGCCAGGGCAAGATACGTAGCACCCAAGTCAATATGCCGACCGACGGATCGATGCACATTGACGGCGGAAATCACCCTCAGGGACCGTTCGAGATGAGGCTGGGAGCGGCAATGTCGACGCCCACTGGCTTCTGGCCGACCGTCTTCCTCACCGTTCATTATCCGGACAACGCCCCGTCCTCCGGGAGCTTGGCGAAGCTGCATGCGGAGCTGCGCGCCACCTCGGGATCGATGCGACCTGGCCCCGAACTGCGCGAAGGCACGGAGAAGGTCATTTCGCGCTATTTGACGGCGACCGTGCGGCCTCTGGGTATGGACGGCACGCCGACGGGGCCGGCTTCCCACTTCATCTTCAACTCGTTTTTCGGGCCCGATGCCCCTCTCGCGGGGGTTATACCTACCAGCTACTCCGCCCAAACCCGCCATCTCGCCTTCGATATCGTTGAGAACGCACATCCTGCAAATAAGGGACATTGGGTCGTCAGTGGACTCATGCCATCGGTTCAGTACATTCGAAGGCTAACTCCCACGAATGCGTCCGCGCAACTCGGTCCGATCCGGTTAGAGGGCCAAGCATTCGAACTGCCGGACACCCATTCCGCCGAGCTCCAGCGGCAGCGCAGGAAGTATCTGGACGAAGTACACATGGAATCGGGACTGCCTGCCATCGAGTGCATTCTCCGTGCCACGGCTAAGAATACGCCGGCCGAGCAGTGGCATGTCGTTGTCGACCGTATCGTCCCGCAATACTTCGTGCCGACTCCGCGTATGCGAGAGAACACCATGGATCCGGTCTCCATCCTCGGTTTCGCGCGGATGTATCCGCTCGTCAGCGAGAACACCGCGGCAGGCTTGCCGACCTGCTCTTTCTACTGCTATCCGGGCTATCCAGGGCAGCAGCAACTTATTGAGGTCGGGGGACGGGTCGTAAGGCAAAGAACCAGTTATGGGATGCTAGTGTTCCATGATCTCGATCTGATCTATAATCCGATAACCCGCGTCTACGACGGCATTTGGAGAACCGCCCAAAAGCAGTCGATGGCCGGGATCGTCATTTACGCGATGAATTTGATTTCTAAAAAGACCGGGAAGCCGGCGCCGGACGTGGATCGCGATACCGCTATGATACGATTTGCCTATCGCTACCCCGCGGAGTTAGACGACGCAGCTGCTGTTCAACCGGAGAATCTGCCCAGTGCCGAGTTAGTCGATCCGTTGAATCCCGTTCCGCCGCCTACGTCGATGCTGCGGTTTCGGGCGCCGGTATACTCGGAGCAGACGGACATGCAGGGCGGGCGTTTCGACAATTGGTTCAGCGTCTACATCCCGGGGCGCGAACCTGCACCGTCACTCGCCAATCACTATTATTTCTCTCCAGGTGTGCGCCAGCTGATACGCCAGCGGTGTCGAGGGGCGCTCCTGCGAATCAGCGTGCCTAAGAAGTACTTGACAACCCACTCGCCGATTCACCTGAAGGATGTCCAGATACAGATAGTCACGCGATCGCCATCAGAACGCTATCCGTTCACGCTGACCATGCCTGTGATCCAGGGTGGGGAAAGCGATTGGGCCAGCATTTTGAAGACAAACTCCACAACCATTGTGGACAATCGAACGAACCCATCGACCGAAGGCGGATAGCGGCACGCAGCGTCTCGCGTGACACCCACCAAACCGGGAAGGTTGCGGGAAGGTGCGGTGGATAAATCCCGGTAAGTTTTGGGGTAACCGACATCGACGATTGACCCAATAATGGATTTATCTAACCCACCAAGTCGCTACTCGACAAAGGCAAACCCGGTGAAAGCCGGCGACGCAAAGCGAAGGACCTAAACCGGTTCGCCGGTACGGCAGCCCCGCTCCCGAAGTACGAGGGCGTGAAATAAAAGCAAGCATCCGGCCGGCACTCTTCTAGGAAGGTGCCGGTCGTTCTGCTGTTCCGGGTGCCATGCCTACAGGCATGCCGTCCCAGACCGGCTGCGTAAGAAACGCAAACGACCTGTATTCGATCCGTACTTTGTCCCGCGTGCGCCAAGTCGACGGCGTCCACTCCTCTCGTGCACCTCTTTTGGCAAGCTGGTATAATGATCTATCTTGCGTAGTACCCGGCTCGAAAGGCCGAGAAGGGCACTTAATGAGCGAATACCCATCACAGCCGCCGCAGGCGCCGTACGGACCCATTCCGGGTGCTGCTCCTGGAATGACCGCAACACCTCCGCCGAATGAACCACGTGACTATAAATTCGTCGACGCCACCGAGAACAATTCCGGCGAGAACGACCTGCCGCCGGAGCCGATATTGGACATGGGCTTTAGCTGGGGAGCCCTGGGCCTCGACTGGTTGTGGTGCTGGGCGCATCGTCTTTGGGGACCGGCGGTGGTTTTCACGTTGATGATGGTCGCCGTCAATGCGATCAGCGTCTATTGGGCTTCGCATCGGATGACCGAAACAGGCGGCGATTCTACCGGTTACACCGATATGATCTACGGCGTTTCGGCCGGAGTATATCTCCTGGCGCGATGTGGCCTGGCGAAGTTCGCGAATGACCTGGGTTGGCGGTATCGACATTTCCCCGGAGGCGTTGCTCAGTTCCGCACCGTGCAGCAGCGATGGGCTATCTTTGGTATCGCCTACATCCTGATCTGTCTCTCGGCTACTGTCATCGTCAGGACCGTGCTGAAC